>WNFZ01005875.1_pt1 | contig 11180 bp, 11 predicted proteins | sample 5400081 | NCBI WGS metagenome assembly WNFZ01 (sample SAMN13153365, study PRJNA577476) | soil metagenome | isolation source: 80 cm soil or saprolite under grassland replicate 1 | place: USA:California | collected 2016-06-15
GAACGAGGACTCCGTTCCGTTCGAATGGACCACAACCGCTGATGAGATCGTCGCGAAGGTCACGATCCTAGACCGCGACTTCAGGAAGCTGCTTGCCTGCAATCTCAAGTAAAGGACTTTCAATTAGGCAACACTAGTTGTCCACAGGCGCTAGCGCCGCAGCTGGTAACCGTCGGTGATGGTCATGTCAGGCTGATACACCAAGCGGAGACCTTGGTGGCTGGCCACACAGGCGGCATGGCGTCGTGGGAACCCTGTCGGACGCTCCGGTGCCTATCGCTGCGCATTGGCAGCTTGAGCCTCAGGGCCGTGCCCACGGTCATGACGTGGCGGCGGCCGCGATCTGCCCGTCGCGTTGTTGCGTGGAGCCTCACCGCTGGGAGCAGGCCCGTTGTGGCCTGGTGAACGTCTCCGCGCATTCGCCGCAAACCAGCCGCCCGGTCGCGACGCGCGGCACTGGCTGGGCCGCTGACCTGGCAAGACCTGGGCCGCAACCGGCGGGTAAGGCACCGCCAGCGGTGTTGCGGACCGCTGCCTTTCCCCGTCAGCCTCGGACGACACCAGCGCTGACCTGGGCTTTTGCGTGGCAGGTCCTGGATTCGAACCAGGGTAGACATGCGTCGACGTTTTTTACAGGCCGCTCCAATACATGCCCTGACCTGCGGTTATGTTCCGCTCTGCCGAACTTCTCCGGCTATTCGCCGCGCCGTCCGCGCAGCCGATGCCGACCCGGCCCGTGGCGCATCCGATACGAACACCAACCACTCCAGAGGAGACCTCTCACCCGGCAGGCCGGCGAAGCGGCCAGCGACGCCCGTGCTGAGGCGCTCATACCCATGGTGACCGAGCGATCGAGACGCCCAGTGCTGCCACCCAGATGCCCGGCAACCGGCCGCGACCGGGCGCTGCGCCGCAGCGTTCTGCCACATCTGGCATGCGCAGCTATACCGGCAACCCAGAACCCGATGCCAACCGTCGCGATGCGCGCTCACCCGAGCCCCGGCGCGAGGGAGCCGACCCCGCCGACCCAGCCCCTGACGGCCCAGCGGACAATCCGGGCACCCGAAGACACGCCCGCACATGCCTGTTGACTGAACTACGGAACGTATCCGCAGGTCAGAGGCTTGGCGGTCGCGGACATGGGACCGCCACGCTGTCTGGAATGTCGTGATCGACAAGTCTCACTGCCTCGCATAGCAGACCTGGCCACAATAGAAAGCGGACGCCTGGCGCTGAACGCCGCATTCAGCGGCCGATTACTGAATCTGATTTGCGCAACATGCACCGTATGATCTTGGGGGATGCCCCCGGTTCGGGTCAGTATAAACGATACCTAAACTCCATAAGTGGTTCCGAGCACCAACCACCTCCCCCGTTGGACGTCCCTGCGCACATGCGAAGCCTTACGGTCTGGCTGTCTACGTCGGACGTTCACCCGTTGGTGCAGGCAACAGTGGCACACGCTTGGCTGACATATATCCATCCATTCGATGATGGTCCTGCGAGAGTTATTTTGCGTGACATGATTATCGCTTCAAGTGATGCCGTGCCGCGCATCAACCTTGATCAGATACGGCCTTACGCCTCGGCTCTGGTGCTACGGCATACAGGTCCGGACGACTCGGGGTCACTCGACCGGTTGATGGCTGCACTCAAGCAGTTGAAAATGCGCGATAGAGGCCAGCGAACTACGCAAATCGTTGCATCTGGTACTTCGCGCATCATCGGGGTCTCCGATGAGCGATCCACGATCCCAAGCGATGCAGATGCAGGTATCGGGCTTGACGGTTTTGTATCCCGAGTGACGGAGCCGCCTAGCTGGGCTATGGAGGAATCTCCTTTCCTAGAAACGTCCTTTGACCTCGTGATAGCGATAAGGATGGGACGATTGGTTGCCGTGCATTGCGATTCCGGTCTCGCAGACGCGGTACAAACATGGCTTGACAAGGAACCACGTCCGCCCTTCCGACGAATACCGCCGGGAACATTGAACGCGGCACTCCTTACTGGTGAGGCTAGAGGGCTCTGGCTACGGGGAACACATGCGAGGCGCACGACGAAAGCAGACAGTAAGAATCTTGGTGGCCGTCGTCTCCAAGATGCGCTGAACCCACTTGAGGATAGCTCATTCGCTCTAGGATCCGCGCGGGCCGAATTGCCTGTCGGTGAGGTCCTTGGAACATTTTCCGGGACTGTCGGCACGACTCTGCGCAAATCACTCGTGTGGATTTCTCGTACATCTGACTTTCAGGAATTCTTTAGAACTATTCGAAGCCTGCTGCGTTTGCTCGACTCGACCCTTGCTGCCGGTGCATCGGTGGATAGCCCGTACCCGTGGCTAGCTACTGAGCTGCGTGGCCTGGAAGGTGTCTCGACGGCTTATGAGCTGACTACCCTCAGTGTGGATGAAGTGCCGAGGAATCCTTCGTGGCCAGAGGAGGCAATGGAGGCAGCAGCGCTGCTGCAACGAACCACCTTCGATGTGGCAGGGGAAGCCTCGTCGCCTAACTTCTCAGCGGGCGTGGCGTTGGATGGTTGTTCCGCGGGAAAGATTCGGTGTGTTGTCGAAGAGCACAACGGATCCGTACGCTTGAAGTTCGGCTGGGAAGGCCAGCCTACGGATGAGCGGTCAGTGCGTATGGTCCTCGACGCATTGGAATATACGGACCTGGTTACCGTCTATTATGAGTCAGGCCACGCGGTAAGTTCAGGTGGAGTATGGTCAGCGGTCATCAGGCCCGCCCCGTTCCGTAACTGGATATGGTGCGATTTCCGCAGTTTCGACGTGTGTCAAGAAAAGCCTGATGCACGCACGTCGCAAGACCTGCACGACGTCATCGCATTGTCTAATGATAAGTCTCTATTTTCCTGGGTGGTCAACAACTATGGCCGAAGTGGGTGGTTGACATGCGATGACGGGCCGGGAGAAGTTGCCGACTTTGTTAAGTACGACGGAGATGGAACTATCACGCTGATCCACGTAAAGGCGGCCAGATCCGATAGCAGCCACCGTCCAGTTAACGTAACATCCTATGAGGTTGTTACCAGTCAGGCGACAAAGAACCTTACGTATCTAAATGTTCAGCAACTGACCGAAAGGTTGTCCACGCCTGGAGTTTCCAGACAAGCGTGTTGGTACGACGGACAGCGGATTGCTGATAGATCTGAATTGATAGAATTTCTGCAGCTAAGGCCTTCGCAAGCTCCAGTACGTGTGCTGATTGTACAGCCGCAACTGACCAAATCACGCTACGAGCAAACAGGCGCTATGCCGGAGGGAGCAATTGCTCTGACACGTCTTAGGTTGCTCGAAACAATGCTCAATGCTGCGCGCGGCGCGGTGACAGGTCTGGGCGCAGACCTCCATGTCGCGGCGAGCGCTTTCTGACGCATCACGCCGCCTCCTCCCCGGGTGCGGTGTTAAGGGTCTCATTGATTCCTAGCTCGCAAGTCCAACGCCCGCTCATGCCGCGCACAGCGCTTGTTCGTAGCGCCTACTCGTCGCAGTTCAACATGTCGCGGCGCTGGCGCCCCGACGTGCGCTCAGCAGTCAAAGACCGACCAGCAAATGTCGTGCCGCAACCGCTGGTCGTCAAGTACGAGCTGGCGAATCGCCTCCGGGAGCTGGTCACGCTGCCACCGACACTCGCGTCGCCCTGCGGCCTCAGCCTCGCCTTCCGGCGCGGCAGCACGTGCGGCCTTGATCGCGTAGGCGGCCGCACCGAGTTCGTGTGCGGCGACGTGCGGCACCACCCCGGCTTGGCCAGCAGCGTACGCGGCATGCCGTGCTGCCCCACGCAGGTCTCTGGCGGCGCCCATTGCATGGCCGCCCGCCGTGCGTGCCTCGGTCATCTTGACCTCGCCACGCACCCAGGCGCGGGCATGCTCGATCGCCTGACGTGGTCGTGGATCCTCAGGCCGAGCGGACTCGAAGAAGTGAAGGACGTGCTCCGCGCACAAAGCCGCCCAAAGAGCCAGACGCTCATGATCCGAATCGGTGAGGGTCCCGCTGCGGCGGATCGTCACGAAGCGCGGGTCTCGGACCTTCGGGAGGATCATGCTTGGCACTCCCTTCTGCGCGCATCCGCCCAACACCCTACGGTCCAACGTCCGATCATGCCGCGATGACGGTCTTTGGCCTTGCATGTGCCTACATGATTTGGCGCGGCACGGGTAGCCGTCATCGGCACGGCCGGGTCCGTTCAGCAGTTCAAGTGGCGCGGCGGCCGAGTCTATCGGAGCGCCCGGCGCGCACTTTCCATGTCATCGGTGGCAATCACGATCTTCACGCCGCCGGAGGTGGTGTAGGCGAGATCGACGTTGACGTTAGCGTCGGCGAGTTGCCGGGTCAGTTCGCCCAGTGCGGCGGGGCGATCCTCGAGGTCAACCACCAAGACTTCGCGCGCATCGGCGATCCCCAATCCGGCGCGTTCGAGCGCGGCCCTGCACCGGGCGACGGCCTGGTCGTCCAGCAGCACATGGACGACACCCCTGCCCTCACCGGTGAACGCCGCAAGGCCATGGATACTGACGTTGGCTTCACCAGTAATCTCGGCCAGCCGGGCAAGCTCACCGGGCCGGTGCTCGAGAATCACTGTCAGGTCGGTCGGCATCGCATCTTGGATCTTCTCACCGCGGTCAGCGCCGGGCAATCTGGCCTGCACCGGGACCCAACCCGGCGCACCTTGTCGACGCCGGCGCGCCCAGGGACTGGGCATTTTTCGCGCAGGCGCTCACCTCGCTGGGGCGGACGCTTGCCGATCTGGACGCGGTGCTGCTCACCCACGCGCATCCAGACCATGTCGGGATCGCGGAGCGGGCGCGCACGGAGGCGGCGGCGCGGGTATGGATCCACCAGGCTGGCGCACAGGCGGCCAGAACCGGCAAGGCGGGAAAGGCCGAAGGCAAGGTGACGTCTTACCTGCTCAAGGCCGAGTTCTAACCGGACGCTGTTCTCGCTTTCCCGCCGGGGGGCAGTCAAGATGGTCCCGGTCACGGAGGTCTCGGGCTTCGCGGACGGCGAGACGATCGATGTGCCGGGAACCCGCGGGTGGTGCATGCGCCGGAGCATACGCCCGGCAGCGCGGCGGTGCTGCTTGAGGACCGCCGCGTGCTGCTGACCGGCGATGTCATGGCGACAAGGAACGCGCTGACCGGCCGGGTCGGGCCGCAGATCATGCCGTCCGGGCTGAACGAGGACACCGAGCAGGCGTTCGCCTCGCTCGATGCCCTGCGGGGAATCGACGCGGACCTGCTGCTTCCCGGCCACGGCGAGCCGTGGACCGGCGGTGTGGCGGAAGCCGTCACCCGGGCCAAGGCCGCCGGGCGCTCCTAGCTGCGGCAGCGTGTCTACGACGGTGTGCCCAGGCTGAGAGATCACGTAGAGCCGGTGTCAGCAAAGGGACTTTGGTCACCCCTTGGCAAGTCTTAAGACATGGGATGTCCATGTCTTGGCCTGTTATGGTCTGGTTGCCCGCTCGGGGGAGCGGGCCCAATCTCGATTGGGGACCAATGATGCGATCACGTGGCATCGTCGCCTTATTTTCCGCGGTGGGATCGTTAGCGGTAACACTGGCTCTGGCCGGGCCTGCCGCCGCAGCCATCGGCCAGATTTACTACTCGCCCGAACAGGCTGGCTACGCCGCTACCGGCGCCCGTTTCCAGTACGTACAGAGCACCGTCCGCCTGCCCGACGCCTCGGCGTTTGCCTCCGAGGTTGGCGGCTTTGGGGTGTCGGTCCAACTGTGGACGCGCTACCGGGTCGTGGTGGTGGGAGTATCCAACGCCACTACGGCCGGCAATTACAACGCCGCCGTTGCGGTCTACAGCAGGACTAACAAGACCTTGATCTGCAGCACGGCTGCCACCGGTGCGCAATTGTGTCCTAACGTGGGCAGCCGTTGGACCGACGGATCGGTCGACTTCGCCCCAGGTGACGACGTCACCCTCACCATCTGGTACGACCGCTCTGCCGGCGTCGACCATTTCTACGTCGATGACAACACCACCGGTGTGGAGCTGTTCTATGGCGGATACGCGCCAGGCACGGGCAAGACCTACGGCCAAGCACGGGTGGGCGCCGAGTTCGCTGCCGGACCATGGAGCAGCTTCACCTACAGTCCTCCCGCCAGCGAGACCCACTTGGTGACCTTCAGGGACAGCTTCCTTGTGACCTACAGCGGCAGCGTGTCCAGTTTCTACAGCTGGTGGACGCGCCACAAGATTGATGCGACCAGCAATGGCACCGCTACGGGCACCGTGGAGGTCCGGCCACACAACCTCTGGAACTTTGGCGCCAACTTTGGCGTCTACCTTCAACCCGCGAGTCCCTGACCGGGACGACAGCAGGCCCCGGCTCCGGCCGGGGCCTGCTGCTATCCCAGGGCAGCGTTGCACCCAGCCCGAGGAGGTTCTGGCGCGCGTACTCGAGGCGCTCGAAGACGACGTCGCTGACCCGCCATCCGTCTTGGCGCAGCCGGGATGTAGATCCGGTGACTTACACCTGGTGCCACGGACCGGCCAGAACCTCTTACTTGTTCGCGGCGCTGGCGCACGCCGGCGTGGACACAGCCGCCAGAGCCGATGCACTGGGACACCTACGTGAACATGGCCCTTAACCCCAAAGTCCCGGCGCTGCGGGAAGCAATGGAACAGGTGCTGACACCAGAAGAGCAGCCACAATATGAAGCCCATATGCCCCCTGGTCGAAGCTGGCGCGGCAGCCGCCGAATGGCTTCCACCTATCTGCGCGCCAGCAAGGATTCCTTCAGCCAAACTCGCTCAGCGAAAGCGGTCCCGCGCGATAACCACACCAGACGACTCCAGTCGACGCCATTTTCCCGCTCATATGTGGTGCACTCTCATGCCGCCAAGCGGTTGAGTGCTCGCCATTGCGGGCACGTCTTAGGCCTCATCGCGTGGCTCCAGCTGGGCTGGGTGGCCGGTCTTGCCGTGGGCCTGACAGCCACTACCGTGGGCGGACTCATCGGTGCCATAGGCGACGCTGTCGCAATGGGCTCAGCCTGGCCTCCGGCTTCCTGCCCTGGTGCCCCGGGCAGGAAGATCACACGCCAGGCGCGGGGCAGCCGGTCAAACAGATTCCACTCGCCGTCATCTGTCATCGGGTCGCCGCCGTGCTGCTCGACATCGTCGTAGGCGTCGTCGGCGAGCACAGACAAAGAATGGTAGAGAACCGCTGCGGTGCGTGGCGTGAGCTGCCACCCTCCTGCTCGCGGCCGCCGGCAAGGTCCCCGACGGGAAACAAGGCCGCGAAGTCTGGGGTCTTGCCAAAGCCCCCGTCCTCGACCGCGCCGGAGACGGCAACGGCGCCGCAGGTGGCCTCCAGGACCTCGACGCCGGGGATACTGTCCGCCACGGCATCCGGATCAGCCAGCAGCGCCACCGCGCTGGCGTTATCCGTTTGGACGAGGGCTCGTTCCCGCTCCTGGTCAGCCTCGGACGCATGCTCACCTTCATCCACGCATTCGGCTGCCGCCTGTCGCAGGGCTGTTTCGTCGGCTACCTGGACGACGATCTCGGCGGTGATACGAATGCGGCGCGGCGCCGTGGATGACGGTTCGTCGTGAGGCAGAGGTTCTGGCACGCCGCCAGCCTAGGGCCTGGCCTTCGACATCGTTGGCTGGGCCAGCCGACCAACTGCTTGATATGAAGTACTCAGTGTGTTGTTGTGACCCCCCGCAGTGAGTGAGGCTCGCGTGGACGAGCGGATCAGGGAGCTTGCCCGCCGGTCGCCTAACTTCGGTTTCCTGCTTGATCTTGAGCCGATGCTGGTGCTGGACGGCGCGGGCGCGGAATCGTATGTGTACTCCGACCCGAACGCCGCGTTGTTCAAGGCGCGCCAGTTCGGCGAAACGCTGGCCAAGAGGCTGGCCGCCGACAGCGGCACCCGGGCGCGGGGCACCCGGCAGGTGGATCTGCTGTTCGCGCTGACTCGTGACGGAATGGTGGAGGGCAGCACCCGGCGGGCGTTCGATGGCCTGCGCACGGTCGGGAACCAGGCGGTCCACGGCCATTACGGGGAGGTGCGGGCGGCTCTGGACGCGGTCCGCACCTGCTTCGAGCTCGGCGCCTGGTACCACCGGACACCGGCGACCGCGCCCCGGCCGCGTTTGTGCCGCCCCCTGACCCCACCCGCGCCCCGGCCGACGCCACTGACCGGGCCGACCTGGAAGTGCTGCGCGAAGAGCTGGGAGCGGAGCGGGACCGGCTCGGCGAGGTAAAGCTGCGGCTGGACGACAAGACATCACGGCTTGATTCCGAACGGCTGGCGCGCGCGGACGCACAACCTTTGCTAGCTCAGGCAGCGGCGGACCACGACCAACTGGCGATGCTGGTCGATCAGCTCAAGGCTCGTGTCAGCGAATTCGAGGAGTCGTTCGCCGCGTCGCTGCGCCGGCGCAGGAGGCTGTCGGCGGCCGAGCGTGAGGACTTCATCGAGCGCGCCCGCCTGGCCGCCCGCAGGCCCCGGACCGAGCGGGAGGTGCGCGAGGAAGCTGACCGAATGCTGCGGTCGGCGGGGTGGTCGGTACAGAACCCCGGCTCGGTAAACCTGTGGGCAGGGTACGGTGTGGCGGTCCGGGAGATGGCCACCGCCACCGGGCCCGCCGACTACCTGCTGTATGTGGACCGCAAGCTGACCGGGGTGATCGAGGTCAAGCGTGAGGGCACAATATTGAGCCCGGTGGAGCGGCAGTCGGCACGGTACGCCAAAGGGCTCACCGCCGACCAGAAGCTGCAGGCCTGGAAGCTGCCGCTGCCGTTCCGGTACGAGACCACGGCGGTGGAGACCCACTTCACCAACGACCTGGACCCGCGGCCGCGTGCCCGCGAGGTGTTCTGGTTCCACCGCCCAGAGACCCTGGCCCGCTGGATGCGCGAGGCCGACGCCGACTCTGAGATGCCGACACTGCGGTCCCGGCTGCGGCGGAATCTGCCGCCGGTGGCCGATCCGCGGCTGCGGCCCGCCCAGCGAGACGCCGTCGAAGGCCTGGAAGGCTCACTCGGGTATGACCACCAGCGGGCGCTGATCCAGATGGCCACCGGCGCAGGCAAGACCTACGCCGCGGTCACCGCCTCCTACCGGCTCCTCAAGCACGCCCGAGCTGAGCGGATCTTGTTCCTGGTAGACCGCAACAACCTCGGCAAGCAGGCACACAGCGAGTTCACCGGCTACGTCACCCCCGATGATGGGCGCAAATTCGGCGAACTGTACAACATTCAGCGGCTGACCGGCGCGGACATGCTCGCCTCATCGAAAGTCGTCATCTCCACCGTGCAGCGCCTGTACGCCATTCTTTGCGGCGCACCGGTGCCGGGCCCGGATGTCGATGATCCCGCCTACGACCGGTACGACGACACCGACGAGGTGATCGAGGTCGGCTACAACCCGAAGGTGCCGCCGGAGACATTCGATCTGATCATCGTGGACGAGTGCCACCGGTCGATCTACGGGCGGTGGCGGGCGGTACTGGAGTACTTCGACGTCTACCTGGCCGGGCTGACCGCCACCCCCGTCAAACAGACGTTCGGGTTCTTCCACCAGAACCTGGTGAGCGAGTACACCTACCAGCAGGCCGTCGCCGACAACGTCAACGTCGACTTCGAGGTGTACCGCATCCGCACCAAGCAAACCGACCAGGGCGACACCATCGAGGCCGGCACCGTTGTGCCGCGCCGGGACCGGCGCACCCAAAGGCAGCGATATGAGGAGCTGGACGACGACTTCAGCTACGCGGGCACCCAAGTCGGCCACAGCGTGATCAGCGTCGGGCAGCTCAAGCTGGTGTTTCAGACGTTCCGGGACCGGCTGTTCACCGAGATCTTCCCACCCCGGCCCGGCCAGCCGGACCGCCGGTACGTGCCCAAGACGCTGATCTACGCCCGCGACGACAACCACGCCGAAGAGATCGTCAAGATGGCACGCGAGGTGTTCGGCGAGGGCAACGACTTCGCGCAGAAGATCACCTACTCGGCGCAGAACCCGGACAAGCTGCTGGCCGCCTTCCGCAACAGCCCCGAGCTACGGATCGCCGTCACCGTGGACTTGATCGCCACCGGCACCGACGTCAAGCCGCTGGAATGCGTGTTCTTCCTGCGCGACGTCAAGAGCTGGTCGTATTTCGAGCAGATGAAAGGCCGCGGCGCCCGCACACTCGATCCCGCCGAACTGCACGCGGTCACCCCGGACGCGGTGGTCAAGGACCGGTTCGTGATCGTCGACGCGGTCGGCGTCACCGACTCCCTGCGGATCGACGCCACCCCGATGGCCGAACACACCGAGCGGCAGATCAGCCTCAAGAAACTGCTGGACAAGGCCGGACCCTGACGCTCACATTGGCCGAAACCTCCACCCTCGCCTCCGGCTCGCCAAACTCCCAGGCTCGTTACCCGCCGGTCCCGGGGGCCCCGTGTCCCTGCCCCCCGGCCGAGTCAAGGACACGCCAGGGTCCGCAGCGGCGGGTGGTCGCGCTGGGCCTCGGCGCTGGCGCTGCTGGCCCTGGTCGCGGGCCAGGACGTCGAGCCCGCCGAAGGGTCCGATGGCCGGGATGGGCGGTGGCGGATCGCCCGCAAGGTCGCCGGAGACCGGGTGGTCTCGACCGTGGACCCAGACGCCCCGGCACACGCGCAAGTCCCCGGAGGCACGCCGGGACGGCTACCGGGCGCATGTGGCGGCGGACCCGGAGACCGGGATCATCACCGATGAGCAACTGACCAAGGCCGCCGGGCACGACAACAGCGACCCCGCGGTCGCAGAGCAGTTCCTGGCCGCGGAGGCAGGCGGCCCCGGCGCCTCCGGCAGCGACAGCCCGGACGATCCGGCCGGCGGCCAGAGCCTGGATGCCGCGGGCGGCCAGGACAGCGACGGTGACCGTGACCATGCTCGTGGTGGTGGCCAGCTTGCCTGGTACGGCGATTCCGCCTACGGCACCGGCGACCTGCGGGATGCGATCGGCAAAGCCGGGCATGAGGCAGTGATCAAGCCCAAGCCGCTGCAGCCCCCCGTCGCGGGCGGGTTCACCCTTGAGGTGCCCCACCGTTTCCGGACAGGGGATCCAGTAGGATTCTCCCCTGGAAAGGACGGGAACGAGTGCCGGGAAAAGCGAAAAGATACACTCCTGAGTTCAAGGAGCAGGCTGCCAGGAAGGTAGTCGATAACTCCC
>WNFZ01011887.1_pt1 | contig 11177 bp, 6 predicted proteins | sample 5400081 | NCBI WGS metagenome assembly WNFZ01 (sample SAMN13153365, study PRJNA577476) | soil metagenome | isolation source: 80 cm soil or saprolite under grassland replicate 1 | place: USA:California | collected 2016-06-15
ATCCTCTCGGGGATGGACATCGCCGAGCGCCGCAAGCCCCAGGACGGCCGCGGCAAGATCCGCCACGAGGGGCAGGAGGCCGACACCCGGGTGTCGTCCATGCCGACCATGCACGGCGAGACGGTGGTCATCCGGCTGCTCCGCAAGGAGGGCGAGAAGGCCAAGTCGCTGGCCGAGATCGGCCTGGACGCCACCGACCGGGTCAAGCTCGAGGAGGCCATCAGCGAGCCGCAGGGCCTGGTGCTGATCACCGGGCCGACCGGGTCGGGCAAGACCTCGACCCTGTACGCCGCCCTCGGCCTCCGCATCGACCCGGCCATCAACGTGGTCACCCTGGAGGACCCGGTCGAGGGCGAGATGAGCGGGGTCAACCAGACCCAGATCAACGAGCGTGCCGGGCTGACCTTCGCGGGCGGGCTGCGCACCATCCTGCGCCAGGACCCCGACGTGGTGATGGTCGGCGAGATCCGCGACCCGGAGACCGCCTCGATCGCCATGCAGGCCTCGATGACCGGCCACCTGGTCATGTCCACCCTGCACACCAACGACGCGCCCGCGGCGGTCGGGCGGCTGATCGACATGGGCGTCGAGCCCTACCTGATCACCTCCTCGCTCACCCTGGTGGTGGCCCAGCGCCTGGCCAGGGTGCCGTGCCAGCGCTGCGCCGAGCCGGTGGAGGCCGACCCGGCCACCCTCGAGCTGCTCGGCATCGACCCGGCCGTGGTCGACACCAGCAGGCTGGTCCGCGGGCCTGGCTGCGGGAACTGCTCGCAGACCGGCTACCAGGGGCGTATCGGGCTGTTCCAGGTCCTGACGGTCACCAGGCACCTGCGCGAGCTGGTGGTCGAGCGCGCCCCGGAGGGCGCGCTGCGCGACGAGGCGGTGGCGTCGGGCATGCGCAGCATGCGCGCCGACGGGCTGGCCAAGGCGCTGGCCGGGATCACCACCCTCGAGGAGGTGCTGCGGGTCACCCCGGCCGACTCGGCGGCCGGCCAGCGACGGGAGCGCCACGCGGGCAACGGCGAGCCGGGCGCCGGCGAGCCCCTGCCGCCGGAGCGGCACCCCGCCGGGATCGCCGGGTAGCGCCGCCGGCGCGCTCCCGGGCCGACCGGCCGGCTACTGCCCGGCGCCCTTGAACGTCGCCATCTGCATGATCCAGGTGCCGCTCTGCGGAGCGACCGCGCTGTAGCTGCCGGCGGTGGTGACGGTGCGGTCCTCCACGATGTCGCCGTCGGGGTTGGTGATGATGCGCAGGGTGAAGCCGGAGCCGGCCCCGGTGAAGCCGCCGCCGGTGATGCCGGCGCCGAGCACCAGCTCACGCGCGAAGCTGGTGGTGGCCGCGCCGCTGCTGGCCTGCGAGGTGCTCCCGGTGGCCGAGCGGCTCACGTCGAACGGGCTGGTCTGGTCCAGGCCGCTGTACTCGGCGACGCGGACGTCGGCGAAGGTGACGGCCTTGTCGAACCGGGCCGTGACGGTGTTGCCTCCCGGGCCGGCGGCCGCGACGTTCCTGGCGTAGTAGATGGCCTGGCTCAGGCTGCTGCCGCGGAAGGTCGCCGCGGCCACCTGGTAGGCGTTGCCTGCGCTGTCGGTGACCGAGGTGATGTTGCCAGTCGACTCGTTCCAGCCGACCACGACGACGTTGAGGTTCCCCGCGGTCTGCGCCTGGTTGAAGGGAACGTTGACGACGCTCTGCGGGCTCTGGGGCACGGCGCTGTTCACCTGGACGAACGCGATCGGCGTCGGCGTCGAGGTCACCGAGTAGGTCGCCGTGTAGGACTGCGCCGTGCTCGGCACCACGATCGTGTGCGTCTGGGCGCCACCGTCCGACCACGACTGGAAGGTGTAGGTGTTGGCCCCCGAGGTCTGGTTGCGCGCCTCGATGGAGTGGTTGAAGCCGACCAGGGTGTCGTGGACGAACGGCGTCGTCTTGGCGATGCCGTCGAGGTAGAGCGTGCGGCCGCTCGGCACCGTGTCGAACGTCAGGTTGACCTTGCGCGGGAAGATCGTGACCGACTTCGAGTCGGTCAGGCCGTTGGAGTCGGTCACCGTGAGCGTGATCCGGTAGCGGGTGTTGCCGCTGAAGTCGTGGCCGCTCGTCGGGATGGTGAAGGTGCCGCTCTTGGTGCCGGTGATGGGCAGCCCCGGGTGGACGTGGCCCTCGTGGAGGAAGTCGATGTTCCAGGTGAAGGCGCCCGCCGGCAGCGTGCCGTCCTCGGGGTCGGTGCCGTCCCCGCTGAAGGAGATCACGTCGCCCGCCTGGAAGATGGCGCCGTCTGTCGGCGAGAGGAGGTTGGCCGAAGGCGGGTTGCCCACGTCGATGGTGAGCGGTGCCGCCAGGGTCGTGTTGCTGCCGTCGGAGACGGACAGCCGCGCCGTGTACTGGCCGGCCGCGGTGTAGGTGTGCGCCGGGTTGGCCGCGGTCGAGGTGGCGCCGTCGCCGAACGTCCAGGCGTAGGTGAGCGGCTGGCCCTCCGGGTCCGACGACCCCGCGCTGGAGAAGCCCACCGCCAGCGGCGCGGGACCCGAGGTGGGGCTCGCCGAGGCGACCGCGACCGGTGCCTGGTCGGACTGCAGGTAGCGGATCCTGCGGATCTTGCTGACGCCGAAGGTGCCGCCGATGTCCGAGTAGCCCAGGTCCACGTAGTAGAGCGCCCCGTCCGGTCCCTCGGCGAGGTAGACGATGTCGCCGTAGGGGCCGTCAACCGTCCCGTCGGCCGGCTCGAAGTTGAACACGCCGTTGACGTTCCCGCCGGCGTCGAAGGTGAGGCGCCGGATCCAGTTCTGGGTGTAGTCGGCGAAGAAGTAGCTGCCCTGGTAGGAGCTGGGGAACTGGCTGCCGTGGTAGACGAGCCCGCCGGTGATGGAGGCGTCGCGGCCGTTGTGCGGGTAGGAGTACAGCGGACTGGTGCACGGCGCCGAGCAGGGCCCCTCGGAGTCGGGCCAGCCGTAGTTGGCGCCGCGGACGCCGAGGTTCACCTCCTCCTTGGCGGTCGAGTTGTCGTTGCCGCCGACGTCACCGACGTAGAACCTGCCGGTCGGCGCGTCGTAGTAGGCGCGGTAGGGGTTGCGCAGCCCGAGCGCCCAGATCGAGTCGACGTTCGGGCCCGCCCCGTCGAAGAACGGGTTGTCGCTGGGGACGGTGCCGTCGGGGTTGATCCGGTGGATCTTGCCACGCGGGTTCGTAAGAAGCTGCGAGTTCTCGGCGATGAAGTGCTCGCCGGTGGTGAAGTACAGCTTGCCGTCGTTGCCGAAGTTCAGGGCGCCGCCGTGGTGCTCGGCGTCGGCGTCCTGCGGGTCCTGGTAGAGCACCAGCTCGCTGCCGGCGACGGTGCCGGTGTTGGTGGCGTTGGCGGTGAACCGCGACAGCCGGTCCCGGTTGGGTGAGGCCGCGGTGTAGAAGACGTAGTAGAAGTGGTTGGTGGCGAACGCCGGGTCCAGGACGACGTCGAAGATGCCCTGCTGCACGCCGGCGGACCCGATGTTGGTGATCTGCAGGAACGGCGTCGGGTCCGGCTGGGTGTAGGGCGGGGGCAGCACCTTGATCTTCCCCTGCAGCTCGACCACGAGCATGCGGCCGTCGGGGAGGAACTCGATGTTGGTCGGAAGGTCGAACCCGGTGGCGAGGATCTCGTTCTGGAAGCGGCTGACGTTGGCGACGTTGACCGTGACCGGCGCCGAGAGCGCGGTGTTGCCGGCGGCGTCGCGTGCTCTGGCCGTGAGGGTGTGCGCGCCGTTGGCGAATGTGCGCGTGTCCCACGACAGGCCGTACGGCGCGATGGTGTCCTCGAGACCGGTGGCCACGCCGTCGACCAGGAACTGCACGCCCGCGACGCCGACGTTGTCCGAGGCGTCGGCCGTGACCATCACGATGTCGCTCACCTGCGCGTTGTTGGCGGGAGCGGTGATCGAGACGGCCGGCGGGCTGGTCTCGCCCGGGTCGGCCCTGAACGCGACCAGCTGCATCACCCAGGCGTTGCTGTTCTGCGTGGCGGTGGCGGCGTACGAGCCGGTGCTGGTGACGTTGCGGTCCTCGGTGAGGTTGCCGAAGGCGCCCGAGCGGACGGTGTAGCCGGGGCTGCCCTGGGTCACGCTGACCTTGGAGGCGCCGGCGCCGAGGAGCAGGTCGTTGGCGTTGGTCGTGGTCACCGAGCCGCTGCTCATCGCGCTGGCGGTGCCGACGGCAACCTTGGAGACGTCCAGCGGGTTGACCTTGTCGATGCCCGCGTACTCGTGGATGTAGATGATCCCAAACGAGCTGACCGCCGTCGCGAACGTGGCGGTGACGGTGTTGCTCCCGCCGGCCACGTTCTTGGCGTAGAAGACCTGGGCGCTCCAGCTCGAGCTCGTGCCCCAGGTGGTGCGGGCGACCGCGCCGGCGTAGCCGTTGCCGCGGCTGTCGGACAGCGAGACCGAGCCGGTGTTGTTCCACAGGACGTACGCGACGATCAGGTTGCCGGCGGTGTTGGCGCTCGAGAACGCCAGGCTGTTCACCTTGCCCGAGGTGACCTGCTTGGCCCGGACCTGCACGAACTGCGGCGTGAGCGGCGCGCCCACACCGCGAGACGGCAGCATGGTGACCAGCAGCGCCGCGACGACGACCAGCGCGCCGGCCGTCCTGACCCCGCGCGCGCTGTGACCGGGACCCCCCAGGATCCGCGTCATGGATGCCCCCCTTGCCCCATGGCAGATGCCCAAGGAGACCCTCTCCCAGGCAAGGCGAGCGGTCATCGTCCAAATGCATGGCTTGCTGAACGCAGCCGTACGGCACTATCGGCAGGATCACCTTAAACCGGGCGGTCTGGTGGTGCCGAGGGTCAGCGGCGCGCCAGCAGGCCGGCGCCGAGCAGGGCGTCGGCCGCGTCGACCAGCAGCTCGAACGGCATGCCCGAGCGCTCGGCGACGTCGAGCAGGCTGTGCTCGCCGTCGGAGAGGTTCAGCACCCACAGCAAGGCCAGCTGCGACTCCGCGGTGCCCTTGCCGCCGCCGAGGCTGCCGTACAGGCCGCGCTTGCCGAGCTGCGGCTCGCACTTGGGGTTGAGGTTGACGAAGGCGTCGTCGCCTTCGAGGACCCGCAGGGCGGCGAGGGTGAGCGAGTACGAGCCGGCCAGGTGCTCCGGCCGCACGAAGTCGAGGTCGTCGGCGGAGGTGTGGTACTCGGGGAAGCGCGCGTACGGGGTGCGGTTGAGGCTGCCGACCGGCAGGTTGAAGCCGGGCGAGCAGAACTGCCGCTCGTCGTACCCGTACGGGGAGAAGTCCTGCACCTCGTACGGCTGGCCGGAGGCCGCCAGTGCGTAGGCCATGGCGCGGTCGACCAGGGCGTCGCCGCGGCGGCTGCGCTTGTAGGTGAAGCCGCCGCCGTCGCCGACGCAGGTGAGCACGAGCCCGGCCTTGATCCGGTCCACCTTGTCCTCGTTCTGGGCCAGCCAGGTGATCGCGCCGATGGTGCCCGGGATGAACAGGAAGCGGTAGCTGTGGCGCGGCGACGAGGCGCCGGCGAGGGCCTTGGCCAGGAACGTGGCCAGCACCACACCGGACAGGTTGTCGTTGCACAGCGACGGGTGGCACGCGTGGCAGGAGATCAGCACCTCGTCGCCGGACTCACCCTCGATCAGGCACTCGCCCCAGGTGAGGTACCCGTCGGCGAGCGTCGAGTCGATCACCACGCGGTAGTCGTCCTCCGGCAGCGCCTCGAGCTGCCGGTGGGTCAGGCAGAAGCCCCAGTTCTCGGCGTAGTAGGAGGTGCGGTACGGGATCCAGCCCGGCTGCTCCGGCATGCTGTGCAGGTGCTCGCGCAGCTCGGCGAGCGGCATCCGGGCGTCGACCGGGACGCTGTAGCTCATCACGTGCAGGTTGGACTCGCGGAAGTCGATCACCCGCTCGCCACGGGAGTTGGCCACGTAGGCGTCGCGGATGTTCCACTCCCGCGGCACGGTCCAGTCGAACACCTGGGTCCCGCTCGGCACCTCGTGCGTCTCGAGGTCGACGTGCTTGGCCAGCGTCGCCAGGGTGGTCCGGAAGCCGTCGCCGGTGATGCTGCGGCACACCGGGTACAGCTCGGCCATGAGCTCGTGCATGGCGCTGCCGGCCTCGGCCGGGTCCGCAGCGGCGATCACGTCCCTGATGGTCACCTACCGGATCCCCCTGTCGCGCCCCTCACGAAGCCCTGCGGACGACCTCGGCGTCCTTCCAGTCCGGCCAGCTCCGGTCGCGCTCCGACACCACGCGCACCTCGGCCGGCCAGCGGATCCCGAGCGCCGGGTCGTCGTAGCGCAGGCCCATGGCCGCGTCCGGCTCGTAGAACGCCGACATCTGGTAGAAGACCTCGGTGTCGTCCTCGAGGGTGAGGAAGCCGTGCGCGAAGCCCTCGGGAACGTACAGCATGCGGCGGTTGCCGGCGGTCAGCTCGACGCCGACGTGCCCGCCGAAGGTGGGCGAGTCCGGGCGCAGGTCGACGATCACGTCGTGGATCGCCCCGTGGGTGCAGCGGACCAGCTTGGCCTCCTCGTGCGGCGCCGCCTGCCAGTGCATGCCCCGCATGGTGCCCCTGCGCCGGTTCAGCGACACGTTGCACTGCACCGGGGTGGTGTCGAGGCCGTGCTCGGCGAACTCCCTGGCGCAGAAGGTGCGCGCGAACAGGCCGCGCTCGTCGGCGTACGGCTCCGGGTCGATCACGAAGGCGTTCGCAAGCCGCGTCTCGGTGAAGATCACGTCGCGGTACCCTCCCTCGAACGAGCGGCGGGTGGCTCCGGGCGGCCAGGAAGGCTCAGTACGCACCCCGGCTGAGGGCGACCGCCCCGAACGTCTTCATCATGATGTAGAGATCGAGCGAGAGTGACCAGTTCTCGATGTAGAACAGGTCGAGCCGCAGCGCCTCCTCGGCGGTCACCTTGCTGCGGCCGTTGATCTGCCACCAGCCGGTGAGCCCCGCGGGGACCTCGTGCCGCGGGCTGAGCAGCTCGGCGTTGGCCGCCACCTGGTTGGCCGGCAGCGGCCGCGGGCCGACGATGCTCATCTCGCCCATCAGGACGTTCAAGAGCTGGGGCAGCTCGTCGATGCTGAGGCGGCGGATCAGCTTGCCGGCGCGGGTCAGCCGCGGGTCGGACTCCATCTTGAAGAATGGCACCGTGGTGTCCAGCTGGATGGTGCCGTCCGGCGGCCGCATGGTGCGGAACTTGTGCATCCGGAAGACCTTGCCACCCGTGGTCACCCGCTCTTGGTGGAAGAAGACCGGCCCCCGGGAGGTGAGGCGGATGGCGAGCGCGGTCGCGGCCCAGATCGGCAGGGTCGCCAGCAGGACGGCGCTGGCCAGCGCCAGGTCGAAGGCGCGCTTCGCCGCCGCCTGCGTGGCCGACAGCCGCGCCGGCCGCAGCGACAGGGCGATCTCCACCCCGACCGCGGTGGACGCCACGAACAGGCAGTCGGCGGCGTACTCACGGATCAGCTCCCGGAGGTGCTCCAGCTCGCCGAGGACCGGCAGCGTGTTGGCGTCCACCGCCTGGCCGCTCGGGCGCACGTAGCCGAGCGGGAGGAAGCCGGATCCCTCCTGGGCGAGGATGTAGCAGAGCCGGTCCGCCTCGGCGGTGGTGCCGACCACCAGGGTGCGGTAGGCGAGCCGTCCGGCCATCCGCATGTTGTACATGTGCCAGCGCCACGCGCGCCGCGCCGCCAGCTCGGTGAACAGGGTGAGCAGCCAGGTGAGCCCGATCCAGCCGCGCGAGAACGACGAGTTGGACCAGAAGCTGACCATCACCAGCAGCACGATCCCGACGCCGGTGGCGCCGATCACGCGGCGGAACTCCTCCGGGGCGGAGAGGTGCTGCGGGGTGTAGAGGCTGAAGGCGTGGAAGACCGCCACCCACAGCAACGGGGCGGCCAGGATGGCCGCCGCCTCCAGCGGCGCCATCGGCCGCGAGCCGTAGCGGACGAAGTACGACACCGCCAGGGCGACGACCACGCAGGCGGCGTCCGAGAACGCCAGCCCTAGGGCGATGCTGCGGTAGCGGCGCACCGCCTCGCCGCGTTCCGGGCGAGGGCGCGGCTCGGCCTCGGGGACCCGCAGCACGAGGTGGGCCGGCCTGGGGCCGGTTCGCTCCCTCGTGGTGCTGTACGCCTGCCCGTGCCCAGTGGCGTCATGCATCCTCGCCATCCCCCCCAGCGGTTCCATGAGCGTGCCCGTCGGGGCGAGCCGGCAGGGGAACGAAGGTGATGCAGCTCGGCGCCGGGCGCCGACCATGGACGTCGCGAAGCACACGACAGCGTGTGTCGGGCATCGTGAGCGAACTCCCCCCCAGACCGCGGATCGGCGGTCGACCGCTACCAGCACTCAGCCACAGCCCGCCGGCTGCCTCCATGCGGTGGCATACCAGCGACCGGGCGCCCCCCCACGGCCCGGACCTGTGCCGGACAGCGGTTCCTCCAAACCGTACTGACCACCCATGGGTTGAGATATACGTAGTAATACGCAGGGTGCGGGTCCGGCCTGGAATACGGAAACGTCCGGATAGGCGGATGACCGCCCTGCTCAGCGGCCCTCTGCTGGCGCGTGGTGGTTGGCACTACCGCAATCGGATGTTGCGCCGTGCGGTGGCCGAGTCCAAGGTGGCCCATACACCACATGACCAGGGTGTCTTCAGGGGGGGAGGCCTGGTGTGAGCGGGAGTGGAGGCACAGGTGCCGGGGGGGACCGGCGCGGGAGACCGCTGCTATCGGTCGCGGTGCCGACTCGCAACCGGCCCGAGCTGCTCGAGCGCGCGCTCGGTACAGTCATGCGCGCGCTCGCACCAGTAGCCGAGCACGTCGAGGTGACCGTCTCGGACGGCTCGGACGATGACGCCAGCCGGCAAGTGGTCGAGCGCTTCGCGGCCGACTGGCCCGGCGGGCACGAGTACGTCCGGAACCGTCCGGCGCTGAACCTGCCGGAGAACATCAACCGCGCCGTTGGGCTCGGCTCCGGCGACTGGATTCTCCAGCTCCACGATGACGACTACCTGCTCCCCGGCGCTGGGCACGTGGTGCTCGACGCGATCCGTCGTGCGGCCAGGGACGAGCAGGTGCTGCTGTTCGGCGTCGAGATCGTCGACGAGCACGGCGTCAAGCTGCGCGAGCAGACCTTCCGGCGCGAGCGCTACCTGCCGCCAGGGCAAGCAGTGCGGCGCCTGCTGCGCAACTCGTCGTTCGTGCGGCAGCCCGCCGTGCTCGTGCGTCGCGCCGCCTTCGAGCAGGCGGGCTCCTTCGACACGACCATCGGCGGGTCCTGCGACACGGACATGTGGGTGCGGCTGTTCTCACGCTACGGCGTGCGCTGCCTGCCGCGTACGACCTGCGCGTACACAATCCACCAGGCCGGAGCGACGACCGGGATGTGGAAGCCGGACACGATCCAGGTGCTGCACAAGATCTTCGACAATGCCGTGACCCTCGGGGCCGCCCCCGAGCGCTCGATCCGGCGCTGGCAGGCCGACTTCTTCCACCAGTTCATTCTCGCCGGCGCCTACCGGCGGCTCCGCGCCAGGCAGCGCGCCGAGGCCCGCGAGGTGCTGCGGCTGTTCGACCTGCCGGAGGTCCGCGACCTCGGTGTGTCACCGAAGTGGCTGCCTGTGCGTGCAGCGTTCGTGGCTGCGACGGCGGGGCTGCGCGGGCGGGACCTGACCGCCCATCCTCAATGACTCAATGATTCGCCGGCTTCATCCGAGAGGTACTGCAAGATGACGACGATGGAGACTTCGCGCCAGGACGTTCTCAACCTGCGGGTTGGCGAGCTCGTCGAGGTCCGCGGCGAAAGCGAGATCCTCGCCACGCTCGACGAGAAGGGCGAGCTCGAGGCGCTGCCGTTCATGCCCGAGATGCGGCAGTTCTGCGGTCAGCGGTTCAGGGTGCACAAGCGGGCCGTCAAGCTGTGCGACACGATCAGCTGGACCGGGATGTACCGCATGAACAACGCGGTGCACCTCGCGGGTGTGCGTTGTGACGGCCAGGCCCACGGCGGGTGTCAGGCCGGATGCCTGGTCTACTGGAAGGAGGCATGGCTCAAGCGGGTCGACGGGGACGAGCAGCAGGCGGCGGCCCTCCCTCCCGTCCTCGCCGTGCCGCCTTCGGGCTGCACCATCGCGGACCTGATGGCGGCGACCCGCAAGGACGCCGGTCCCTCCGGCGAGGAGCTGTTCTCCTGTCAGGCGACCGAGCTGCTGCGTGCCGCGCCGACGTGGGTGCCGCCCTGGGACGTCAAGCAGTACGTGCTCGACGTCAGCTCGGGCAACAACGGGGTCCTCGCCGTGATCCGCAGCCTCTCTGTGGGAGTGTTCAACGAGTACCAGGATTTCAGCAGGCGCCTGCCCGGGTGGCTTCGGATCCGCGGCGGCAAGCGCTACCCCTTCATCGACGGGAAACTGCGGAAGACCCCACAGCAGACCCTCGACCTCCAGGCCGGGGAGCTCGTGCGGGTCAAGAGCAGGGAAGAGATCGTCGCCACGCTCGACACCGAGAACCGCAACCGTGGCATGTCGTTCGACGCCGAGATGCTGAAGTACTGCGGAAGGCAGGCCAGGGTGCTGCGCCGGGTGGAGAGGATCATCGACGAGCCGACCGGAAGGATGGTGGAGCTGAAGAACCCGTGCATCATCCTCGAGGACGTGATCTGCACCAGCGACTTCCACCGGCTCTGCCCCCGTGGCATCTACCCGTACTGGCGCGAGATCTGGCTCGAGCGAGTGGGGTAGGAGCCGTCAGCCGCCGCTCCCGGGAAGGTGGATGGCCTCCTCGGGCTCGGCGGCCGGTGCGGCGGAGGAGCGGAACTCGCGCAGCCCCCGGTGGAGCTGCCACCACCAGATGGCCGTCGCCACCGCGGTCCCGGCCGCGCCGCCCCAGGCGGCGCCGGCCGCGTCAGCGAGCCACGCGCCCACCAGCGCGCCGGCCAGGTAGGCGGCCGAGCCGAACGCCTGCGCGCGCAGACTCCTCTTGGCGACGCCGAGCGCCCGCAGGCCCGTCCAGGCGCCCACCCAGAAGCCGGTCAACGCCACCGTGAGGGTCACCGGCACCAGCAGCGCGGACGCCGGCTGCCACGAGGGGCCGAGGATCCGCACCCCCAGACCGTCGGGCAGCAACAGCAGGGCCAGCCCCCAGACCACCGCGGTGGCGCCCTGCAGGGTGCCGAGCACCAGGCAGAACGGCCAGAGGTGCCG
>WNFZ01005879.1_pt1 | contig 11176 bp, 9 predicted proteins | sample 5400081 | NCBI WGS metagenome assembly WNFZ01 (sample SAMN13153365, study PRJNA577476) | soil metagenome | isolation source: 80 cm soil or saprolite under grassland replicate 1 | place: USA:California | collected 2016-06-15
CGACCCATTGCCCTTTTTCAGCGGTGGGCGCGCCATAAGGGATCTCGTAATAACCTGCAAAGCCACGGAAATGGTCGAGACGCACGACGTCTACAAATTTTAGGACTGAATGAAAGCGCTCCAACCACCAAGCATATCCAGATTTTCTATGTGCTTCCCAGCGATAGAGCGGATTGCCCCACAATTGTCCTGTCGCTGAAAAATAATCAGGTGGGACTCCGGCAACAACAGTTGGCAAACCATCTTCATCTAAAAAAAACAGATCGGGGTGAGCCCAAGCATCCGCGCTGTCATAGGCGATAAAGATTGGAATATCCCCGATGATTTTGATATCTTGTTCATTGGCATACGTGCGCAATTTGTTCCACTGACGGAAGAACAAGAATTGATAGAACGAATATCGCAGAATACTTTCTGTGTAATCCTTACGCGCTTTCTCTATGGCCGATGACTCTCGTTTGCGCAGGGATTTGTCCCATCCACTCCATGCCCCGCCACCATTTGCTTCTTTGAGGGACATGAACAGAGCGTAATCCTCCAGCCATGAAGTATTCTCAGCACAGAATTGTTCAAACTCCTCATGAAAATTTCTGGATGCAGAAGGTAAGCGGGTGAAGGCCTTTTGGAGAAGATCAAGTTTCCAGGGGATGAGCAAGCCGAAGCCCACGCGTGAGGCGTTGAAAGTTGGCATGTCAGCAAAGTCAGCCTGAGTCAATAATCTATCTTCAATGAGCGCGTCAAAGCTGATGAGATAGGGGTTGCCTGCAAACGCTGAAAAACACTGATACGGTGAATCACCATAACCCGTAGGTCCAAGTGGAAGTATCTGCCAGAGCTTGCATCCAGTGGAGATCAACCAATCCACAAAGCGATAGGCTTGCGGACCAAGATCGCCAATGCCATATTGACCGGGCAGGCTCGTAGGATGAAGGAGAATTCCGCCTGAACGGCTAAATTTCATTCGCAGGTCTCCGCGTTTGAATGTATTGACCTGCACGAACAATTGGTTCATCGTAATCAGATTCAATGACATCTGTGCCAACTTGTGCATCAGGTTCAATCACATACCCAGCCGGGACAATGCAATTCTTCCCTACCAATGCCACCTTGATATTTGGGTTTGCAATCCCACCGCCCACGCGCGCGTTCTCATATACGTGAGAACGCTTATCGATAATGGCACGCTCGATGACTGTCCCGCTTTCAATGATGGAATCAGTAAGCACAACTGATTCACGTACGACCGCGCCCGGACGAATCACGACGCCCGGTGACAGCACACTGCTTTCAATGCGCGCATCTGATCCGATATAGCATCCATCACAAATCATGCTGGCATAGACCTGAGCAGTGGCAGGCAAACGCGCTGGCGCGCGTTCTTCCGTGCGCGTGTGCACAATCCAGTCTCGGCTGTAGAGTTTGAGCTTAGGAGATGAGGACAACATATCCATATGAGCTTGCCAATAGGATTGAGCAGTGCCAACATCCATCCAATAACCTGTGTAAGGAAAAGCAAAGACCCGCGCGTCTGATTTAATCAGATTCGGAATAATGTTTTTTCCAAAGTCATGCAATGAGTCCGGATTCATGCGATCTTCCCAAAGGGCTTGATCTAGCAAGTCGCGGTTAAAAAGGTAGACGCCCATGTTCGCAAGATTGGAAGGAGGCTCAATCGGCTTCTCGAGAAAAGATGTGACACGATATTTCGTGTCCGTCCCAAGAATACCAAAGCGTGGGGCTTCCTCAATAGGAACATGGATGGTGCCAATGGTCACATCTGCTTGCTGATCCAGATGGAAAGAGATCATTGGCTCATAATCCATCGTGTAAATATGATCGCCGGAGAGAATCAGCACAAGGTCAGGAAAATCTCTTTTGATAAAGCTAAAATTCTGTTGCACAGCATCTGCTGTGCCAACAAACCAGTCTGAGTCATAACGCGCTTTGAACGGCGTCAGGATTTTGATTCCGCCTGTGAAGTCACGGTTCAAATCCCAGGGCGCGCCGGAACCGATATGCTCAATCAGAGATTGAGGACGATATTGTGCCAAGACCATTAAATCGAAAATGCCGGAGTTTACACAGTTCGACAACGGAAAATCAATGATGCGATATTTGCCAGCGAAGGGAACCGCAGGCTTCGCACGCTTCGCTGTGAGCACGCCCAGCCGAGAACCTTCTCCCCCTGCAAGAATCACAGCTCGTATTTTCATGGTTTACCTCAACTTTCGCGAAGTCCAATACCATTTATGGAACGCAGAGCAGCGGCACTTTCAGCGATTAATTTTTTGTATAGTTCAAGGTATTTATTTGCAGAATTCGACCAGGAGAAATCCTGCGCCATGCCCGCTTGTTGAAGATTCAGCCAACGAGAACGATAGGGATATAAATTCAAAGCCCTGCGAAGCGTATCATTGAAGGACTTCACTTTTGTATCCACAAATACAAAACCAGTTTCGCTATCGGTCACCGTATCGTGCAATCCGCCTACCGCGCGCACGAGCGGGACGCTTCCATAGCGCATGGCGATCATTTGTGAGATCCCACACGGCTCATAACGAGAGGGCATGAGGAAAATATCAGAGCCACCGTAAATTTGGCGTGCCAGCTTGGCATCATAGCGCATCTCAATGCAAACGCGACCGGGCAGCTCTTCTTGTAATTTCTTTGCCATCGATTCAAGTTTGGGATCACCCGCGCCCAATAGAACCAACTGCCAATCCTGTTTTGCCATCATCTTCAAACCCTTGAGGGCGATGTCAATCCCTTTGGCTTGATCCATGCGTGAGACCATGCCAAGCAAAGGCACATCCGGATTGACCGGCAACCCTACTCGTTCTTGCAACGCAGCTTTATTACGCGGGCGCAAAGCAAGAGTCTCAGCGTTGAAATTCGCCGCTAGCGTGGGATCCGTTTGTGGGTCGAAAGAAACGGTATCTATTCCATTTAAAATGCCACGCAGGTTATCGGTCCGATTTCTAAAGAAATTCTGCAAGCCACTTCCAAATTCTTCATGCAATATTTCCTCGGCATAGGTCGGCGAGACAGCCACCATTGCGTCGGACGCCCATAATCCTAGCGGCATTGGCATCACGCGCGCCCACTCCGGCAAGTCTGTATTTGCCAATGGCAATCCATATTCTTCAAGGATCTCTTTCACATTGGGACCCAGAAATGGAAGATTGTGAATAGTGATGAGTGATGATACCCGCCGCGTCTTTTCGCTCCAACGTTTTACTAAATTGCCGTACGCTGCGAGCGCGGTGTGCCAATCGTTCGCGTGAACAATGTTCGGTTCCCAATTAATCTGACGTGGCAATTCAAGTGCAGCTAACGAAAAGAAAGTGTATTTCTCCGCATCGAGTTTGTTATTGGATGAATAAACGGAGCCACTCGCACGGATGGCATCGCCGTTGATGAAATAAACAGGCATGCCATGCAGGATGCCCTCATACGCCTCCACCTGGACTTCAGTTTTGCCGCGCGGAATCGAATAGATCCCCACGGGCCGAAACGTATCCGATCGGATCACAGAGTGATGCGGTAGAACCAGCCGCACATCAAGTTTGAGTTCATCGTTGGAAAGCATACGCAATGCACGTGGCAATGTGCCTGCTACATCTCCCAACCCCCCCACTTTTACAAAAGGCTCGGCTTCCGCCGCCAGGAAAAGTATATTGATGGTTTGAGGCATAGTGCAATTGTACAACGAAAATCAAGAGACCCAAAGGTCAGTGTTCCGTTTACTGTAATCAAGTATGATTATGACGTAACCTATTGGTCATCATCTGCCACTTGACTTTTTGAGGTTTTTTGTAAACAATACTTATAAGACTTTAGCCAAAGGAGATACTATGAGAATCCTGATTCGTCCTTCGCGTGCCGTGAAAATCTTGTTGTTGGCGTTGCTAGCGCTTGCAGTCCTCTTCAGCGTATGGTTCCCATATACCGAGTTCTATTGGGAATGGCACATGGAGGGAAAAGCCAAGATCCGTGAAGGGGCCATACGAACGGAAGTGATCAACTCATCCGCTGAGAATCAAGTTATCCTTGCCCCACCCTCGCCCAGTGGATTTACGCCACAGACGCGACTTGGTTTCACAAGCGGGGATCAGTGGGAACCAGCGATCGCGGCGGATCGATTCGGTCATGTCTACATGATCTATCCACAATATGGAGGTGTGCCAGGTTGCCCCGCTTGTTATAGCCCAACCATGATTCTACAGATCAGCAGTGATCATGGGCAAACATGGAGCTCGCCACGCGTCATTTATCCAGAGGGCTCCACGAGCTATCAGGTGGATGCACAGGTTGCGGTAGATCCGGTTGATGGCAAGACTGTTTATGTCTCATGGCTTCAAAATAACAAGTCAGATATTCTCGTGGGAAAGTCTTCTGACTTTGGCGCCACTTGGTCATTTGTCTTAGCTGATCACACCAACGCGGGAACTGATAAACCTATCCTGGCTGTACGCGGGCAGGATGTGTACATTTCTTATAATCACACCCAATCTGCATATGTCACCTATTCACATGATGGCGGCGCGTCCTTCACCCAAGTGAAAATAAATCAGAACTCCCATCTTGGATGGTCGCTAGGCGGTGGAGGTACAGTCACGCCAGATCATAGCGTTTATTTCTCTTGGGATGGATATGAGCAAAATGGCGGCGCGAAGGGAAACGTAAATCTCTATATCAGCAAATCTACAGATGGCGGCGCAACATGGACAACTAAATTACTTGACGTTTCTGCAGCTCCGCCAGATTGTTCCGCGTTCAGTTGTGGTTGGGCATTCCTCGGTGCAGCAATCACGATGACTTCAGATACCTCTGGCAACCTGTACGCGCTTTGGAATGCCGGTTCTGCGCCAAAAGGTCCTGAGCGCATCTATTTCTCCAAGTCTACAGATGGCGGGAATACGTGGTCAGCTAAGCAGGATGTCTCAACAGCCGCGCAAGGCGTAGAACATTCATTCCCAGCAATTGCTGCAGCAGGCAATGGCGATGTCCGCATCGCATGGATGGACACGCGGGTAGCAGCAACTGGCGCGATAGATCGCTGGAATGTTTACTTCCGTTCATCTTCCAATGGTGGCTTTACCTGGACATCTGAAATGGACGTCTCTACTTATGTGAGCGGGTACAGCTACATCTTTACGGACGGTTTCCGCTTCCCCTATGGGGATTACTTCGAGATGGATGTTGATGAACAAGGCACGAACCATCTCATCTTCGGTGAAGGACCTGATTACAACGGGCCGGGCTCAATTTGGTATGTGAAGGGCAAGTAAAAAATCAGACCCTAAAGGTTTTCAAAACCTTTAGGGTCTTTTCCTGGGTGCCTGATGGGTTTCGAACCCACAACATCTTCCTCCACAGGGAAGCGCTCTGCCGTTGAGCTACAGGCACCATGCGACTTACGCTCGCAATTGCGGGCAATATTTTACCACATTCAATGCACTCTCATGAGCGCCAGGACCTCGCCTTCTATCATCTCTCCAGGCGCAAGAAATCCAAGACTCGCGTATAAATTACGGGCACCTACATTTTCAGGCTCATAACTAATACCAATATTTTTGATCCGATCATTGGAGCGGAATACTCCGAGCACCTGATCCATGATCTCACGCCCATACCCCTTCCCCTGGAAATGTTCATCGACCATTAATCGCATGATGAAAGCCTGAAAACGGGAATGATTAAAGTTGAGACAATACATTACAAACCCAACTGGTTCTTGATCTACGTAAGCCCCGAAAGGATAGAAATCCCAATGCCCCTCGTCTCCAAACCCGAATTGCGCTTCGGCAATGGACATTAAATTGGAGGCGACAAAATGGCTTTGGTCCTCACGCACTTTCAACTTGATCAAGGCACGCCAATTTCCAGCCGTGACAGATCGTAATTCCACAAAGACTCCTATCCAATAATCTTGCGGATCTTTTCGATTAGCGCTTCGCGCGGGACCGAAATCTGCTCGCCGTTGACTAGATTTTTCACTGCTACCTGATTTTTTTCTACCTCCTCCGGACCAAGCACAAGCGTAACCTTTACACCGATGCGGTCAGCATATTTGAATTGTTTTGGCAGTTTTGCCGCATCAGGATAACAGACCACATTCAACCCCGCGCGGCGCAACTCACTTGCCAGTTTAAATGATTCAAGCAGCCGCTTCTCATCAAACACAGTCACAAGGGTAGGCGCGGGATTTATGTTTAAATCCTTGGGCAATAACCCATATTTTTCCAATATCAAGGAGATGACAACATCCCCCATCGCAAATCCCACCCCTGGGATAGGATCACCGCCAACATCCTGTGTGAGGTTGTCATAGCGCCCACCACCAAGGATCGAACGCTTGATATCACCACCAACTTCCCAGGCTTCAAAAACTGTCCCTGTGTAATAGAGCAAGCCGCGCATGATCGACGCATCGAACTTCACATATTCACTCAACCCAAGCGCGTCGATCACAGCGAAGAAGCGAGTCAGTTCTGCAGATTCCTTCCACAGATCCTTATCAGCAAGCATTCTCTTCAAATTCGTGATCTGCTCATTGGAAAGACCAATTTCCTTTCCATATTCCATCCATGCTTCGGGCGTCATCTTCTCGCGACGATCGATCCATGAAGAGACAGCAGGACGCTGACCCGCTGGGATATCATACGCGTCGAAACGGTTGTCAATGAGGCGGCGGTTATTGACTTTGATCAGCACCTGCTGCGGGCTGAGTCCGACACGCTTAAAGAACGTCGCAAGGACTGCCGCATTCTCCGCATCCGCCTCCGGCGAGGCGACTCCCAACAGATCCACATTCCATTGAAAGAATTCGCGTGTCCGACCTTTTTGGGGACGCTCATAACGCCAGAACGGTCCGAACGACCACCAGCGCACTGGGAAAGTTAGTTCGTTCTGTTTTTGTGCGATCATGCGCGCCAAGCTGGGAGTGAGTTCGGGACGAAGTGTAATTTCAGAACCGCCGCGATCTGTAAAGACATACGATTGCTGTTTCACCAACTCGTCCCCTGACTTGGCCGCGTAAAGCTCAAGCGGTTCGAGAATCGGTGCTTCATATTCCTGATAGCCAAATGACTCAGCGACATCTCGCATGTTGTTATACAACCAAACGCGGATCGCCATTTGTTCAGGATAAAAATCTCGCGTACCTTTTACAGACTGAATGACCTTTTTCATCAATGCTCCTGCTCTCGGTATCTTCGTACTCAACCATCTTCAAAATTCAGCGGTTGAATTTTAGTTTCTTTTTGGTATAATTTTTGCCAACGCGAGTGCGTCGCACCTGCTTGATGAGAATTGCTTGTTCGAGTGAGGTGCGACGCACCTTCATAAGGAGCTGCCCAATGGAAATCAATTATCAGGAAACTTCAAAAGACTTGCTCACCCGCATTGATATTCACGAAAAATATGGCTCGGCCAACATCGATCAGTGGACAACCGATCTGCTTCAGCCTAAAGCCGGTATGAACATTCTGGATATCGGTTGCGGCGCCGGTAAGCTATGTTTCCTGTTCGACGATTATACTAAAGGTGCAGCAAAAATCACGGGCGGCGATTTCTCAGAGGAACTTTTGGATAGGGCGCGCGCCCAGAACGACGAGCGCGATACTGCTATTGATTTTCAATTTTTGGATTTTAACAAGCCGTTTGATTTCGCAGATAATACATTTGATCTTTGCACAAGCGCTTTCGCCATCTACTACGCTTCGCATCTGGACTTTACATTTGGTGAGGCGCATCGAGTGATAAAACCTGGCAGACGGCTTTTCGTCTCAGGTCCATTGCCTGAGAACAAAAAGATGTTTTATGACATCATCAAGGAAGCAACGAATGCAATTATTCCACCCATGCCCGGCTCCTCTCGCTTCAAAGGTGACATCTTCAACACCATTGACAGAATCTTTGCCAAGACCGAATTGCATACATTTGAAAATCATCTTACCTTCCCGGAGGTCGCGCCATTTGTTGAATATGTCCGTGCCTCATTAAGTGAAGACCGCAAATTGTGGATTTCTATGTTCAATGGAAAAGAAGAATACGAAGCTTTGATCAAGTCGATTGAGGAAGTGGCTACCCACTGGTTTGAGCGCGACGGCAAGTTGGTGATGACCAAAGTCGTCGGCGGAATTTTGGCAACAAAGTAGAGGATTAGAGACTAGAGATTAGCGATTAGAGGTTGCAAATTGAACAAAAGACTTATTGACCTCAGCCATGAAGTCGAACATGGGATGATCACTTATAAAGGACTTCCCGCTCCAATTATTTGTGATTTTCTTTCGAGAGAGGAATCGCGCAATCACTACGCAGCAGGGACCGAATTCAACATCGGTAAGATAGAAATGGTTGCTAACACCGGGACATATGTTGATAGTCCCTTTCATCGCTTTGCAGATGGTATTGATTTATCAGAACTACCGCTTGAGTCTTTAGCTGATTTAGAAGGTATCGTAGTTCATGTGCAAAATATCGGACGCGCAATTTCGGCAAAAGCATTTGATGGTCTGGATCTAAAACGTAAAGCTGTGCTCATCCATACTGGTTGGTCACGTCACTGGCGCACAGATCAATACTTTGAAGGTCATCCTTTTCTCACCAGAGACGCGGCCGAATTCTTAGTGGAATCTCGCGCGGCCTTCGTGGGAATCGACACGTACAATATTGACGACATAACTGATGGAACGCGTCCTGTTCATACCACTTTATTGGGCAATCAGATTCCCATCTGTGAGCACATGTGCGGGCTGGAAAATCTGCCTGACGGTGGTTTTCGCTTCCATGCGGCACCAGTAAAAGTAAAAGCGTTTGGTACATTTCCTGTCCGCGCCTATGCAGTCCTAGACAAATAACAAAACATGAATTTCTTTGGTAAAAGAGTCCTCTTTCTTGGCGCACATCCGGACGATATCGAAATAGGATGCGGCGCGCTGCTTCATAATATTGTCGACCAGACAGACATTTTGTGCGTAACGCTTTCTGACAACCAGAAAAATCCCGATCTGAAGAATGTGAAGACAGAGCACTACCAAGCCATGGAAGTGTTGGGAGTGACACACGAGAAAATCGTTTTTGGTCCCTTCACGACCCGCATTTTTCCTGATGCGCGGCAGGAAATTCTGGAATACTTTCTGCAACTTCGCACAGACTTTAATCCTGATTTGATCTTTGTACATTCAAAACATGATGTACACCAAGATCACCTCACGATGACTGATGAGGCTTTGCGTGCATTTCGCGGGATTACAGTTTTAGGCTTTGATGTCGTCCGCTCTTCGTATGGGTTCTTTCCACACTTTTTGGTTGAAGTAACAGAAGAAAATGTGAGTAAGAAAATAGAAGCGCTGTCGTGTTACGAAACCTATCGCGATCGGTATTATTTCAACAGTGAACTGACTCGCGCCATTATGGTACGTCACGGCGCGCTGGCGGAGTGTCTATTCGCCGAAGGATTTGATATCTTGAGGATTGTGGGAGAATTTTCCAGGGAGTAGACACAGAGAGGTAACGATGGAATTCAATGCTCTTTATCAGGAACTTCAGAACAGCACAGAGATGATCCGTGCTTTATTGGCGGGCGTTACACCCGAGGAGGCACGTGTCAAACCAAATGCGGAGTCATGGTCTATTCTCGAAGTTGTCTGTCACCTGTACGACGAAGAACGTGAAGACTTCCGTGAGCATCTTGATTTTATCCTTTCGACTTCGCTCAAGACAGGCCTTCATCGTCAAAATGAAGACTGGCATCAAATTGACCCTGAAGGCTGGGTTACTGAAAGAAAATACAATGAACAGGATTTCGCTGAAATGCAGGAAAAATTCTTTGCTGAACGTCAGAGGTCGCTGGACTGGCTCACAGAAATGTCTAACTCAGATTGGGAGACAACGTACACCTCCCAGTTCGGATCGATGAAGGCAGGAGACATGTTCGCCTGCTGGGTCGCACACGATAACCTCCACATCCGCCAGTTGGTGGAACTCAGGCGGTTAAGAATAGAAAATATCACAAAGCCATACGTTATCCAGTACGCAGGGGATTGGTAAGGATACCGCAGAAGAGAGAGATTCGACCAAAAACCGGAATTTGTTGACAGCGATGGTCTGAAAATAATATATAATGAATAGAACGGGTCCGGAATCGCATCAACGCCAAAGGAGGTCCCGAATGCAAGATTACGAGCAAGCCGTCTTTATATCATATGCGTGGGGTGGAGAGCGGGAAGAGATCGTCAATCAGATTGACCAGGCTTTGCAATCGCACGGACTCAAGATCATCCGTGATAAACGGGATTTAGGCTTCAAAGGCTCGATCAGCGAATTCATGGAACGGATCGGGCAGGGCAATTGCGTGATCGTGGTGATCAGCGACAAATATCTGCGCTCGCCGAACTGCATGTTCGAACTAGTCGAGATTGCCGAGGCGAAACAATTCCATGACCGAATTTTCCCGGTCGTCTTGAACGACGCCAACATTTACGATCCCATGAAAAGAATCGAGTATGTGAAATATTGGGAAGTCAAACGGTCGGAACTGGCAGAAGCCATGAGAACCCTCGACCCTGCGAATCTACAGGGTATTCGCGACGATATAGATCTATATGACCGCATCCGCGACAAGATCTCGGGCTTAGCCAGCACATTGAAAGACATGAACACCCTCACACCTGATATGCACAAAGATTCCGATTTCCATGAGCTGTACGAAGGAATTGTTATGAGAATGCAGAACGCCGCGACCACAGCGGATGTCGAATCGACTTCAAAAGAGAAACCCCTTACCAAAAAGGAGAGAAAACCCATGGACCCCATTACGCTCGCGACCGCCGCTACATCTCTGCTCGCGCCCTATCTCAAAAAGGTGGGAACAGTAGCAATGAATAAGATCGCCGAGAAATTACCAGAAACAGTGGGCAAGGTTTGGGAGGCAATCTCGAACCGGTCTACGGGTGCAGCGGAAGCCGCAACTGACCTCGCCAAAAACCCAGACGATGCAGATAACGAAGTGTTTTTCAAGAAGCAATTGCAGAAAGCTCTGGAGAAAGATCAGGATTTCGCGAGCCAGCTAACAGACTTGCTGGAGAAAGCGAAAAGCGATTCTAGCATCAACATCGGCGGCGATGGCGTGGTGGCAAATAATAACAGCACCGCGGTGGGGAAAATTTCG
>WNFZ01020100.1_pt1 | contig 11176 bp, 9 predicted proteins | sample 5400081 | NCBI WGS metagenome assembly WNFZ01 (sample SAMN13153365, study PRJNA577476) | soil metagenome | isolation source: 80 cm soil or saprolite under grassland replicate 1 | place: USA:California | collected 2016-06-15
GCCGAGGCCCAGCGGCACTTCGAGGCGCACCGGGATCGGTTCCAGCGTCCGGCGGTCGCGTATCTGAGCTTCGTCGCGCAACCGCGACGGCCGGACGCGGCCGACACGGCGGCGGCCGTCGCCCGGGTGCGCGCCCTGCGGGCCCGGCTCGAGCACGGCGAGAAGTTCGACGTCGTGGCCAAGGCGGAGTCGGCGGACTCGGGCAGCGCCGCGCGCGGGGGAGACCTGGGCTGGATCCGCCCGGACTCGGGCGGCTTCGTGCAGCCGTTCCTCGATGCGGTGAAGCGGCTGCGCCCCGGCCAGCTCTCGGCGCCGGTGGCCACGGAGTTCGGGTATCACCTGATTCGCGTCGACGCCGCCCGCGGCGATTCGGTGAAAGTGCGCCACCTCCTGGTGCCCATCGAGCTGCAGGGCGCGCACCGCGACCTGGTGGAATCCCGCACCGACACCCTCGACCGTTTCGCCGCCGAGCAGGAGAACGGCGCGCAGCTCGACTCGGTAGCCCGGCGTCTCGGTCTCCCGGTCGCGAAAGCGCCACCGCTGGTGCAGGGCGACCGCCTGACGCTCGGCCGCTATGTGATCCCCGACGTGGGCGTGTGGGCGTTCGAGACGAAGGTCGGGGAGACGAGCCCGGTGATCGAAGGGGCGCCGGCCTTTTACGTGTTCCGGCTCGATTCCCTGACGCCGGGCGGGGTGCCGCCGTTCTCCGAGGTGAAGGACGCGGCGATCGCCGAGGCGCGGCAGGAGAAGAAGAAAGCGCTCGTCCATCCGCGGGCGCAGGCAATCGCCGAGCAGCTGCGCGGCGAGAGCGACCTGCTCGCGGCCGCGGGGCGGCACGGCCTGCGCGCGCAGCGGCTGGGGCCCTTCACGCGGGTCGCTCCTCCGCCGGTCCTGCGGCAGGAGCCGCTGGTGATCGGCGCGGCGTTCGGGTTGCGCGTGGGAGAACGCAGTGGAGTGATTCAAGGCCCTACCTCGCGGGGCTGCGCGCCCAGGCGAAGATCGTCGACCGCCGCAAAGAGCTGTTCCGGCCCCAAAACGCGACCGCCGGCAGTTAGCCGGCGGCGGGTCACTCGACGAGACGTCGCGGCGGATCCGGCGGCGTCTCGTCGGGGGGACGCTCGACCGCGTCCCGCGTTTCGTTCAGGGCGCGCTTGAACTCGCGCAGCCCCTTCCCCACCGCCTTGGTTGCGTCCGGCAGCCGGTGCGCGCCGAACGCCAGCAGCGCGATCACCAACAGCAGGAGCAGCTCACCGCCGCTCAGGTTTCCCAAACCCACGGCCGTCTCGCGCTACTGGCTGAGCCGCTTGGGCTCGCCTCCGGTCTGCATCGACGACGACGTGCCGGCCGGGGGCGGCGCCTGGAGGTTGCGCTGCTCCGGCGGCTCGTCCTTGAGGCTGCGCTTGAACTCCTTGATCCCCTGCCCGATCGACGACCCGATCTCCGGAATGCGCTTCGCGCCGAAAACCAGCACCAGGATCAGCAGCAGGATCAGGATGTGACTGAACGACAGATCGGAGAACATGGCTGCCTCGCTAAAAGAGCGACCGGGCGACGAAGTAGGCGATCGCCACGCCCACAACGGCGAGCAACGATACGTCGAGCCCGATCGGACCGAGCGTGATCGACACCACCAGCAGATCCACGTGCACCGGCCCGAGCGTCGGCGTCACGGAGGTGGTGAAAAACTCTTTGGCGGCGCCCTGCGGCAGGAAGCGTCGCAGCAGCGCGTGCAGCAGCCCGCCGAGCACGAAGCCCGCGGCGAGCACGCCAAGGTAAAATAGCGGACGGCGGGGGCCCTGCGCCACGGCTCAGCTGCGCCGTTCCACGGCGTACGTGATGCTGTCGCGCAGGGCGTCGCGCGCCGGCGAGGGCGGGAGCGTCTCGAGCTCGGCCTCCGCCCGCTGGGCGTGCTCCAGCGCGTTGCGGCGCGCGTACTCCAGGCCGCCGGCGGTCTCCACGAGTCGGATCACATCCGCCACCTGCTCGTCCGCCGGCTCGGCGGTCGCCATCAGATCGGCGACCCGGCGGCGCTCGCCGGGACCCATCCGCTCCAGCGCCGCGATGAGCGGCAGCGTGACCTTGTGCTCCTTCAGGTCGAGCCCCGACGGCTTGCCGGTGACGGCCTCGGGCTGGGTGTAGTCGAGCAGATCGTCGGTGATCTGAAACGCCATGCCGAGCGCGTGCCCGAACCGGGCCAGCGCGTCGCGGTGGGCGGGGGCGCCGCGCAGGGCGCCCACCTCGCACGCCGCCGAGAGCAGCGAGGCCGTTTTCGCCTCGATCAGGGCGTCGTACTGTTCCTCGGCGTACGTGAGCTTGTCGTGCGCCTCCAGCTGGCGCATCTCCCCGACGGTCATCTCGTTGGTCACACGGGCGAACACGCGCAGCGGCGCCAGGTCCTCCAGCCGCACCAGCTCCACGATCGCGCGCGAGTAGAGGTAGTCGCCCATGATCACCGCCACCTGATGCGAGAAGCGGCCGTTGATCGTGGGCATCCCGCGGCGCAGCGGCGAGTGGTCCACTGAGTCGTCGTGGACCAGCGTCGCGAGGTGGATCAGCTCGACGATGGCCGCGAGCGTCACGCTGCGCGGTTCCGCGGCGCCGGCCGCCTGGCCGCTGAGCAGCAGCAGCGTCGGCCGGAACAGCTTGCCCTTCATCCGCAGGAGGTGTTCGTTCACCTCCGCGATGATCGGGAAGCTCGCCGCGATGATGCGGCGCAGCTCCTCCACGACCTGATCGATCTGCCCGGCGACGGGGCGCTGAATGTCGGGCAGGGTCACCCGCGCCAGCTGCTGGGTCATCTCAGCGCGCCTTGGCGAGCGCCTTGACCCGCTCGCCGACGTCCATGAAGCGGATGTTCGCGGCGAACACCCGGCCGTAGCGCTCCTTCGCCTCGGCGCCCTTCCCCTGCGCCTCGAGGGCGCGCCCGAGCCAGTAGAGAATGCCCAGCCGCTCGTCGTCGCGGCTCGCCGGCAGCTCGAGCCCGCGCCGCAGGATGGACTCCGCCACCGCGTGCGCGCCCTTTTCGAAGAAGCACACCCCCAACGCCTCGGAGGTCCGGAGCTTGCCCTCGGGCGCGCGCAGCGCTTTCTGGAGCTCGGCGATCGCTTCGTCGAGCAGCCCCATCTCCTTGAACGCGATGCCCAGGTCGTAATGCGACTGGAAGTCCGCTTCGTCGATGTTCTCGTCGATCCCCTGCCGGAAGCGCGCCAGCATGTCCTGGAAGTCGCGCTCCTCGTCCCCGGTCGGCTCCTCGTCCGCGACCTTCATGCGCGTGTCGCGGTGCGGCTCCTCGTCCTCCTCCTCGAGAATCATCGCGCCGAGGTCGACGAAATCCCCGCCCGCCGCCGCCTCGTCGCGCACTTTCATCCTGGCGTCCTTCGCCTGCGCCAGTTTGCCTTTCTCGGAGACCGCCTCGACCGGCATCAGCATCGCGAGGGCCGCCTTGGCCCGCTCATTCTTCGGATCGTGCTCGACGACGCGCTGGTACACGGCGCGCGCCTTGTCCCCCAGGTCCGTGCGCAACAGCGTGTCGGCCAGCTCGAGGTAGCAGTCGATCAGCCGACCCTTGTCGCCCGCCTTGAAGGCGAGCTCGACCTGTTTCTGCCGGTGGCGCACGCTGTTGGGCTCGAGACGCAGGATCTCGTCTCCCAGATCCTGGGCCTGCTGGAGGTTGTCGGCCGCTTCGAATCCCGAGACCGCGAGATCCAGCTCCTCGACGCCACGCTCGCGCTGCCCGGCCTCGATCAACGCTTCGCCCAGCGCCTGATGAGCGTCGGGATCGTCGGGGTTGTCCGCCACCCGCGACTCGAGCTCCGCGATGCCCGGAACGCCCGCCGGCTCCTCGATGTTGTCGAACACGAGCGAGCCCGCCACGCCGCCCTGATTGACGATGCCGTCGAGGCCCAGGTCCATGAAGCCGGAGCGGCGGCCGCCCACCGAAGTGTCGTCTTCGGTTTGGACCCACTTGGGATGCACCGGGGCTTCGTCCACGGTCAGCGGCTGGTCGTCCACGTCGTGGCCCGCCGCCGTCGTGGCGGCCTCGAAGTCGGGCTCGAGCTCGAGCGGCGGAATCTCGACGACCGTCTTGCGCCTGGGCGGCTGCGTCTGCGCGGGCGGTGGCGGCGCTGCGGGCCGCTTGGGAACGACCGGCTTGACCTTGGGCGCCGGCGCCGGCGCCTTCGGGGTAAACCGCGGCGGCGCTTTGGGGGCCGGAGCGGGAGCTGATGTGCGCGGCGGCGGCGTGAAATCCTCTTCTGCTTCCTCCTCCTCCTCTTCCACCGTCGGCTCCAGCTCGGCGAGCGGCTCGACATCGTCGCCCGAGAGCAGGTCCTCCCGGATCGACGAGACTTCCGTCGAGCCGAGATCGATATCGCCGAACTGCGCGCTCGTCGTCTCGAGGCCGTCGAGCCGGCCCCCGGCATCGGCCTCGACGCCTTCCGTTTCGCCGACCATAGTGGCTTCGATGTCGAGAGCCTCGGACGCGGGGGGCCGTTGCGGCTCCTCGACGAGCTTCGGGGGCGGTGGCGCGGCGCCCCGCGACGGGGCGGCCGGCCGGCCCCCTTTTGGCGCGGCCGGGGCGTCGACGTCGAGGAACACCAGGCTCGACGTCTTGCCCCTGCCCTTCCCTTCCGCCGGCGCGGCCGGCGCGGACGACGGCGGCATGCTCACGCGCGCGGTCGAGGAGCGCCGCTGCAGGTCGGCCCCGTACATCTTGAGGTGCTCCTCGAGCATGCCGCGCAACTTCTCGCTCTCGGGCGAGAGGTCGGTGAATTCCTTCAACGCGGCGAACGCCTGCTGGATGCGGCCGGTCTTCTGCATGCGCTCGGCGTACTCGACGAAGTGCTGTTGCGCTTCCGCGAGGAAGCCCTTCGACGCGTACAACTTCGCGAGCTTCAGGTAGGTCTGCTGTCGCGCGGGCGCGTTGCGCAGCACCTTGTTGCACATCGCGATCGCGTTGTTGTGGAAGCCGAGCTCGGCGTACTTGTCGACCGCCTGGTCATAGTAGTCGGCGGCCTGGCCCGGGTCCTTCAGCTTGAGATAGAGATCGCCGATGCGATTGTAGATCCCGAGATCCGGATTGGCCTCGCCCTCTTCTTCCTGCGACTTCAGGACCTCGAGCCACGCTTCAACCGCGGCCTTCGGGTCCTTGGCCTCGAGGGTCTTGGCGCGCTCCTTGAGCTTCTCGAGTTTCGACATGGACTGGTAAAGATAGGGGCGCGGCCCAGCGGCGACAAGGCAAACCCGCTGTCCAGACGGCAGTTACGAGATTGGCCCCCACCCAATACGCCGGCTCACGCCAGTCGGCGACGTCGCAGGCGACGACGTCGGCGGCAAAGCCGGGCGCCAACTGCCCGCGCTCACCCGCCAACTCCAGCGCCGCGGCGGCGTTGACCGTGACGGCCAGCAGCGCCTCCGCGTGACGCAGCCCGAGCTGCGACACGCCGAGGGACATCACGTACGGGAGACTGAGCGTGGGCGAGGAACCGGGGTTGAAGTCGGTGGCGAGCGCGACGGCGGCGCCCGCGTCGATGAGCCGCCGCGCGGGCGCCTGCCGCGGCTTTCCGAGAAATGCCATCGTCGCCGGAAGCAGCACCGCCACGGTGGCGCTCCCGGCCAGGGCGCGGATGCCGGCGTCGGAGATGCCCGCGAGGTGGTCCGCGCTCACCGCGCCGAGCTCGGCGGCGAGCTCGGCGCCGCCCGACCCTTCGAGCTCGTCGGCGTGCAGCTTGAGCCCCAAGCCGGCGGCCCGGGCGGCGGACAGGATCGCGCGCGCTTCGGGAACGCTGAACACGCCGGGCTCGCAGAACACGTCGCAAAACCGCGCGAGGCCGTCGCGGGCCACCGCGGGGATCATCTCCGCACACACCAGGCGCACGTACTCCCCGCGGCGGTCGCGGTGCTCGGGCGGCACTTCGTGCGCGCCGAGAAAGGTGGGGACGAGCGCCGCTCCCGCCTCGGCGCCGAGCCGGCGGACCACGCGGAGCTGCTTGCGCTGCACCGAGTCCAGGATGCCGCCGCCCGCGGCCGCGATGGCCTGGTAGGTCACCCCGAGCGCGCGCCGCTCGTGGTCGTCGAGGCGGGGCGCACCGAAGACGGCGTGGGTGTGACAGTCGATGAAGCCGGGGTAGAGCACGCCCGAGACCTCGACCTCTTCGATCGCAGATTGCGGATTGCGGATTGCGGATTGCGCAGCACGGAGCTCGCGAAGCGGGCCGACAGCCGCGATCCGATCGCCGTCGATCAGGACGGCCGCATCGCGGAGGACCTCCAGCTGCGCCAGCTCACGGCCGCGACGGGCGCGCGCCGGGCCGCGGCACGTGACGACCGCGCGCGCGCCGGCGAGCAGGGTGCTCAGTCGCTGGCCTCGTGCATCGGCAGGCGCAGGCCGTGGCGGCGGGCGGTCTCCAGCGCCTCGGGATAGCCCGCGTCCGCGTGGCGCGCGACGCCGATCCCGGGATCGTTGGTGAGCACGCGCTCGAGTCGCCGCGCCGCCGCCGGCGTGCCGTCGGCCACGCTCACCTGCCCGGCGTGCAGCGAGTTGCCGATCCCCACTCCGCCGCCGTGATGGAACGACACCCACGCCGCTCCCGACGCGGTGTTCAGCAAGGCGTTGAGGATCGCCCAGTCCGCGATCGCGTCCGAGCCGTCGCGCATCGCCTCCGTTTCGCGGAACGGCGACGCCACGGAGCCGGTGTCGAGGTGATCCCGGCCGATCACGACCGGCGCGCCGATCTCCCCCCGCTTCACGAGATCGTTGAGCGCGCAGCCGAACCGGGCGCGCTCCCCCTGCCCCAACCAGCAGATCCGCGCCGGCAGCCCCTGGAACGTCACGCGCTCCTGCGCCAGCCGGATCCAGCGGCGGAGGTGCTCGTTTTCGGGGAACAGCTCCAGCACCAGTCGATCGGTGCGGTGCAGGTCTTTCGCCTCCCCCGAAAGCGCCACCCAGCGGAACGGCCCCTTTCCCTCGCAGAACAGCGGTCGGATGTACTCGGGGACGAATCCCGGAATCTCGAACGCGTCCGCCACACCGGCGTCCCGCGCCTGCGCGCGAATGTTGTTGCCGTAGTCGAACGTCACCGCGCCCCCACGTTGCAGCGCCAGCATCGCCTGCACGTGGAAGGCGATGCTCGCGACCGAGCGCCGCAGGTACTCCTCCGGATCGCGCCGCCGCAGGGCCGCCGCCTGCTCCACCGTCAACCCGGCGGGGACGTAGCCGTTCAGCGGATCGTGCGCCGACGTCTGGTCGGTGAGCACGTCGGGCACCCAGCCGCGGCGCGCGAGCTCCGGCAGCACCTCGGCGCAGTTGCCGATCAGCCCGACCGAGAGCGCCCCGCCGGCCTGCTTCGCCTCCTCGCACCAACGCAGCGCCTCGTCGAGCGACGGCGTCGAGCGATCGAGGTAGCGCGTCGCGAGCCGGCGCTCGACCCGCGCCGGATCCACCTCGACCGCGAGGCACACGCCCTCGTTCATGGTGGCGGCGAGGGGCTGCGCGCCCCCCATCCCGCCGAGCCCGCCCGTCACCACGATCCGGCCGCGCAGCGAGTCCCCCCCCTCCCCGCCCCAGTGCCGCCGGGCCACCGCGCCGAACGTCTCGTAGGTCCCCTGGAGGATGCCCTGGGTGCCGATGTAGATCCACGAGCCCGCGGTCATCTGGCCGTACATGATCAGGCCCTTCCGCTCGAGCTCGCGGAACACCTCCCACGTCGCCCACCGGCCGACGAGGTTCGCGTTTGCGATGAGCACGCGCGGCGCGTCGGGGTGCGTGGTGAACACGCCCACGGGCTTGCCCGACTGCACGAGCAGGGTCTCGTCGTCGGCCAGCGTGAGCAGCGTGCGGCAGATCGCGTCGAACGACGCCCAGTCGCGCGCCGCCTTTCCCGTGCCGCCGTAGACCACCAGGTCGTCGGGCCGCTCGGCTACGTCGGGGTCGAGGTTGTTCATCAGCATCCGCAGGGCCGCTTCCTGAACCCAACCTTTGCAGGTCCGAGCGGGCCCTCGTGGCGCTCGGACGGTTCGCGGCGCCGTCATGCTCGCGCTGCCTCCGGATCGAACTTCCCCGCCCGAATGCCCGCGGCGATCCGTTCGATGTCTCCCGTGAACGGGCGGTCGCCGTCGAGCGCGGACACCTCGCGGCGCAGCGCCGCATAGGTCCGGGCCACACCGCGCCCCGGCGCGAGGGGCTTCAAGAACTCCAACCCCTGCGCCCCCGCGAGCAGCTCGATCGCCACGATCCGCGCCGCGTTCTCGAGGATCCGCTCCGCCTTCCACGCCGCGCTCATCCCCATGGGCACGACGTCCTCCTGGTTCCCCTCGGTGGGCACCGACTGCACGCTCGCCGGCGTGGCCAGCACCCGGCAATCGGCGACCAGCGCGGCCGCCGCGATCTGGGGCGTCATGAAGCCCGATTCGATGCCGGGGTCCCGCGCGAGGAAGGCCGGCAGGCCCGACGACAGGTCGGGATTGACGATCCGCTCGAGCCGCCGCTCGGCGAGGCCGGCGAGGGTCGTGAGTGCGATCCCCGCGACGTCCAGCGCCAACGCGATCGGCTGGCCGTGGAAGTTGCCGCCCGAGAGCACCTCGCCGTCGAATACGAGCGGATTGTCGGTGGCGGCGTTCAGCTCGGTCGCGACCAGCCGCTCCGCGAACCCCAGCCCCTCGCCGACGGCGCCCAGCACCTGAGGCGTGCAGCGCAGCGAGTACGCGTCCTGCACGCGCGGATCGTTCTCGCGGTGCGACTCGCGGATCTGCGAGTCGGCGAGCAGGTCGCGCAACAGCGCCGCCGAGCGCTGCTGGAAGGGATGCGGCCGCGCGTCCTGGATGCGCGCGTCGAACGGCTCGGGCGTGCCCCGCACCGCCTCGAGGCTCATCGCGGCGGCGGCGTGCGCCGTGCGCCACAATACCCACGCGTCGTGGACGAGCAGCGCCGCGAGCCCCGTCTGCGCCTGGGTCCCGTTCACGAACGCGAGACCCTCCTTGGCCTCGAGCGTGAGGGGGCGCAGCCCCTTCGCCTTGAGCGCGGCGCCATCCTCCCCCTCCCCGATCATCGCGAGCGCCAGGTGCGCGAGCGGCGCCAGATCGCCCGACGCCCCCACGCTGCCCTGCGAGGGGACGCGCGGGTGCACCTGCCGGTTGAGCATCTCGACGATCAGTTCGGGGAGCACGGGCCGCACGCCGCTCGTCCCGCGCAACAGCACGTTGGCGCGCAGCAGCATCATCGCCCGGACCGTCTCGACGGACAGCGACGCGCCCACGCCCGAAGCGTGACTGCGGATGAGATTGAGTTGCAGCTGGCGCGCCTGGTCGGGCCTGATGCGCACGTGCGCGAGCCTGCCGAACCCCGTGGTCACGCCGTAGATCGTTTCGCCGCGCGCGATCGCGGCTTCCACCGTCCGGCGGGAGGCCCCCACGGCGGCGACGGCCGCCGGCGCGACCGCGACAGGCGCGGCGTGGCGCGCGACCGAGACGACGTCTTCGATCGAAAGAGAACGGCCATCCAGGGTGACGGGGACTGGCATGCGAGAGGAAGCTACGCGCGAGAGGGGTGAGACGCCAAGGTAGACGCCAAGATGCCGAGACGCCAAGTGGATATAAGGTGCGAGGGGCGAGTGGATCACCTCTCCACTCGCCCCTCACCGTCCACTCGGCGTCTCGGCGCCTCGGCGTCTATCTGGCCGCTGCTGCGAGCTTCCCGGTCAGTACGGCCGCTCTTGGAGGCGCCAGCTCCCGGTTCCCCGGATCCGTCTGCACACTCCAGTCGAAGATCACGTACTGGCGGCTCACCGCCGTTACCCGAACCCCACCATAGTGCGTGCCGCTCGCATCCACCATCTTGAAGACATACCCGTATCCCGGTACGGCCTGGATCGTGTCGCGGGTGTAGCCCGTCGCCGGCGCATAGTCGATCGACGTGAGATCGGCGACCGGGGTGTTCTGATACAGCTGGAGCGAGTCATCCGTGAACTCCGGTACGAACCACAGCGTTGAGTCGCCTGGATCCACATACATCCGGAAGTCAATGGTCGGGTCAGTCCCATCCTGCACCAGCCCCAGCTCTCCCGGATCGCCGTACCCGTTGCCATTCACATCATCCCAGAAGCGGAATCCTGACTGCGCGTCGTGCGTGCCGCCAAAGCCCCACACGAGGACATTGCGCGCGTCGGGCCGCGGCGTGTCCAGCCACACCGGGGACCATGCGCTCTCCAGCCCCTCGATGCTGATGGCCGACGTCGCGAAGCAGCGCGACACGCCGTTCCGCAGCTGGGCCGCAAGGAACTCGTGCGAGACCGTGGTCCCTTCGAGCACCCACTGGTTGGTGCACACGCTGTCAACCACGTCGAAGCTGTCGCTGTAGACACGGTACCACACGAACCGCTGTGGGTCGGCGTCGTGCGCGTTGTCGGTCCAGTCGAGAAAGATCGCGCTGTCGAGGGAGATCGAGCTGATGCTGCTGGGCGCCGGGAGCGGCGTGATGGTGATGCTGGTCGTATTGTCGTTGCAGCCGACGCTCAGCAGGACGGCCGCCGCCAGGGCGTATCGCAACGTGGAGCGCATGACATCCTCATGGGGAAACGTATGATGGGGTGCTAGGCACGTGCCGTGCCCCGAGGTAAGTCGCGGGACGAAAGCCGCTTAAGCGGGAGCCCACGCGCGGCCGTGTCACAACCAGAGGACAGCCGCTCGCTACCGCAGCAGAGTCTGCTGCTCGTAGTCGAACTTGATGTCCGGCTGATCCATCAATGCGATGTAGAACGTGAACGCGAAGTTGCCGTTCGGGCTCTTCAGGAACGAAAAGCTCGCGTGCCAGCGGTTCAGGTCCCGCTCGAGCCGGATGACGTGTTGGCCGAACTGGCGGGTGTCGAAATCGTACAGCGAGTTCCACGACGCCGACCAGTGCGCCGTCGGGCTGAACGACATGGCCAGGGCAACAGTCTGGCGGCCCGCGGTGCCCGATACGAACGCCACGGTATCGACGGTCGGGCGGGTCCGGGTGCTCGTGTAGGACACGGACAGGTTGAATCCCTTCCCCATCCCCGCGATGGGCACGCCTCCCGGGCCGGTGAAGGTCTTCTGGCCGAATTGTCCCGTGCGGGCCGTGGTGTCGGTCCCCGTCGGACCGGGCACGCCGGCGGCGGGGCCCGGCCCCGGCACACCGCCCCCGCCGCCGAGGCCGAGGAGT
>WNFZ01006901.1_pt1 | contig 11170 bp, 10 predicted proteins | sample 5400081 | NCBI WGS metagenome assembly WNFZ01 (sample SAMN13153365, study PRJNA577476) | soil metagenome | isolation source: 80 cm soil or saprolite under grassland replicate 1 | place: USA:California | collected 2016-06-15
GATGCCTCCGACGACCCTGTCGCCGAATACTGCGATTTCAGTGGAATCCCTTTCACGCGCGGCAGCCTCTACGACGTGCTGGATCGTTACTATCAAGCGGCGAGACAAGCCAAAGCTGATTACGTTGTCCGCGTCACAGCGGATTGCCCGGTTATCGATCCAACATTAATTGACAATGTGGTTAACACTTTACTCGAAGGCGAATACGATTTTGCCTGCAATCGTCTTCCGCCACCTTGGCATCGGACTTATCCCATTGGTCTGGATGTCGAAGCATGCACATTTAAAGTTTTCGAAAAAGCATGGAAGGAAGCCACAGAACCGCAACACCGCGAACATGCCATGCCATATTTCTATGAAGAGGTGCAGCTTTCAGCGGTCAGTCGTCAGCTTTCCGAAGGGACATCCCCGCGCGGATTTCGAGTGGCTCTCTTGAATCACATCACCGACTTCGGCGATTACCGTTGGACCGTAGATACTCCTGAAGATTTGGAATTTATACGGCAAATCTATCGTCGCTTCAATGGGCGCGATGACTTTTCCTGGAAGGAAGTTTTGGATGTCGTCCACAACGAACCTCAGCTTATGCAAATCAATGCCAGTATCAAGCATAAAACACTCAAAGATATAGACGCCCGCGCAACTGGTAGCTAATTACCGATTACGACTTACTGATGTCCTTAATAACTCTCTTCTCCGCCCCCAAGCCTTTTACCAATCCGCACATCGCGACGATTCAACGCAACGCGATTAAGTCGTGGACTCTTCTTCCCAATGTCGAAGTCATTTTGTTCGGGGATGAGAAAGGATTAGTAGAAGCGGCACATGAACTGGATGTAAAGCACATTGCGGATGTGAAGTGTAATAAGAGCGGGACGCCATTGATTTCTTCCATGTTTCAACTGGTACGGGAAAATAGCACAAGCGAATTATTGTGCATTATTAATGCAGACATGATCCTTTTGCCTGGTTTTGTCGAAGCGGCGGAACAAGCTGTGAAGTTAAAAGATAAATTCGTTTTATTAAGCTCTGACTTTTTCCTCTTCCCCAAATTCTGCTACATCGATGTTCCCGATTTCACCATCGGTCGGGCGGGCTGGGATAATTGGATGATCTACAAAGCGCGCAAGGAAAATTGGTTTGTAATTGACTGTACACCGTCGGTCAGGATTGTGCATCAGAACCACGATTACAGCCATCTTCCAGGCGGAAAGCCGCACTACGAACATCCCGATACCAACGAAAATATTCGACTCGCGGGCGGACAGGCAAACATCCGCTACACGATTTTGGATGCAACGCATCAACTGGTGGATGGTAAACTTATCCGCCCAAAGATGACATCGCTGCGGTTTACGCGTAAGTTAGAACTGTTCTTGCGAGCAATCTTTTTCTTTCTACCGGAAAAAACAGTTGAGAATGTGGCAAGACCGAAGCGATGGAAGAAACGAATACAGAAATTATTTAAATAACCAATCTACTCCGCTGGTTGAGTAGCCGTGAACGAAGTGAGCGGCATATCGAAACCAGCAGTTTCATGAATATCTAGAATTTTCAAGTTACATGTTGGTTTCGATATAGGCTTCGCCCTACTCAACCAACGATTATGGTGATAAATGCGCAAAGGTCAAAACCCTGCCAAATTCGTCAAAGACGTCCCCCGACCCGAGCGGATCACGGTCGCGCTGTTGAATTACATCCCCTTCCTGAGCGGATTCTACGCCGAGACCCTCGACGTGTTGAAGGTTTCGTTAGAGTCCATGCGCAAGGATGCAGGCTTACCATTTGACCTGATGATTTTTGATAACGGTTCCTGCGCGGAAGTACGCGACTTCCTCATCAAAGAAAAAGAAGAAGGACGAATTCAATATCTGATTCTCGCTGAGAAGAACATGGGCAAAGGCGGCGCCTGGAACGTGATGCTGGCCGGTGCGCCGGGTGAAATCATTGCTTATACCGACAGCGATGTTTTATTCTCTCCAAACTGGCTCAAAAGATCGGTTGAAATTCTTGAAACATTCCCAAATGTTGGCATGGTGACCGCGCGGCCCTTTCGTACACCGCCTGAGTTTATTGAATCCACTCTCAAGTGGGCGGGCGAAAACGCGACGTTGGAAGAAGGACAATTTATCCCTTGGGAAAGATTTCTAGAGTTCAATCTCTCGCTTGGGCAGACGGAAGAAGAGAATAAGAAAGTGTATGCCGAGACTAGAGACTGGAGAATCGTCTACAAAGGCGTAACAGCGATGGCCGGCGCGTCACACTGGCAGTTCACCGCCTACAAATCCACCCTTCAGCAATTCCTGCCCTTCGACATGGACAAGCCCATGGGACAAGTCCGCCAGTTGGACAAGCGCATGAACGACGCGGGCTTACTGCGGCTGATGGTATCTGATCCTTTAGCGATGAATATGTCCAATACGTTGGGATATTTGAGAGGCGAGTTGGGGAAGGAAAGTGGAAAAGGTAAAAGGGTGAGAAATTGGAAGCGGCGTGTGTTGGAGGTAGGACCGATCAAGAAAACGTTGCTGGCGGTGTATAACAAGATTTTTAGTTGGTATTATTCATAACAAAAGCAATTCGGTGGTTGAGTAGGGCGGGCGTTTTTACCGCCCGTATCGAAACCACCAATACTATGTAAACTTGAAATACAAAGATGTGGTTTCGATATACCCTTCGCAACAAACGCTTAGGGCTACTCAACCACCGTTTGGAATAAGAGATTTTTATGGCATGGATGTATATTCTCGAATGTTGCGATGGTTCGTACTATGTTGGATCAACCAAAGACCTGAAACGCCGGTTCTCTCAACATCAAGAGGGAAAAGGTTCCTTATATACATCAGGACGATTGGCCGTGAAACTTGTCTATTGTGAAGAATATGACCGTGTAGCCGACGCATTTTACAGAGAAAAACAGGTCCAGGGTTGGACTCGTCGCAAGCGTGAAGCCTTGATCAATGGCACGCCAGAATTATTGCCTGTGCTTGCCAAAAAGATTTTTGATAAAAAGAAGATTGATGAGATAGTTTTTATTCTTGACCAATCTGGTGGTTGAGTAGACGGCGGTGCTTGTCTGCCGTCGTATCGAAACCACCACGAATAAACAAGATTTTCAATTGGTATTATTCTTAACAGGAAAAGAACTGATTATGGATATATATTTTATTTCGATCTTTTGTATAGTTTTTGGATTCATATTGATAGTTCCATTTGTGGTTGGAGTTTTCTTTATTTCAGATAAAAACAACAATTCTAATAGGTTACGAAAATTAACAGGACGGTTTATCTTTAAACCAATAATAACCACGCCTATATGGATATTTGTAATCCTCTATAGCAATTATCTGTTTATAAGTCAGCCATCAATATTCTGGAGTTTGATTTCTATTGCCCCAGCGATTATCACAACAATTATTATTGTTTACAAATTTCGCGATTTGTTTTATTTGAAAAACTTTGTTGCTTGGATATTGTTAGGCGTTGACATTGTTAGATGGGGAAGGGTTTTTATGGCAATGAACATTCCTTTTACCAGTCCAACTTAAGCGTGACAACTTATTTGATAAGTGGAATATTTCCAACTATGTATACAATAGTCGCCGCAATGTTTGTTTCCTCTGCAAAGATTTCTAATAAAGTAGTTTGATCAAACCCAAGCGAGAATCGATATCATTAGGCAGCAACTAACCCAAAGTCCCGTGTGAAGTGAAAAGGAATCTACGCCCGAAATCTAATGTCCAAAAGAATCTTCATCTCTGCCGATCATGGCATGGCAATCATCTACTTCCTGCAAAGCGACGTTGTCCCGACGCTTCTTGATGCTGGCGTTGAAATTGTCGTCCTCACCGACGACGAAACCAAAGACCGAATCGCTCAACGCTTTGCCCGTCCGGGTCTTACCTTCGAAGGACTGCGTCTCAAAGAAGCCAACGCCTATGCAACCAAATTCAAGCCGCGCTGGCAATGGCTGCTCGCCTATCTGCGGCGTGTCGGTGGCTCGTGGCGCATCAACGCCGAAGCCATGGACAGCCACATCTGGGAGGTCTGGGTTGAGAACGGTTGGAGATTTCGTTTGGCGATTTGGATTCCCGCTAGCCTGGCGATTCTCGTTTTGCGGACGTTCGCCTTTGCCCGCAATTTTCTCGTGCGGATTCAGAACCGCTTCATTCCCAGCCCAAACCTGTACTCCGATTTATTTGCATCGTACAAGCCCGATCTCATCATCGCTTCGACGGCTGGCTGGCGGCTCGACCGTTACCTACTCCGTGAAGCGACTCTGCGCAACGTGCCGACCATGGCGGCAATTGTCGGCTGGGACAACCCATCGAGTTACGCCATCCGCGGTGCACCGATGGATTACGTCACCTGCTGGTCTCAACTTCAAAAGGACGAGCTGGTCTATGGCTCCGATTGGGATCCAGAACGTGTACATATCGGCGGCATTCCATCCTATGATGGATATTTCAGAAGAGAATGGCAGTTATCGAAAGACGATTACTTCAAGTTACATAACCTCGATCCAGAACGCAAGCTGATTTCATACGCCTGTTCTTTCGTCCATTTCGCGCCAAATTATCCCAACGTGGAAGCGCTGGCGAAGCTAGTCTCCTCCGATGCACTCGTTGAGCCGTCGCAATTATTGATCCGTCTGCATCCAAGTCATTTTCAGGATCAACCAAGAATCTTTACCGATGAACGAGAACGAATCTTTGCGCTTGAGAAGCAATATCCAAATGTGCATGTTGTCAAACCTGTTGCCTTAGGTGGGTCACTCGGCTATTATGGTGGCGAAGACATGGATGAGAAATCATCGATGATGGCTCACTCAGATGTCTTAGTGACAGTGTATTCCACAATGGTTGTCGAGACCGCCGTTCACGACACGCCCATTGTCGCCGCGGTGATCGATGTCCCGGGTGGGTGGAATAAAAAGGGCAAATTCTCTTTATCTCTGAAAAAGATCGGCAACTGGCCAACGCACAAACGCTTTCGCGCTGCTAAAGCAGGGCGTGTCGCAAGTAACGAGAAAGAACTCTGCGAGGTGATCAATCTCTATCTGAAGAATCCCTCCCTCGATGCAGCGGAACGGCGAAAATTCATCGAAGACGAAATTATGTTTACGGATGGGACATCTGGCAAGCGAACAGCAGAGTTTATTTTGAAAATTCTAAATTCCTAGTGTCATTGCGAGGAGCTGTAAAGCGACGAAGCAATCTCAACTAACTTCCAACGCATGTTGGATTCAAAGTCGAGATTGCCACGTCAACTGCTCCGCAGTCTCCTCGCAATGACAATGGTAAATTTATGGGAAACAAACAATACTACGTTTACATTTTGACAAATTCTCGTCACACGGTCCTTTATACAGGTGTGACGAACAACTTGGAACGCAGATTGTTGGAACATAAATCTCAATTAGGAAGTGCATTTACAAAGAAATATAATGTTAACCAGTTGATTTATTATGAATATGGTGACGATATTAATGTTGCAATTGCTCGTGAAAAGCAAATCAAAGCAGGTTCAAGACAGGATAAGATCGATTTGATAAACAGCATTAATCCTAAATGGAAGGACTTGTCAAAAGAATTCTGGTCTTAATTGTCGTTGCGATCCATAGGCGAAGTCATCTTTACTTACCTATAAACGAGAGTTTGGGGTGAGTTGAGATTGCCACGTCGGGCTATGCCCTCCTCGCAATGACAGGTTCGTATTATGATTATGAAGAAACCTATGTTCCTCTTCTACTTCTCTATCATCCTCGCCATTTGTTCCAGCGCGCTGTATCACTTTACTGCCAAGAGCACACCGTCGAATGTCAACTTTACCGTTTCACTTTTAGTAACGTATGCCGTTGCATTTATTGTTGTTTTACTGACTTTTGTTTTCTTCCCCATCAAAAACGGACTTTCCTTCGAGTTGAGGCAGCTCAACTGGGCCAGCATCGGACTTGCCATCGCCATCGTCGGCATCGAATTCGGATTCCTGCTCACCTATCGCTCCGGCTGGAATTTGGGAATTGCCGCGGTGCTAACCAATGTGGTTGCTTCAATGATTCTAGTTCCGGTAGCGATATTTATTTTCAAAGATAAAATCTCTTGGGTGAATATGTTGGGAATTCTGGTTTGTCTGGTGGGATTGGTAATGTTGAATTGGAAAAGATAGTTTGGAGACATCACACTAATGCTATCTCGATTCAAATCCGCTGCCCGCATCCTGCTCAAGGGTGATCCCCAAAAGAAAAAGCGTAATCCCATTCCAGCGATCACTCCCGAAGAGGTTGTAGAGATCAAGCAATTCTTCCCGCGTGAGAAGTTCTTCATCTTTGGTCATGCCCGCTCCGGGACGACGCTTCTCTTGCGTCTCGCACGGTTGCACCCCGAAGTGCATTGCAATTATCAGGCCCACTTCTTTACGCGTCAGCCGTTGCTCAAGTCCTTGGTGAACACGCCCGAAGCGGAAGAATGGTTGACGCGCAAGTCCAACCGTTGGAATCAGGGACGCGACCTTTCGCCGCTTGTCCTGCGAGTCGCCGCAGATTTCATTATGGAACGCGACGCGGCAAAAGAAGGCAAGCGGATCGTCGGGGATAAGAGTCCCTCCTCCACGATCCATGGACAGGCTGTGCGCGATATGCACTCGATTTACCCGGATGCGAAACTGGTCTACATCGTCCGCGATGGACGAGATGTACTGATCTCAGAGCGCTTCCGTAATTTTGTCGAAGAGTCAAAATTCCTGAGCGCGGAAGACAACCGAATCATCGAAGATCTGCGCAAAGATCAAACTCAATTTACCAACGGCACGAAATCTATTTTCACCGAATCCTTTTTCCGCCGCGTGGCGAAAGGCTGGGTAAAAAATTTACAGGAAACGGAAGAAGAAGCGCGGAAATTGTTTGACGCGAATTACTTTGGAATGCGTTACGAAGATTTGTTGTCCACACCTTTGGAGGAGATGACAAAGCTTTGGGAATTTCTCGGAGTCAAACAGATCAATCCATCTCTCGGTGAAGAGATCAAAGCGGAAATGGCAAGCAACCCCGATGAGGAGTGGCAGACAAGGCGTAATGAAGGAATCGCATCTTTTCTTCCAAAGGGACAGGCTGGCAATTGGCAAAAACTTTTCACTGAACGCGACAAATCGATTTTCAAGGAAGTCGCAGGCGAGATGTTGATCAAGTGGAAATACGAGATGAATAACCAATGGTAATGAGGACTCAGCAATGAAGCAATTTTTATCTCGTTATCAATCTCTGATTACCGTTGCTTTCTTTTTTGCTGTTGCCGCGCTGTTGTATCTCCCGTTGGCCACTCATACCGGCTATTATGATGATGACTGGTTTTCTATGTACGCGGGAAAAGTTGCAGGTCCCCAAATCTTTCGCCAATTTTATATTATGGATAGTCGTCCGGGTCGCGCGCTGGTTGTGGTGCCTCTCTATATGCTATTCCATGGTGTTCCCTTTTATTACGCTCTGAGCGCGTATGTTTTTCGTGCACTTGGAGCGCTCAGCATGTTATGGCTGCTGCGCCTTTTGTGGCCCGAGAACAAAAAGGAAACGTTTCTAGCCGCGTTATTCTTTTTGATCTATCCTGGCTTTTTATCGCAGCCCACGCCGATTGATTTTCAGACGCACCTGGTTGGAATTTGGATGGCATTCTTATCGATCGGTTTGAGTGTCAAATCCATCTTTACACCAAATCGTCTACAACGTTTTCTGTTATGGGGCGGAGCAGTTTTATCTGGATGGTTTTACCTTGCGCAGATGGAATACTACATCAGATTCGAAATCATTCGCGTTTTACTATTTATTATGATCTTTCGGCGTAAAAATATTGGATGGAAGCAAAACGTTCTTTCTACATTCAAGTCCTGGCTTCCCTATGCTGTTATTCCGGTTCTTTTTCTGATCTGGAGATTGTTCCTCTTTGAAGGGACACGTAAAGTCACTGACGTGGGACTTCAACTCGGCAAGTTGACGGAGACCCCAATCCACACATCGCTGGCTTGGATAATCTCGCTGATTCAAGATATTGTGAATGTGACTCTGCTGGCATGGAGTGTTCCGCTGGCTCAGTTGGCTTTTGATCTTGATCTGCTGAGCAGTCTAATTGCGTTGGGATTATCGCTCGCAATGCTGGCTTTGTTTTTCTACTTCTTCCCGATTCTCAATAAAAATGAGGAAGAGAAATTATCCACATCCAACTTTGGAGTTGAAGCTTTATGGTTAGGAGCGGCGTGGGTTGTTTTTGGTCTTCTTCCGGTCGTGGTGGGAAACCGTCAGGTCACCTTTCTAGAATTCTCACGTTATGGATTGGTCAGCGCGGGCGGTGCGGTAATCTTTTTGGCTGCTGTCATTAAACGACTTTCCCCACAAATCTTGCAACGCGTGGTGATTGCATTGTTATTGGTTTCTGCAACTCTGACTCATTATGCCAACACGGTCAGGTTTGCCACGCAGATGGATGATATCCGTTTGTTCTGGTGGCAGGTCAGCTGGCGCGTGCCGCAATTTGAAAAAGGGACGACCATTGTTGCACATTATCCCGTTGCGGCGATTCGAGAACCGTCATTCGTTTGGGGACCCGCAAATCAGATCTATTATCCAACGCGCCTCAAACCAGATGTGATCAATACAGGTATTTCTGCCATCCGCTTGGATCGAGATTCGGTGACGAGAATTCTTGAGAAGGATAAACAATATACGGATCCATACTACATGGTGACCGCTTATCCGAATCCTCGCCACATCACGATTTTGACCCAGCCAACACCTCAGTCATGTGTCCAGGTCATTGATGGAACGGCACCGGAATATTCTCAATACGAAGATCCGATGTTTCTGCTCGTCGGTTCCTATTCGGAGACGGAAAATATTTTGACAGAAGGACAATCTCCAAATGTGCCGCAAACTCTTTTTGGATTCGAGCCTGATCACGGCTGGTGTTATTATTTTGAAAAAGCGGCCCTCGCCCGCCAGCGCGGGGATTGGAACGAAGTCCTACAACTTGCAGATGAGGTAACGAAAAAAAGTTTGAAACCCGACGATCTCGTTGAGTGGATGCCTTTTCTGGAAGCATATGCATTAAATGGCAAAACAGATGAATTGGTCAAGGTGCTGAGTACAATTCAATCAGACGATTATGTTCTTAGGCAAGCTTGCCAAAAATTGAGTGCTCTGCAAACAAATACAGAAACCCAAAATGTGATCGCTTCACAAGTTTGCGTTCCCCCTAAATAACTATGAAATTTCTGATTGCTGGCCTTGGCTCGATTGGAAGAAGGCACTTCCGTAACTTGATTGCATTGGGCGAAAAAGATGTTGTTCTTCTTCGTACGCGCAAAGCAACATTACCTGATGACGAACTTGCAGGTTATCCCGTCGAAACCAATTTGGAGGAAGCACTCAAGAAGCATAAGCCCGACGCTGTGATTGTCGCCAACCCAACCTCCATGCATTTGGATGTGGCAATTCCCGCCGCGCAAGCAGGATGTCACATTCTGCTAGAAAAGCCTGTCTCGTATTCATTGGATCGCCTTGATATTTTGCAGAACGCTGCGCATGAGAGTGGAAGCAAAATCCTTGTTGGTTTTCAATTCCGATATCATCCAACCCTCAATAAAGCGCGCGAACTCATTCAGTCAAATGTGCTCGGCAGGATATTAACTGTCCATGCGCGTTGGGGCGAATATCTGCCGCAATGGCATCCGTGGGAGGATTATCGTCAGAGCTACGCGGCGCGCGCCGACCTCGGCGGCGGAGTCATTGTCACGCTCACGCATCCGCTTGATTATTTGCGTTATCTGCTCGGTGAGGTTGAGTCGCTGTGGTCGTTCCATGGACATATTTCTCCGCTTGAAATTAATGTGGAAGATGTTGCAGAGATCGGATTGAAGTTTGTGAGTGGGGCAGTGGGCGGAGTCCATGTCAATTATTTTCAGCGCCCGCCTGTTCATCGTTTGGAGATTGTCGGGACGAACGGAACTCTACGCTGGGACAATGCAGATGGGATTCTCTACTTGTTTCGAATGCCTGCGACCTTCGGTTCCTTCTCAGATAACCCTCCTGCTCCCGTTATGGAATCGTTTTCTCCGCCTGAAGGCTTTGAACGGAACCAACTCTTCGTGGCGCAGACGCGTCATTTCATCGAAGTCATTCGCGGGGAGAAAGAACTGATCTGTACACTCGAAGATGGGATCACTGCGCTTCGTCTTGCCTTAGCGGCGTATGAATCACAACAAGCCGGTCACGTCATAAAAACGGGAAAATGAATTATTCCTTGCACAATATTTGGTTGATGGCTTGATAATCATAACCAAATTCTGGCGGGTATCCCGGATCATGATTCAGAAACGTGCATAAGGGGAGACGCATTTTAGGATTACCTTTGATCTCGTTGTTATAAAGAGATCGGGCATCATCGAGCCTACCCAAGTTAACAAGCCCTTCAAAAAAAGGAATCATTTCCGATTTGTCATCCGTATCGAGATTTAACTTGCGTATCTGATCATAAAGTCTACCGATCTCTTTCCAATCACCGGTTTGGCGCGCCAAAGATGCCTTTTCGTAGTAATAGCACCAACCATGTGTAGGCTCGGAACCAAATATGGAATTGGGTGGAATCGGCGGTGTTCCAGATGGAATGATGCGATCGACATGCGAATATATTCCGACCTGTTGGACGATCAATGTTTCATCCTCCGAGTAGACCGGCAACATGCCATCAATCACGTGCAGGCAAGATGATATTGGTGAAATGCTTGTCAAAAGCAAATTGTTGAAATCTCTGTGAAGTCTAATATCTCGATCACGATTATTCTTAACATCTTTCTTCAAGATACTATAGGCGGTGTCAGAAGTGAGTACCTCGGCTTGAATCGCGGGCGCTTTTGCCGGACTGGGATGGTAGATCAAGTTTAGCGGACCCCAAATCTCATAATCCTGCTCGGGATTGAATCCCACCGAACTGTACGACATCACCAGTGTGTCATCTTTGATAGCAGGTGCGCGCCAGGTAAACTGCCACCATATTTCACGCTGATAATCCCAATACTGCCCCCAGTTATCAGCGTTCAATATTTGGGTCGCGACCGAAATGCCGATCAAACCGATCACGATCAGCCTTCGAAAATTCGGTTGAAGCATAAGTGCGATTCCAGCAAC
>WNFZ01005883.1_pt1 | contig 11167 bp, 8 predicted proteins | sample 5400081 | NCBI WGS metagenome assembly WNFZ01 (sample SAMN13153365, study PRJNA577476) | soil metagenome | isolation source: 80 cm soil or saprolite under grassland replicate 1 | place: USA:California | collected 2016-06-15
AACCGCTTGGTGTTCCGCTTCGAGCGCGGGCTTCGCCCGCGCAATCCCATTCGGGGGGAGGTTCGGAAGGGGGGCGAAGCCCCCCTTCCGAGCGTCTACCGCTTTCCTACCGCCGTGACAGGGCCGGCTCCAGCTCCGCCGGGGCGGGCATCCCGTCGCCACGGAGCGCGAACTCGCGATCGAGCGCGGCCAGCGCGTCCACGATTCCCGTGTAGGCCAGCTCGGCGTGCGAGGCCATGGTGGGTCCGATGAACCCCTGCCGGCGCCACTCGTCGGCCTTCTGCTGCACCTTGAGCCGCGTCGCGTCCCAGACCGTGTTGCCGAACATGTCCACGACCTCGCCGGTGAAACGCCCGGCGCCGTCCATGGAGAACCCGAGACAGGACACGAGCGGCAGGCAGTAGGGGCCCGCGACCGGCATGTTGATGGCGACCGGCATCATCGGCATCACGTGCGAGCCGCGGCAGTCGCCGGTGACGAAGTGGCCGAGCATGTACGGCTCCACCGCTTCCTCGGGAGCGGGGAAGATGCCCTGGGTGCGAACGAGGGCGACCGGGTCGTCCTTGCCGGTGTACTTGCCCGCGATGTTGTGCAAGCGCGTGGCGGACACGGAGACGATCTGCTCGTCGGGTTTGTAGCGCGAGTGAATGGCCTCGATCGCGAAGCGGTCGGGGTTCTGGAGGAGGCAGGCGACGTCCCACACCCGTTCCGGCACGTCGAGGGCGATGATGCGGTCGCCCTCCTTGTGGTCCATGTCGATGATGGTGATCGTGAAGCCGCGGTGGAGCTTCGGGCTCAGGAGGAGCCCGCCGTTGTGCATCGGGTCGCAGAAGACGGTGTAGAGCGGGTAGTTGTAGGCGCCGGGCCCGCACTTGTCCGCCGCGAAGACGAGAAAGGCCTCGGCCGGTCGCTCCTTGCTGGCCGGACTGCGGTCGAACTCGATCTCGGCGACGCCCGGTCCGGCGCCCCGGATGTTGCCCGACGGCGCGTCCGCGAGGAGGTCCTGGCCGGCGCCATAGAGCCCGCTCGTGCGCGCCTCCTCGGTGGCGGTGATGAAGCTGTCCCACGCCCAGCGGTGGATCTCGCGAGCGCCCACGCCGCGCGTGTGGCTCATGATGATGGCGATGTCGTCGCCCGTGTGGGTGACGACCCCGTCCAGGAGTAGCTGCTGGCGCGTGGCCTCACGGAGCCGGCCCCGCACGGACTCGAGCATGCGCTCGGAAGGCTTGGTGTGACCGCCGATCGACCCGACATCGGCCTTGATGACGGAAAGGGTGATCTTCACGATGGGCCTCCTTTCTTGAAGAGCAATGCGTATGCCAGACTCTCGCCGGGACACCTGCCCGGCGGCATCGCCTCCGGCCCGGCGGCCCTCGCGAAAGACCCTGCCCTAAGCCTCTCCTGTTCACCCGCTCCGGTCAAGGGGCGGCACTGGAGCGACTGGAGCGGCACTGGGCCGACCACTACGAGCGAGTCTCCATCTCGGCGCGCACCCCGGACGGGTGCGGGAGGACCACGCGACCCAGCCCGTGCGCGAGCGGCTCGACCTCGAGCGAGCACTCCCGGTCGTCCAGCCGGACGTGAACGCGCGCCGGCGGACGGGTCCCGGGCGAGCGGATCCCCACCATCAGCGGCCGCACCAGCGCCGGGGCGCCTTCGCCCGCGACGGTGAGGCGCGCGCCGTCCGGGCCCTCCTCGAGCGAGAGCGACCGTCCCACGACGGTGGCCAGCTCACGGAAGTCCAGAAGTCTCCGCGCCCCGGCGGCCTGCCAGCGATCGAGGCACGTGCCGAACCAGCTCACGCCATGGAGCGCCAGGTCGCGGTCGTGAAAGTACCCGACGACGGGCAGGCCGGCGTCGAACCACACCGCGTCCACGTGGTCGAGGTAGGGGGCGACGACGTGCTGCGTCCAGCAGAAGCGGTCCCGGTCGCGGAGCGCCTGGTAGTAGCTCGACACGAACCGGAGTCCGAGACCCAGGGCGCGCTCGACCGGCTCCGTGGTGAAGTCGTCGCCCGGGAAGATCACCGTCGTCGGGAGCACGTCGAAGTAGTGACGGATCGAGGCGACGCCGAGGGCCAGCGGCCGCTGGTCCGGGGGCAAGCCGGCAATGACCTTGTGGGCGGCGCGGCCGAACTCCCGGTACCACGACTTCGCCTCGAACCGGTCCGGCGCCGTCGCCCACACCTCGGGGTCCGCATACATGTGGGTGTAGCCGTGCAGCTCGACATCGGCCAGGCCCTGCGCACGCAAGGCCTGGATGCCCCGGTACTCGGCCTCGTAGTCGTGGACCGCCCCCGGCGCGAGCCCGGCGCGATCGCGATACTTCACCAGCGGCGAGGGGTGGACCCGGCCCGGCACTCGCGCCACCGGCTGCCCGCCCACCTCCAGCGTCCCGCGCGCCGCGTCGCCGTCGTCGACCCAGCCCGACACGTAGCAGATGGAAAGCCGGCCGTCCCGCCGCCTCAGATCGGCGCCGAGCTCCCCCCACTCGCTCTCGGTCAGCTTTGCGTAGGTCCACCCGCGCAAGTGCACGTTCTGCGCGCCGCCCGGGTCGTCCATGCGCAGGACCAGGCTGCCCTCGAGCTCGTGCCACGCCACCGGCGCGCCCGCCCCCCAGATGAGGAGGTGTCTCACCAGCGCGGTCCCCGCCCCGTCCTGGTCGCGCGCCTCGCTCGGGTGAAAGCCGAGCGTGGCGACGGCCCCACGTCCCACCGGACGGGCCGCGATGACCGGCGCGCCGTCGAGGGTCGCCCAGTCCGTCGCGCTCGCCGACAAGTCGAGCGCGGCGGCATCGAGCGGCTTCCGGCACCTCCAGCTCCGGTTCGCTCCGGGCCCGAGCCAGCGGAGCGACCGGCCGGCAACCCGGTCCAGACGGCGGGCAACGCCGGCGAGACGGGCCATGGGGCGGTCCGGGCTGGCCGCCCGGGCCACGACCAGCAGCGGTTCCGCCTCGAGCCTCGCGGTGAGCCGCCCGACGAGCTCCTCGTCGAGGCTGTCGGGGTCGCAGGCGAGCACGACCCACCGGCTCCCGGCCGCGAGGTCGCCGTCCAGGCGCGGGGCGTTCCGCCACGTGACCGTCACCGCCCAGCCGCAGAGCCTCGCCAGCGTCAGCCAGTCGAGCGCCTCGCGCGCCGCCGGCGGGAGCCACCCGCCCGTTCCCCACACGCGCTCCGCGGGGGGGAGCTCGGTGGCGGACGCCACGACGAGCATGGGATCGCGCACCTCAGCCATCCCGGTCTCCCATCACCTCGGCGAAGCACTTCCGCAGCTCGGCGGCCACGACCGCGGGTGAGACGCGCTCCTCGGCCAGGCAGCGCGCCCGCGGACGCATGGCGGCGACCGCCTCCGGGTGCGCCAGGACAAACGAGAGCCCCGCCCCGAGCGCGTCGTCGTCGCCGGGCGGGAGCAGCCACCCGGTCTCGCCCTCGATCACGAGCTCGCCGACGCCGCCGACGCGCGAGGCGAGCACCGGCGCGCCACAGGCCATGGCCTCGCCGACGACGGTCGGGAAGCCTTCCCGCAGCGACGGGAGCACGAGGCACTCCGCCGCGTTGTAGAACGCCGCGAGGCGCTCGGTGCCCGCAACCCAGCCGACGAAGCGGACGCGGCCGGGGGCGTGCGCCTCGGCGTGTCGCCGGAGCATCGCCCCGTCGGGGCCCTCGCCGACGACGACGAGGTCGGCCTGCGCATGCTCGCGGGCGAGCGTGCCGAAGCTCCGGATCAGCGCGCTGACCCGCTTGACGCCATCGTCGAGTCTTCCCACGAACAGGAGGTAGCGTCGCGCCGGGTCCAGCCCGGCGGCGCGGCAGGCCTCGATCCGGTCCCGCGGTCGGAAGCCGGCGGTGTCGGTGGGCGTGAGGATCAGCGCGAGCCGCTCCGGCGCCACCCGGAAGCGGAGCGCGAGCATCTGGAGCTCCTCACGGCTCGAGACGATCAGCCGGTCGGCGCCGGGAATGGTCCATCGCTTCGCGACGCGCCCGGTGTACTGTTCCGGGCGGCTCCCGGAGTGATAGGCGATCAACGGCACCCCGAGCGCGCGCGCGATGAGGAGCAGGGTGTCGTAGCGCCCGGTCGCGTAGTCCTGCACGAAGATGACATCCGGCCGGTCGCGCCGGAGCGTGTGAACGAAGCGCCACGAGGCGAGCGCCGCGTAGGAGGCGGCCGTCGCGAAGACGGGATAGGCGCCACGCCAGCGCCACGCCATGCGGGGCAGGTAGAACGTCCGCCACAGGCGGCGGTGGAGCCAGGAGGACGGCAGCATCCTCACCCGACACCCGACCACCTCGTGTCGCGCCTCCTCGAACTCGGGAGCGAGCGAGAAGGCGTACCAGACCACATCGCCGACCTCGCGCTGGAGCAGCGTCAGGAACGCGTGATTTCCCGAACCGACCCATCGCGTCGCGAAGGCCTTTTGATCGACGCCGTAGTGCGGATAGAAATCCTCGAAGACATCCGGATAGTCGAAGAACGCTACTCGCGGTCGTTCCCCCGACATGTCTTCACCCTGCCGCGCTGAAGCGGTGGCCAAGGCCGGCGGCTGCCCCATGGACCATTCTAGCCGATCGGAGGGGGCCTCAACGGCCCCCTCCGACACCTCCCCCAAAACAGGATTGCGCCGGCGAAGCCGGCGCTCGAACAGCGTCCATCGCGTCGCGCCAGCTTTTTCTCCGACAGGCTTCTAGCGTGGATCGTCGAACCGCATCCGAGCGGCGGCCCCGGGCTCTCGGGGAACGCCACCATGAGGAGCCGTCAGCTGCCAGGCCAGGGCGGCGAAGCCGAGCGAGACCGGCAGGATGAGCAGCCGAACGTTCAGCCAGCTATGTATCACGGTGTGGGTCGGAAACAGCAGGACCCATAGCGGCATCGCCGAAGCGCCCACGGCGAACGCCAAGAGATCGCTCAGGGGGCGGACGCCGGGTCTGCGAAGCGCCAAGTAGCCGGCCGTCAGCCACGCCAGCGCGGCACCGGCGTACAACAGGAGCGCTCCCGACTCGCTCCCCCAGGTCAGAACGGGTCCCTGTCGTAAAAGCGCGGCGAAGGGAGCGACGATGCTCGACCTCCCGCTCGATGCGAGACGCGGGCTCATGTAGTGCCTCAGGTGGCTCAGGAACATGGTCGCGGCCTCCTGGCCAAGGAACGCCACGGACAGGGCGAGCTTCACGGCGACGGTGAAGGCGCTACTCAGCGCGAAGGCCGCCAGACCTACGGTGGCGAAACCCCACGCCTGCTGCGCGGAGGTGTCTTGGTCCGGCCGCGACACCGCGACCACGTAGGCGACGGGGAACAGCAGGCCCGCGGCCGTCGCCGTCACTCCCGTGAACATCTCGACATATGTCACCGCCGCTCCGTAGGCGGCACAGAACGGAACGAATCTGGCCAGATCAGACAGGCGCTTCCGCCAGAACAGGAAGGAGCCGATGCCGAGAACGACGAGCGTGTCACCCGGCCCATCGTTGAGCGACTGACCGAAGTAGGGGACCGCCCACACCGAGACGCCGGCGGCAGCTATCGTCGTCGCGACGGCGAGCACGGCTCGATGACTCGTCCCGGCGGATATGAGGAGCGCTGCGAGTCCGCTGTACACGGCCAGCTTGAGGCCCCGCCGAGCGTCGGCGAGGCTCAGCCTCTGCAGGAGCGCGGCCGCCAAAGGGTTGTAACCGTGCCAGTAGCGAGCGTAGCGATGGGGCGAGTAGCGAGACCTCTCGCCGCCATCTTCGACCAGGCGGTGCAGCGTGGCGCACTGGTCCTCCCACGTCTCCATGTTCTCGACGTAGACCAGGGGAGCGACGGCGTTCGCCCAGATGTGGCGGTCACGGTTCGTGATCATCTGCAGGATGACGCAGTCGTTGTACTGGTGGAACCCGCGCCGACTGTCGAGCGGCAGGTAGTCCGCGTCGACGAGCTCTCCCGAGGCGAATGCCTCCTTCACCCTCGCGATCAGAGGATCGCGGGGCAGCGTTGCCGTCCACAAGGCAAGCGCCAGGAAGCAGGCATTCAGCGCCGCGACGAGCACCACGGCCCGGATGAATGCAGGGGGCGCCGCAGATCCGCCGGTGGGAGGCTCGTTCGTCTGACTCTGGCTCACGTGACAGGGGCAGCCGGTCTATCCGCTCTCGCTTCTCTTCCGCTCAGATGGCACGGCGACCGCGGCCGGGCGCCGCCGGGGAAGACGGTGGAGTATCTGTCGACTCCAGATCGAACACGACGAGCCGCTCGTTCTCCAACCGGCAGCGAAACTCCGCCCGCAGGTGACGGTGAAATCCCGCGTAATGCCCGAGCCACCAGAACGCCGGCCACGCGAAGACGATGAACCGCGCCCCCGATCGACGGAGTCGCTCGACTTCCCGGATCGCCGTGATGTCGTCGAGCGGCGGCCCCCAGTACCGTCCGTCCCGTTCGAGGAACGGGATCGCCCGCCACAGCGTGAGCTCCCTGCGCACCGAGTCCTCATCGACGAGGATGAAGGTGTCTCCGGACGGGATCACCGACGCGAGGTCCTGCGCCATGAGGAGAAGCTTCCGCATGTCGGCGATCGCTTCCAGGTACTTTCTCGGATGCACCACCGACAGCTGACCGGTGGCCGTGCGCTCACATTCCCGTTGCAGCGCCGGCGAACGGTCGAGGACGTCCCGGCTCGCGAACATCAGCGTGTTCTGGGCGTAGTACCACTCGACGTTCTCGTCCCGCCACACCTTCCTTCTCATGCAGTCGACGGCGGCATACCCTTCGTCCGCGAACCGCTCCGCCCAGTAGTCCGGCCACTGTTCGTTGACGTGGTCCGCTCCTCCCTGGAAGGGTATCGCCGCCGAGAAGAGCACGGCGGGCGCAAGCCTCGTCAGCGAGGCCACGAAGGCGCGCGCGCATTCCCCGGGAAGATGCTCACCCACTTCCAGCGATACGGCCAGATCGAACCGTCGACCGAGCTGGAACGGCCGCCGCAGGTCGACGGCCAGGAACCGATCCTCGGGAATGACGAGCGCCTTCCGGTTCACCCACTCGCCGTCGACCCCGTAGACGTCGTCGACCCCGCACTCCTGGAACACGGAGAGCCACGTCCCCGTCCCGCAACCCACATCGACGACGCTGCGGGGCTGGACGAGGCCCAACGCCAAGGGGACGATCGCTCTGGCCGACCGGAGCGAGACGTCGTGGTGGCCTTGGTAGAACTCGTTCGTGTACGGGGTGGGCTCCATGGCACCGATCACCGCGCCGGGGTCATCCGTCCGCCCCCGGCCCCCTGATTGGCGTCGTGAGGAACCCTCCCGCGCCCAGGACACGGCGCGGGGCTCATCGCGCCCTCGATCAGCTGGGGGAGCACCTTGCGCGAGTCGAAGTACGCCTCGGCAACGGCTGGCGCCGCCTCGCAGTGGAGCGCGTAGCGCCCGTTGATCGACTCGATGCCCTCGAGGGCTTCTTCCGGGGACGCGAACGCGATGACGCCGGCGCCCGTCGGAAGCCAGCGCGAGAACCCGGTGTCCTGGACGAGCACGGGCCGTCCGCTCGTCAGGTAGGTCACGCTCCGCTCGCTGAACCAGCCGCTCCCGGTGACGACGTAGGCGTGCTTGGCCACGCTGAATTCGGCCTTGGATTGGCGGATGTACCCGAGATAGGTCGGCACATCCACGGTGGGCTCTCGAGAACCGCGGAGGAGCCACCCCTTGCCGTGCAGGAGCTCCCGCGGCGGGTTGGGGCCGCCCAGCGCCAGCTCCAGGATACGTCCGGCGCGATCCGGAAGGTCGAGGTAGGGCATGAACGAGTCCGACTTCATCCCGTACCGAACCCCCGCGTACTCGCGCGCCGGGTAACTCTCCCACTGCATCACCGTCGTGAACCTGCCGTCAGCCGGCCCCGGCGTGGCCGGCAATGCGTCCAGCACCACCGGCTGGCGGGTGGGTCGCCAGGGCAGGCCGTCGTCCGGGATCGCGCATCGGCTCGTTCCGATGTTCTCGGCGAAGGTCAAGAACCGCGTGTGCTGCACGGCCCGCTCGCGCGCCGCGGGATCGGTGAGGTGCCGGACCTGGGTGAACCCGGGATCCTCGTCGACCAGCACCCGGACGGGGATCCTCGCGAGCCACGGCCGCACGGGATTGATGCCGCAGAGGTTCAGCAGAAGATCCGCGGAGCGGCACACCTCCACGATCCGCGCCGCGCACGGCCCGAGCCAGCGCGACGTATGCGCATCCCAGTAGGCCCACCGCTCCCCGAGTCCGATCCGTTCGAGCTCGCGGGCCGCGAACCCGAGCCCGTACGTGGGGTCGGCGTCGACCACGTCCCGGGCCGGGTCGTAACAGGAGGGATAGTCATCGCTGTCCTCCACGAAGTACACGTCGTGGCCCAGACGCGCCAACCCCATCAGGTACTGCAGGTTGCTCCAGACCATCCCGCCCAGCGGCCCGCGCACGATGTAGCCCAGCACGATGATGCGGAGGCGGCTCGTGGCGGTTCCCATGGCTTCCTACGCGCGGACCGCCGGCGCGGCGCCACTGCTCAGCGCCTCGTCGATCAGCCGCGGCAGCACCTTGTCCGAATCGAAGTACTCCTCGGCGATGGCCCGCGCCGCCTTCGCGTGCCGGCCGTGGTCGCTCTCGACCTCGCGGATCGCGGCGGCGGCCTCCTCCATCGTCCCGAAGGTGAGGACGCCCTCTCCCGCCGGGATGACCGCGCCGAAGCCGGTGTCCTGCACGATCACGGGCCGGCCGGCGGCGAGGTAGCAGGCGGACCGGCAGCTGAACCAGCCGGCCTGCCCGCGGACGTACCCGTTCTTCGCCACGCTCCACTCCGCCTTCGACGACTGGATGTAGTGCCGGTAGCCGTCGAGGTCGCAGCCGACCCGGGCGGCGTCGGCCACGCGCCAGCCCATGCGGCTCAGCAGGTCTCCGGCGGTCGAGCGCGGGCTCTCACCCGCGCCATCGCCGGACGACGGCGCGCGCGGCTCCACCTCCCAGTCGACATGCTGGGTCGGGTTGAGCGCGATCTCGAGCACCGTCGGCCTCACCCGGGCGGGCAGCTCGAGGAAGCGCCTGAGCTCCACGTCCTTCTGCCCGAAGTTCTGCCCGGCGTAGCGCAACGGCCGGTAACTCGTCCAGCTCATCACCGTGGTGAACGCCTCGCCCGGCGCCGCCGAGTGCCGCCATTCCGGGAGCACGATGGGCTGGCGTGTCGGCCGCCACCGGTGGCCGGTGTCCGGCACGGCGGAGGAGAAGGCCTCGCCGAAGCTGAAGTGGACGTCGTGGGCGTTGACCCGCTTGCGGAACTTGAGGTGCCCGCGCGGGAGGACGAGCTTGACCTGGGTGAAGGCCGGATCGGAGTCGATGTAGACGAGTCGCTTCACCCTCCGGTAGTCCGCGGGCCGCCGCAGCGTGCCGGACACGTTGATGAGGAGGTCCGCCGACTCGATCGCCGCCCGCCGCTCCCGGTGCGAGAGACCGAACCACCGTGGCCGGGTGGGGAAGCGGTACGCCCACCGGTCGGCGAGGCCGAAGCGCGCCATGACCCGGGCCAGGTGGTCCACGTTGGGCGCGCAGTCGCGGGCGATCCACTCGTTGCCCGAGGCGCCGCCGTCGGGCGTGTAGGGCCACTGACCCGAGTCCTCGAAGTAGTAGACGTCGTGGCCGAGCCTGGCGAGGCCCAGCACGTACTGGAGATAGTCCCACGTCACGCCGGCGAGGAGCGGATGCTGGGCGATCAGGCCGGTGACGATGATGCGCAGCCGCGACGTCATCCGCCATCCCCGACCAGCGCCGACACCGCGCGGGGCACGGCGTCGAGCAGCCGGGCCCTGACCGCGGCGACCCCGCCCGCCAGCCGCTCGGCATGCGCGTCCCGCGCGTCCGCCAGCCTGGCGACCAGTTCGAGCACCCGCTCCGGATCCAGACCCTCCGTGCTCACGCAGAATTCTTCCCACCCGATCGAGCGGCAGAAGTCGAGCACCTTGCTCCGGTAGTTGAGGGCGACGAAGGGGACGGCCCGGCACGCGGCGACGACCCCGACATGGAGCTTCTCGGCGATCACGACGTCGAACCGTGCCATCGAGTCCAGGGCCGTCGCGTAGTCCTCGTGCCAGTGCTCGACCGCCCTGACGGGGACCTCGGCCTTGATCCGCTCGAGAACCTCGCCGTCCTCCTCCCAGGCGCAGACGAGCGTGACACCCCAGCCGACCCGCGCCAGTTCCCTGAGGCACCGGATGACGGCTGCCTCGACCCGCGCCTCGTCGAAGCCGTACAGGTTGCCGAGCGTGACGCCCAGGTTCACCGCCAACTCGCCCTCCACGCGCCGGGGGCGGGCCTCACCCCGCGCGAAGTAGAGGGCCGGGTCGCCCACCCACTCGATGCGCTCGGCGGGGACCCCCCAACCCTCGAGGCGCTCCTGAGAAAGCGGGCCCCGCACGGCGACGAAGCGGGCGTTGCTCAGGATCTCGAGCCAGGCCGTGATGTGCTCGGTGCCCCAGAAGAGCGGGTCGCCGATGCCGGTGCCGAACATTGCCAGCGGCAGCCGCCGGCTCAGCGCGACCAGATCCGGGTGCTCGGGGAACTTGGGGACGAAGGTGCCACCGCCCACGAGCACCGCCTGCGGCGCCGCGATGTACTGGCCGAGGTCGAGGAGGTCCCCGAACATGGCCTCCTGGGCGGCGAAGATCATCTCGTCGCCGAGGTTGCCGTGCCCGCGCCAGCTCACGCACTCCGTGGGGACCCTCGAGTGGGTTCGCGTCGCGCCGTGGAGCGTCCCGTGCCGCATCATCCCTCCCGGGAGAGCGGGGCGTCCGCCGCCCCCGCGCTCCCTGAAGCCAGCGCCACGCCCGACCGGGGGTACGCGACAGCGTGGACGGACACGCGGCCCGGATGGCCTCCATGCGGCCGGGGAAGCCAGGCGGGCGGCGTCACGTCCGCGAGGTTGAAGATCGTACAGTCGTCATTGTCCAGCACCCGCCGGTAGCGGAGGTCCAGATGCTGCTCGAGCCCGGCGTAGCGATCGAACCACCAGCGCGCGTGCCGGGTGAAGACGAGGTAGCGGGCCCCCCGCGCTCTCAGCGCGTCGAGCGCGCCGAGCGCCTCGTCGGTGTCGCGTGGGACCGCCCAGGGCACCCCGGTCCGCTCGAGACGCCACCCCTTTCGCCGGCTGTAGTAGACGGTGGTCGGATCCCACTCGGTGAACACCACGAGCGCCTC
>WNFZ01008295.1_pt1 | contig 11165 bp, 11 predicted proteins | sample 5400081 | NCBI WGS metagenome assembly WNFZ01 (sample SAMN13153365, study PRJNA577476) | soil metagenome | isolation source: 80 cm soil or saprolite under grassland replicate 1 | place: USA:California | collected 2016-06-15
TTCCGTAGCGGTCCTGAGCACCTTCCGCCATGATCACGATATGGTCGCGGCGCCCCGCTCGTGTCCCGGCTTTGAGACGTTCGACCATGACCTCCTGCCAGTTATCTACATTCGGCGGCGCTTCGGGGATGAGCACCCAGTCCGCGCCCGTCGCAAGTGCTCCGTAGAGGGCGAGATAGCCACAGTTGCGTCCCATCACTTTGACAATGAATGTGCGCTGGTGACTGGCCGCTGTGCTGGTAATGGCATCCACCGCATCCGTGATGCGATGGAGTGCGCTGTCTGTGCCGATGGTGATCTCGGTACCGGAGAAATCATTGTCAATCGAACCGACCATGCCAACAATCACGAGGTTTGGATGTTCGGCTGCAATTTCAGCACTGATCTCGCCGCTTTGAACAAGTTCTTCAAGCAGTGAAGGCCATTCACGACGAAATATGTCTGCACCAGTGAGTGATCCATCGCCACCAATCACGATCAGTCCATCAATACCAAGCTGCACTAAATTCAATGCTGCTTGTCGGCGACCCTCGCGCGTGCGAAATTCCTCACTACGAGCCGTGCCAATGATTGTGCCGCCTTGCTGTAAAATGCCACCCACCGAATCCCAATCCATTTTTCGGATGCGTGTACCCCCCTCGACCAATCCCTGATACCCTTCGTAGATTGCATAAATTTCAGCACCTTTATCCAATGCGGTGCGAACGACTGCCCGAACAGCGGCATTCATCCCCTGTGCGTCACCACCACTCGTAAGAACTGCGATTTGTTTCGTAGCCATGATTACTTATAGACTCCAAATTCTGAAAATTGCAGCCTGAATTGTACTACGAGGAAATTTCATCCATGTCATCAGTCTATAAGGATGTTCTTCCATTCCTATGTGTTTTCATCAATCCGGATCTCATTTGGATTCAAAAGCACCTGAAGTTTGTCCCCATATTTGATCTCGGGAATCGGAGTTGCAATGACTTCTACCAGCGACGGGTTTTGGAAATTGCGCTTTTTCGTTTCAGGATGCGGATAATAGACCCAGCCCTCATACTCCACATCTTTATAAATTACTTTACAGCGTGAAAACGAAAAATGTTCCGGTGGATGCAAATCGGTCCACTCGACAGAATGAAAAGTGTATTCTGGCTTTGCCATCTTGAAAACATGCGGACGGATATCGATGTTCAATGTCCCATTGAAATATCCATCCAGCTTAAATCCGCGCGCTTTGAAAATGAGTCTCTGCCGGTCCAAGGCTCCATAAGGGTAGTCCGCGGAAGGTCCGGACGCGACCCGATACCCCTGGGCAAGAGTGCCATTCACGCGAGTCCACTTGGTCATAGGAGAGATTTTACTATTTCCTGTTGAATTGTGATAAAACCGATGCGGAGCTGTTTCAATGCAAAAAAAGATTTCAGTGATCATTGCCATCTACGCGATCCTGCTCGCGTCTTTCTCATCCCTTTTTGCCTCCGTTGCCCAGGCCCAATCTCCTTCCAATCCTGATTCCGTCAACATCCCTGGTACTCATCAGGACGAATTAGGCTGCCCAGGCGATGGGGCGAAAATTATGGATTGAACGCCACGCCCAATGGATCTGACATTCCGTTGGTCGTCACCGAGCCAACCCAGGTCAAGTTTTACTATGACCACAAAATTCACTGGATCACCGACAACTTCAATACAAAGATCATTGTGGCCATGGGAAGTTTCCAAACGCAGATTGGATGCAACAATAATAATGATGCGACCTGCCTGCGTGCCTGGTTGCAGGATCCGGATGGGGATGGGACATTTGGCGTCACCACCAGTGGCTTGAAAGCAGGTACCTACAAAGTTACATTTACGCTCAATGAAGATGCAAACAATGTGATTGGCGAACCTCAACAATTTACTGTTCTCAAAGATGGCGATGCAATCTATTTTGGATATGATGCCGTGAAAAATCAAACAACAATCAGCACCACCGGCGCACCGGTGGGTAACCTGACCAAACAGCGCGCGGTCTGGATCAGCAAAGAGACCCTCCTTTGGAAGATCAGCGGTGGCTCGAGTCTGACTTATGCAATCGTCTATTCACCTGACGCGGCGCTCGTGCTTAGCCCGGAGGGCATCAAGAATGGAAGCGAGATCCCGCTGACATTTGTTTCCGACACCATTAGGTGTGACCTTCGATGGAAACATCCCAACTTTGCACGTTTGGGCGCCGACCGCGCAATCTGTCACGCTGCAAATGTTTGACACGGATAAGGCTTCCTACGCCAATAAACTTCCCATGCAATGGGACTCAGCCACCGGACTATGGAGTGTCAGTGGGGACGCAAGTTGGAAAAACAAATATTATTTATTTGAAGTGAAAGTCTTTGCCCCATCTACGGGCAAGATCGAAACGAATCTTGTCACAGATCCATATTCGTTGAGTCTTTCGATGAACAGTCAGCGCAGTCAGATCGTTGACCTCAACGACGCTGATCTCAAGCCCCACGGCTGGGATACTCTCGAAAAGCCTGCCCTCGCCGCGCCGGAAGACATTGTCGTTTATGAATTGCACATCCGCGACTTTAGTATCAGCGACCCGACTGTCCCTGAAGAATTGCGCGGCACCTATAAAGCTTTTACAGTTAAGGATTCGAATGGCATGAAGCATCTCGCCGCGTTGGCGCAAGCCGGGTTGACTCATATTCATCTCCTGCCTGCCTTTGATATTGCCAGCGTGAACGAAGATAAATCAACTTGGAAAAAAGTGGATGAAGCAAAACTTGCCTCTTTGCCACCGGACTCTGATCGACAATCTGTTGCTGTCAGTGCCATCAGCGGCTTAGATGGATTCAACTGGGGCTATGACCCTCTGCATTACACAACGCCCGAGGGCAGTTATGCGACTGACCCGAACGGCACACCGCGCATCGTGGAATTTCGCGAGATGGTTCAAACCCTCAACCAGAGCGGACTACGCGTCGTGATGGATGTGGTCTATAACCACACCAACGCCAGCGGACAGAGCGAGAACTCCGTGTTGGATCGCGTGGTGCCAGGTTACTATCACCGCCTCAATGCCGATGGCAACGTGGAAAAATCCACGTGCTGTGAGAACACAGCCACTGAGCACAACATGATGCGCAAGTTGATGATCGACTCGCTTCTCACGTGGGCGAAGGAATATAAAGTGGATGGCTTCCGCTTTGACCTGATGGGGCATCATATGCTCGACGATATGAAAGCCGTCCGTGCCGCGCTCGACGCGCTGACTCTGGAAAAAGATGGTGTGGATGGGAAGTCTATTTATGTCTATGGTGAAGGCTGGGACTTTGGCGAAGTTGCCAACAACGCGCGCGGCAAAAATGCGACCCAGCTCAATATCGCGGGAACAGGTATCGGCGTCTTCAATGATCGCCTGCGCGATGCCGTGCGCGGTGGCAGTCCGTTTACTGATCCCAGAGAGCAGGGCTTTGCCACCGGCCTCGTCCTCACGAATAATGCAAATGAAAAACGCAATGGTGAAGATCAGCAAATCCAGCTGAACAATTACACCGATTGGATTCGACTGGGTCTTGCAGGAAATCTCGCCAGTTATGAACTTACTCGCGCGGACGGCAAGAAGGTTCCCGGCAGATTGATTTCTTATAATTCAGCACCTGCCAGTTACACAGACGATCCACAGGAAAATATTGTGTATGTTTCCGCGCATGATAATCAAACGCTTTTCGATGCCATTCAAGCCAAAGCACCTGCGGAAGCAACCATCGCTGACCGTGTCCGCATGAACAATCTTGCGTTGAGCATTGTCATGCTCAGTCAGGGCGTGCCTTTTTTCCATGCGGGCGATGATATTTTGCGTTCAAAATCATTCGACCCGAATTCATACAATTCCGGCGATTGGTACAACAAACTAGATTGGACATACGAGTCGAATAACTGGGGTGTGGGACTTCCACTCGAAGGCACAGGTCAATGGGATATCTACAAGCCGCTCCTGGCGGATCCGAAACTGGCTCCCGCCAAATCAGATATTGAGTTTACCTCAACTATTTTCCGCGAATTTTTGCAAATCCGCAAAAGCTCGAATTTATTCCGTCTGGAAACAGCAGAGCAAGTCAAGAGCGATCTTTCCTTCTATAATATCGGCCCCGATCAAGTCCCAGGCCTGATCGTGATGGACCTGAAAGATGCGAAGAATATTGACTCGAATTATAAAGAGATCGTTGTGCTTTTCAACGCCCGTCCCGAATCGGTGACGTTCAGCGATTCAACCTTTGCGGGAAAAGATTTCAAATTACACGCGGTGCAGCAGAACTCCAGCGACAGACTGGTTCGCGACTCGAAATTTGATTCAGCCAGCGGTGCGTTCACCGTCGCTGGGCGAACGACTGCGGTATACAACATCCCGCGTGAGCCTATTGCTGAGCCTATTCCTACCGCTGTGCAATCAGCTCCTGCCATTGCTGATCCGGGTGTGATCCTGACCCTGGCTGGTGTGATCGGCGCTTTTATCGCGGTCGTCGTGATGATGTTTGCTTTGAGACCAAAACGAAACAAATAAGAACGTTATTATTGAAACTCCGCGCATAAAATTCCAAAATAGACATTTACCTCGTAAGAAAGAACTCTGACGGACATCGGGTTTTCTTTCAACGCGCCAGCTAATACCAGGGTTGGCCACAAGCTATCCGGCTTGCCATTTTCCACGAGTTTGGAATTTGCAAGAAGCAGATTATCGAGGCGATTCGAGCGGATCGTTTCCTGCATCCATTGATCGTATTCTGCCGACGCCGGGTCGTATCCATACGGCCCGTTCACATGGTGCGCGTGACCCTGGTCTGCACTGGCAACGAGGGCAATGCGCTTGTCTGTTTCCTTGAGTACCTGTCCAATTGCGCGGCCGAATTCATAGTGGGTCTTATAGGGAAGAGTCCGCATGGGGCTAATGTGAACGATTTTTGGCTTATGCGCGAAGCGATGCCCCATGAAATATAAAGGCACAACCGCGCCCCAATCCAGTGGAATAAAACACTCCGGTCCACCACTTGAACCGTAAATATAGCGCACGACCGGCACGTTCATTTCAGTCGCTTTGTTTGCAATCGTGTGGGCGAGTTCGACATCCATTTCAAAATCAAGTTTTACAGTGGCTGACCAATCCGCAACCGCTCTTTCGGCAATGGAAATGCTGAGCGCATTTTCCACACGGAATCCATGCGGATTAATAATGACGATGATTTCGGGCGCAAGTACCTCAAGCTTGGCTCCAATGGCTTGCATGGCTTGACGAGTCTGTATCACTTTGTTCTTGTTTTCAACCGTTTCAGGGATCAGATCACCGGCATGGGGGGCAATACAGGCATAGATCAGTGTCATGTGGATTTCCTTTGTGTTAACCTTGCGAAGATTTCGGATGGGAAAGCTTTGTCCATTCAGTATAGCAAAATTCAGTCATTCATAAAACCCTTGACGCCTAGTATTGCTAGGTATATGATAGATTCTATGATTGGCGAAGCGCTCAAGGGACATCTTGATTTGCTATTGTTGGCTATTTTAGCCGAAGGCCCTGCCCATGGTTATGCTGTCATCGAATCCCTCAGAAACAGGAGCAACGGCACATTTGATCTACCCGAAGGGACGATTTATCCCGCGCTCCATCGCTTGGAAAATCAGGGTCTATTACGCAGTAGCTGGCTGGAGGATTCGGCGCGTCGCAAACGGATCTATCAGCTAACTCCCAAAGGTCAACAGATGTTAGTCAAACGCCAGGAAGAATGGAAAACGTTTTCGAAAGCCATCAATGCAACGGTGGGAATTTGAGATGAAAGAAAATCGAATCCAAGCCTATTTACGAAAGCTGGGACACCATCTCTGGCTGCGCGGCCTTGCAGATCAGAATGACCTGGCTGAGATCGAGAGCCATTTGCTTGAATCAGTGGAGCAAGGGCTTATGGAAGGATTGAGCGCCCAAGAAGCCGAACGTCAGGTTTTAGAACGCTTCGGAAATATCCGAACTATTCTCTCCGCATTTGAAAGAGAAGGGATGCTTCTTATGCAAAAAATGCTTTTAGGGGTAGCGATATTGACCGGATTATTTATCGCTTTTGTTGACTCACGCCCAACCTGGGACGATACCGGCATCACTGCTGGCGCCATGTTGCTCAGCAGTGGTTTATTGACTCTACTTGGCTATCGACGTCCCTGGTTAATCGCACTGGCAATTGGCTTGTGGACACCAGTTTATGAAACGTACTTGTCGCGCAAATTTTATTTTCCGGGTGTTATTCTCTTTCCATTGTTGGTACTTCTCATTCCCATGATCGGAGCGTATGCCGGCTGGGCAGTCCGTTTGGGGATCCGTAAGACCACTCATACAGCATAATAACAATAGAAAGCTCATTGAGATTTCTTAAATAAAATGGCGAGTTGGTAATTAAGATAAACAAAACTCGGCGGGGCGCTTCGCAGAGACCCACGCCGAGCGGAGGTAACCTAGCGACCTGCCTATAGGCAGCTCACCAAATATCTTCGGGGACAAAATCAAACTTAAGGACATTCAAGAGTATATTTCGTTTCGGCTTGTATAGCGTTGGGTTCAGTAACGATCAATCTGACCCAGTATGTTCCTGCAGTGAGTGTGGGAGTATAAGCGACAGAGACATCTTTTGATCCGAACGTGTCAAAGTCTGTCGTCTGTGTGGACATCGCGCCACCTTGCTGAGTCTCGAAATGCCATTTGACTGATGTAGGCCCATTCGTTTCGATTGTCCCGCTGATGTCAAGCGGAAGAATCGGGCCGATACATCCGGCGACGCTGAGCGATTTCGGATCCACGTCCACAGTCACTTTTGTTACCGTTGCTTGTGGCGCTTCCACAACAGGGATTCCCGCCAGATTACCTGCTGTATTCGTTACGCTCGCAGCAACCCAGCATTTCCTGCCTGAATTCAACGGATCTACAATATACCACCAGCCTCCATCCCCTGATTTCCCTGCAATTTGAGAACTTGTTCCAACGCTCAACCCGCTGAGGACGACCCAGCCGACGCTTGGTCCCAGGCGACAATTCACAGCTACCTCTTTTGGAAACGCCACCGGAACTGTGGGTGTAGATGTAGAAGTAGGTGGCTGTGTATTGGATGGTAATGCTGTTTGCGTTGGTGTATCCGTTGATACAGGTTGTGTAATGGATGGGGTGAAAATAGATAACGTTGGCGTTTGAGTTGCCGCACTGGATGGCAGGTTACATGCGAGCATGGCTAGGACAAGAACAAGTACCAATAAAAAACCTCGTGATTTCATTGCGATTCTCCTTTCCTTTTGTTCAATCTTACCTAACGAACATGCCACTGACAATAGACCGTTTGGAGGCTTTTAGCCTTTATTCCTTTTTCTTTCGATCATTTCTTCGAAAGTTTTCGACTCTTCGAATGAATCTATACAGAGGGGGACCGAACAGGAACACCATTAGAATAAATATGAAAAATAGTTCTCTCCAGCCAATTGCAATAACGGGCTCACAAGCGAGCGTACTGATTAGTAGCGCAAACCATCCACCTAAAAATTTCTTATTCATGGATTACTTCAGCATTGGCAGTTTGATTCCATGACGTTTCGCGGCTTCGATGGCGATCTCATATCCCGCGTCAGCGTGTCTAACGACGCCCATGCCTGGGTCCGTTGTCAGGACTCTCTCCAGCCTCCGAGCGGCTTCCGGTGTCCCATCCGCCACGATGACCTGCCCGGCGTGCTGGCTGTATCCCATTCCCACTCCGCCGCCATGATGGAATGACACCCATGTGGCCCCGCCCACGGCATTGATCAGCGCGTTGAGGATGGCCCAATCTGAAATTGCATCCGAGCCATCCTTCATCGATTCAGTCTCACGGTTCGGCGAAGCGACAGAACCTGAATCAAGATGATCACGCCCGATCACGATGGGCGCCTTCACTTTTCCGCTCGCGACCAGTTCGTTGAATTTGAGTCCAGCTTTGACGCGCTCGCCATAGCCGAGCCAGCAAATGCGGGCGGGCAATCCCTGGAACGGAACTTTCTCACGCGCCATTTTCAACCAACGCTTAAGATGGTCATCTTTGGGGAACAATTCCATGATTGCTTGATCGGTCGCGTAAATATCTTCTTTATCACCGGAAAGCGCCACCCAGCGGAACGGTCCCTTGCCTTCACAAAACAGCGGACGAATATACGCGGGCACGAAACCTGGGAATTCAAATGCATCACTCACACCGTTGTTGTATGCTTGCTGGCGAATGTTATTCCCATAATCAAAAACTTCTGCGCCTGCGCGCTGGAAATCAAGCATGGCGCGCACATGCTTCGACATGGAGTCCATTGCCATTTTCTTATATTTTTCCGGGTCAGACGTTCGCAACTCATTTGCTGCGCTGATCGATAAACCAGAGGGAACGTAGAACAATGCCTCATGCGCGGACGTTTGATCCGTCACTACATCTGGAATGACTCCACGCCCGACAAGTTCTGCATACACATTTGACGCGTTGCCGATCAGCCCAATGGACTTTGGGATCTGTTGCTCTTTCGCTTCCTCGACAAGAGTCATGGCTTCTTCAAGCGTATCCACAACTGTATCCACATATCCGATCGCGCGGCGACGTTCTGCACGCTCAGGATCGACTTCCACAATCAATCCCACGCCCTCGTTCATTGTAATGGAAAGAGGCTGTGCACCACCCATCCCGCCCAGCCCGGCAGTGAGAACAAACTTGCCTTTGAGTGATTCCCAGCCCTTGAGTTTGGCCAGCGCGCCGAAGGTTTCGTAGGTGCCCTGCAAAATCCCCTGCGTGCCAATGTAAATCCAGGAACCAGCCGTCATCTGCCCATACATGATGAGTCCCTTTTTAGCTAGCTCATCGAAGTGCTCCCAGGTTGCCCAATGGGGTACTAAATTTGAATTTGCAATTAAAACTTTGGGAGCATCTTTGTGTGACTTGAAAACGACGACAGGTTTTCCCGATTGCACCAGAAGAGTTTCGTCCTCTTCCAGATTCTTGAGTGATTCAAGAATGGCATCAAACGCTTCCCACGAGCGCGCGGCCTTCCCGCGTCCGCCATAGACGACGAGATCTTCCGGTTTTTCTGCCACTTCCGGGTCGAGGTTGTTTTGGATCATGCGATACGCGGCTTCACTGAGCCAATTCTTGCAGGTGAGATCCGTTCCCCGCGGGGCGCGGACAATTCTAGGTCCAGACATGATGCGATCTCCTTGTTGAAATAAAAAATCCCTCCTGACAATTATACGCCGGGAGGGACAAGACTTTTTACATGCCAGATTGCCTGCGATCCAAAAGTGTTTTTTGAAGAGCTTGAAGGGCCCACCGGGCTGCTCTGCTGACAATTTCATCAGGGTCCTGCGTTGCAGCCTGTAATGGGTCAACAGCTAGTTCATCTGCATACCACGGAAGCGTCAAGGCGGAAGCTGCCCGCGCCAGATTCGATTCTGATTTGAGCAATTCCACTAAACGTGTGGCGCGATCCTGCTTCGCATCCTGCGCATCTGCAAACATGACGCCGAACTTCCAAGCCATATCATCCAACTCTTTCCGGACTGTATTCACGACTGGGTCTGTCCCTTCCTCTGGTTTTGTAAAGCCCGTTTGTAATTTAGCAATTGCATCGCTTAATAAGTTAGGTTGATTATTTCCCAGCAATCCCATGGCTTCTGGAAGGCTGATCGGCGCGCCTCCCAGATTGAACATGGCCGGATAGTTTCCAGGAAATGCATTCTTGATCTCATTGGTAATGCCGCCAAAAGCCTGAAACGCCTCTGTCACAGCCCGATAGACACTTGCGCGCGGCCCATGGAGTTGGTCATCTTTAAGCAGGTTAAGCATTTCAGGAACTGTTTCTATGGCTCTCAATTTGCCGAGTGCCTGTACGGCTTCACTCTGAATGGTCAGCTCGTCGCTATTTAATTGAGAAACTAAATAGGGAATGGCCCTTTTCTCTCCGAGTTTTCCCAACTCTCGAATAGCAGTCAACTGTGTGGAAGGCTCGTTGCTTTCCAATAGTTTGAGAACAAGCTCGAATGCGCCCTCGTATTTCATTTCGATGAGCAAGAGCATCAGTTGCTGATGATTGGTTTTTTCGAACCCTTTTGCGATTTCGGGGATTGCTTTTTTCGCGAATTTGTGAATTGCCTTGTTTGCATCATAAGATTCATGCCGATTTTCCAACAGGATTTCCAATAACGGAGGCAGAGCTTCGATATCTTTGATTCGCCCAAGGGCAATGATGGCTCGCTGGCGAACAGTCATTGTCCGGTCTTTGAGCGTCTGGATCAGTGGCCCCACCGCTCGTTTGTCGCGTAGCGCGCCAAGCGCTTGCGCGGCATTCCGACGTACTCGCCAATCCGAATCACTTAAGTCTGGCAGGAGCGCGTCCACTGCGCGTGCATCGCGGCTCTGCCCAAGCAGTCGGGCTGCGTCACAGCGCGCCGTCCAATCCTCGCCATGGAGTTGTTCAATCAATGTCTCTACAGGGATGTTGGTTTTAGGCATAATCTGTCAAATTCGATGTGGAATTAAAAAACTCCCGGCAATTATACGCCGGGAGAAATTTCAAAAGGGAAAGCAATTTGAATTTGATTATTACGCGGTTTGTGCCAGCAATTGTGCAAAGTCAGTCTTCTTTAAGCGCGCCACCAGCTCATCCTGCGCTTCGCACCAGACTGAACGAATAGGACAGTTATCGTCGAATGAGCAGACTCCACCCTCTGCTACACATTCATTGAGTTGAATGGGACCATCAATTGCCTCGACAACTTCCAAGAGGGTAATATCCTTGGGATCCCGTGCAAGCGTGACACCTCCGCGCGCGCCTCGAGAAGTATGAAGTAACCCTGCAATCGAAAGCTGTGAAATGATCTTCGCCAGGAATGAGGGCGGGATGCGTTGTTCCTTCGCTACAGTGCTGGTAGCGGCTCGTTCGCCATTCTTTATCTGTGCCAGATGTAAGACTGCGCGAACGGCATAATCGGCTTGACGGGTGATTTGCATATGTACCTTCCTTTTAGAAAAACAGACAATACCTGTCTCTAAACACTATTTTATTGTCCTATAGGATGGGGTACAAGTGATAGAGGTCATAGATGAATTGTGACCTTTTGCTCCGATTTTATATAACAAAAACGACCCGTAGATACTCATCTATGG
>WNFZ01005891.1_pt1 | contig 11160 bp, 7 predicted proteins | sample 5400081 | NCBI WGS metagenome assembly WNFZ01 (sample SAMN13153365, study PRJNA577476) | soil metagenome | isolation source: 80 cm soil or saprolite under grassland replicate 1 | place: USA:California | collected 2016-06-15
CTCTTTCACTGCTCCGGCAACCAACTCAACCATTAAAGGGTCAGCATTGGTAAAGCGTGGTGTTCTCATATATGTTAAAGAGTCATACTGATTCAAGCTACCTTCTGCCAACAAGGCAGCGCACAAAATAACATCTGCGTCACTTCGTAAGGCTGTTCCTTGTTGCTGAATAGTAAGTGGACACAAGATAACATGCCCATCGAAATGAGGACGATTGCCACATACTCGCAAATCTTTCGCTTGAACCCATCCAGGATTAATGGTGCGAGTACGCCTCATTGCTTTACCATTAGGTTGACGACCGACGTGTTGGTCTTCGTTAAGACAAGCCGCCCATAGTGGATGTTCTCCAGTACGACGGAGTATTATTCCATTATCAAGTTTGATCTCAAAAACATCCTGAACACCATTTTCTGTAAAGGTAGCAGGTACAGAAATTTGCTGCATTGTTTGAGTATCAATGACACCTATTACCTGCGCACTTTGACCTATCAACTCTTGCGCCTTGACAACTCGTCCATCAGCTAAGAAGACTGGCTCATTATATGCTAAGCACTTGCCGGAGCCGGTGGCACCAGCAATCAGCAAGTGAGGCATCCGAGCGAGATCGCTAACACGAACGGCGCCAGCAACGTCTTTTCCCAGGGCGATAGCCAGTTTGGATTTTGCCTTTGCCGCGTGGTACTCTTTACTCTCGAGGACTTCACGCAACGTGACGAGGCGGCTATTTTTGTTGGGTATCTCGACACCAACATATGGACGCCCAGGAACAGGAGCCTCCATACGGATAGTTTTAGCCTCCAGCACCAGCGCCAGGTCGTTTTGGAGCGCCATGATACGGCTCACCCTTGTACGCGCCTCATACACGATGTTACCGCCAGCATCCCTAACTGGAACCAATTTGCCCTGAGCATCTGGCTTCATTTCCATCTTACCAGTTGGACGAATGCCAAAACGGATTACTGTTGGGCCGATACTGATGTCTTCTTGCTTGACCTCAGCCTCGACACGGAAACTGCGTAAGGTGTCCTGGATAGTCTTTGCCAGCGTGGACGTATCGTCGCCTAACATCAGCAATTTGACTTCTTCAGGATTGTTGAGCATTGTCGTATCAGGGAGTTTCCAGGAAGACGCTTTCATAGTATCTTCTGCCTGGCCGTAAAACTTTGGTTGGTTCTTCTTTAGAGGATTGGGTGCAAGCGATTCCATCGTTGGATATTTTTTCTCAGCATTTTTGCCAGCCGCCTGGTTAAAAGGCAAGGGCTGCTGGTTCACCCCTTGTATCGCGTCATTATGCTCCGCGGGATCGAGTGGAAGGGCAGGAAGCGGCCCACGTGGAACGCGGCTGATACGCTGCTTATGGATGTTTATGTCATTGAGAGGATCATCTTCGTCTCCAAAATCAGCTTCAAATACGATGATTTGCTGGTCATCTTGCTCCTCATCAGCAGGAGGCGCCGACCCTTGTTGACCATTTGCAGATGAAGATGACGTACTGTCAGCGATGCCAGTGCTGCCACTGCCATAGCGACTGAAGCGTGGACGCTGACCCAGGAACGGAGAAGGTCCTGAAGTATTGTTGGGTGACGCACCTCTCTGTCCAGTTGCGCCAATACCACGAAAAGCACGAGTGATGCACATGAAATGCCCTAAAGTGATCTGGAAGGTCACGATGGTAACAATGCCAAATAGACCGATTAGCAAGACATGTCCAGCTACAGGGGGCCAACCCAATAAGGGACGCACGAGCAATGCGCCCAGAAATCCAGCTGTGGTACCGCCCAAAAGTAATTGACTTTCCACGAGGAGAAGCAGCCAGAGCACTACCAGACCGACTATCGTCGTCCAACGAATAAATTTTTTATTCTGTATGCCTTCAATTACATATGCGACGGCAAAGGCGATAAGTCCAATGGAGAGCAGAAAGGCTGACCAACCAAATAGAGCAATAAAAGCTCCATTGAACGCAGAAAAGACCGGGGCAGAACGAAACACCGTCAGAGCAGCAAACAGGAAGAGCGCCAGGAAGAGTAATAGTATTCCCAGAATACGCTGCTGGTGATGGGGTTGCATATTACTCCAGGCATCACGTACTTTAGAGATAGCTCGTGAGTCCGCTGTACCATCAGGAGAAGAAACGTTGGCAGGTCGATTACCACCTGGTGATGGACTTTTTTTCTTGCGTTGTCTATTGCCTTGTGAGCGTTTTGAAGCTGATTGTTCCTGGCGACGAGTACCTTGCTTGTTCATTTGCTGATTGCCGCGAGCACTTTGCGACCCAACGCTTCCTACTACGTTACTTACCCGAGAGGAGCCTTGTTCTATACTCGGCCCCAGGCGATCGTTCTGTCTACCTGATTTCTTGCTCTGATCACTACCTGCCATGCTGGTTTCCTCCTTCTTAATAGATTTCAGAGACACCAGTATCATAATAGCGCATATGTTCCAGAGAAGCAATAGGATCAAGGATGTTTTGTGCTACTGCGGGTTTTCACAGACTGCGCCTGTGAAAACCCGCAGCATGAAAATTATACTTCCATTACGATAGGTAGAATCATAGGGCGGCGGTGAGTCTTTTCATAGAGAAACTCGCTGAGGGTGTGTTTGATTTTGTCTTTGACAAAAGACCAATCTGAAGCATGGCCATTCAAACCGATGAACGATTCCAGGACGTGTTCACGGGCGCTTTCTAGCAATTCTTCAGAGTCTCGCATATAGACAAACCCACGCGAGACGATATCAGGTCCGGCTAAGGGCTGACCTGTCTCCTTATCAACTGTAAGCACCATCATCAAGATACCGTCCTGGGCCAGAACCTGGCGGTCACGCAGGACGATCTGTCCTACATCGCCCACGCCAAGGCCGTCAACAAAGACATTACCGCAAACAGCATGATCCTTTACGGCAATGGTATCCGGGGTGACTTCAATCATATCTCCATCTTCAGCTACCACGATATGGTCCGCCGGTATATCCATCGAGTGCGCCAACTTCGCATGGAGCACGAGCTGGCGATATTCGCCATGAACTGGCATGAAGAACTGCGGTCGAAGCAGTGCCAGCATCAATTTTAACTCTTCCTGGGCACCGTGACCCGAAACATGGACATTCGAGATGGCCTGGTAAAAGACCTCTGCCCCCTGCCTAAACAGGTTATTGATCGTACGATTTACCATTTTCTCGTTGCCTGGAACAGGTGTGGCTGAGAGGATTACTGTATCACCTGGTTGAATACGCACCAGGCGATGATCCTGGTTGGCTATGCGGGTGAGTGCCGATGTGGGTTCACCCTGGCTACCAGTACAGATAATTACCACTCTCTCCGGTGGGAACTTGTTGATATCTTCAGCACGAATGAGCGTACTTTTGGGAATGTTCAGGTAGCCAAGTTCCACAGCCATTTGAACGTTGTTGACCATACTACGCCCCACCAGGGCAACCTGACGCTCATAGCGTACTGCAGCGTTTACTACCTGTTGCACACGTGAGAGCAACGATGCAAAGGTAGCGAGAAGGATACGACCGGGAGCATTGGCAAAGATTTTATCGAGTGAGTCATTGATAACACGTTCGGATGGTGTGTACCCGGGGGACTCGACACGAGTACTATCACCCATCATAAGCAGTACACCTTCGTTGCCGATACGCCCCAGAGTACCCATGTCAGCAGGCTTTCCATCGACAGGTGTGTGATCAAACTTGTAATCGCCTGTGTGTACGATAGTGCCTACAGGGGTATGTACGACAATGCCAATCGCGTCAGGAATACTATGATTCACACGGAAAAATTCAACGAGGCACTCTCCTAGCTCTAGCTGGTCGCCAGGAGTAATCAAATTGACGGTGGCTTTATCAAGAAGCTTGTGCTCTTTCAGCTTTACGTTGATCAAACCCTGCGTGAGACGAGTTGCAAAGATGGGTGGGAAATTTAGCATGGGTAAAACGTAGGGAATAGCTCCGACATGGTCTTCATGGCCGTGAGTGATGAGGATACCACGGATACGGTCTTTCTTATCGTTGAGGTAGCTCGTATCAGGAATTACCAGATCCACTCCAAACATTTCATCATCGGGGAACATAACGCCAGCGTCAATTATGATGATGTCGTTACCATATTCGACGACCATCATATTCTTTCCGACTTCCCCTAATCCTCCCAGGGGGACAAGTCGAATTTTTTCTGTTGTCAAGGTAAAAAGAACCTCCTAACTACACATAGGTGTGTAGCCATCATTAACACAAGATAACCCTCGTGTTTCTACTGTATGTTTTGTCTGCGAATATATCTCCACTTCTGTCTTCACTACAGAAGTTAAAGCCAAATTGATTAAAATCTATTATTCCACTATTAAGTGTATCATATGGAGGAGTAAAACACAAGAAGGGTGAAAACAATGGAAAAACCGCCTATGTGGGCGGGTGAAACGGCGATGTCCTATTTTCCCATAGGGCTGCCCCTACAGTATCGTGAGAGCTGAAGAGCTTAACGACCGTGTTCGGGATGGGAACGGGTGTACCCTCTTCGCTATAATCACCGGTTCACCTGCACATACAGGCGGTTCTCTTGACACGATGTATATTACTACAGGTATACGTAGTTGTCAATACTCAATTTTTCCGTTTCGCAAGGGATTTTAAGGAGTTTTTCTCTCTCATGACATTGCTACAAGGGTGCATTCTCTTTATCGCGGCGATACTTGGTGGTACGCTCAATTCGGTCGCGGGGGGAGGAAGCTTTATTACGCTTCCCTCACTCATATTCACCGGCGTCCTTCCTATTAATGCCAACGCGACCAGTACAGTAGCTCTCTGGCCAGGATCCGTCGCCAGCATATGGGCGTATCGCAGGGAGCTTGCTAAGCAGAGACGATCCATAGTCCTCTTGCTCAGTGGTACCAGCCTTATTGGTGGTGTAATCGGCGCGGAACTCTTGTTGAGTACATCACAGTCGACCTTCGTCAAGCTCTTGCCTTACCTGCTTTTGGTGGCAACAGTGCTTTTTGCGTTTAGTGGCCCCATTACGACATGGCTGCACAGCAAAGTTATACAAAAAAATCGTCAAGCGTGGCCTACGCTCATTGGTATATCGTTCTTGCAGTTAATCATTGCGATTTATGGTGGATATTTTGGAGGCGGCATCGGTATTCTTATGCTGGCAACGCTGGGATTGATGGGGATGGAGAATATTCATGAGATGAACGCTATGAAAACGCTTCTTGCGGCGTTTATCAATGGAGTCGCTCTGGTCATCTTTGTGATGCGAGACGTTGTAGCATGGCCACAAGCCATAGTGATGATTTTGGGGGCGATTATCGGTGGATATGGGGGGGCGTACTTTGCGCGCAAGATTGATCAGCGCTGGGTACGGGGGTTTGTGATTGTGGTTGGGGTGAGTATGACGATTTATTTTTTCCTTAGATAATTCAGGATGGTAGTATTGTATTGAATGCACCTGCATTCAATACAATACTACCATCCTGCGTACTAATGGCGAAAATGCCGCTTACCGGTGAAGACCATGGCGATAGCGTAATGGTTTGCCATACGAATGGCCTCTTCGTCGCGTATGGAACCGCCGGGCTGTATAATTGCGGTGACGCCCGCCCTGGCTGCTGCCTCGACGCCATCGGCAAAGGGGAAGTAAGCATCCGAAGCGAGCACTGATCCGCGTGCTCGCTCTGCCGCTTTCTCTACCGCGATGTTTACGCTAGCAACCCGATTCATCTGTCCAGCGCCAACGCCTACTACCGCGAGTTTATGTGCCAGGAGAATGGCATTTGATTTGACGTGACGCACAACCTTCCAGGCAAACATCAGGTCGGTGACTTCTTCCAAGGTTGGTTCGCGCTCGGTAACTACGGTATATTCTGACGCCACCTCTCCAACGGCATCGGGGGTCTGCAGTAGTAATCCACCGCTGACACTGCGCACGTCTGGGCGACCAGCAATGAGGAAGTGTGTATTGATGTTCACCGGTTCAATTGGACAGTGTGTCGCAAGTAGCCGGATGTTCTTTTTCTTGCGCAATATTTCCAGGGCCTCCGGCGTATAATCCGGTGTAATAATTGCCTCGTAGAATAACTGCGAAATCTCCTGGGCGGTGACTGCGTCAATGCGACGATTGCAGCCAATGATACCACCATAGGCTGAGATGGGATCACCCGCGTGAGCATTTTTGTACGCATCTACGAGGGTATCTCCGCAGGCCAGACCACAGGGGTTGGTATGTTTGATGATAACCACTGCAGGGGCAGTGAAACTGCTGACAGCTGCCAGCGCAACATCGAGGTCCAGCAAATTGTTAAACGAGAGTTCCTTACCATGCAAGACGGCTGCGCCAGCCACTGTAGGATGTGCGGCAACCGGCAAGTTTTCGGCCCAACGGTACAAGGCAGCACGCTGGTGAGGATTTTCTCCGTAACGCAGGAGCTGAAGGCGCTTTAGAGGAAGCGTTAGCTCTTCTGGGAAGGGATCGGCAGATGGTACGCGAAGATATTCGGCGATGGTCGTATCATAGTTCGCGGTTTGTTGAAAGGCGATAGAGGCAAGGCGCCGACGGGTCTCCAGGCTGACCTCGCCTAATTCATCCCACTCTTGCATCACAGTGACATAATCCTGCGGACGTACCAGCACAATGACGTGCTGGAAATTTTTCGCTGCCGCGCGAATTAATGTTACGCCACCGATGTCAATCTGGTCCTGCGCTTCGCTCAGGGCGGTATCTGGGCGAGCAATCGTCTCAGCGAAGGGATAGAGATTGACAGCAACTAATTCAATGGACTGTATTGCGTGTGATTGGAGCTCATTCATGTGCTCTGGCAGATCACGACGAGCCAGAATACCTCCTAAAATAGTCGGATGAAGCGTTTTGACACGCCCTTCGAGTATTTCAGGAAAGTGTGTGAGGATACTTACAGATTCCGCTTGAATGCCTTCGTTGTTCAAGTAGTTGAGAGTACCACTGGTTGAAAATATTTTTACGTCGTGCTTTTGTAGTTCCCGCGCGAATTCTGGGAGGCCCTCACGATTCGCGACGCTGATTATCGCCTGCATAACTTATCCTTTCCTGAAAACTACACCCACCATATGACTCCATATACAGTATAACCCATAATTGAGTATCTGCTGCGCTTGATCATGTGAAAGATAAAAAGAACAATCCTGGCAAATCTCCAGGATTGTTCTTTTTGTGTTAGGCACGAGCACTATTTACTCAGGCTTGTGCGGCAGCAAGGTCCGCCGTTTCGGCGGCTAAGATTTCGCTGATTGAGGGGCGACCAGGAAACTCTGTATAGATGCTGACTTTGCGTCTCGTACGAGAGTCGTGACCAAACTTGACGTAGCCGTCGATCAGCGCGAAAAGGGTGTGATCACGGCCCACGCCGACATGGTCCCCGGGTTTAATTTTTGTGCCACGCTGGCGAACAATGATGGTACCGGCATTAACCAGTTGTCCATCAAAGCGTTTTACACCTAGCATCTTTGGGTTGCTATCCCGACCATTACGGGAACTACCCACACCTTTTTTATGTGCCATAATTTACTCTTCCTCTCCCTCTCCCTCTGCATTGCTTTCCGTATCCTCAGCATCCTCAGCCTTTACCGTACGACGGCGGCGAGACGTACTCTGCTCGGTATGGGTTTCAGTTGCTTCACTTACAGGTGCCTCGGCCTCAGCGGCTTCAGTTGCTACTCCTTCTTCCTCTGCGGGAGTCTCTTTGGCCGCGGGAGCATTGCCAGTGATGAGGCTTATCCCATCGGCAACGATATCATCAATAGTCAGGACGGTAAGTTCCTGGCGATGACCGCGACGATGGCGAAAACGTTTCTTGGATTTGTACCTGAAGACAACCAACTTTTTGCCGCGACCCTGCTTAACGGCAGTGGCGAGCACCATAGCATTGTCTACAAGAGGGGTACCTATCATCGAACCATTGTCATCCGAGATAAGCAGGACCTCATCAAACTTTACTTGTGCCCCATCATCGACCGGAAGCCGATTGACTTCGAGCGTCTGGCCTACGGAAACTTTGTATTGTCTTCCACCACTTTTAATGACAGCAAACATTGTTCTTTGTTCTCCTTATCCGTCTCCACTTTCTCTACATAGACTCCAGGCGGATACGTAGGAGGCGTTGGTGGAGGCCTTCCTTAATACAGTTCCATTGCCCAGATGTTATTATTTTCAATCCAAACCAGATACGAACGAGTTAGGCCAGCATTATGATGGCACTATCGAGCAGATCAGGCGCTTCGTGAGATTGAGCAAATACGTATGTGGAGCGGGTGTCCTCGCTTTATTCGAAGCATGAGGGGTTTTAACCACAAAGAGTTTTTTCTCTTATGTGTACACGATAGCCATGACATGATAGCAATGTTTCCTCAGCTTGTCAAGTTTTTACCCATTTTGCACCCCGTCCTCTTTTTGCCTTTGGTGGACAAGTTTTTGTACACTATAGTTCTGAATTGAAGGAGAGGTATTCCATCGCCTCATTTATACGTGTAACCGCACTGGGTGAACTACTATTCACAAAAGTAATAAAAAAGGTACAATGATGTCAAAGCCCTGGCTAACAAAGCGTGATTTGAAGAAAACGAAGGAGTATCAATATGAGCGGTCTCTGCGCGGTTAGCGAAGCAAGAGAAAATAATGCAATATTTCATAGCACTGCACGCTATCATACTGAAGCCAGATATGTTTGAAGTTTCTCAAACAAAATATGAAAGTGAGATTAGAGCACCTGCAAAATAGCACCTCGTATGAATTGACAGGAAAGTGGAAAGATAACTATTATCATGAGCGATACAAAATGCACAAATAGCGACCCTGTTCAAGCACAAACGACCAGTGAAAAACACCCGCGAACAAGCCCGATGGAAGCAGCTCTCGAAGACGTTGTTGTTATTGATCTTTCGCGTGTTTTTGCAGGCCCCTATTGTACGATGATGCTGGGGGATATGGGCGCCAATGTGATTAAAGTTGAACAGCCCGGCAAAGGGGATGATACACGCCAGTTTGGTCCCCCCTATATCGCCGGTGAGAGTGCTTATTACCTGGGGCTCAACCGCAACAAGTATAGTATCACCATTGATTTCAACAATTCAGAACATAAGCAGCGGCTGCTTGAACTTGTGAGCACGGCAACAGTGCTGGTCGAAAACTTCCGCCCTGGGACGCTGAAAAAACAGGGGTTGGACTATGAAACACTGCGAGAGATCAATCCGGGCTTGATTTACTGCTCGATCAGCGGCTACGGGCAGGATGGCCCCCATGCCACGCGCCCAGGCTATGACTTTGTGGCGCAGGCGGAGTCGGGTATAATGGCGGTGACCGGAGAGGCTGATGGCGAGCCGCAACGTGTCGGTTCGCCGGTAGCGGATAATGCCGCCGGGATGTTTGCCTGTATATCCATCCTGGCCGCGCTCTATGTGCGCAAAGGCACTGGGAAGGGCCAGCATATCGACATCTCACTATTTGAGGCCGCCGTCTCCCTGCTAGGCAATGTGTCAGCCAACCACCTCATTTCAGGGGAAGAGGCGCCACGCCTTGGTAACGGGCACCCCAATATCGTACCCTACCAGGCTTTCCGCACGCGCAATGGCTATATCGTTGTCTCTTGCGGCAACGACCGGCTGTATCAGACGTTTTGCGGGCTGCTGGGCCGAGAGGACCTGGCGACTGACCAGCGCTTTGTGACGAACCCGCAGCGGGTGCGGAACCGCAAGCAACTGATACCGATTTTACAAGAGTTGTTTCTGGAACGCGAGACGGATGATTGGCTGGCGGAGCTGCGCGCGGCAGGTATTCCCTGTGGCCCCATCAATACTATCAGCCAGGTCTTCGAGGATGAGCAGGTGCTGGCGCGGGGCTTTGTGTGGGAGTGTAAACACCCAACGGCGGGGATGATTAAGCTTGTGGGATCACCTATCCATCTTGCGGAGACCCCTACGAGGTTGTATAAGGCGCCGCCGCTTTTGGGGGAGGGTAATGAGATGTTTCTGAAAGACATACAAGGGGAATGAGTTTCCTGTGTGACCCAAGGGTCACCCCTACTACGAAGTTGCTGCTCAAGCCGGCTCGACCGTAGTAGAATGAGGGTTATTTTTTTGGCATCCCGGGAATGACGAAAATGTACGGTAAACCTTGTTCTCTGTAATAGATTGCTGTATACTTAACCTCGAATTTTAACCGTTTTATGCTCGTGCCTGGAGGAAGAACGCCTGTGAAAATTACATGTAAACAACAAGACTTGAGTCGTGGGCTTACCACAGTAAGCCATGCCGTCTCAAATCGTAGCACACTCCCGATCCTCGCCAATATTTTACTGGCGACCGATAACGATCGATTGAAGCTATCGGCTACGAACCTGGAGATTGGTATCAATTGCTGGGTGGACTGCCAGATTCATGAGGAGGGATCGACTACGGTCCCCGCGAAACTGTTCACCGACTTTGTCAATAGCTTGTCGCAGACCACGGTCGATATCACGGTGCCGGAAGACTCGAACAAGATGAATATCAAAAGCGAGGATAGCAGCGCGAATATCAAGGGCATGGATGCTTCTGAATTCCCGCTGATTCCCAGCGCTGAAGGTGGGGAGCCACCTGTGATACTGGATGCCGCTACGCTCAAAGAGATGATCGAAGAGGTCGTTATAGCTGCATCTGATGACGATTCGCGCCCGGTCTTTACAGGCGTGCTGGTACAGGTAGGGAACGAACAGGTGACGTTTGCGGCGGCAGATGCCTTCCGCCTGGCGGTACGTACTGCTCCCTTGCCCGGAGACGACACTCCACGTGGCGATATTCTGATCCCCGCGAAGACACTGAGAGAACTGAAAGGCATTCTGCCCTCTGAAGGGGCTGTACAGATGATTGTCACGCCTAATCGCAGCCAGGTGCTGTTCCACACAGACCAGATCGATCTTGTGTCGCGGTTGATCGATGGGAATTTCCCCAACTATCGCCAGATTATTCCCAAAGAGCATTCGACACGGGCAGTGATAGATACGAAAACATTTGCTGCGCGTGTCAAATCGGCGGCGTTGTTTGCGCGCGATAGCTCAAATATTACACGCGTCAAGATCAACGGTGGGGATGGCAGTGGGCTTGAGCCGGGCACAGTGACGATTGAGGCGACGGCAGAGGACCTGGGAGATA
>WNFZ01008411.1_pt1 | contig 11160 bp, 13 predicted proteins | sample 5400081 | NCBI WGS metagenome assembly WNFZ01 (sample SAMN13153365, study PRJNA577476) | soil metagenome | isolation source: 80 cm soil or saprolite under grassland replicate 1 | place: USA:California | collected 2016-06-15
ATCAGTTTGCACGATATTGTTCGTCGCGTGGGTCACAAGGACAATGGTGCGTCCCTCATCTGCCATGCGGCGAAGAGTATGCATCATCTTTTTTTCGAGTCCCGGGTCGAGACCTGAAGTCGCTTCATCGAGATAGATCAGCTTGGGATCAGCCAGCAATTCCGCGGCGATGCTGACCCGCTTGCGCTGTCCGCCCGAAAGATTTGCGATGCGCGTCTTGCGGATCGCTTCAGTGTTCATCGAGACCGTATCAAGTACCCCGTCGATACGACTCTTTCTTTCATCCGGAGTCAGGTTTGAGGGGAGTCGGAGGCGGGCTGCATAATCCAATGCTTTTTCAACGGTGAGACTCGTGTGCAGGATGTCCGATTGAGGTACATATCCAAGTTGCGAACGAAAGCTTTCATATTCCTTGTAAAAGTCATGTCCATTGAGTCGCACCTGTCCATCGCCGCGGCGGATGCCGATCAACGCATTCAGCAAGGTAGATTTGCCTGCGCCGCTCCCACCGACCAAAGCAACGAACTCGCGCGGCAGAATAGAAAGATTGATATTATCGAGAATGCGCCGCTTGAGTTTCTTTGCGCTCACATCCTTCGAAAGAGCTGTTGCATCGAGCCGCATGCCGCTACTTTGATAAGGAACAAGTTGTCCATCCTGAAAGAGCAAAAGGAATTTGCTGATCTGAATCAAATCGCCGTTATGTAATTCGGTTTGTTTGATTGGCTTATCATTGACATAGGTGCCGTTGCTGCTCTCTAAATCTTCAAGCAAATATCGTTCACCCACCTGACGAACGAGCGCATGTTTGCGCGAAACCTCAGGATGATCGAGAACCAGATCGCTGCTCGGCAAACGCCCAATCAACACATGTTGGACCTTTGCGATTTCTGTGGGGGGCGCGGACTGCAAAAACCCATCCATGCCTTTGGCTTGCGTGGCAGGATTGATAAACGTGAAGCCCACCGAAACCCCATATTCATCGTCTCCAATACGAATGATCGATTCGTTGCCAAGTGGATAAAGGTGGTCTGGCTGGAGGCGTTGATTATTGAGCAGTGTTCCGTTCGTGCTGTTCAAGTCTCGGATGACGAAGTCCGTGTCTGTTTTCAGAACTTCAACATGTCGACTCGATACAAAGCGCAGAGTCTCAGGGATGTGGAGGGGTTTCACTTCCAAGTTGAAATTCAATGCGGATTTCTTGCCCCTTCTCATCCTGACCAATACGAATCTCATCTCCATCCCTCAAGTACATATCTTTTGCGTAAATGCCATTGACGAGTACACCATTGCGGCTTCCCAAATCGAGGAGACGATATCCATCTTTTTCACGGCGAATTTCCAAATGCTGGCGGGAAACAGACTGATAGACAATAGGGATCGCGACATCGTTGCCATCGGGACCGCGTCCAATACGGGTTTTTTCGCCCAGGCGAACCGCTTCTGTGCTGCCATCATTCCAGTGAATGACGATTTGTGTATGCTTGAGAAATAACGTCCCTTGGCGTTCCGTCACTGTACCTCCAAGCCATCGAATAATGATAATATTATACGAGTTTTTTTATTGCCAAAATCACAAAGGTGTTGCATTATGCTCGAAGTCACGATGGAAGACATCCAGAGGCTGGTAGGCTTACAGTTGGGTAAACGTAAAATAGAGGCGCACGATCGTTTTATGGAAGACTTGGCGGCTGAATCGGCAGATGTGGCGAACATTGTCGCGGTCGTAGAGGAGAAGTATCAGGTCACAATTAAGGAATCGGAAATTGCAAAAATCTTCACGCCAACCGATTTGTTTGAGTTGGTGAAGAAACACCTGTCATTGCGAGGGCGGTAGCCCGAAGCAATCCCCGCGCGATTGGAGATTAGAGATTGGAGATTAGAGATTGGAGATTAGAGATTGGAGATTAATACACTGATCGAAATGCTCGAATATCGCGCGAAAGTTTCAGGGGAGAAAACCGCTTTTACTTTTGAGGGACAACCCACTTCTTTTCAAATTCTGTGGCAGCAGGCAAATCAGTTTGCATCTCAACTCCTTGAGAAAGGACTCGCGCGTCAGGAGCGCGTAGTCATTGCATTGCCCAATGGAGCAGAATTCTTTTTCGCTTTTTATGGGGTTCAACGCGCGGGTGGAATTGCTGTACCTCTTTTTCCCGATTCAGGCGCGGAGCGAATTGCCTCTATTTCTAATTTTGGAGTTTAGGAGCTTGCTCCTGGATTTCCAACAGCAAGCTGTCGGACTCCACAGCTTTCCGAAAGTTCAACCTGATGATATTGCTTTCCTACAATACACCTCAGGGAGTACTGGCAATCCTAAAGGCGTGATGTTGACTCATGCTAATCTGCTCACGAATATGCATCAGATGATGACGGGAATGCAGATCACGAAAGAAGATGTGTTTGTTAGTTGGCTACCGATTTATCATGATATGGGACTCATCCTGATGACGATGGTCCCATTTTATCTTGCGGCAGATGTGCATCTCCTGCCTGCGGATTTGCGAAACATACGCGACTGGTTCAAGACTATCCATATTTCACGCGGGACCTTTACAGCGGCTCCTGATTTCGCGTATCGCCTCTGCCTCAGGCATTTGGACTCATTGCGTAAGTACGATATCACCAGTTTGCGAGTTGCCCTCAACGCGGCGGAGCCCGTCCGCGCGGGGACGATCACGGGATTCGAATCGGCATTTGGACTCGACCATGTCATGGTGGCAGGTTACGGCTTGGCGGAAGCAACTGTCGGTGTCAGCATGTGGACTCCGCAGACTCCTGCGCGCGTCGATGCAAATGGACTCGTCTCAGTTGGTCATCCATTCCCTAATATCGAAATAAAAATTCTGAATGAAGATGAAAAGAAAATCGGTGAAATTCTGATCAAGAGCGCTGCGAATTCAAAGGGATATTTTAATAATCCCAAAGAAACAAAGTCTCTGTTTTGGAAAGATGGTTATATCCATAGTGGCGATGTAGGCTATCTCGATCAAGATGGATATTTATATATCGCTGGGCGCAAGAAGAATATCATCAAACAGGCTGGCGAGACGATTGCACCGCAGGAAATTGAAGAAACGGCTGATGCATTTCAGGGAGTCCGTTTTTCTGCCGCAATTGGCATTGACCGCGGCCGCGCAGAGGGGGAGCAGGCATATGTCTTCGTTGAGGTGCGCGAGAAGCCAAATATTTCTGAATGGGGCTATGAACTAATAATAGAAATTGTGCAAGCCATTCATAACCGTTTAGGGATTCGCCCCGCACGGGTAGTTTTGGTCAAGCCACATGCAATCCCAAAGACGCACAATGGCAAGATACAGCATGTGAAGTTGAGAGAGTCTTATTTAGATAGAACACTACGAAAGCAAGGAATGATTTTGTATCCGGAGTATTGATATGTCATTGCGAGGAGTGGCGCCTCGGCGCCACGACGTGGCAATCTTTTTCAAAATGAGAGATTGCTTCGCTCCTCGCAAAGCGAGTCGCTCGCAATGACGGAAAAGTCATATGATCCTCGGTATTGGCATTGATATTACCGAAATCAAAAAGATCGAAAAAAGCGTTCAAAGCGAAGCCTTTCAGCGAAAAGTATTCACGCCCGCTGAGTTGAATGCTGTGGATAGATTCAAAAATAAAGCCGAACACCTCGCGGGAAAATTCGCGGCAAAGGAAGCTTTTATGAAAGCCATCGGCGCGGGGATTCGACAAGAGGTTTGGTTTTCGCAAATCGAAGTGTTGAATGATGAATTGGAGAAACCTTATATCAATGTCAACGGGGAAGCAAGGGCGCGTTTACAAGAAAGCGGGGCAAAGCAGGTTCATGTCAGTATTTCGCACTCGGGAGGATTGGCGGTTGCAGTGGTGATTTTAGATGGCTAGCCAAACAATCCCAACCACAACTGAATCAGCCCAAAGCAAAACAGTGCAATCGCAGAAATTCCCAACAGTGCGCGATTGACTTTTGGCCCCAATTGACGGGCTTTACCAAATACGAGGACTATTACCATCAGGCTGAGAATCATTGTAATGTAGAAGCCCGTCACAAATGCCAAGCCATAGACTGGCATTTTGTGCCAGCCGGCGAGAAGGATGGGACCCGTCACCAGACTCCAGAAGAGATATGGATTTGGGTTTAATGTATTGATTAAAGCGGCTTTGAGAACGCTTTGCTGTGTCCCTGTTTCTTTGGAGGGAATAGTTAAATCGAAGTTTTGCCAGGATTTATATGCGCCATAAGCAAGGTATAAAATAAACAATCCCCCTGCGATATATAGAAATCGTTGAAGCCAGGATGGAACCTGATTGAGAACGATGACACAAAGTACTATGATCGGTCCATCACTGATCAGTGGGACAAACGCGGTGGGGAGCGTCGTCTTCCAGCCTTTCGTCAAGGTTTGGGAAATGAGATAAGTTTGGAATGGACCTGGTTGAGCAGCCGCGACGAACCCATAGCCAATGTCTTGTATGATATAGAGCCACATAGGAAGCTATGTAGATGAAGCCCATTGATCTGATTTCGGATCCCAGAATGATTCCTTCAGACCAATCTTAGAAAATATTTCGACCATTTCATCTGGTCCCGGGCGGCGCGATTCGACTGTGAGGCGATTGCTATACCAAGTTACTGCTAGTTGCCACAATTGGTCTAAAGAGATGAGTGGTCGGTTCGTTATTCCCTTTGCTTTGCACCATTCGTCCACGTGTTCTTCCGACCGGAAGAAGAGCATGGTTTGTCAGGTGTAGAGTATGTCATTCCACCACTGCGCGGCAGGGACTGCAAAATGAGCCACATATTCCTGGGGTAAGGGTCTTCCCTCGCGGATTTGGAATGTGAGAGATTCACCACAGTCTGCACAAGTTGATTCGATATCTGCATCCTGTTTCAATGCCGCGGCAATGCCGAAGGCGTCCCAAGCGCAATTCGCGAAATAAACTTTATCCTCAATCTTCACTCGATGCTGGGTTTCAATCCCCGAAAAGGGAGGCGCCATATGGATTTGAGATGAATTCCCCGGCTCCAATACAAGTAGCCGCTTCTCGTATAATCTTTGAAAAGCTTGTTCTATCTCAGCCACAGAACTACCAATTGCCGAAGCTACCTCACTTGAGGTGGGCATCTTCGTTGTTTTGGCAATTGTTTCATAGATATTCAATTTAACGGAAGTGTCAAAGTCCATGATCTGTCTTCCCTTTCAGGCGTAGAGCTATATCTACGATTGTCCAACTACTTCATAATGTACGACTTTCGGCTCAAATTCGAGCAGAAAATTCTTGTCTTCAGGATAGTACTTTGCAGCTTCCACATCATCGCCAGCAAAGGCTTTGATCGAATCTATATCTTTCCAAAAAGTGAGCGTAATGAAATAGGTGATATCACCCTCACTCCGTTCGAGAATGTGAACACTGATATTACCCTCTACTGATTGATAATCTGGGATGGCGCGCGCATTCACAAATTCGCGATAAGCTGATGCTTTTGAGGTTGGTACTCTGCCATGCCACATTCTAACGATCATAGCTTTACTCTTCAAAAATGAATTTTGTTGGGTCCTTTATGAAATTTGTCCAACTGATGCACTCGCGTGGGGTAAATACATAAAGTCCACCTCCGTCCCATGAATTGGGTTCGGGTGCATATCCGAGGTCTTTGTATTTTTTCTTGTAAGCTTCTGAGAGTCTCTTTCCTAATTTAGGAGAAGGTTTGTTTGAGGGACCCGACGTCCCATAGAGAATGATAGGTTGAGTCCCATTTTCAAGATGGACGGAGATCGTTGGGTTTCGTTGAATATTGAGGGCATGACGGGTCTGAGGGCTGCCATCGTAATAGACCTTCCCATCGAGGAAGACGCCCCAGCGCGGAACTACATGTGGGTTTCCATTCGGGAGGACGGAACAAAGCCAATAGTTTTTGGATTCAGTCAATTGCGCGGCGACCCAGTCCCAGGTCACGAAAGAAACGGGGTTGTCCACATATCCGCGCGGGAATCGCGGTCGAGTCGTTTTTATCAGTTTCATGTGCTCGACTATAAAACAATTCTTAATAATTCGCAATTCGATTTAAGAAGGAGGCCGAACCAATTGGCGCGACTTTTTGTTGGGCCGATTTTCAGTTGGCAATAAGCCTGCCCACCATAAGCCGAAGTGATAGCCAGCAAAAGCAACGACATATCCACCAAGTATGTCCAGAATATAATGCTGACCCGTTAGTAATGTGGAAAAAGAAACAATTACCAAAATTGAAAACCATAAATATTTATAGCGCGGATATTGATAACTGAAGAACAAAGCCAGCAGGGCGGTGATATATACATGGCCGCTTGGAAAGGCATCGTATCTGCCTCCATGTTCATGAATGAAGCGCAAGAGATTTGTGAAGAGATCTTGCCCAGTGAGTGTAGCTGCCTTTACATAGGTGGGGAAGAAAATAAAGGTTGAGGTCGAAATTGAAAATGTGAGAAAACAAGCTGCGACCAGTGGGCGGAACAAACGATCCTCCAATTTAAAAACGACCCAGATGAGACTGGATATCCAAAGTGGGTAACATAACACATAAGGGAGCACCCATATAGATGAAATCGGAAAAATATCAATCGGTAATTTGGGTTCAATCCCTCCAGTGGTTCTATAGCTGGTAGGAGTGTAAATCAATTGAATACAACAGACAAGCATAATTAGCAAGAAACGTTTATTCAGTGGTATGGCTAATGCACCCCTGTTCATTTTTTCAACATGGTACGTGGGAGATGTCACTTTTTGCCTCCATCGTGTTCAAGGATACAATAATGTTTAAAAATCTGCTATGGGGGAATTCATTTAGGGGAAAACTATAATTACAATCATCTACGAAATTTAATTAATCGCGTTGCACAATCACTGCGCGCACATCATTGGTGTAATTCTCCAGCTCATCGAGTCGTTGATTGATCTTCTCCGCATCCAGCGGTATGGTCTGCGATACAACATGAGCTGTGTCCAGAAGCTTTCGCTGCACCATATCAATCAATAAATGCAACTCTTGCAGGAGATGATCATTTGAGCCGATGATCTCAGCCTCGTAGCCGATCAAAGTTTGATAGGGATGTACTTCCAATGGAATGTGACTGAGCCCTACAATCACTGCGCGGCCCAACACGCCGAGTGATGCTATCGTCTGTTTCATCGTTGTTTGCAGACCGATCATTTCCAGGGCAACATCCACACCTTTGCCCTTCGTCAAATTTCGGATTTCTTCTACCACATCCACGCGGCTGGCATCGACAGGAATTGCGCCATATTCTGAAGCGAGTTCCAGCTTATCCAATTTGATGTCCACCGCGTAAACTTCAACTGCGCCTAAGGCTTTTGCCAATTGAATCGCAGATAAGCCGAGTCCTCCTATGCCGAACACGGCGACCGTTTCACCCGCCTGCATTCGTCCCTTGCGCAACGCGTGGAGCGCGGTCGCGGAGGCGCACATCAGCGTTGCGCCTTCTTCAAAAGAAATTTCATCAGGCAAATGAATAGCATTGCGCGCGGGCATGGCAATATATTCTGCATAGCCGCCGTCCACATGATGACCAATCATTTTCACGGTAGTACAAAACTGTTCATTCCCTATTTTGCAATAATAGCAATCTCCACATGAAATGTTGTAATGTAAACAGACGCGCTCCCCTGCTTTGACATTTGTTACTTTCGAACCAATCCATTCCACTTCACCAGCTACTTCATGTCCCAATGTAATCGGCATCATTCCCATCATTGAGCGACCCGCACGGTAATGCGCATCAGAATGGCAAATCCCTGCTGCTCGTACACGAACCAGCACATCCTCTTCGCCGAAAGAGGGGATAGGGACATTCTGTAATTGTAATGGTTTGCCTGGTTCCATCATGCGAATTGCTTTCATGCGCTGACTCCATAAAAGGATTCTTGTGTACTCTCTATAACGAGAGCAGGATAATAATCCAGAATAGAAGCGCTGAGATCCATAAAATTGGGTATACCAATAAATGTTTTGAGCGACTTTAAAGTCGCTCAAAAGTCTTTATCTATCTTGTGGTCTTGTTCAGCCACTTTGTTTAATCTTATTTTGTCTGAACCCAAGAAGAGACAATATATCCAAGGTTTTGCGCTTTTTAGGGTATTCTACTGGTTTAGAGAAGGTACCGAACCTGACCCCACAGCCTCCATACATTACCGTAATATTTCTACCATACTGATTTTCGAGTTCATCTTCAGAGTTGTTGGAGGATGGCAAATTATCGCCGTATCTTTTCATGTCTTACCTCTCTTGAGATTTTGTTGAAGACCTCACTATTATACAGCAATCAAAAAAGCCTATTTACCCAACCCGAAACTGAATAGCAGTGCGACGGCAGCCACTCCCATAGCAATTGTCGTGACCCAACCTAGAATGTTCGAGGTAGGCCCATTCGTCTGGGTCTGCATAATCTTTCGATTGTTGCTGATCAGCATAATCATGAGAAGCAGTAAGGGTGCGATGAGCCCATTTAATATCGCAGCATAATACAACGCCGAAATCGGATTGATGCCGATCAGGTTGATTAAAGCTCCAATGAGCGTCGCGAGCGCAATCACCCCATAGAAGGCTGGGGCTTGACGCAATTTTAGGTATAGCCCCTCGCGGAACCTGAATGTTTCTGCTATAGCATAAGCCGCCGACCCGGCGAGAACTGGGACAGCCAGCAACCCCGTTCCGATAATGCCCACCGCAAACAAGACATAAGCAAAATCGCCTGCCAGTGGACGAAGTGCTTCTGCCGCTTTTGGCGCGCTGTCGATGTTGAAAATTCCATTGTGATTCAGCGTGGACGCCGTGGTGATGATAATAAACCAGAATACAATGTTGGATAAAAATGCTCCAGAAGTGACATCCCTACGCATCCACTTTAATTCTGTCTTTGAGACGCCTTTCCGTTGTTTTTCTGTCCTCTTGCCTTCGTCAATCTCTTCTTCCACCTCTTCGCTTGCCTGCCAGAAAAAAAGATAAGGTGTGATCGTTGTCCCCAAGATTGCGACCAGATTGAATAAATATTTACGGTCAAAATGAAACGTTGGGATCAGTGTATTTCGCAAGGCTTGCCCCCAATCTTGGGATGTGAAGAATGCTCCCAAAACATAAGCGAGAAGTGTCAGCGTCAGCACACGCAATACTTTTGCATATTGTTGATAGGGAATTAAGATTTCAAGCACCGCGGTAAGAATAGTCATCCCTGCAAGCCAGAATAAGACTGGCAAGCCAAAGAGTAATTGAGCAGAGGCTGCCATCGCGCCGAGATCCGCACCGATCGTAATTGTGTTGGCAATGAAGAGCAGAAACACATAAAAGTACAAAATTGGTTTAGGATAATACTTGCGGATATTTGCGGCTAATCCACGCCCTGTTTGCAAGGCAATTCGCGCACAAATTTCCTGAATCACGGCTTGTAACGGGAAGGTAAAGAGCGCTGTCCAAAGTTGAGTGTAGCCAAACTGCGCGCCCGTTTGCGAATATGTACCAATGCCTGATGGGTCGTCACCTGAGGCGGCAGTAATAAGCCCTGGACCAAGCGCTTTAAGATAAGTCTTGAGCTTCCCCCAGGGACCACTCTGTTGAATATCTTTTTCTGCTTGTTCAGCTTTGGAGGTTTGCATCAATCATGATCCTTTCCGGACACGATACTCTTTTGCTCAATGATTTGAGCGAGACGAAAGAGCAGATCCAACTGAGCTTGGAAGCGCTCTGGCTTGGGAACATTCCCTTCTTCTTCATAGACCAGCGTGCCGAGACTCGTCTGATAGCTTGCTACCAGATGACTTCCCCATGACTGCATTTCCGTTAACACACCTGATTGAGCTAGTCGTTGTTGCAGAATCTCATTTCTTGTTTTGATATATCATTCATCGTTTCCAAATAGTTTCTCGCTTCCATAGCGGATTGACCAATCAGGTCCGCGTGAAATCGTTGTCATCTCAATCCGAAATACGTCCGGGTTTTCAGCACCACCCAGGATCAGTATGGCTAGGACGGGATGTTATTGATAAGTCCCTTGCACTAAAGCAGACCGGTATTTACAGTCTAGTATACCGTTGACAACCGGTAACAAAGGCAGCCATCCTCGCGAAACAGAGGAGCGTCTTGAAACCATGACCAAGGCTACGCAAGCAAAGATGAACCCACCACAACAGACTCCGACATAAAGCGACTTTAGAATATTCGGAATTGAGTTTTGCATATTATCGAATTTAAGATTAGTGTTATAAGCAAACTGACTCTCGAAGCTCGTAAAGCCTCCTTTAATTGTTAATACGAAACCATCGAATTTTTCATACGGATGATTTTCTCAGGATGCAAGGCTATAAAAGGTTGTTGCGACAGTCCCTGGCACTGCTCGCCAGAGCAAGCGTGCACCTACGTGTGATTTTGAATTGCTTAGAAATTCATAGCAAATCAGGCGGGTAAGTCTCCCTGAAGTGAAACGGATGGGCGAAACCTTTAGAGTCTAATTTTTTAGCGAGCTTGAACGTAATAAATCTTTCCCCCTATCCCCTCATAAATTAATTTCACGTCTGCAAATTCTCCAATCTTCTCTGGAGAAAGATAATGTTTGTATTCATTTGGCTCAAACCAGATAATATAACCAGGCTTAGCATAAGGCCAGCCTGCATAAGTTGCTAAAGGATCTTCAGTTACAAATGGCGAAGGGGTAACAGGCCTCCGTGTATAGAACCAAACTGCATCCGAGTAATTACTGTAAAAAGTCTTATCTGGCTGTTCCCCTCTAATCTTTTGCATTTCAGTGATAACCGTCATTTGATGATAGGTTCGGTTATTAAACATATTCGCGCCACTAGGTTCGCCCCGCTCCCTCGCCTCTTCTAGATATTCTCTAAAGCTATAAAATGGATAAATAGACCACAATGCAAAAATAAGAATGAACACAAACCGAGCCTGTTGTGATGATAAGTCTAAATGGGACAAGACGAGTTTATCGAATGTAAATAGAATGAAGATCGCGGTTGGAACCAAGAGAATGACATAATAACGATCTGAGAAAAGGTCACGATGATCAGCTGTAACTACCGTAAATGACAGCGCGGCGAAATAGATAAGTGCATACACCATCGTGGGATATACAGATGGAGAAGTAAATACTTGAATCCAGGCGCGTCCAT
>WNFZ01007792.1_pt1 | contig 11158 bp, 12 predicted proteins | sample 5400081 | NCBI WGS metagenome assembly WNFZ01 (sample SAMN13153365, study PRJNA577476) | soil metagenome | isolation source: 80 cm soil or saprolite under grassland replicate 1 | place: USA:California | collected 2016-06-15
CGCCGATGAGCCCGAGCGCCGCATAGACGTAGAACATCGCCTGCAGGGCGCCGATCCTGCCTATCCCGAAGGAGACCAGCAGGTCGGGCGCGCCCGCTGCGAGCGCGCCGGCTGCGATCGACAACGCGCCGATCAGGCTATAGCGCGCGAAAATGTGGGTCCGCTCCTTGTCCGAAGCCCGCTGCGCGAGCGCGGCTTGTTCGAGCGGGACATGCACCCCGATGTCCCCGGTACTCGGGTTCATCGTGCCGACAAAGGCAACCACCGCGATGAAGACGAAATGCTGGAGGCTTGGGATTGCGATCCCGGTCACCACCATCAAGGCCGCACAGGCGAGCAGCAGCGTGCGCAAGTCGTAGCGCGGTGCCAGGAACCCGATGGTCAAGGTGGTGGCGGCCGAGCCGAGGAGCGCAGCGGTCGCCACCAGGCCGATTTGGAATGGATCGAACCCGATCTCGAGCAAATAGGCCGGCAGGATGATGGCGGCGAAGCCGTCGCCGAACCCGCGCGCCGCGCGTGCCGCGTAGAGATTGAGAACGTCCGCGCGTCTGGCGACGCCCAACCCTGCGAGAACGCCACGATTGAAGTCCGGCACCTGCACCATCGATCAGTCAGCCGGCGTCACCGTGAAGTCGTCGAAGTACATGTGGCTGTCGGCCTTGGACCACAGGCCGATACGCCCCGAGACCGGCTCGGGCAAGACATGCTCCAGGTAAAGCTTGCCGTCGAGATAAGCTGCGACCTTGGTGCCGGCGATGCGGACCTTGAGGTCATGCCACTGGCGAGTAGGCGTCGGCGTGTTGCGAACCCATTTCACCGAGGATCGCTTGCCCTTCTCGAACTTCCACAGGACGAGATTGTTTTCCAGCGGATTTGCGCGCACGGTGAGGTAATCGCCGTTCGGCTTGAGGTTGAACAAAATTCCGGCGCCCTGATCAATGCGGCCGGAAATCCCCTCGAAGCGCACGGAGATTTCGCCGTCGCGGAAATCGGTCACATCCTTGGCCACCACATAGGGGAAATAGGCATAAGCCTGAACGCGGTCGAGGAATTCGGCATAGCGGTCACCGTAAAGCGCGCGCGCCTTGTCCGCGATACCGGCGGCGGTTTGACCCTCCTTCCACTGCCGCCCGTCGACCACCAACACCTTGTTGTTGCCATCGCTTTCGATGCGCCAGACGCCAACGACGCTCACGAACGATTTCGGCTCGGCGCCGACGGTCTCGTCCGAGAAGTCGAGTTTCAAGGATTGCCCTGCGTCGGCATATGTCAGCAGCGCCGCGAGCCCGATGGTGGCGATGGCGATTGCCGTAGTGCGTTTGCTCGTTGTCATGCTTGACCTCCATTTTTGACGAACTGGGCGGAGATGTGCGGCGGGCGGCGGCTGCGCCACCACGCGATGACGATCAGTAGCGGAAGGCCCCCGAAGAACCAGACAAGCGCGGGCGATCCGCTGGCGAGCAACGGATGACCCGGATACTCCTCCCCGGCGATCGGCGTCGGATTTGGCCTTCCCGCCAGCGCATAGATGAGCGGCACGATTTCACGAGGGCTGGTCGAGCGACTCTTGTCCGAACGGCCGCCATAGGAATATTCGATCTCGCCGTAAGCTTCCTCGCTCGCGCTGCCGACCATGCTTTGGCCGCCCGTGGCGAGCCGTATGGTGACGCGGGGCATAGCCCGCTCGAGTTTGGCGAGCACGTTGCGCCGCAGATCGACGTAGCGCGGGTCTTCCGGAGCCAAGTGAACCGTGATGATCAAGGGCTCACGCAGTTCGGCAAGCGCCCGCTGATCGGCGACGGGAAAGGAGTTGCGGCGGTCCTCGGTAACGTCGACCGAGAGTGCGACCTGCATCGACAACGCTATGACGGCGGCAGCGATCGCCACGCACCCAACACAAGGCCGGCCGACAGCAGCCCCTGCTCGAACGCGCGTAGCGTCTGCGTCAGCGACAATCGCGATATCCATCCGAGCACACCGGGCTGCCCGGCGAGGGCAAAATCGAGCACCCAGGAGCCGATCGTGAAGGCAAGGGTGACGATCGCCGCCGTCGCCGCGCTTTCGGAGATGCTCGCCGAGAACAGCGCGATGGCGCCGATTAGGAGGCCGTACAGCAGATGACCGATGACAAGATTGAGCGTTTCCGGAACGTAGAGATGTCCATGGAGTGCCAGCCAGACTGCAAGCGTCGAGGCGGTGCAGGTGACGGCGGCGAGCCAGGCGCCGAAGATGGCCGCCATTTTGGCGACGATGAGGGTCGGAACGCGATAAGGCAGTTGCACCAACAGAGCCAGCGCACCCGATTCTTTTTCGCGCCCGAGGGTTCGAATCGCAACGAAGGGAAACAGCAGCGTAGCGACGAGGTAAAGTCCACCAAACGTCGGAACCAGCACGCCATCGAGCGGCGAGAGGCTGCTCGCGAGCGCGGGCGAATCCTGCCCGGCGGAGCTCGCCTCTCCATAAAGGGAAACCGCCTGGAAAAAGCTGTAGCCCACGAGCGGGCAAAGGATCAGCAGCATGATCCACAGCGCACGCCCGCTCGCGATCTCCCAGAGCTCCTTGGCGAGCAACGGCAGAATTGGCGCATGATGAGCAGCGGCCGTATCAGGTGAGCGCAAGGAAAACGTCCTCCAAGGCGGCTGCGGGTTGTCCGATCTGCGCGCGGAATTCCGAGAGCGTCCCGACACCGCGGACGCGACCTTCGGCGAGCAGCACGAACCGGTCACAGACGCGCGCGGCGTCGCCCAACTGGTGAATGGCGAGAACGAGCGTGCGCCCGCTTGCCGCGACTTCGCGCAGCACGTTCATGATGTCGCGCGTTTGGCGAAGGTCGAAGCCGTCGAACGGCTCGTCCATCATCAGCAATGGATGCGGGGTGAGCAGCGCCAGGGCCAGCAGGAAACGGCGCCCATAGCCCTTCGACAATGCGGCGATGCGCTTGCGCAGGACAGGGGCGAGACCAAGCGAGCGGATTGTTTCTGCAAGGAAGGCCTCCGACCTGCCGTAGATGGCCGCGAACAATTCGGCCACCCTTGCGACGTACTGGTCCTCCCAGGGGCGAACTCCGTCGGGCAGGTAGAACAAGAATTCGCGCCGGCGCGGCAAGGGAAGGGGCGTCCCGCGCCAGAGAATTCGACCACCATCGGCTGCAACAATGCCAGCGATTGCCTGCAGGAGTGTGGTCTTGCCAGCGCCGTTGGGTCCGATCAGCCCGAGCACTTCCCCGGCATTCGCGGCAAAGGAAATGTCGGTAAGCGCGGGCTGATCGCCGTAGCGCTTGGCGAGGCGGTCGACCTGCATCAGCACGGGAGCGGCGACGCTCGATGCGGCCATTGCTGCACCTAATTCCTGCGCACGAAAACGATGAGGCGAACGACATGTTTTTTGCTGTCGGTTTGATCCGTGCTCACCGTGATCGAAACCGGGCGCGCGGCGTTGTGCAAAACGACGTAGCTCGGATTGGAGCGCTCGGCGGCCTCGGACCAGCCTGCCCCGAGACAGGACTTGACTTGACGCAGGATTGCGCTGCGCGCCTTCTCCGCCGCTTCCGCGCTGTCCATCTCCGCGGAATCGCAGGTATAGGTCGCCGCGCCATAGAGGGAGCAGTCTCTCCAGTCGGGCAATACCACGCTCGCATCGCGAAAGTCGCCCTGCCGCGGCCGCCCGGCGATGGAGGCAAATCGCTCTTTCGTCACCGCCAGGTCAACGATCCGGCTCAAATCGAAACAGTAGGGCGGGGTTTGCGGACGCGCGTTTTGCGCGAGCGCTGCGGCCGGCAAGCTCGCCAGTGCAACAGCGATCATCGCAAGTTTTCTCTTCATGGCCATGCCTTGGCGGTCGGAGGCTCGAGTACGCCTTGCAACGGCAGTGAGCCCCCGACGCCCTTTCCCGCCATCATGCCAATCGTTTCGCCGCTATCAGGGTGATTGACGTGCCTATTTCCGTTGGCAGGATTTCATGCACATGTCGTATTCAGTCTTACAGGTCTTCCCGGAATAATTTTTGGCGCAGGCTTGTTGCTGTTCCCGACACTGCTTGCAACTGTTGGATTGTTCAGCTCGTGATGCAGTAGTGATGCTGCAAAGACCGAACACCACCAGGATAATGGTAGCGATAGTTGGCATGACGATCTCCTCTCGATCTGGCAGCCTCTCACAACGTGAGTCGCTCATGGCTCGCTAAATGGTCATTGACTTTTCTTCTTGCCGTCGGCTCCAAGCTGCTTGAGATAGGCCCATAGGTCCGCGACTTCCTTCTCATTCTTGACGGACAAGATCATCTTTGTGCCTGGCATCTTTTCTTGCGGGCCCGGCGCAGTACAAGTCAGCTCTTCGCGCGCGCGGTCTTATCGAGAGCGGCGCGCAAGCCGTTGGCGAGCTTCACGGCATCGTCATTCGCCCAGAAGTGCAGGAAGAACAGCCGCGGCTGCTCGTTGAGCATGTGGCTGTGGACGGCCGTTACCTCGATGCCGTTCGACCGCAACGCCTTGATCACCGGATTCACCTCGTCTGCCGTCAGCACGAAGTCGCCGGTGATGGCGGCCTTGCCGCCGCCGGTCGGCTGGAAGCCGATGGCCGTGGCCACGCCCATGGGCCCGGCAGGCGCAAGCTGCATTCCGCTCTCGGTCACCGGGTCGCGGCGCGGCACGCCGAACTGATAGACGCCGCCGTTGGCCTGCCCTTTGGCGCCGATGATCTGATCGAGCTGGCCGGTATCGAGATCGATGGCGGGCTGGCTCGCTGGAGCTGCCGGCGGGGTGAGCGGGGTTTTGCTCTCCGCCAGTCCCGTGCGGACCGCGGTCGCCAGCTTCACCGGATCGCCGTGTCCGCCGATATGCATGTAGAACGTCGCAGGATTGCCGCGCAGCACGTGATTGTGGACGGCGGTGATCTCGATCCCGTTCTCGATCAGCTTTGCCATCACCGGATTGATTTCGGTCTCGAGCAGGACGAGGTCGCCCATGACCATCGCCCCGCCGTGAGCCGGCTTGAATGCAGTCCAGCCGCCCAGAGCCAACGTCGGTCGGATGGTGACCCCATCGAGCGTCACCGTGAGGTCGCTGCGCGGAAAGCCGTAGCGATGAACGTCGCCGGATACGGCGGCGCTCCGTCCCAGTACTTCATCGACCTTTTTCCAGTCGATCTCCTGGGCCTTGGCGGCACCGCCAATTGTCGCCACAGCGCAGATCACAAGTATGTACACAACATGCATGATGAGGTTCTCCTTGATTGAGCTCACTAGGTTGCATCACTCCCTCTCCCTCGACCGGCTGCCGTTGGACGAAAACGCACCGGGATGCCGACGCTCACGCGAGCATCCCCAAAAGGTACAAAACTATTCCGGCGCCGCAGCAGGCCGCGAGCGTCGGAATCATCCCGATCTTGAATCGGAAGATCGCAACGGCGGCCGCAATCGAAAGCGCCAGCGCGAACCAATCGACGCTCGCGACCCTTGGCGCATCGAAGGATAACGGGAAGATCCGAACCGGCACCGTCTCGCGAAAGACAGTGTGGATCGCAAACCAGATCGCAAGATTGAGAATCACTCCGACCACCGCCGCCGTGATGGCCGACAGTGCCGCGTTAAGTGGTTTATTGCCGCGCAGCTTCTCGACGAACGGTGCGCCGAGAAAAATCCAGAGAAAGCACGGGGTAAAGGTGACCCACGTCGCGAGCAAGCCGCCGAGCGTCCCCGCCAGCATGGGCGGAAGTGAGCCCGGGTCGCGATAAGCGGCCATGAAGCCCACGAACTGCAGCACCATGATCAGTGGTCCCGGTGTGGTCTCCGCCATGCCAAGTCCGTCGAGCATCTCGCCGGGCTTGAGCCAGCCATAATGTTCGACCGCCTGCTGCGCGACATAGGCGAGCACCGCATAGGCGCCGCCGAAGGTCACGACCGCCATCTTGCTGAAGAACACGGCGATCTGGCTGAACACATTGGCCGTGCCGAGGGTGGCGAGGAGCGCGATGACCGGAACGAGCCAAAGCGCGAGCCAGATGGCCGAAGCACCCAGTGCGCGCGCGACCGTGGGGCGGGCGTGCTCGGGTATTCCCTCGCCGAGCATATCGTCGACGACGGCCGGCTTGTCCTTGCCGGCGGCATGTCCTGAATTGGCTTCAAAGCCCGCGAAACCCATGGAGGCCGCGGCGAAGCCGATGATGCCCGCGCCGAAAACAATGACCGGAAACGGAACACTGAAGAAGAAGATGCCCATGAAAGCGATCGCGGCCAGCGCGATCATCACGTTGTTCTTGAGCGCCCGCTTGCCGATTCGAACCAGCGCTTCGATCACGATGGCGAGGACAGCCGCCTTGAGGCCGAAGAACAGCGCGACGACGACCGGAACGTTGCCCCAGGCGGCGTAGACGTAGCTCAGCGCCATGATGGCGATGATGCCGGGAACGACAAAAAGCCCGCCGGCGATGATGCCGCCGAGCGTGCGATGCATCAGCCAGCCGATATAGGTCGCCAGCTGTTGCGCCTCGGGGCCCGGCAGCAGCATGCAATAGTTGAGCGCGTGCAGGAACCGTTGCTCCGAGACCCAGCGCTTCTCCTCGACCAGAATGCGATGCATGACCGCGATCTGGCCGGCGGGACCGCCGAAGCTGAGCGCCGCGACACGCAGCCACGTTCGCACCGCCTCGCGCAGCGAGACCCCATGCTGCGGCTTCCATTGCCCGGTGATCGAGAGCTCAGCCAATGCGTGCCTCAGTGCCGGAGAGAATTCTCGATTCGGCTCATTCGAACGCGGATTCCTATCGGCGTTTCTTCCGAAAGTACTCGTAGAGGTCGTTGAGGACTTCGCTCCCGCGTGTGATCCGCTGCGTGTCATCCCTGGTCGCGACGCCGATACCCTCGACCAGCGTTCGGATACCTGCGACTTCGGTTCGCCCGAACTTGCCGTCCTTGAGGTCGACGTCGTGGACGATCTCCGCGATCGCGCGAAGCGCTGCATCCTTGAGGCCGCATCGGTCGAGCAGCACCTCGAAGGTGCATTTGTCGCCCTCGTGCGTGAATTCGGCCTCGAACATGTCGAACCGCAGCTCGCCCTCCCTCGGACGATAGCCTTTGCCGGAGACGAATTTGAAGCGTGCTTCCGGATCGATGAAGCGGCGTATCAACCAAGCGCTGGCGATGCGGTCGATATAGACGCCCTCGCGCGTGACCCAGGTCCGGTTGCGAAGCGTTTCAGGCGGGCTCGCCGCAGATGCAGCGGTGTCTTTGCCTCTCACGTCGGCGTCCTCGTTCAATCGAGCCTCTAGAGCGCTGATCATCTCTTCCGCCGTTTCGCGGCCGATGGCGCCAAAGAAATCGATGGCGACGATTTCCGCGAGACGTTTACGCAAGCGGGCGACCTGGGCGCGAACATCGGCGAGTGCGGAAGTCTTTGCAGGAGGACGCAGCGACTTCGCCAAAGCGCGCGCGTCCTTGACCACTTGCGCGTAGTCGGCGTCGCGTGCCTTGTCGAACAAAGCACGGATCTCCTGGTCGGAGAGGCCGTCGATCAGGCGCGCCTCGCAGACGAAGGCTTCACCGCCTCCCTCTTCGATCTCGCGCAGCAGCCATTCGAAGTCCTCTTGTGTCTCCTCGTTCATGGGCAGCACGTGCACCGCATTTTTCACGGCGATCGCGCCGATGCCCTGCAGCCGGCGCCAGATCTTGACGCGCAGGTATGCGGGCTTTGCCGGAAGTTGGTGGATGAGCAGGAGCCAGCTATGCGCCAGCACCGCAGACGTTCCGACATTCATGGAATCGAGACTGTATCAAGCAAACAATCAGGTGCAACAGATGTATCATCAACTTGCCGTGTAGTGCTGCAATCACGCCGAGCCAATGCGCACGTGAACCGCTCGACGAATTGCAAGTCGGCTTCCTTGTCCAGGTCGCATCCGACTTCGAAGCGGCAAAATGGTGCCGCCGGCGAACCCGAGCGGGGAGAGATGGGACGCTGCGGCACGGAGACCATCGAATTTACCGCCAAACCTTGATGCCACGGACGTTATTGTTGCCGTTATGCCGGCCGGTGCGAGAAATCGCATGCCTCAGGCCGTATCGACAAATACCGCGGCACGATGCGATTGGGGCAGGAACGCATAGACTTTGTTTCTCTTCCGGTTGAGTGCCAGCGTGTGTGCCCCCCCTTCCGTCGTCACAACCTCCTCGCGGCGCATGGTGCCAATGTCGATAACGTCTATGACCCCAGGATCACCTATGGCCACGTAGAGATGCCCAGATTGCGGATGCAGGAAAATGACGTCGGGGGCACCGCTTAGAGGAACATCGGCGAGTACATCGCCCGATGTCGCCTCAATTGCGAGCAACAGGCCTGCATCGCAAGCACACAGTAATCGACCCGTGGCCGGATCGAGTTCCAATCCGTGCGGTCCGGCCGCCGGGACCTCGTACTCCTTCAAGATCTTGGTCGGATTACGAGCATCAATCGCGATGATCCGCGCGGGAGAGGCAATGTTGACGAAGAACATCTCGCCCGCCGCGTCGTAAATCGTCCACCGCGTGCGACCAGGGACCTTGACTTCGGCGATCCGTTCCCGGCGCGCCAGATCGACGACCGATACCGAATGCGAGTCCGGAATCGAGGGGTCGCCGACGTTCGCGACAATCAAAATGCCGCGAGCCGAATCGAACGCGAGTCCGTTCGGCTTCATGCCTACGACGATCTTGAACGCATCGCGCTCGGCATGTGGCGAAAACACCGAGACAGTGTTTTCGCCTCGATTGGATGTAAAGACGAGGCCACGCGCTTCGGACACGAGCGCACCTGCCACTGCCACGAGTCCGGGCATCGACTCAATGTATAGATCACGCGCGCTGTCGATCACGTCGATCGCATCGTTGCTTGTATGCGCAACGTAGAGCCGATCTGTGGGAAGATGAATATCCGCGTGATCGAATCCACCCTTGGCTCGATTCGCGGGAAGCTCGATGTGACCGAGTAGACGAAGCACCATTGCTGCAAACCTCCCCTTCGCTCAATCCCGGCGCAACTTTTTGGGATCGCCGCCGCAATAGAGATAAAGCGCATCGTAGACGTGCCGCTCACGGCGAATCGTTTCGTGATCATCGTAACCCTCGGCGGCGGCGAGCCGCTTGAACCCTTCGGCGATCGCCTCGAGGCCAGGTGACTCGGGCGTAAGATCGCGCCGCGGCGTATCCGCGCCGCGCACGATCAACGCCAGGCGGCCGACAGCTTCGTCCTTGACGTTGTATTTCTTGACGATCGCGTCGAACGAACACTCCTCGCCATGGTGACCGAGTTCGACGCCGCCAACGTCATAAGGGATGGCGCCGGTCTTGCGCGCCACACTCTCCACCTCGCCAACGGGAACGAACAGGAACTCCGCATCGCGATCGATGAACGTGCGAATGAGCCAAGGACAGGCCACGCGGTCGACCTTCACATTGGCGCGCGTAATCCATTTCATTGGTGCCTCCAAGGGTTCGAGTGATGATTAAGTCGCAGACTGGGCCCGGGCGATTTCCGCGGCGCGGCGCGTGGCTCCATGTAGACAATGTATCAAATACAGTATATGTGTGCAACATATGTATCACCAATGGTTGAGTTTATGAGAAATTCTATGGCTGGGGCGAGAAACGATGCTTTGTAGGCGTCGCCAATCCGCTTTATTTGGAGGCTCCAGGGCACAGAACATCGGCCCTGTTCACTAACGAGGAGTCATGAAAAATGTTACGAATTCTCTCTACTCCGACGACCGCTGCTGCGGCCATTAGCGGCCGCCGGCGCTACTCATCAGCCACCCGTTCTCAGCCAGCGCACATGGTCCTGTGGATGCTGTGCGAGGCCTTGCAGGACGGTCTTGCCGCGCATCGGCATTATGAGGAGCTGAGATCCCGGGGTGTTGCGCACGATTCGGCGCTGCGACAGGCGCTCGCCATCGCTCCTGCTCCCTCCGAGCGCGCGCGAGAAGGGATCACCCCGTTATGTTTCGCAGGCAGGGCGTAGCGCGTACCGGGGTGGCTGCTCCCAAAAACAACGGGGTCAGCGAGGGAGCCGTCGAGCCTGCCGCGGCTTCGATTTCAGTTTGTCGAGTTGCCGGGCGTCCTCGGCAGCCTCGGCAAGGACCCAATCACTGAAGGCTACGATTTTCGGCAACTTGGCGACTGCCTTCGAGCAGACGATCCAATACGCATAAGATGCCGGCATCGCAATCTCGAATGGGCGCACGAGTCGGCCGCCGATCAAGTCCCATGCCGCAAGTGCCGTCCGCGCCAGCGCGACGCCCTGGCCGTCCACTGCCGCATCGATCGCCATGCTGGCATGGTTGACAACGGGGCCGCGGGAGGGGTCCACGCCGGCAACGCCGGCAAAGTCGAGCCATTGGCGCCACCCTTGCCGATCGCTGACGTGCAAGAGCGTGAATCGGTCGAGATCCGAGGGCGTGCGGAGCGGGTTGCGGCCATCGAGAAGCTTCGGACTGCAGACCGGAAACAGCTCCTCGGTGCAGAGGCGCGTGACGTGCAGTCCGGGCGCGGTTCCGTCGCCGTGGCGAATGCCAAGATCGATGTCCTCGCGCGCGAAGTCGACGTGATGCAGCGTCGCGCTGATCCTGAGATCGATCTCGGGATGAGCCTCGGCGAACCGGCTCAGTCGATGCACGAGCCACTTGGCTGCAAAATTCGGCGACGTGGTAACCGTGAGCGCGCCGCCGCGCTGGCGCTGCAGTAAGCGCTCGGTCCCGTCGCCGATGCGGTCGAAAGCATCGCGCACGACGACGAGGTAGGTGCGGCCCGCCTCGGTGATCACCAGGCGCTGGCGCTCGCGGTTGAAAAGCTTCAGTCCGAGCTCGGCCTCGAGCGCCTTCACCTGATGGCTCACCGCGCCTTGAGTGACGCAGAGCTCCTCGGCCGCGCGCGTGAAGCTCTCATGGCGGGCAGCGGCCTCGAAGGCCTTGAGCGCATTGAGCGGCGGCAACCGGCGCGGCATCGGCAAACCAAATCATGAGAAAATCTATGGCAGGCTAGAGAAAACATGGTTTGCCTGCAATGCAAATTCCGCCTGTCCTGGCGGCAGATTCATCCAGCGAAAGCCACCTCTCATGACCGACGTCGTCGTACTTGGTTTCCCGCGCAGCACCTATGTCCATATCGTCCGGCTGGCCCTCACGCACAAAGGCGTCCC
>WNFZ01008538.1_pt1 | contig 11155 bp, 9 predicted proteins | sample 5400081 | NCBI WGS metagenome assembly WNFZ01 (sample SAMN13153365, study PRJNA577476) | soil metagenome | isolation source: 80 cm soil or saprolite under grassland replicate 1 | place: USA:California | collected 2016-06-15
GAGCCTGGAGTACAACGTGGCCGATCCCCGCGAGCCGCTCCGCATCCTGGGCCAGCTGGCGCGCGGCCGCTTCATGGTGCGCCTCCTGGGACGGCGGACCGAGCGCGCCCGCGAGTTCCCCGCCGCACCCCCCGTGGTGCTGCTCGACGATTCGGTGTTCGCGCTGTACATCCCGGCCGCGTGGCAGGCGCGCGCACAGCCGGTGCAGGTCACCGCGATCTTTCCGCGCCACGGGCGCCGCGAGCTCGTCGCCGCGCAGGACCTCGGCGTCGGCGCTACGATCCTCAACCGCCGTCCGGCGTCGCTACGCCACGTCACCGTCACGGGGGGCGCCAATCGCCTGGTACACCTCTGGCTCGCCCCCGATGGGCGGCTGCTGAAGGTGGAGATCCCCTCGCGCGGCCTCAGCGCCGAGCGTGCCCCGGCGCCCTGACCCCTTCGTGCCGCCGGGGAACGGGGGTTAGATTCCCGCCGCCGGGCGTCGCGGCCCGAAACCCGTGACGCCTATCACCCGTACGACGTGACGACTTCACGACCGGTCCAAGGAACCCCATGAGACGTGCGCTGTTGTCCGTCGGGCTCGCCGTGTGCCCGGCCCTCTCCGTCAGCCAGCAGCCCGTACCCGCGAACCTCTCCCTCGCCGACGCGATCGCACTCGCGCGCGCCCACAACCCCGTGTACCGGCAGGCGCTGAACGACCGCGCCCCGGCGGGCTGGGGCGTCCGGAGCGCGTACTCGAGTCTCCTGCTCCCATCGCTCACCGCGTCCGGCGGATTCGGCTACGCCGGGCCCGGCCAGCAGCGGTTCCTGACGTCGAGCTTCTCACAGAGCGTCTCCACGCTCTCGTCCAATTACAGCTTCAGCCTGAACTGGGAGTTGTCCGGGCAGACGCTCACGCAACCCGGACTCAGGAAGGCGGAGCTCGATGCCGCGGACGCCGGCGTGACGGGTGCCGAGACGAACCTCGTCACCCTGGTGACCCAGCAGTACCTCACCGTCCTCCAGGCGCGCGACCACGCCGGGCTGGCGCGCAAGCAGCTGCAGGTCAACGAGGAGTCCCAGAAGCTCGCCCGGGCGCGCTACGAGGTGGGCCGCTCGTCGCTCATCGACGTCCGCCAGGCGCAGGTGGCGCGCGGTCAGGCGGAGGTCGCGCTGCTGCGGGCCCAGACGGCCGAGCAAGTGGAAAAGCTCCGTCTGTTCCAGGAGATGGGCGTCGTGGCGCCGCTGGACGTCGCGAGCGTTCAGCTCACCGACACCTTTCCGGTCCAGTCGCCCGCGTGGCAGCTCGGCGATCTGCTCACGCAGGCCGAAGAGCAGAACCCCGCCCTCAAGGCGCTGCGGGCGCGCGAGCGCGCGGCCGGCTGGGGGGTGCGGGCGGCCACGTCGAGCTGGGGGCCGTCGGTCTCGCTCTCGGCGGGGTGGGCTGGATTCACGCAGAAGCTGTCCGACATCAATCCCACGATCGCGGGCGCGCGGGCGGGCGCGGCGTCGGACTCGGCGGACTGCGTCTACGCGAACACCTCCTGGCTCAACACGGGGGCGCCGCCGCTGCCCTGCTCGGGCTTCAGCTTCACGCCCCAGCAGGAGCAGGCGCTGCGCGACCAGAACAACGCCTACCCGTTCAGCTTCACGCCGCAGCCGTTCCAGGCGCGGCTCACCGTCACCCTGCCCCTGTGGGGTAACTTCCAGCAGCCGCTGCAGGTGTCACAGGCCAAGGCCCAGCACCAGGATCTCCAGGAGTCGGTGCGCGCGCGTGGCCTGCAGGTCCACACCGACGTCAGCCAGGCGTACCTCACGATGGCGACGGCGTACCGCGCGATCGCCATCCAGGACACGAGTCGCACGGCCGGACGCGAGCAGCTGCAACTCGCCACGGAGCGCTACCGCGTCGGCTCGGGGACGTTCTTCGAGCTGCTCGACGCGGAGGTGCGGGCGCTCTCGGCCGAGACCGATTACGTGAACGCCGTCTACGACTATCACAAGGCGGTTGCCGCGCTCGAGGCGGCGGTGGGCCGGCCGCTGCGGTAACGAGAGGACCCGAGAGACATGTCCAAACGGAGCAAGCTGCTGGTGGGGACGGGAGCGGTCGTGTTGATCGCCGTGCTGGTGGTGATCAGCGCCGGGGCGCGACGCGACCGCGGCGTGGAAGTGCGCTTCGAGAAGGTGGGGCGCCGCGACCTCGTCGCCGCCGTGACCGCGAGCGGCAAGATCCAGCCGAAGAAGAAAGTCGACATCAGCGCCGACATCACGGGACGCATCACCCGGATCGCCGTGCGCGAGGGGGACCTCGTGGAAGCAGGGCCAGCTCCTACTCCAGATCGACCCGACGATCTATCAGGCGAACCTGCAGCAGGCGGAGGCCACCATGGCGTCGTCGCAGGCCGCCGCCGTGCAGGCCAAGGCGAACCGGGACCAGGCGGAGCGCGCCCTGCAGCGGACCAAGGAGCTCAGGACGCAGAACCCGAATCTGGTTCCCGTGGAGCAGCTGGAGCAGGCGCAAACGGCGTTCGACATCGCCGAAGCGAATCTGACGGCCGCCCAGCGCCAGGTGGACCAGGCGCGCGCCGCCGCGCAGTCGGCCCGGGACAATCTCCGCAAGACGACGCTCGTCGCCCCGATGGCCGGGCGCGTGACCCGGCTCGCGGTCGAGGAGGGCGAGGTCGCGGTGCCGAGCACGTTCTCCAAGGACGTCGGGCTCCTGATGACGATCTCCGACCTGTCCGTGATCCAGGCGAAGGTGCAGGTGGACGAGACCGACGTGGTGCGCATCCACCTCGGCGACTCGGTCGAGGTGTCGATCGACGCGTTCCCGGACACGGCGTTCACGGGTCACGTGACCAAGGTATCCGACTCGAGTGTGCGCACCGCGGCCTCCTCGGCGACCGGCCAGAACGACCGCGCGGTGGACTACGAGGTGGAGATCACCCTCGACCAACCCCCCACCGAGGTGCGGCCCGACCTCTCAGCCACGGCGCGGATCGTGACCGCCACGCGCAAACAGGTGCTGTCGATCCCGATCATCGCGCTGACCGTGCGCGAGCACACGCCCGTCTCCACCGAGAACCGCCCGATCGACACCACGGCGGCGAAGAAGAAGAAGGAGGCGGAGGGTGTGTTCATCGTGGACAAGGGCGTCGCCACCTTCCGGCCGGTGAAGGTCGGGATTGCGGGGGACGAGTACTTCGAGGTGATGGACGGGCTGCGGGAGGGCGAGACGATTGTCGCCGGGCCCTACCAGGCGATCCGCGACTTGAAGGACGCCGCCCGGGTGCGCCAGCTGAAGCAGGCCGCCGACACGGCAAAGAAGCAGAAATAGATGCCGTTCGTCGAGGCGTGCCGGCTCGCGCTGCAGACGATCCGGGCGCAGAAGCTGAAGAGCGGCTTCTCGCTCATCGGCGTGTTCATCGGGGTGACGTTCCTGATCGCGGCCTGGTCGATCGTGAACGGCGTCAACACGTACATGACCGACAAGTTCGCCGGGACACTGGTGGGCGTGAACACGTTCCACCTGCGACGCCGGCCGAACTTCACGCCCAACGTGTCCGACTCCATGTGGCGCGCGTGGGCGCGGCGGCCGCGCATCAGCTTCCGGGACGCGGAGGCGGTCGCCTACGGCATCAACCTGCCGGTGGTGACGGCCTGGGAGTCGTCGGACCGGGCGACGCTCGAGGCGCGCGGCAAGAAGATGCTGGACGTCGAGGTGATCGCGGCGACGGAGCGGTACTTCGACATCAAGAATCTGCGCATCGCGGAGGGCCGGCCGTTCACCGGGCAGGAGGTGCGCTCGGGCGAGCCGGTCATCGTCCTGGGCGACGAGGTCGCCCAGAAACTGTTCCCCGACCGCGACCCGGTGGACCAGCGCGCCCACATCGCGGGCATTCCCTACCGCGTGATCGGGGTGCTCGAGCGGCAGGGCAAGCTGCTCGGCTTCTCGCTCGACCGGATCGCCATCGCGCCGGCGCTGTCTCCCCTCCAGGACGTGGTCAACCCGCCGGGCGTCGTGGACGCGCTGATCGTCAAGGCCGCGTCGCTCGACGCGATGCGCGACGCGATGGGCCAGGCGGAGGGCATCATGCGCAGCCGCCGCCACCTGCGGCCCCGCCAGGACGACAACTTCGTGCTGGAGACGTCGGAGGGGGTGCTCAAGTTCTGGGCGAAGATCCAGCGCATCCTGGTGTTCATCGGGCCGGTCCTCGTGAGCGTCTCGCTGGTGGTGGGCGGGATCGTCATCATGAACATCATGCTGATGTCGGTCGCCGAGCGGACCCGCGAGATCGGCATCCGCAAATCGCTGGGCGCGCGCCGGCGCGACATCCTGCGGCAGTTTCTCGCGGAGTCGGGCGCCATCGCCACCGCCGGCGCCGCGATCGGCGTCGTCGCGGGGCTAGGGGTGACGTTCCTGCTCAACGCCGCGACGGTGCTCCCGGCCCGCGTGTCTCCGGTCTCGATCATCCTCGGCGTCGTGATCGGCGGGGGCGTGGGGATCGTCGCGGGCGTTTACCCGGCGAGCCGCGCGGCCCGGCTCGACCCCATCGCGGCGCTGCGGCAGGAATAGCGCGTGCGTCCCTTCGTCGAAGGCGTCGGCATCGCGCTCGCCTCACTGCGGGCGCACAAGGTCCGGGCGGCCCTCACGATCCTCGGGGTCGCGATCGGCGTCATGGTCGTGATCGTCATCTGGGCGGTGATCAGCGGCTTCAACAAGGGGCTTTCGGACATGCTCGCGTCGCTCGGCCCCAAGACGTTCTACGTCGGCCGCTTCTGGGGCGGCGCCCAGCACGAGGACTCCGACGACCCCAACCCGTGGCGCCGCCGGCCGCCCCTCACCATCGCGGAGGCCGAGCGCCTCGAAGCGCTGCCGACCATCAAGTTCGTGGTGGTGGACGAGAACGGGTCCGGCGACGTGGAGTACGGCGGGCGCCGCTACTCCACCGTGAGCATCCAGGGGCGCGACGCGGACTGGCCCAAGGTCGCGGGCGGGGACATCTTCCCCGGCCGCTCGTTCAGCCACCTCGAGGACGCGGCGAACAGCCGGGTGGTCGTCGTCAACGAGAAACTCGCCGCGCTCCTGTTCGGCCGGGACCTGGAGCCCGTCGGGCGCCGCATCAAGATCGCGAAGCTCCCCTACGAGGTGATCGGCGTCTACAACCCGCCGACGGGGTTGTTCGGCGAGGGCGACCAGGCGGAGGCCTTCATCCCCTACGGGACGCTGATCAAGTACGTGCCCTACTTCCCCGGCTGGCTCGACTTCTTCGTCGCGCCGGAGGACTCGGTCTCGGTGGAGCGGGCGATCGACGACGTGACCGTCGCGCTGCGCTCCATGCGGGGCCTGCGCCCCCGCGATCGCAACAACTTCGACGCGGTCACACAAGAGCGCTACCTCCAGGCCGTGAACAGCATGACGGTGATGTTCAAGATCCTCATGGTATCGCTCTCGATGGCGGGACTGATGGTCGGGGGAGTGGGTGTGGTCGCCATCATGATGATCTCCGTGACCGAGCGCACCCGCGAGATCGGCGTCCGCAAAGCCCTGGGCGCCACGCGCCGCACGATCCTGTGGCAGTTCCTCGTCGAGGCAGCCACGCTCACGCTCGTCGGCGGCGCGATCGGCCTGGTCGTGGGAGGCGCGATCGCGTACCTGGTCGGCGCGTTGACGCCGGTGCCGGCGTACGTCCCGCTGATGTCGGTCGTCATCGCGCTCGCCGCCGCGGCCGTGACGGGCCTGCTGTTCGGCATCTATCCCGCGAGCAAGGCCGCCCGGCTCGACCCGGTCGAAGCGCTGAGGTACGAGTAGCTTTCGGGGCATGCCCTTCTTCGAGGCGGTGCGCCTCGCGATCCAGACCCTCCGGACGCAGAAGCTCAAGAGCGCGTTTTCCCTGGTCGGCGTCTTCATCGGCGTCATGTTCCTGATCGCGGTCGTCTCCATCGTGCAGGGGATGAACCGCTACATGACGGACAAGTTCGCGGGCACGGTGCTCGGCGTGAACACGTTTCGCCTGCGCCAGTTTCCCGACGTCCAGCTGGGCAACGTCACCGATTCCACCTGGCGGTCCTGGCTGCGCCGGCCGCGGATCACCTCCGAGGACGCCCAGGCCGTGATGCGCGGGCTGACCGTCCCCGTCACGACGGGGTGGGAATCCTCCACGCGCGCGACGCTCGAGGCGGGCCGCAGGGTCGCGAGCGACGTCCAGGTCACGGCGGCGACGGAGCAGTACTTCGAGATCCGGTCGTTCAAGATCGCCCAGGGGCGCGCCTTCACGCCGCAGGAAGCCCAGGCCGGCGTGCCGGTGGTGGTGCTGGGCTACGAGCTCGCCGCCAAGCTGTTCGAGGGCCGGGATCCGATCGGTCGCGAGGTGAAGATCTTCGGTCTGCCCTACCGGGTGATCGGCGCGGTCGAGAAGCAGGGGAACCTGTTCGGCCTGTCGCTCGACAAGTTCGCGGTCGCGCCCGCGTCGTCCCCCGTCAAGCGCTTCATCAATCCGCCCCGGGTCATCGACGCCCTGGCCGTGAAGGCCGGATCCCAGGCCGACATGCGCGAGGCCATCGTCCAGGCGGAGGCCATCATGCGAAGCCGGCGCCATCTCCGGCCCCGGGGCGACGACAACTTCACCCTGGAAACCGCCGACGAGGTGCTCGATTTCTGGGGCAAGATCAGCCGCGTGCTGTTCGTCGCGCTGCCCGGCCTGGTGGCGATCTCGCTCGTGGTCGGGGGCATCGTCATCATGAACATCATGTTGATGGCCGTGGCGGAGCGCACCCGGGAGATCGGGATCCGGAAGTCGCTCGGCGCCCGGCGCCGCGACATCCTGCGGCAGTTTCTGGTGGAGGCCACGACGCTCTCGACCGTGGGCGCGGGCGTGGGCGTCGCCACCGGCATCGCCCTCGCGGCGGTGGTGTCGGCCGTCACGCCGCTGCCGGCGAGCGTGGCGCCGTGGTCGATCCTGCTCGGCGTCGTCCTGGGCGCGGGCGTCGGGATCGCGGCGGGCGTCTATCCCGCCAGCCGGGCCGCACGGCTCGACCCGATCGCGGCGCTGCGGCAGGAGTGAGGGATGACGCCCCTCTTCGAAGGCGTCGAGATCGCGCTGGGCTCGCTCCGGGCCAACAAGGGGCGCGCCGCGCTCACCATCCTGGGGGTCGCGATCGGAGTCATGGTGGTGATGGTCATCGCCGCCATGATCAGCGGCATCAACCGCAGCGTGTCGAACCTGTTCGAGCAGATCGCGCCGCGCACGTTCCTCGTCTGGCGGTTCTTCCGGGCGGGCGTGAACATCTCCGACGGCTCGGAGGAATCGAGCCCGTGGCGCCGCAACCCGCCGATCGGCGAAGCGGAGGCGGACCGCGTCGCGCAGCTCCCGAGCGTCCGCTACGTCACCCGGCGCGAAGAGAGCTCGGCGCGGGTCGAGTTCGGCGACCGCGCGCTCGAGTCGGTGAGCATCTCCGGGCTGAGCCACCAGTGGATCGAGGTGAACGGCGGCGACGTCTTTCCCGGGCGCTCGTTCACGCGGATGGAGGACCTCGCCAACAGCCGCGTGGTCGTCATCAGCAGGAAGCTCGAGTCCCAGCTGTTCGAGGGGCGCGACCCGATCGGCCGCACAGTCAAGATCGCCGGGGTGCCGTTCGAGGTGATCGGCGTGTACACGCCGCCGCCCAGCCTGTTCAGCGGCGCGTCGCCGCCGTTCGCCGGGATGCCGCACGGCGCGTTCGTGAAGTACGTGCCCTACTGGAAAGGCTGGATGCGGCTCGCGGTGGCGCCGGCGGAAGGCGTCTCGCAGCAGCAGGCGATGGACGAGGTGGCGGCCACGCTCCGTTCGATGCGCAATCTCAAGCCCGGGCAGGAAAACAACTTCTCGGTCGTGACCCAGGACAAGCTGCTGGACAGCTGGAACCAGGTCACCGGCGTCTTCTTCCTGGTGATGGTCGCCCTGTCCTCCGTCGGCCTCCTGGTGGGCGGCGTGGGCGTCGTAGCCATCATGATGATCTCGGTCACCGAGCGGACCCGCGAGATCGGCGTGCGCAAGGCGCTGGGCGCGACGCGGCGCGAAATCCTGTGGCAGTTCCTGGTCGAGGCGTCGACGCTCACGCTCGTGGGCGGCGCGATCGGGATGCTGGTCGGCGGCCTCGTCGCGTGGCTCATCTCCCGCGTCACGCCCATCCCGGCCTACGTGCCCGTGTGGTCCATCGTGGCGGCACTCGCCGCGTCGGCCCTGACGGGCATCGGCTTCGGCCTGTACCCCGCCAGCCGCGCGGCGCGGCTCGATCCGGTGGAAGCCTTGAGGTACGAATGACGGCAATCTGGAATGCGGAGTGCCGAATGCGGAATTGACGCCCGCCCTGTCATTCCGCATTCCGAACTCCACATTCCGCATTGTAAGTTCCCCGCGATGCAGGTCAGCGAAGCCATCCTCCAGGCCCTCCAGGCCGCGTGGAGCCACAAGCTCCGCTCGTTCTTCACGCTGGTCGGCATCATCGTGTCGGTGGCGTTCCTGGTCGCGGTGGTGGCGGTCATTCAGGGGATGAACGCCTACGTGCGGGAGCGGATCGGCGGCGCGATCGTCGGCGTCAACGCCTTCCAGGTACGACGCACCCCGATCGCCGTCGGACTGATCGACGACGAGCAGTGGAAGGAGATTCAGCGCCGCCCGATCATCGCGCCCGAGGACGTGCCGTTCGTCCAGCGCGCCCTGCACGATGCCAAGGCGATCGCCCTCCAGTCCGGGTGGCCCACCCCGCAGGCGGACATCGTGTGGCGCAACAAGACCGTGGGCGACGCCTTCGTCTTCGGCGTCACCGCGCCCTTCCAGGTGGTGCAGGACTACCAGTTCGCGGCGGGCGACCCGCTCAGCGACGTGGACGTGCGGGAGCGGCGTCCGGTGGCCGCGCTCGGGTTCGACGTCGCGGACAAGCTGTTCGACTACCCCGACCAGGCGATCGGAAAGAAGATCCGCATCCTCGGGCAGCAGTACACGGTGAAGGGGGTGATCGCGAAGAAGGGCAACGTGCTCGGGCAGTCGTGGGACGGGTTCGTGATGCTGCCCCTCACGACGTTCGAGGCGCTGTACGGCCGCCGCAAGACGACCGTGATCTCGGTGAAGATGCCCGAGGCCACCCTCGTCCAGGAGGGGATGCAGCGCGCCGAGGAAGCGATGCGCATCGCGCACCGGCTGCGCCCCGGCCAGCCCAACGACTTCAGTGTGGACACCGCCGACGCGCTCGTCAGCTTCTGGAAGAACCTGACGCGCATCCTCTTCACGGTGATCCCGGCGGTGGTGGTCATCGGGATCGTCGTGGGCGGAATCGTCATCATGAACATCATGCTGATGAGCGTGAACGAGCGCACGCGCGAGATCGGGATCCGCAAGTCGCTCGGCGCCCGGCGGCGCGACATCCGTAACCAGTTCCTGGCGGAGTCGGTGACGCTGGCGCTGCTCGGCGGGCTGCTGGGCCTGCTCGCGGGCGCCGGCCTGGCCGGCGTCGTGGCACTGATCTCCCCGCTCCCCGCGCGGGTGACGTTCTGGTCGGTCGCGCTGGCCCTGGGCCTCGGCGCGGGCGTCGGCATCGTGTTCGGCGTCTATCCCGCGATGCGCGCCGCCCGACTCGATCCGGTGGCCGCGCTGCGGTACGAGTGATGCAAATGTGGATGCGGCATGTGGAATGCGGAATTGAAGGAGAAGGCTCGATCCCATGAGGCTCCAATCGGTCTCCGAGGGCTGCCGTATCGCGCTCGACCAGCTCCGGGCCAACAAACTCCGCTCGGCGCTCACGATCCTGGGCGTCGTGATCGGCGTGGCTACCGTGATGGCGATGGCCTCCATCGTGCAGGGGATCCGCGACCAGATCATCAGCACGATCGAGGTCGCGGGGCCGACGACGTTCTACATGGTGCGGTTCTGGTCCACGACGCCGCTCAACCCGGACGCGCTGCCCAGGGAAGTGCGCATCCGCCCCGTGATCAAGCCGGAGGAGGCCGTGGCGATCGCGCGCCTCCCCGACATCCGCTATGCCGGGATCTGGGTGCAGCTGTTCCAAAAAATGGAGTACGCAGGGGTGCACACCCAGATCCTGACCGTGTTCGGCGCGGACGACCACTACATGGAAATCCAGGGCGGCAGCCTCCCGGAGGGGCGCTTCTTCACCACCGCCGAGCTCCGCTCCGGGACGCCGGTGGTGGTCGTGGAGCGCCGGTTCGCCGACAAGCTGTTCGGGCACGTCAAACCGCTGGGGCGGTTCCTGCGCATCTCCGGCAAGTCGTTCCAGGTGATCGGCATCTACCAGAACCCGGAGAACATTTTCCAGCCTCCCTCCCAGGAGATCGGGGCGATCATCCCGTTCGAGGCGGCGCGGCGGTTCTTCCGTTACGACGAGACCAATGCGCTGTGGATCGTGGTGAAGCCGAACCACGGCGTCACGGTGACGCGCGCCATGGACGAGGCGACGCTCCAGCTGCGGCGCATCCGCGGGATCCGCGCCGGCGAGCCGAACAGCTTCGACCTCATCACCCAGGACCAGATCCTCGACACCTTCAACCAGCTCACGGGCGTGTTCTTCCTGGTGATGCTGGTGCTGTCGAGCGTGGCGCTGCTGGTGGGCGGCATCGGGGTGATGGCGATCATGATGGTGTCCGTCACCGACCGCACCAAGGAGATCGGCGTGCGCAAGGCGATGGGGGCGACGCGGCGCGAGATCCTGTGGCAGTTCCTGGTCGAGGCGTCCACGCTCACGCTCGCGGGCGGGATCCTCGGCATCGTGCTCGGCCTCGCGTTCGGGCAGCTCTTGCGCATCTTCATGAACCTCGAGCTCTCCGTCCCGATGTGGAGCGCGCTTGTCGCCTGCGCCGTGTCGATCGTCATCGGGCTCGTGTTCGGCATCGCGCCGGCGGCGCGGGCGGCGCGGCTGGATCCGGTGGAGGCGCTGCGGTATGAGTGAGACGGCGGTCGGGCGAAATGAATAAAATGCGGAGTTCGGAATGCGGAATGCGGAACTGAAAGGGAGGCTTCAAACACCCGGCATGACCTCCCAGCACGTCGACCTCCTCGCCATCGCCGCTCACCGTGACGACGTCGAGCTGACCTGCGGCGGCACGCTCGCCAAGGCCGTGCAGGCGGGCCACCGCGTGGGCATTCTCGACCTGACCCAGGGTGAAACGGGCACGAGAGGCGAT
>WNFZ01019559.1_pt1 | contig 11154 bp, 9 predicted proteins | sample 5400081 | NCBI WGS metagenome assembly WNFZ01 (sample SAMN13153365, study PRJNA577476) | soil metagenome | isolation source: 80 cm soil or saprolite under grassland replicate 1 | place: USA:California | collected 2016-06-15
CGCCACCACCGCACCCAGCCGACGGTCGAGCCCGCCATGACGATGGTCGACGCGGCCGAGTTGCTGCGCCACGTCGGCCAGCTCGCCGCGTTCATCCACCACGACCGGCCGATCGAGGTCCATGCGCCAGGGCCGCTGACGGTGCGCCTGCGCGGACGCGATCGACCAGGTCCTGACCCTGCTGCTGGAGAATGCGGTGGGCTACACGCCGGCAGCGTCGCCGATCCGGCTGGAGGCGGCGCGACGCCACCACGACGTGGTGCTGGCGGTGCAAGACCTCGGACCGGGGATCCCCGACGCCGATCGCGACCGGATCTTCGACCAGTTCACCCGCCTCCACCCCGGGGAGGGCCTCGGCCTCGGCCTGTACGTGGCCCGCTCGCTGGCCCGCGAGCGCCTGCGTTCCGCAGTTGAGCGCGGGTCTGGGACACGTCCCGGGATAAGGACGCAGGTCAGAGGATTGCGGCTGGCGCCACGCGCTGTGAACGCCTAGTACACGAATCGGACAGCACATGTTGTTCAGCCTGTGGTGATACTGATAGTGTCTAGGACATGTTCTTGCGGGAGGTGCGGCGGCGGAACAAGAACGGCACGCAGGTGTCGTACCTGCAGCTGGTCCACAACCAGTGGGACGCGGCGGCGCAGGCGTCGCGCACCAAGATCCTCTACAGCTTCGGCCGGACCGACCAGGTCGACCCGGCCGCGATCCAACGGCTGATCGCCTCCCTGTCCCGGCTGCTGGACCCCGCCGCGGCGTTGCGGGTGACCGCCAGCTCCGAGCTGACCTTGCTTGCGTCCCGGCCGCTGGGTGGCGCGCACGTGCTGGACGGCATGTGGCACCGGCTGGGCATCGACAAGGTGCTGCGCAAGCTGCGCACGGCCCGCCGGGACCCGCGCGTGGAGCGGGTGCTGTTCGCCTTGGTCGCCAACCGGGCCTTGGACGCCTCCTCCAAGCTCGCCGCCGCCCGCTGGGTCAACCACGACGTGCACATCGACGGCCTGCCAGCCACCAGCGACGATGCCTGCTACCGGGCCATGGACTGGCTACTGGAGGTCAAGGACGCGCTGGAGCGGGAGGTCTTCTGGCAGGTCGCGACCCTACTGGACCTCGAAGTCGACCTGCTGTTCTTCGACACGACCTCGACCTACTTCGAGCTGGACGCCCCCGACGCCCCCGTGGCGCGGGACGAGCGCGGCACCGCGTTGCCCGACACCCCCGGCGGCGACGGTGAGGTGCAGACGGCCGGGTTTCGCACCTATGGCAAGTCCAAGGACCACCGCGACGACCTGCCGCAGATCATCGTCGGGATGGCGGTCACCCGCACAGGGCTCCCGGTCAGGGTGTGGTGCTGGCCGGGCAACACCACCGACTCCGCCCTGATCCGCCAGGTCAAACACGACCTGCGGGACTGGACCCTGGCCAGGGTCGTCTGGGTGGCCGACCGCGGCTTCGCCAGCGCCGAGAACCGCCGCTACCTCCGCCGCGGCGACCACCACTACATCATCGGCGAGCGGCTGCGCTCCGGATCGGCCGAGGCGACCGCCGCGCTGGCCCGCCAGGGCCGCTACCAGCAGGTCGCCGGCAACCTGCGCGTCAAGGAAGTGCGCATCAGCGAACACGAGCGGTTCGTCATCTGCCACAACCCCGACCAGGCCGACCGTGACGCCGCCACCCGCGCCCGCCTGGTCGCGCAGCTGACCGAGCTGATCGACGGCGCCGACAAGCTCCCCGCCACCAAGCGAGCCGAGCTGCGCGGGGTGATCTCCACCAAGCCCGGCCTGCACCGCTACCTGCGCGTCACCCCCTCCGGGCTGCTGCGCACCGACAAGGCCGCGGTCAAGACCGAGACCAACCTCGACGGCAAGTACCTGCTGCGCAGCTCCGACCCCCACCTGTCCGCAGAAGACATCGCGCTGGGCTACAAGCAACTGCTGGAGGTCGAGACGAGCAAGCCGCAGTGCTGTCATACCTGCGGCTCGTCGGCATCGTCGAGGGCTCCTTCCTGGTCCGAGATGATCGTCGTCTGCTGATTGTGCAGCCAAGGGCGGCGGGTGTGGTGACCTTGGGGCAGCTGGTGGAGCCGCCGGAGGCGTTCGACCTCCTCGGGATCGGCGTGCACGATCCATAGCCGGGGCGGGTCGGGCTGCTGGCGGGCGGTGATCCACCCGCGCCGGAGCCAGGAGAACAAGGTGACCCGGGGCATGTCGATCTCGCGGGCGAGATCGGTCAGCCACCACTCGTGCTCGCCGAGTCGCGGGGCGGCGCGGCGGATGGCGTGTTCTTGGCGGCTGATGCAGCCAAGCCGCCGCAACAGGTCGCGCACGCCCTGCTCACCGAAGCGCTCGTTACGCTTGGGGGGGCGGAAGCCCTCATCGTTCAGGCAGCGGGCGATCTGCCCAGCGGCGTGTCCGCCCGCGGCGAGCTCGCGCACCCGGGCGGCCAGGGCCGGGTAGTAGCTAAGCTGCTCCAGGGCCGCCACGGGCCGAACCAGCTCGCCGTCGCTGTGGTGGCCACCAGCCCAGGTGATCTGCACGCGGACGCGTTCGCTGTCCCCAAGGACCTCGAGGCGGACCCGTTGGACCAGATGCCGGATCAGCTGCTTGCGGTCGGCGTCGGTGGTGGTGGGCGCGTGCCAGATCGCGGGAATGTTCGTGGCCAAGGCGTGGATCTCCGCACGTTCGGCCGGGGTGAGGGTGCGTGGACGGGCGGCGGTGAATCGGTCGTACTCCTCGCCCAGGCGTTGCCGCTCGGCCAGCGCGGCCTCCCAGTCCCTTTCCAACTGACGCGCCACCAGGCGGTTCTCCGGTTCGGCCAGCCGGTACTGGCGGCGGGCCCGGTCGACCGCGTAGTCGGCCCGTTCCAGACGCTGCCGCCAGATACGGTCCACCTCGGTACGCTGCTGTTCGATCTGCTCGGCCGCAGCCAGCGAGACCTCCAGCGCGGTTGGGGCCATCGCATCCAGCAGCAGGCCGGTCACATGGGCGTCCGCGCAGCCGCCGGCGAGCTGCTGGCACTGGGCGATGCCATGGTCGGTCTTGTCCCGGGAACACACATAGCCAGGGTGCAGCGCGCCACCGGGGCCGCGCTGGTAGCGCACCGTCATCCGCTTCCCGCAGCGGCCGCAGACCACCAGCCCGGCCAGCAGGGCCGGGCCGTCGCGCACCGCGCCCATGCTCTGCGCGCGTGCCCGGTTGGCGTCCATCCGCTGAAGGTTCCGCTCGTGCTGCTCGAGGCTGATATAGGCAGGAAGCCGGCCCGGCAGCCAGACCAGCCAGTCCTCACGCGCTTGCCGCACCCGGCCGGTGCACGGCCGACCCGGCTGGCGTCGCCGCGGGTCGAGCCGGCTGCGACCATAGGCGTAGACCCCAGCGTAGGCCGGATTGCGCAGCATGTTCTGCACCGCGGCGCGGCTGGGCCGCCGCCACTCCAACTCCCCCCGATCGGGTCCCTCCCGCAGCCGTACCCCCATCTGGATACCGTTATCGGCCAGCGCGCACAGCACTGCATTGACCGTGCCGAGCCGGTCGAACAGATCGAAGACCAGCCGCACCACGGCCTGGACCTGCTCGTCGGGGTCCAGCACGACCTCCCCGGAAGGGCGGCGCGCATACCCAATCGGCAACGGCACGGTCAGCTCCCCACGGCCGGCCTTGGCGATCCGCCCAGACCACATCCGCTGCTTGATCAGATGCAATTCCGCCTCGCTGATCGTCCCCTTCAACCCCAACAGCAACCGGTCGTTGTGGTCGGCCGGGTCGTAGACCCCATCCGGGTCCGCCAGCAACGCTCCCGACAGCGCACACAGCTCCAGCAGCTGGTGCCACTCTCGCCCGCAGCGAGCCAACCGGGACATCTCGATCCCGAGCACGATCCCCACGTGGTCCAACCCGACCTCGGAGACCAGCCGCTGGAAGCCCGGCCGACCGTCGACACCCGACGCCGAATGCCCCAGGTCCTCATCGATCACCAACACCCGAGACGGCGCCCAGCCCAACGCCACCGCCCGCTCCGTCAACCCGTACTGCAGCCGGGTCGACTCCTGATGCTCGGCCACCTGCTGAGCAGTCGACTGCCGCACATAGACGACCGCAAGGCGATCACGATGCCACGACCCCACCTTGCTCTCCAGCCGCTCCCACGGCAGCCCCGCGAGCGTGCTCACCTTCCTCACCCCTGTCCCGGCCAGGCAGGGTCCGCGCCCCTGCCGTCATCCGCTCGACCAGCACGCCCAGCAGACGCAGCACCACAACACGGTTCAGCTCCGGAAACGTCTCCCACACCGGGAGCTCCGCGACCACTACCGCCGGGACCGACTGGGGGGCACGGTCGCGTCGTGTCCGTCCACCGCAGCCCACCTCCTTCGCTCTGGCATGCCCGCGCTTCTCGCAGGCGTCGAACGGCCACGGCTATAGCCAACAGGCCGTCAAGCCCAATGATTGGGGCTTCGACCATGACCTGGCCATCTACGTGTGCAGTGCGGCTTGCTCCTTGAACGCGGCTGGCGCGACATCAAGCAGGTCATCGACCTGCGGCCGGTCTACCACCGGCTGGAGGAACGCATCCGCGCCCACGTCGTGCTGTGCTGGCTGGCCCTGCTGCTGGTCCGCATCGTCGAGAACGCCACCGGCGCGACCTGGCGGTCCCTGGCGGCCGAGCTGAACCGCCTGCACGTGATCACCTTCACCGGTCCCGACGGGACCTTCCACCAGCGCACCGAGCTGACCAAGGCCCAGCGCGACATCTACGCCAAGCTCCAGCTCGACCCGCCCAGCAAGCTCATCGAACTGGCCACCCCAAGCTCCTGACCAGGCACGACACCGCCGCCTAGTAACACACGCAGCGCACCTCCACTGCGGCATTCTCGCAGGTTAACCCGCCAATCCGCGTACTAGACGATGACATCAACTGCGGAACCCGGGTGGTTGGGCGCTATGGCCGCAACCTGCACGCCGGGCGGGCCGAGCAGTGGACACGCGAATGGTTTGAGGGACACGGCCTGTACCGCCTGCGAGGCACCGTCCGCTATCCGGGGGCTGCGTAACCATGTCAAGAAGACCATCGGTAAGCCGTTGATGAGGATCACGGGAAACTCCCCAGACTCGATCCCTGAATCTCCCCACCCTGAGCACTCGGGTGGGCTGTTGGAGTCCAGCAAGAGGAGTGGGACTCCCCCGATGCTGACGGTGTCCAAGCCGCAGCCCGGAGGAGTCCCGGTCCATGCTCACATGGGGAGACGATGTGGAAGTGCACGCACTGCACGCGCGGGGCTGGTCGATCTCGGCCATCGCCCGCCATCTGGAGCGTGACCGCAAGACCATCGGCGCCTACGTGCGGGGCGAGCGCACCCCCGGGCAGCGCCGCGTGGCGCCTGACCCGCTGGGACCGTTCGTGCCGTATCTGGCCGCCCGGTTCGCCGACGACCAGCACATCTGGGCGAGCGCGCTGTATGACGAGGTCACCCCGGCGCTGAGGTGCAGTGGGACTGGTTCGAGCGTCGCCGGGCGCCGTGGGGTGGGACCGCGTACGTGCTGCTTGGGACGCTGCCGCACTCGGGACGGGTCCGGGGGGTGCTCGCCGAGTCCTTGGACCAGCCGCACCTGGTCGAGGCGATGGACGGGGTGCTGCGCCGCTTGGGTGGCACCGCGAGGGTCTGGCGGACCGACCGGCTGGCGACCGTGATCGTGCCGGGCACCGGTGACGTGCAGCCCAGCTTCGTCCCGGTCGCCCGCCACTATGGTTTCTCTGAACTCGATTGACTTGGTGGGAGCTGTCGGGCGGCTGTCGGATCGACGAGAGCCGTCAGCGAAGCGGCAGCCTGCGAGTCGTTGCCAGTTTGCCGGGCGGGATCGTCTTTGTCGCTGCTGGCACGCAGGTCAGCTGCCATCGGTCGTTCGGTTGGTGGCGGCGGCTCGGTCTGCTTGATCGTTTAGCGCGGATTTCCACGCAAGTTGTTCGGCGCAACCTTCTGCGGTGATCATCAGGCGAGCAGCCAGGCCGTCGAGGTCCTGATCTCGTATGATGCATCACGGCTGGAGCGGTTCCTGGCAAGGGACCGTGGTGTATCCAGCTGCTGAACCACATTGATGTGACTTGTTATCGATCCGAGATGCCGCGAGGAGAGGGCCGTCTTGTCCAGTTCAGCGCAGGACAGACAGGGACAAGGCTATCGATCAGGGCATGATCCGGACAGGAGCGGGCAGCGCAGCCTCACGGCGCATGGGTAGACCTGGCATAGGGCAGCCAGATCACCACAACACGAGGGGGCCGGGTGGTTCAGCACGCCCGCACAGGTCAACCACCGCCGCTACGAGGCGCTGCGCGCGTTCTTCGTCGACGGGCTGACCTACCAGCAGGCCGCCGACCGGTTCGGCTACACCCGCTGGGCGATGGTCAATCTGGTCCGCGAGCACCGCACCGGGAAGCTGGAGCTGTTTGCCCGCCCCGCAAGCCCGGCCCGCCGCCGGGCGTGGCCCCCGCCAAGGAGCGTGTCCGCTGCCGGGCCGGTGGCGGCCGGGTCCGTTGCCGTCGTGGTGCCAGGCGGCGCCGTGCAGCCTTGGGCCACTGCGGCGCCACAGCGTGTCGTCTATGGCCAGCAGCAGCGGCGTCCCGGCCGGGACCAGGGTGGCACAAATGAGGTGCAGCAGGACAAGGCCGAGCTGGTCCGCCGACCAGCGGGCGGTGGCGAAGAACCGGTAGGCTAGGTCGTGGTGGCGCCGGCCGGCCAGGTCGGCGCGGTGAAGCAAGGACCGAACGCGATGAGCAGGTCCGCCAGCGAGCGCGGTAGGCTCGGCGTGGGCATCGGCGGTGACTCCTTCAGCTGGATGAGCCGCCGATGCTCGCTTGTTTGGCGCTGCCAGGCAAGCCGGTCAACTCAGCCAGCCATCACCACCAAGCCACGAAACTCGAGACTGCATCGGCGTGAACAATAGGCGGGATGGTCAGGGGGGGTCTTAGCCATCATGGTCAGATCATCGGGGTCAGGACGACATCGCGTTGGTCCCGAGGAGCCGACAAGGATAAGTCACCTCCAGCGCATTCCGGAAAATGTACTCTGAAACGCGATGAAAATGTGGAAGGCCATTTGGCGACATTTGCCTGGATTGGCGCGCATACGGGTTCTGGGCTCCGTTTCTGCTCGGGCGAGTCGTCAGCACGAGGCCGCGACGCGCCGAGCACAGCTCATCGGGCGCCTCACCGAGCCAGAGGTGATCCGTGGAGCGATTCTCGTGCTGCTGGCGCTTGCCTTGGGACTCTTGCTCTGGGCGGGTTACGGGCAGAAGTGGACCGGATTCCAATCTAGGACGCTGTGGAATTGGCTTGAGCTAGTTGTCGTTCCCGTCTCGCTCGCCCTTGCTGCATTCTTCCTGAACCGAGCCGCGAGTAACCGGGATCGCCAACTTACTTCGGAACGCGAGTTTTATGCGCTTCTGGGGCCGCTCCTGCCCCGAGAAACCGCCCTTAGCGCCCTACGCGTCTTCATCCTTAGCACGCTCCACTTGTTGGACTCTCGCGGCAGGGGTCAGATGCTGCGTGCCCTATACGACGCGGGTCTCATCAAAGGAGAAACACCTGCGGTTGACCTGCAGTTTGCTAACCTTCGCGGAGCCGACTTGCGGGACATGGTGTTCAAGGATGTGAATCTATCCGGTGCCGATTTGAGTGGTGCCGATCTGTCAGGTACTGACTTCACCGATGCGATTCTCAAGAACACCAATCTTAAGAAAGCGGGCGCTCGGTATGGCAAGACTCCAATACTTTCGAGGGCAAACCTCGAGGGAACAGATCTGACTAAGGCGAAGCTGCGCCGAGCTGCCCTTGACAAAGCCAGCCTGGCTTGGCCCGTTCTCGAAGGAACGGATCTTCGGGACGCAGACCTAAGAGGCGCCACAGCTTCTGAGGTTGTCGAATTTAAAGGGGTCGACCTGCGAGGAGCCAAGCTCCAGGGGGCACATTTGGAAGCGGCCACTTTTGACAAACGAGTCCGCTGGGACGGAGCGTGGTATAGCGGCGACACGCAATGGCCAGCAGAGTTCCAACCTCCTCCGGAGTCCAGAAACATGGACGAGGTGTGGCGTAAACGAGCGACTCAACTACGCTCACAGGAACATGAGTGATTTCAATCGAACTCCACCGACGCGGCGGGACCTCCGTCTACCGGTCCAACATCCTTGGGGTAGCGGGCGCGCTGATCAGGGCTGACCGTTCAGGGAGAGACCACCGTCGTGAATTGCCGGTCGGAAGGGGGGATCCAAACGCCTGCCTACGAATTCACGAGGTGCGACAACGTCCACCTGATCCACTGCGCCAACGAAGGGAAGCAGGAGAACCCCGCGGTCTTCCTGTTCAAGGACTGCAACGGTCTTCTGGTCGATTCTCTGAAATCGCGACCCCGACTCGCCGCACACGGGATCCAGATTTGCCGACGGCACGCGGTTTCTGAGCTGCCGGAACCTCCGAGTTCGAGCCGGCTGACCAGCAAGGGCTTTCAGACAATCACCCTGGACCGGCCCGGCAAGCACAGCCAGCCACGCGTGCACGAATCCGCCGCCGTGCAGCTGACCAGCTACCCCGGCACGCTGCGCCAGCTCATCGTCACCGGCCTGGGCCGCGATGCGCCCACCGTCATCATCATCACCAACCACCACGACCTCACCACCAAGGCCATCATCGGGCGCTACGCCCGCCGCATGACCATCGAGCAGCGCCTGGCCGAGATCATCCGCGCCTTCTGCGCCGACGCCCTGTCCAGCACCGTCAACCTCAACGTCGACCTGGACGTGACACCCTCCGGCGCCGCTTCCTGGAACCCCGGGCACGATCATCAACTCAGGCGACACCATCACCGTCCGCCTTGAGCGACGCGCCTACACCCCCGTGCTGCGCAAAGCCAACCTGCCCGCCCAGGCCACCGTCCCCTGGTGGGGCAACCGCACCCTGCGCTACGAGTTCGCCTGAACCTTGCCCCGAACCAGTTGCGTGGAAATCGGCGTTAGCGACCGAGGAGTTCTTTGATGTGCGCAGGGCCTTCGATTGCCGTTCGGAGTTGCCAGAGCGCGCCGTAGGGGCGCTGCGAATCTTCCAGGCTCCTTGGCGGCCACACGACGACGCCACGGAGGGCACCGGCCAGCTCATAGAGCCAGAGCCGTTCGATGACCGCCGGGTGACCAAACAGCTGGGGATAGTCTTCCTCCAACCAGGCGAGCAGCAACGAGCGGCCCCCCAGGAATTCGATGAAGGGAGCCAGCTCGAGGTCGCGCGGACCCCACCGCACCCATTCGAAGTCCAACAGGGCGACGAGGCGAGCGTCGTGCCACAGCACGTTCGTGAGGCCGGCGTCGCCGTGGACCACCACCAAGTCGTCCGTTACGAAGGGGTCCACCGCGCGCAGCTCGTGAAAGACGGCAGCCACGGCGTCGATGACGTCAGGATCAACGAAGGGAAGGCCCCTGGCTGCCTGCACCAGCCGCGTGGCTCGGGAGAGGGGGAGAGGGTTGACGTCTGCCCCGACGATGGTGGCCGGCCGGCTGGGGTCGATGGGTGGTCGACGCCGCAGCGCTGCCGCCACGCGGGGCGGCGGTTGCCAGCCGTGCAGGGTCTTGAGGACCTGGGCGTGTTGCCGGATGGCTGCTCGTCGCTCGTCGACCGGGAGGCTGTCCCACCGGTCGCTCAACGTCGCGCCAGGAAGCTCGCGGGTGATGGTCCAGCTCAGCACCTCGTCCCGCCCGCCCGAGAGGATCGGTGGATAGGGGATGCCTTCCGGAAGGTGGGTGGCGACCAGCCGCTCGCGCTCGAGGCGGGCGCGATCCCCCCGCCAGCAGACCCTGACGAACAGGTCGCCGATCTTCCAGACGTCGTTGGACTCGCTTTCCACCAGCAGCGGATCGCCGGGCGGGTCGAGCTGCTCGATCGCCAACACGTGCCGCAGGCGAGCCGAGGGATCCCTCAGGGCGGTTGGCAGCTCAGTCATTCAGCGAGCTCCATTGCTTGACGCTGTGGTCGTCGAGGACCGCCCTCGGGCGTGTCCGGGCTTGAGCGTGTCCAGCCCCAGGGCGTTGTCGCCGAACTGGCCGCGGTGATGCTGCGGCCGGCGGTGTCGCGGAAGCCGGGCATGCCCAGGTGCACGGCGCCCTGGTGGCCCCGCCGGTCGAGCTGGGCGAGCTTGTCGTTGGCGCCGGCGAGGCTGACCTGCAGTCCCTCGACCTCGCCGAGCCAGCCTTCGCGTTCGGCCTCGGCGATGCGGGCGATGAGGTTGTCGCGGATCTCCACCAGCCGGTCGCGTTGGGCCGGGTCGGGCCACAGCAGCGGGCATCTGACGCAAGCGTGCTCGTGGATGCAGGGCGTGCCGAATGCCCGGCCGCAGGTCCCGACCGAGACCTTCCGGCGTTCGAAGTGGCCGAGGAACTCGGCCCATTCCTCCTCGGTCGGCGTGCGGTATTCCTCGCTGGGTCGCAGCGCCCGCCGGCGGGCTAGGAACGCCCGGTGGGCCAGAATGGCTTCCTCGGGATAGACGGCCTTGTAGCCGAGGGTGACGTTGATGTCGTGGTGGCCGGCGATCACCTGGGCGATGTGGGGTGGCAGCCCGTTCAAGACGGCGTCGGTGATGAACAGCCGCCGGAAGTCGTGCGGGGTGAAGTGCAACGGGTCGCCGGTGGTCGGGTCTGTCAGGCCGGTGTGGGCCAGCGCGGCGGTGAGCAGGCGGCGGATGCTGCCTGGGGTGATCGCGTGGCGCTCGTGGCCGACCTGGCGCTGGAGCAGCAGCGGTGCCGGCGGCGACCAGTTGCGCTCGCGGGTGTCGTAGGCGGCGAGCAGCGGCACCGCGCCGGTGGTGTCGCGGACCCGGCCGATGATGGCCGACAGCACCTCGGCGAGTTCGGGGCTGACCAGCAACAGCCGTTCGGTGTCGGTCTTGGACGGGAGGATCTGCAGCAGCGGCACCAGCTCGCCGGTGGTCGGCAGTCGATATTGCACCAGGCTGTGGTGGGAGAGTTCGGTCAGCTCCTCGACCCGGACGCCGGTGGCGCGCAGGACCTCGACCGCCGCCCACGCCCAGAAGGCATGGTCTTCCTCGCGGCCCAGGTCGCGGCGGCTGCCGGTGGCCGCATCCTCGGCCCAGACCTTGGCGGCCGCCGAGCGGTGCGTCGCCGCGCGGACCA
>WNFZ01005902.1_pt1 | contig 11152 bp, 6 predicted proteins | sample 5400081 | NCBI WGS metagenome assembly WNFZ01 (sample SAMN13153365, study PRJNA577476) | soil metagenome | isolation source: 80 cm soil or saprolite under grassland replicate 1 | place: USA:California | collected 2016-06-15
CGTCGCCGCAATCGGAGTTGTCGCTTCGTTATAAGGGGGCGGACTGTCCTTCCACCAGGACTCGCGAAGTCCCGGCAATATCATTAGGGGCAGTGTAAAGATGAATGCTGATAATACATAATTAAACTTCGGATTGGAATTTTCCACGGCAGGCGCGCGCTGAAACGACTTCAGCAACTCAGCGAGCAAAGCTCCGCTCAAGACCGCCATGATAAACATGAACCAGATCACATAACGTAAACCTGAAAGAGCCAGCCAGCCGAAGCCGAGGAACCAAATCCATTCCAGGACGGATAAACGGCGGGGCGAGAGTGCAACCAGCGGAATGAAAAGAAGCAACCAGGCGAAGAAAATATTCATCTGCCAGCCAGCATTTACGGGAGGTCGCCACTCGGTGGCAAACAATTGATCAGATGGCGAGGAAAGCATATCCGAAACGAACTGCCAGACGAAAATACCGCGCGGATTGAGGAGCGTTGCAAAGAGTGAGAGGACAAACCATAAAGCAAGTTTTTTGCGATCTCCCGCGCCAAAGAGTAGCGCCGAACCCATCAGAACAAATGCCAGGATGAAAGAGCCATGTAAATTTGCCCAAAGCAACGTGAGGATGGGAAGAGTCCACATGAACCTGGCGCGTCCATTTTGCCAATTCCATAATATCCACAACATCACAGCAAAAAGCGGAAATGCAAACAATTGCGGGCGCACAGACCACCAGATTAAACTGCTGGAAAGACCAAGAAGGATGGTAAGAAGCGTGGCAAGTTTTGTCTCCGTACCTACATTCCGCATGAGAATCCAAATCATCGCAAACGTAATGGCAATACAAATTCCACGCATAAGGAACGTGAGAGTCGCTCCGCCAAGCGAATGTACCCACCAAAAGATGACAGCCGCAAGCCAGGGTTGATAAAAGATTGGTCTGCCGGGGTAAGTGTAGCTAAACGTATCCACTCTCGAAATGACGCCCGTTTGCAATATGTCTTTTCCAATCCGTACATAGAACCAATAGTCATGCGGTGTAATCGATAGGAAAAATGCAATTGGCAAAAGAATCAATAATGCCACACTCAACCAGAGAAGATCGTAACTACGGGATTGATTTGGATTCATGATGAAATGTGAGGAGCCTGCCAGGCGGGCGATTTATGCACGTGGACAACCTTCCACGCCTCGTTCAATTTGACGATCACGCGGCTCTCGTTATGAGATGCGACTTTCACGCCTTCTGGCGATGCAGTGCTCACAAGTAATGTATAACTTGCGATAGCAGTATCACCGTAATTTTGAATGTGCAGGTTGGCTAGATCGAACCGTGTCAGCGATTTGGCTTTCCCCTCCGAACCAAAGACCGTGCCTCGCTCCGCGTTCGATGACATCATAAACTCATGGAAGGGAAGTCCATCGATACGGTGAGGAGTGATCCACCATTCGTAGAGAGTTAGATCTTCAGAGGTTGTTTCGTTATAGGTCTGCGTGTCATGATCCTGAATGGATTGAAGATGTACTTTCAAAAATGCGATGATTTCTTCGTTTGTCATAATGGCTCCTATACCTAGTGTATGTCATGCTCCCGAAGGGACACCGCTTCGGGACGGTGTGAGCAAAGCGAAGCATCTCTGACATCGTGCAGAAGATCCTTCGGTCGCCACAATCGCTCCCTCAGGATGACATACTCGTTTTATAGCAACACTTTCAAATATTCATCCACCATTTTCTCAACATCAAAAAAGGACTCGGCGCGTGCGCGCGCCAATGTTCGAAAGCGGTCCTGCTCATCGAAGACTTCCACTGCCGCGTTTGCTAGTGCAGAGATGTCTGGTGTTTGTAATTTCCATTGATTGGCGCCATAAGGAACCAATCGTCCCGAATCTCCTCGAACAATCTCTGAAAGCGAACCTGTATCGAAACCAATGACAGGCAAACCACATGCCAGCGATTCAATCACCGAATTCGGACAGGGAGGATTCACTTCGGCAGAAAACAATGCATGGGACGAGCGCATCAACCAGGGAATATGTTCGCGCTGAACGGTATCCATAAATTGAATGCGAAACGCATTTTGAACTTTCAATTTATTTTTCGTACGGCTATCCACGCGCCCAACAATCATTAACTCCATTTTAAATTTTTTCGAGAGCGCATTCGCAAGCGATACCGCGTTGAAGATTCCATAGTTTTGTCCACCCGCCAGGCTTCCCTCCACAACCAGTAAACGATAATGACCCGATGGACGTTCATGTAAGCCCTGAGGCGTATAGCGATTCAGATCCACGCCATTGATAATCACCGAGGAAGGAACACGCGCAGGCTTGTACCAATCTTCCCACCAATGTTTGATAAACTCGCTTTGATAAATTACATGGTCTGCCAATCGTCTGCGAAGGAATGAGAGATTTGCGTTTCCATAAATTGCGCGAACAGTGTAGCGTGGTCCTGCCCAGCGAACGCGATGCACCCAGTTGATGCCGTCGAGCCGTTGCACGAGACGCGTCCCGCGCCGACGCGCTCTCCATAACGGCAGCAGGTGACGGGTCCCCGCGAGAACGAGAATGACATCCGCACCCTGCGAGGGATCGTGGGTGACATCCACGCCGCGCAGGCGCAGTCCATTTTCAAATTTGAGTCGAAAAGATGTGACTCCGCCAAGTCCTTCCACGCGGGGAACAATGCAGATTCGTGGCATGAAGGTATTATAAAGCGATTGTAACAATGAACATATTCTGTGGTTAAATTGTGTCGGAGGATCTTATGGCTCAATCTGATCCAGACCTTGTTGCTTTTCTGAAAGCCTATCCAGGTTATCCGACCACTCACATTATTGATGATCTGCGCGCGGTGGAGTATACGCGCCTGGATGTCGGCGGGCATATTTATCTGGATTACACTGGCGGTGGTTTGTATGCCGAGTCACAGTTGCGTCGCCACAATAAATTGCTCTCTGAACATGTTTACGGCAACCCGCATTCGCTCAATCCCACGTCGATTGCCGCGACACAACTTGTGGAGCATGCTCGCGAATATGTGCTGAAGTTTTTCAATGCTGATCCAGAAGAATATCTTGCGATCTTTACATCCAATGCAAGCGGCGCGTTAAAACTGGTCGGCGAATCGTATCCATTTCCAAGTGGACGTTATCTCTTAACCTTCGACAATCACAACTCCGTAAATGGGATTCGGGAATTCGCACACGCGCACGGTGCAAACGTGATCTACATTCCCGTGGCGTTACCCGATATGCGCGTGGACGATTCACAACTCCGCCGCGAACTTTCTCAGCCTTCGAAGCGCGGACATAACCTTTTTGCCTATCCCGCACAATCGAACTTTTCCTCGGTGCAGCATCCGCTGGAATGGATCGAGGAAGCGCATCGGTACGGCTGGGATGTTTTGCTCGATGCCGCCGCGTTCGTCCCCACATCTAAACTGGATCTGAGCCTTGTCAAACCTGATTTTGTGCCTGTGTCGTTCTATAAGATGTTTGGTTATCCAACCGGGTTAGGTGCGTTGATCGCGCGCAAAGAGGCACTGGCAAAATTACATCGTCCATGGTTCGCGGGTGGTACCATCACCGTCGCGTCGGTGCAGGGTGATAAGTTTTATATGGCAAATGGCGCGTCCGCGTTTGAAGATGGAACCATTGACTATCTTAATATCCCTGCCGTTGAGATTGGACTCAAGCACATCGAGTCGATTGGCTATGATGTGATCCATGAACGCGTCTATTCACTCACAGGCTGGCTGCTGGATAATTTGACGGAAATGAAACATAGTACGGGTGTGCCGCTGGTGCGGGTGTACGGTCCAACGAAAATGGTGAAGCGCGGTGGAGCAGTGACCGTTAATTTTTATGACAAAGACAATAATGCCCTCGATCATCGCTTTATCGAACAGGAGGCGAATGAAGTAGGCATCTCTTTGCGGACAGGCTGCTTTTGCAACCCGGGAGCAGGCGAGATCGCGCTAGGTATATCGCGCGTGGAACTGGATGTCTGTTTTACCCGACCCGGTCACGAGGAACGTCTCACCGTGGATGATTTCCGCCACTGCATAGACGGAAGATCCTCGGGAGCAGTCCGAATTTCGGTTGGAATGGTCACAAATTTCAACGATATACAGGGATTCCTGGCTTTTGCCAGAGGTTTATTAGCTTAATTTCATTTAAACGACTTGACTCTTCCCATTTCCCGAGTATAATTGTTTTGTTGGATATAAAAAACGAGCAAAAACATAGCAAGCGCTTGAGAGAAACTCTCGAAGCGCTTGCATTTGTTTGTCTCTGAGTCTAGTAAATTATACACTGGAACCAGACGGGCTCGATCTATCAGTATTTTGTGCTTACTGGCACATAACTTTTGAGGAGATGACCCAGTGGAAACCAAGGGACTGACCGCACTCCGTATTAGCCTCGCTTCGCCCAGCACAATCCTGTCATGGTCGTATGGTGAGGTGCTGAAACCCGAAACCATTAACTATCGCCGCTTGCGACCTGAAAAAGATGGTCTGTTTTGTGAAGCCATTTTTGGTCCGCAGCGTGACTGGCAATGTTATTGCGGAAAATATAAAAACCCTCGCTACAAAGGTATCATCTGCGATAAGTGTGGCGTGGAAGTAACTCGTGCTGCCGTGCGCCGCGAACGCATGGGACACATCATGCTTGCCACACCCGTTGCGCACATCTGGTATACGCGCCGCATTCCATCCTATTTGGGAATGCTGCTCGATATTTCGCGCCGCAACCTTGATCGCGTGTTGTACTTCGCCCAATACATCGTCACGTACGTGGACGAGGAAGCCCGTACCAAGGCGCTTAAACGCATCGAAGATGAAATCTCTGTCTCCGAGCGCGAACAGGCACAATCGGTCAACTCAAAGATCGCCGAAATCAAGACCAAGCGCGATCATACAGTGAATGATCTCAAACAGAAGAGTTCCAACCTTGAACAGGGATTCGATGAAGCCATCGCTGAAAAGCTCGATCCAGTGATCAAGGAAGGCCAGAAACTCGAAAAACTGCTTCAAGGTCAAATGGGTGAAGCTGCCAAAAAGGCAGTTGTCTTCGAATTCAATAACGAAAAGATTCTTGATGCTGGCGATAAGGTTGCCGCCAAGCATCTGACTCAGGTACAGAAGATCGTCCAGAAGAATATTGAAGCTGTCGAAGGCGAGATGAAAGACGAGCGCGCCCGTCAAGTTGAAGAACTCAAGATGGAAATGGGCAGAATCAAAGCAGATGCCGACATGGCGATGGAATCTCTGCGCTCACAGTTGGAAGATCAAACTACTATTTCCTCGAACCAGTCATCCCGCATGCGCGATGAACTTCTGGAATTGCGCCCCTTCACTTTTATCAGTGAAATACGTTACCGCGAACTCAAGCAGCGTTGGGGACAGGTCTTCCGCGCGGACATGGGTGCTGAAGCGTTCTATGACATTCTCGAGCGCCTCGACCTGGACAAGCTTGCGGATGAACTCTGGAAAGAGGTTCGCAACACCAAGTCCAAGCAGAAGCGCAAGAAGGCGACGACTCGCCTCAAAGTGGTGGAAGCTTTCCGCCGCTCAGGCAACCGTCCCGAATGGATGATTCTGACTGTTTTGCCGGTCATCCCACCCGATCTGCGCCCGATGGTGCAGTTGGATGGTGGACGCTTCGCGACATCGGACCTCAACGATCTGTATCGCCGCGTGATCAACCGCAACAACCGTCTGAAGAGACTGCTCGAACTCGGCGCGCCGGATGTCATCATCCGCAACGAGAAGCGTATGTTGCAGGAAGCTGTCGATAGTTTGATCGACAACAGCCAACGCGGCAAGGCGCTGAGCCGCCGCGGTCGACGCGAACTCAAATCTCTGAGCGATATGCTCAAAGGCAAGAAGGGTCGCTTCCGCCGCAACCTGCTCGGCAAGCGCGTAGACTACTCCGGTCGTTCGGTGATCGTGGTGGGTCCTCAATTGAAACTCTATCAGTGCGGTCTGCCCAAGAGCATGGCTCTTGAGCTGTATCGCCCATTTGTGATCGCGCGTCTCGTTCAAAATAATTATGCTGCCAACGTAAAGGGAGCGCGTCGTTTGATCGAGCGCAACCGTCCTGAAGTTTGGGAAGCGTTGGAAGGTGTGATCGGCGAACGTCCCGTTCTGTTGAACCGTGCGCCTACTCTACACCGTTTGGGTATCCAGGCATTTGAACCTCTCCTGATCGAAGGTTCAGCGATCCAACTGCACCCACTCGTTACTACAGCCTTCAATGCGGACTTCGACGGTGATCAAATGGCTGTCCATGTTCCGCTTTCACAAAAGGCGGTCAAGGAAGCGCGCGAGTTAATGCTCGCTTCGAAAAACCTGCTCAAGCCTGCCGATGGTGAACCAATCATTTCGCCGTCCAAGGATATGGTGCTTGGTGTGTATTACCTCACCATGAAACAGAAAGCCAATCACAAGGGTGATGGACGCGCCTTCTCTGACTTTGATGAAGTCGAGATGGTATATGCGCTTGATCAGGTAGAAATACATTCAGAGATCAAACTACGTGCCATGACCTGGTACGATGACAAAGGCGATCGCCTGTCTGAACCTGTAACCCGTGTCATTGATACGACTGTTGGACGTGTTCTCTTCAACCGCATTCTGCCCCCCGAGGTCCAGTTTGTGAATGAAAAACTGGACAAAGGCGGTGTAAAGGATCTGATCGCGGAAGTCTACGAACTCTGCGGACAGGAAAAGACCACCGACGTCGCAGACAGGATTAAATCTCTTGGCTTCGAGTACGCCATGAAGTCCGGCACCACCCTGGCGGTTGCCGATATCTCCATCCCACCGGAACGCAAGGGCATCATCGAAGAGGCGCTCAAGCAGGTGGAAGTGGTTCAACGCGATTTCCGCCGCGGTTTGTTGACCGAGCAGGAAAAGAACGAACGCGAGATCGAGATCTGGCAGGATACCACCGAAAAAGTAGGTATCGCCGTCAAGAAGCACATGGACCCGGATGGCAATCTCTCCACGATGGCATCCTCCGGCGCGACCAAAGGTGGTTTCTCCACCATTTCACAGTTGGCTGGTATGCGCGGTCTGATGGCTGATCCTTCGGGACGCATCATTCCGATGCCAATCCGCTCGAACTTCCGCGAAGGTCTCACGGCGCAGGAGTACTTCATCTCCACACACGGTGCACGCAAAGGTCTGGCAGATACCGCTCTGCGTACAGCAGATGCTGGTTATCTCACCCGCCGTCTCGTGGATATCGCCCAGGACATTATCATCAACGAACACGACTGTGGCACGCACGATGGTGTCTACATCCGCCGCAAAGATGACGTCGCTGGTCAATCGATGAGCAGCCGCCTCTACAGCCGCTTACTCGCCGAAACTGTACTTGATCCGAAGACTGGTGAAGTCATCGGTGAATATAACGATATTATTAATCAGGAACTCGCTCGCAAGATCGCGGCTTCCGGCATTGTCGAAGTCAAGGTTCGCTCTGCAATGACTTGCGAACTGCAGCATGGCATTTGTTCCAAGTGCTACGGTCTCGATTTGGGACGCGGCTCTATGGTGGAACTCGGTTCCGCAGTCGGTATCGTCGCTGCGCAATCGATCGGTGAGCCTGGTACGCAGTTGACATTGCGTACCTTTCACACAGGTGGCGTTGCCGCCACCAGCGCAGACATTACGACTGGTCTCCCACGTGTGGAGGAACTCTTCGAAGCACGCAAAATGCCAAAAGGTGAAGCCATCGTCGCAGAGATCAATGGAACGATACATATCAAGCAATCTGAAAAGTATGCTGACCTGCGCGAAGTGACCATCGAGCACAGCGAACTTGTCAGCGACGAATACAGCATCCCTGAAGACTGGAAGTTCGCAGTCAAGGATGAGGCAGAGGTCAAAGCTGGTGAGGTGCTGGCAACTCAGGACGACGCGAAGATCGTCGCCCAGCATGCCGGGCGCGTCCGCATCGAAAAGAAGGAGCGCAAGGTTGTTGTCTCGTACGATCAACGTGAAGAGACAAGCTATGATGTACCGACCACATCACGCCTGCTCGTCAGGGATAATGACAAGATTGAAGCAGGGCAGCCTCTGACGGAAGGATCGCTCAACCCGCATCGCGTTCTGAAAATTCAGGGACGTGAGGCGTGCCAGATGTATTTGATGACCGAAGTGCAGAAAGTGTATCGCTCACAGGGTCAGAACATCCACGATAAACACTTTGAAGTCATCATTCGCAAGATGTTGAGCAAGGTACAGGTGACCCGCCCAGGCGATACCAAGTTCCTGCCTGGTGACCCGGTTGATCGCCTCGAACTCCGCAAGATCAATGAGCAACTGCTTGCGGAAGGCAAACAGCCCGCCAAGTTCTCCGAAGTTTTGCTTGGCGTAACAAAGGCATCGCTTAGCACCGACTCGTTCCTCTCGGCTTCATCCTTCCAACACACCATCAAGGTGTTGGCGGGTGCGGCGATCGGCTCTACAACCGATCCATTGTTCGGCTTGAAAGAGAACGTCATCATCGGCAAGCTCATCCCTGCGGGTACAGGCTTTGTACAGGGTCGCTTCAACAATGAGGGCAATACCGATGTAGGGGATGGCTCAACAAGCTGGCCGGAAATCTCAGAAGACGAAGAAGAAGAGGAAGACGCTACTGCAGCAGACGACTAATCAATCAAGGGCGACCCGCCTACAGCGTGGTCGCCCTTTTGATTTAAGGAATCCATTGTTGGTCTCAATACGGCGGAAGAACACCGCCTACTCGACCAGCGGTGTACTTTTGTAATCAACTGTTAGATGGCTAGTTGGCGGATAAAATAGTCCCGTGCCTCATCCACACATCTCCAAAAAACCTGAGGGACAGCCTACGCGCGGCAAGACTGCTTCGAACCGACTCCGCCGCGTCGACACTTTTATTCTGCTCTATGAGCCATCGCTTCTCACGCGGACCGACGGACTCTTCATGAAGAAGGCGGGGTCGCCGATTCAATATTTGTTGACCTCGGCTACGGCTTTGAGGCGCGCACCACGCTCGAAAGCGCCTCGCGTTTCAGACGCGTGAATCCTAATCTCAAAATCCTCGGGGTGGAAATAGACAAGGAACGCGTCGAGAACGCGCTTCCCTTTGCAGATGAAAAAACTTTCTTTCGTCTGAGTGGATTTAACCTTCCCTTGAAAGAAAGTGAACACGTTCGACTGATCCGCGCTTTTAATGTGCTGCGGCAATATGAAGAAAAGGACTTTGCTCCCGCCTACGAACGTCTCGCCCAATATGTTTTGCCCGGTGGCTTGGTGATCGAAGGGACATCGAATCCATTTGGGAGCATTTGGGTGGCAAACGTAGCAAGGAAAGTTGATAATGTCACTCTGAGAGAAGCGAAGAGTCTAGAACAACAACCAATAGAGATTCTTCGGTCGTTACGCTCCCTCACACCGCCCCGGCGCCCCTCCGGGGGAATGACAAATAACTGGAATTTTGAGGCTTTAGTTTTCAGCACCAACTTCCGCCTGGGATTTGACGTGCAGGAATTCCAAACTGTGCTGCCCAAAAATCTAATTCATCACATCACGAGCGGCGAACCGATTTACGATTTTTTCGAGGCCTGGAAGGAGTCGGCGGCAGAGACGTCTGCGATGAAAGCCTTCGGGGCGAGACAATGGTTCGTCAATTCCGCCGAATCGCTGGCGCGCAAAGGATACCAAGTTAATTTGCAGAAAAAGTTTTTGTCGCGGGGATATTTGATTTGGGAACTATAACGACTTGATTACTCGGTCTCAAGTTCTATCGAAGCTTGCTGGATGCGTAACGCAGGCAAATCGTAGTTGGCAATAAAAAGCTCACTGCCTTTTTCTGCCTTGCCTTGTTTGTAATTGTTCATTCCATATTGCAATTCCCATTCATAAATCTTTGCGAACGAGAAGTTTTGCCTTATTTCAGGAGAATCGTCGTAAGTAATTAGCCAGGAATGTTTGCACTTTTTCATTTCTTGAGCAAATTCTTCATGATTAAAACCGGTATGCAAAATTCCGTTTTTGCCGTAAAGCTTTGATTTTGTCGCTTTAAAATAGGGAGGGTCAAGAAATGTGAATATACTTTTGTTACCTTCATGAAGCAGTTCTCGGTAATCCAAATGTGTAATTTTTATACCATCTAACAGAGCACCTAACTTAGCGACTCGTTCAATGGATGAATCTGTAAACCTGGATTCAAATGCAAGTTGGGAATATCCACCGGACTCCACAACACCGGAAAAAGTAATACGATTGAGGACCAAAAAACGAACAGCACGTTCAAACTCGGTCAATAAAGAAACATTTACATTGAGCAATTCAGTGAACAAGTCTTGACCATCTTTTTTGTTCTTCTTCACTTTTGCTACTTCATTTGCAAGTTTTACTGAGTCAATTTGAGCATATTTCCAAAAGTAATACAGTTCGGGATTCAGATCGTTAATCCAAATTCTCAAATTCGGCTGCAGTTGTTTTAGATATATAAAAAAGGATCCACCACCAACAAATGGTTCTCTATATTCCTCTAACTCCTCAGGCAGGAGGAGTTTCATTTGTTGTATCGCACGAGACTTACCGCCGGGATAGCGAAGAGGACTTTTAATCTCTGACATGGTTTATGTTATTTGAATTATATAACAAATGTTCATTACAAGCAGATATGCTAAGACAAAAATTCTGCTTTCACTAAAACTTCTGAAAATCGGCAGGAACAAAACATTTGAAAACTGCGTCTCAAAGACAGAGGGGAGATTTGCGTTTTGGCATTATGATGAATGTGTTGACCGAAAGGAGCACGACATGACCAAACACACTCCCATCCTTTTATCGGTTATTGTTTTATTGGTTGCCTCGCTTGCCTGTGTTGTACCGAATGTTTCTGTCCCTGCTACGCCAGATCAAAATCTGATGAGTACTGCCGTTGCTCAAACGGTTGCTGCGGCTTTAGCACAGACGCAGGTTTCTCCGTCGCTTGTGCCGATTGGTGTAGTAACGGAGACCCCGTCATTGACGTTCACGCCCGAGCCGCCAACGCTCACACCAACCGAAACCCTGACACTCACACCGATTTTCACATCCACGCCGCTGATTCCGCAGATCAGCGTTTCGGTGGCTACCAACTGTCGGGTGGGACCGGGCAAAATCTACGACCGAGTTGGGG
>WNFZ01007331.1_pt1 | contig 11151 bp, 7 predicted proteins | sample 5400081 | NCBI WGS metagenome assembly WNFZ01 (sample SAMN13153365, study PRJNA577476) | soil metagenome | isolation source: 80 cm soil or saprolite under grassland replicate 1 | place: USA:California | collected 2016-06-15
CTTCCGGTGGCGCTGCGCCGGCGTGGGCCGCGGAGGCACGAAAGTCGCTACGCGCTTAAAGTCCGATTGGCGTGGAACGCTGCCGATAACGAGCCGAATATCGGCTGATCGTGTCGGTTACTTGGAGCCGGGAGCGAGCACGCCGGGGTCCCGGGTGTTCGACCCTTCGTGGGTAGCCGGCCGTGGCGCATCCGCAATTGGCCATTTCCCTGTCAGGAGTTGCAACCACGAACGGGTCTCCGGACCCGCTTGCACCACCCTGGTCTCCCCCACGTCGTCAGCCTGTGTTTGAGGCACCCGATTGCTCCTAAACGCTCGTATCTATACTACGATTATCGACACATGCGCTAAAAACTTGCGCACCGATTCGGTTCAAACAAGACCCTTTCGGACAGTCGGCGTTGGGGCCGTTCCAGCTTCTGACGCGGCTTGAAGGAGCTGGAATCCCACAGAAAACGCTGTGGAGACAGTGTCCACGCAGCAGCGGACGATGTCGCAGTGCCATTTCAGGAACACGTTGCGCGTGTGATTTGCGAAAAGGATCATCGCCATCTCCCGCTGCAGCTTCCCGTCTGGGCCACACCGGCGGATCGTGATCGGCGCCGCCATCGTGTAGAGGTCCTCGCGGCGGTCGTCGTTTTCCATTTTTTGCCATTTTTGCGCACGTCTTTTCTGATCTGGCCCGAGAAAAATCACGCCGCGGGTTTGTTCCTTTCCATTATTGAGGTCGTCTTCGAGCGCTTTCGGTAAGCCTGCGTTTGCAGCTATCGGTTGAGACCGACGCGCCCTGGCTGAGTCGTCGACGTGGCCCTTTCTGAGGATCGTCACGTAGCTGCCATCCGGGTTGAGTCGCCGCAGAGCCACCCAAAGACTGTCGGGATCGCCGGTAACGTCAGCGAGCAGCTCGCGGTACAGCGCCACCACCTCCTCGAGGTACGCGCTGAGATCGGGAGTAAACGCTCCCCGGCCGGCGGCCGCCTCAGCGAGGTTCTTGCCCATCTTCGCGAATTCCGGAACCGCACGATTTCGCGCGTTGTGAATGAACCGATGAAGCTGTGCCGTCGCCCGTAATGCGGCGTCCTTCTCCGGGACCTGCGACTGTTTTACGCAATCGAGCGCTTGTTGCTCCGCTGCCTTCGCTCCCTCGCGCAGGAGCCGACCCTTAACAAGCGACTGGACCTGCGTTCTTTCGTCGTGTCCAGACTCCGCGAGGACGCTGTCCACGATCGTCTTAGTCACGTGCCGATGGGCGCCCCAAAATCCTGCGATCAAGCCCGTGATCCAAAACAAACCGGTCCACGGATTCACGTCGCCATGCCACTTGGTGATCAGCATGCCGCCCACGGTGGTAGACAGCGCGAAGACGCCGTGGCTGACAGGAGACAGTTTTCGTAGCGTGGACCCTTTGTCCACGACGGTCGACTGGAACCACATGAACCCTAGGAAACCGCTTCCTACCAGCGCCAGCAGGCGTTCGATCCATGCATTGAGCTGTCCCGCCAATAGTGCACCCGTCCAGAGCCCCCTACCGTAGTTGGCGGAAGGCAGAACCGTCAACCCGCATGACGGTGGACATACGACTGGGAGCGCAAGGTTCCGCAGCTCTACCGCGTGCCGAATCACACCGGCTTCCGGCAACGCCGCGCCCCTGATTCGCGACAACCGAGCGAGGAGACGCCTCGCATGGAACCCGTCGCGAACAAGAGATGGAAGCCTGAAGGGGACGTCGAGACCCGGTACCGGAAGGCCGGCCAGGAATGGGATCGCCGCATGGGGGCGGCGGTCGTCCAGGCTCGCAACTGGCGCCTGGCGACGCTGCTGTCACTTGGCCTCGTCCTCGTCTCGCTGATCGGAACGATCTACCTCGGCGCGCAGCCGAAGGCCGTGCCGCACATCGTGCAGGTCGACAGGATCGGTGCGCCGACGTACCTCGGCCCGGTTGGCCAGACGGGGCGTGACTGGAAGCCGAGCGACGCAGCCCTGAAGTACCACCTGCGCCGTTTCATCACCCAGACCAGGACCATCTCGTCGGACGCGGTGGTGATGAAGCGCAACTGGATCGACGCCTACGCGCTGATCACCCAGAACGCCGCCAACCATCTCAGCGCGTTCGCACAGCAAACGGATCCCTTCAAGCGCGGCGGCGAAGAGCGAGTCACCGTCGACATCGCCGCCATCGTTCAGCTATCCGCTGACACCTGGCAGGCGGACTGGATCGAGAAGGCCTGGGACAAGGCCGGGAACGAGGGCGCCGGCGCCGTGTGGCGCGGCACCTTCCGCGTCGTCGTCCGCACGCCCGAGAGCGAGGACCAGATCGCGGCGAACCCGATCGGTCTCTTCGTCGACGAGTTTCACTGGTCGAAGGTCCAGAGCTGACCCGTGCGTTCCGAACCCTTCACCCCGGAGATTCCGATGCGCATCAGATGTGCCCCGATGTTGCTACTCGCTTCCGTTTCGATCGGCTGCGCGCCACACCAGCCGCCTCGCTACCTTCGCGCGGCCCCAGTCGAGGAGAAGCCACGAGCTCCTGCGGTCATTCAGGTGCCGAAGCCGCTGCCCCTGCCGGGTCAGCTCCAGCGCGTGCCGGTGCCCGCGCAGAGCCGACGCGGCGACAAGAAGCGCCCTTCGGACGTGATTGCCGACGCCAACCGGGCGGCGACGGCGAGCCCTGATCGCGAGGGCTACTTCAACGCGATCATGACGTACGACTTCGCGGACGGCGCGCTCTTTCAGGTGTACGCAGCGCCGCTGCGGCTCACGACGATCCAGCTCCAGCCGGGCGAGAAGATCGTCGGCAAGCCGGCCGCTGGCGACACGATCCGATGGGTCATGGGAGTGGGCCGATCGGGGGCCGATCGGTCGGAGCAGCAGCTCCTGTACGTCAAGCCGACGCGCGCCGATCTGGAGACGAGCATGGTGATCACGACCGATCGCCGCACCTATTACCTCGACCTCCGGTCGTTCGATGAGACGTACATGGCCGCCGTCCGCTGGCGGTACGCCCAGGACGAGATCGCGCAGGCCGAGGGGGCGGCGGCCCGTGAGGACGCGCTGGCCGCCGCGACCACCGCCGCGAGCGTCAACATCGAGGCGATCAACTTCTCCTACCGGATCAGCGTCGAGAAGGGGAAGCCGGTCTGGACGCCGACGCAGGTCTTCGATGACGGCCGGAAGACATTCATCCGGTTCCCTTCCGCGATGCTGGTCCGAGAGGCGCCCGCGCTGTTCGTGTTGTCGAGCGCGAACGAGACGCAGCTCGTGAACTACCGCTTGAAGAACGACTACTTCGTCGTCGATCGCCTGATCGAGCGGGCGGAGCTGCGCCTCGGCCAGAAGGACCAGGAGATCGTCCGCATCTCGCGCGGCCGCTGAGGAGGTTGGTCATGGAGCCGACAGCGGAAACCACGAAGCCAAGCGGAGCACCGGACGACGCCGTGACCCGGGGAACCCAGGCCACGCAGGGGACCGACGTTCACAAGACCAAGATCCCTCCCAACGATCCGCGGTTGCAGGTCGACCGGCCCCGGGCACGAACGCTTCGAAGGGGCGCCGTCCTGATCGCCGTCCTGGCGCTCGCATTCTTCGTCGCGCTCGCCCTGGTCGTGGGCCTGGCCGGATCGTCGGATGCCCCGGCCGGTGGGAAGAAGGAACAGGCGCAGGGCGAGGTGCCGACGCCCACGGCCGCCGCCCTACCGGAGGCGATCAAGGATCCGCCGGTCCCGCCTGCGGCATCCCCCGCTTCGAATGGGCAACCCGACGCGGGCCCGACGTCTGTGGGGGGCGTGAGCGATCACCGGATCGACACGATGACGCAGATGCGGGCAGAGGAGCTGGTTCGGGCCCGCGCTGCGAGCGTGCTCGTCGGGATCGACGACACCGCCGTTCTCGGTCAACAGGCCGCCGTCGAGCAGTCGCGCCGTGCGGAGACTTCACGAGAAGGAGACGCCGCGCCGGGCTCCACGATGCGCCCGGCCGGCGCGGACGCGAACCGTCCGGTCGATCCAAACCTCCAGGAGCGGAAGAACGACTTCCTCGCGCGCGCCGGCGCCTCGGAGGACGAGTACCTCGAGAAATCCATGACCCGCCCGCGCAGCCCGTACGAGGTCAAGGCCGGGACGGTGATCCCCACCGTGCTGATCAGCGGCATCAACAGCGATCTGCCCGGCCAGATCGTCGCGCAGGTGCGCGAGCACGTCTACGATACGGTCAGCGGCAACCACCTCCTCATCCCGCAAGGATCGCGGCTGATAGCCGCGTACGACTCGATGGTCGCCTGGGGCCAGGAGCGCGTGCTCGTTTGCTGGCGGCGCTTGATTCGACCGGACGGCACCTCGATCACGCTCGACTGCATGCCCGGGGTCGATCTCGGCGGCTACGCGGGCTTCGCCGACGAGGTCGACAATCACTGGTGGAAGATCATCAGTGGCGCCGTGTTCAGCAGCGTGCTCGCCGCGACCGCGCAGCGAAGCCAGGGGGACGTGAGCGGCTTTCAGCCGACCTTCCCGCAGGTCTGGGCGGGCAACGCCGCCGGCCAGATCAACCAGTCGGGCCAGCAGATCACGCAGAAGAACCTCCAGCTGCAACCGACGATCACGGTGCGGCCAGGGTTCTCCGTCAACGTCCTCGTCACGAAGGACATCGTCATCGCCCCGTACCGGCAAGGAGCAAGACCATGAGCGCCAGACCTGAACCCGTCACCGATGAGGAGCTCAGCGAGTTCGCCAGCCAATTCCCCGCCATGCACCAGCCGTCGGACTGCATCGCGTCCGTCAGGCGGATCATGGATTGTTTCGCCAGCGTCTTCTTCAGCCGCGAGCGCATCGAGCAAGACGGCCTTTTCACGGTCTCTGGGCCTGCAGCGTCGAACGGAGTTCCCCCGTCGGCGCCGGAAGCCGCGCTAGCGAAACACGATCCCCATGCAGGCACGGCAACCGCCTACACCGTGAAGCGCGCGAACGAGATCGGAAGGGCGCTGCAGGCTCTTCCCGATGTCAAAGACTCGCGACGACGCCTGACCGAGCGGGAGGTAGTACGACACCTCGCCGGCGAAATTGCCGCCTTGCAGGCGCGCGGATACACCATCGACGACGTCGTCGGGCACCTCGTCACGCTCGGCTTCGAGATTAGCGCGCCGACCCTCCTCCGCTTTCTCTCACCATCCCCGTCTGACGCTAACCCTGACGTGCACGGACCGCCCTCTCCGGACGTCGCCCTCCAGAGCTGGTCCGACGTCTTCGGCTTGCCGTCGGACACGGATTTCCCGCTCGACATCGACGTCGATGACGCCTCCGAGCGTTGAAAGGCCCGAGTCCAGCGCGAAGGCCCCCTTCCCCATGACAACCAAAAAAAGGAGCACCACCATGAACCGCGAGCACGTCAACACCGCCGAGATCGTCGGACGCCTCGGCCAGGACCCCGACCTGAAACGCACCGAGGACGGAACGGCCTACGTCAAGCTCTCGATCGCCACGTCTGAACGCTTCACGGACCGCGGCGGCAGCATTCATGAGAAGACCGAGTGGCACAACGGGATCGCGTGGGGGAAGACGGCCGAGGACGTCGCCGCCGAATTCAAGAAGGGCGAATCGGTCGCGCTCTCCGGATCGCTGCGCATCAACAGCTACGAGAAGGACGGCGTCAAGAACCGGGTCACGGAGATCACCGTCGACCAGGCCCGCAAGAATCTCGACAACGCCCCGTCGAAGTGCGAGACGCGGCTCGTCGGCGTCGTGCGCGAAGAGCCGAAGGTGCTCGACCTTGGTGAAGGCAAGCAGCTGACCGTCGTGAGCGTGGCGACGAAGAGCGTCGTCAACGGTCGCGAGCGGGAGGACTGGCACAGCGTCAACCTGTGGGGAAAGACCGCGGACGCGGCGCGCGACATCAAGCCCGGCGACACCATCGCCGTCAACGGGTCCCTGCGCCATCGCAGCATCCCGGGCGAGGAGGGTCAGCAGCGAAAGCTGTCGGCCATCGAGTGCCAGAAGTTCCAGGTGCTCGAGCGCGCGCAGGAGCGCTCCGTGGCGCCGCAGATCCGCAAGGCCGGAAAGAACGTCGACCGCGGCATGTAGCACATGACCGACGGCTCTTCATGGCGACGTCTCGACGGTGAAACACCGTTTCCACGCTGAAACCATGCGCCTCTTCATAGCCGAGAAGCCGTCCCTGGCGCGCGCGATCGCGGAGGTCCTTCCGGGGCCGCCGCAGCGCCAGGACGGCTACATTCAGTGCGCGGGCGGCGACGTCGTCGCCTGGTGCGCGGGCCACATCCTCGAGCTGGCGCCACCCGAGGCGTACGACCCGGCATACAAGCAATGGCGGGCGGATCACCTGCCGATCGCTCCGCGTGACTGGAGGCTGACCGTGTCCGCGCCCGGTCTCCTCAAGACGATCAAGGCGTTGTTGCCGAGGGCGACGCGCGTCATCCACGCCGGCGATCCGGATCGCGAGGGGCAGCTGCTGATCGACGAGGTGCTCGAGTTCCTCGGGTACCGAGGGCCCGTCGATCGCCTGCTCGTCTCTGACCTCAACCCGCCCGCCATCCGGAAAGCCCTTTCCGACCTTTGCGACAACCGCAGCTACCGGGGGCTCTACGAAGCAGCGCTTGCCAGGCAGCGGGCCGATTGGCTCTACGGCATCAACCTGACGCGGCTGTACACGGTGTTGGGGCGCGCCGGCGGCTACGACGGGATCCTGTCGGTCGGGCGGGTGCAGACCCCGCTGCTCGGTCTCATCGTCCGGCGCGATCTCGAAATCGAGCGCTTCAAGCCGCGGACCTACTTCGCCATTCGCGCCCGCGCATCGTCGTCCAACGCCGGATTCGCCTCCGCGTGGATACCGCCTGACGGCGATGCCGACCTCGACGAAGATCGGCGGCTCGTGAACCGAGAGCGCGCACTTGCGATCCGAACGACGACAGCCGGGAAGACGGGGGTCGTCGTACGCTGCACGCGCGAGAAGAAGTCTGAGCCTGCGCCGCTCCCGTACTCGCTACCCGACCTTCAGATCGACGCTGGTAAACGGCTTGGCCTCAGCCCGAAGCAAACCCTCGAAGCGTGCCAGGCGCTCTACGAAAAGCACCGGCTCATCACCTATCCCCGTTCCGACACCTCTCATCTCCCGGAGGGCCAGCACGGGCAAGCCGCAGGTGTTCTCGCTACGGTCGCGGCGAACGCTCCCGAGCTGGCCTCGTCGGCCGCCGAAGCGAACCCAACGCTGCGCTCGCGCGCGTGGAACGACAAGAAGGTGACAGCCCACCACGCCATCATCCCGACGGCGCTGGCCCGGCCGAGCGCCGAGCTCTCCTCCGCTGAGCGCCGTGTATACGACTTGGTGGCGCGTCGGTACCTGGCCCAATTCTATCCCGCGTTTGAGTATCAGGAGACGACGATCGATGTCGTGGTGGTCGGCGAAAGCTTTCGCGCGTCCGGTCGGCAGACCGTCGCGGACGGTTGGCGGGCACTCTTCGGCGCACCGCCTACTGAGGACGCCAACGACCGGCCCCGTGACGAAGCGGACGCCGCTGCGCAAGCACTCCCGCTCCTCCACGACGGCGAAGCCGTCACGTTCGACCAGCTCGACGTCGCCGAAAAGCAGACGACGCCGCCCAAGCGCTTCACGGACGCCACGCTGATTCAGGCGATGACCGGAATCGCCCGATTCGTCGACGATCCGAAGATTAAGCAGCTCCTGCGCGAAACGGATGGGATCGGCACACCAGCGACGCAGGCTCAAATCATTCAGACGCTCTTCGATCGCGGCTTCATCGAGAAGCGAGGCCGCCAGATCCATTCCACCGACGTCGGCCGGGCCCTGATCCAGACCTTGCCGACCGTCGCTACCAAGCCCGACATGACGGCGCTATGGGAGGCGGCGACTCGTCGGATCGCCGACCACGACATGCCACTCCCGTCGTTCGTCGCAGCTGTCGCGAAGCAGATCGGCGAGCTTGTCACCGCCGGTCGCGCCGTTGGCGCTCTCAAGATTCCGGGCGCCCGCCCGTGTTCAGCGCCCGGCTGCAGCGGATTCATGCGCCGCCGGCACGGACAGCACGGGCCATTCTGGTCTTGCAGCCGGTATCCGGAATGCTCGCAAAAGGCGGCAGAGGATCAGCGCGGCGTGAGCGGGCGCCAGGGTCGGCGCGGCCGCCGCGGCACCGGCCGCGGCGGCGCATCCCACCGGCCCCGCACGGAGCCACGGTCGTGAGCGCGAACGCGGCGCTCGTCGAGTTGGTCCGAGACGCCCTGCGGGATCCTTCAATCAGAGACGAGATCAGGGCCATCGTCGCGAACGATAACGCCCAGCCCGCGGAAGCCGCCGCCGACACAGAGTCGCTCGTCGACGCTCACGCGGCCGGCAAGCTCCTCGGTATGAGCGCGGCCGCCGTGCGTGCGGCAGCGTTTCGCGGAACGCTCCCATCGCATCACATCGGCCGCCTGCTCCGATTCCGGCCCAGCGAGTTTCTACCTCGGGCCCGAACCGCAACCGCGAGCGTACGTTGACAACGTCAGGATCATTCCTCAATGCCCACAAGGTTTTTCTGCCGGAGTTGCTTACGGCTCTGTGCATCTGAGCACGGGCCGCAGCTGTCCGATGTCGGTCGAGCTTTCGCGGGCCGGCTGGCCTTCTGCCTATGGCTGAGGCCGCCCGCGCACTGGAGTGAAACGCTCCACGGTCTACCATCTGTATGGGAGGTCGACTGACCGTCCACACCGGGCACGCTCGACTTATCGTGTCGAAGACCGAGGTCGCTGCACTCGTGGGCCGCATCATAAGGCCCGTCCGATAGCTCCGATTCGGTTCCCTTCACGCCGCTTGCCCCCCTCCATCGGGCTGGGCAGCAATGCGAACTGACCGGGCGGTCACACGATCTTCGGCACGAGTAACGCGATGAACGGGTGGACTCCGCTCTGCAAGTACGTCTTCGACGTGAAGTAACGCCTCGCCGCGGCTCATGACGGCGGGCGCGCGTAGTCGACGAGGACCGTCAACGTGTCCACGCCGTCGAGCGCGTCGTGCGGGATGGACACCGAGACGCCCTCGGTGTCTGCGGGCGTTAGGTCTTCGAACGTCGTGACGGCCCGCGCGCCGCGCTCGCACGTCAGCAGGATGGAGGCGTCGCCCCGGACACGCAGCTTCTCGTGCGACGTCGAGCCGCCCGTGGGCGCGGAGACGAACATCCGCACGGCGCCGTTCGAGGCCGGCAGGAACGGGAAGTGCTTCGCGGCGAGCATGAACTTGAGGTCGGCCCCCGGTTTTCGGGCCGCGGCCCAGGCGTCGGGAAACTCGCGGCGCACGTCGAACGCGCGCGTCCCGGCGTGGAGCCCGAGCCCCTTGGCCTGGTCCGCCGCGGCGGCCTTCGCGAGCAGCCCGCCCGCTTCGCGCGCCGTGTACTTGACGTGCAGGACGACGTCCGAGACCGTGCGCAGGTCGAAGGCATTCTGCTCGGCGGGCAGCTCGAGGCGCCATCGGCTGATGGCCCCCGCTCCCTCGAACGGCAGGTAGCGCTCGTCGCGGAAGTTGACCTCGAAGATGCCGGCGTCGTTCTGGCCCGTGCTCGTCGAGATGGACTGGACGGACCCGGAGCCGTACGTGAAGCGCTCGTCGTCGTCGACGGGCGTCTCGGCGTAGGCGTTGCCGGCCGTGGGATCGCGCCGCTTGCGATGATCCTGCAGCGCCAGCGTGCAGCTCACGTTCGTGTACGGCCCCGCGACGCACGGAATGCTGAGGCTCACCGACTTCAAGCGGCGCAGGTAGTGCCCCGGATAGTCGCCGTCGAAGAGCCGCTCGGCCAGATCGACCTCGCAGGCGCCGGTGTCGACGAGATCGAGCAGGTTTCGGCCGTCCTGCCAGTAGTCGCCCCCGATGAACCGCCGATCGTCGCGGCCCAGCTCGTGCCGGAAGGCGCGCTGCGCCTTCCGCGCGACATCGAGCGCCAGCGCGAACACGCCCTTGTAGAGGCGCAGGACCTCCTGTGACATCCAGGTGTACAGAGCCTCGCTCGAGAACTTCTCGCTCAACAGGCGCTCCATCTCGTCGGCGTCGTCCAGCTGGCGCTGCTCGACGTCGACGTCCTTTTGCGTGATCTCCTCACGGATCATCGCCCCCAGCAGCTGCTTGTCGAGGTGCATGACCTCGAGCGCCGCCTGGTTGTGCCGCTGGGCCCAGTCGGCCTGGCGCAGCAGGAACGACCCCGCGCGCGAGTACCGCGACGCTTGCTGGTTCTGCTTGCCCGCCTTGGCTCGGAACGTCTGCGCCACGACGCTCGCGATCTCGCCGAACAGCCGGCCGCCGATCTCGAGGTCCAACCCGATCCCGAAGGGCTCGACGTGCGTGTGGGTGTTCGGGATGTAGCGAAGGAACCCGCCAATCATCTCGGCGTCCTCGGCGGACTGTTGGCTGGCGCGCGCGTCCTCGAGCAGCTTCAGCTCGCGGGCCTCCTCCTGCAACATGAGGCAGCCCGTGAGCGGAGAGCTCTCTTCGCCGCCGCCGCTGAACACGGCCTCGAGGGGGTTCAAGAGCGCGTGCGCCGTCGAGTCCGGCGGATCGATGCTCTGCACCTTCAGCCCGAGCGCCGGCACCGGCATCAACTCAATCGTGACGCCGACGACCGGCTGGATCTCGGGCTTTGCGACATACTGGCGGGCGTCGTTGAGCCGACGCACGGCCGAGGTGCGCGCGAACTCGAGCGCCTCGCGCGCGTTGATCGCCTCCCGGTGTGTGGCCTGTTTGACGCCCAGCACGAGGTCGTGCAGCCCCTTGTCGTGGCCCGCGCGAACGAGCGCCAGGTGCTCCCCGTCCTTCTTCTCGAGCGCGGCGAGGAGCTGGCCCCCGAGGCCCTTGACCTCGGCGCACAACTCGGTGGCCTTCTGGAGCAGCACGGAGAATCGGTAGCCTGGGGCGTCGCCCGTCAGGTCGTCGAGGGCGTCGTCGATGTTGAGGCCCGCCGCGACGGCCGCCGCGAGCAGGCCCGGATCGATCGGCGCCTCGAAGAGCGGCAGCACGCGACGGTGTCCCTCGAGATCCTCGCAGTTGCGAATCTTGAACAGCCGGTCGGCGACGGTATCCCAATATGTCAGCAGCCGATCGTTCGGCGTCATGCAGAAGAGCAAGATCGAGACGAGGTTCTGGCCGAGCGGCAGCAGGGCTCCCGCG
>WNFZ01008965.1_pt1 | contig 11148 bp, 7 predicted proteins | sample 5400081 | NCBI WGS metagenome assembly WNFZ01 (sample SAMN13153365, study PRJNA577476) | soil metagenome | isolation source: 80 cm soil or saprolite under grassland replicate 1 | place: USA:California | collected 2016-06-15
ACGATGGTGGAGATTTCCAGAATCCAAAACGCCATCATCGCAAGGCTGTAAGTGATAAAGAACTGAATCAGAGCAGCCATCAACATCGACACCGTGGCAACTACATAGACCAGCGGATCGGTAGGCAGCACGATGTAGTCGCGGTAATAAATAAAGATCAGCGCAATCGGCGGCAGAGTGACGAAGGTGTAAACGAGGCGGCCGCTTAGAAAAATGCTGAACCGGTATGCGAGATAACTCATCGGCTTGGTGAGAAGCGCATTGATCTGGCCTTCGCGAATATCAGCGGCGATCTGCCATTCGTCCTCTGTTGGCGTGACCAGATTGCTGACCAGGATAGTGAGCAAATAGTAATAGATCATCGAGCCGTAGTCGTAGCCGTGGAGCCCTCCGCCGCGCTCCTTGAACACCGCGGCCCAAAGAAACACCGTGCCGGCCAGCGGAATCAGGCCAAACAGCGCGCGCAGAAAATAATTCCACCGATAAACGAACGTGTTCTGCAGCCCGATGTTAAAAACCGACCCGTACTTTTCGATCCTGCTCGTGCTCATGCTCGTCATCCTAACGGAGTCTCCTGCAATCGAGCATGAGCATGAGTAAGAGCAAGAGCAGGATTCGCTGTAGTGGCGGTCTATGACCTTCGGGACTGGTCCTGGGAAAAGGAAGACCAAGCGTCACGTTCACACCTTGGTGAAAGGCGTGAAGTTTCAGCGGAATCAATCCTTGATCGTGATACATGCAGAGTACCGCATCGAATTCGCCTTCAATTGCGCGATGAAAAACGGTGTCCGGAGAGTACGGACCGGTGAAGACGCAATGTGACTGGTGAGAAGTGAGAAGTGATCGGTTTAACTCGGCGACCGCCGGCGCGATGGTTTCGATTTCTTCCCGGCCGAGTTTGCCGGATTCACCGGCGTGCGGATTTAATCCGGCGACGGCAATGCGCGGCGCGTTTATGGATCGTGAATAAAGGAAATCCGCCAGCAACAGACCAACCCGGACAATCTCCGATTGTTGGAGCGCGCTCGCGGCCTTGCGCAATGGAAGGTGCGCTGTTACAAGCGCGACCGTGATTTTTCCGCCGGTCAGACACATCGCGAAATTTTCGACGCCGCAGCGCTGTGCAAAAAATTCCGTTTGTCCTGGAAACTTGAAGCCCACTCCGTACATCCGGGCTTTGTGAACTGGGCCACTTACGATCGCATCGAGCTCACCGCGTCGCACCAGGGTGACCGCTTCCTCCAGCGCAGCCGCGGCAGCGCGAGCTGTTTCCTGCGTTGGATTTCCTGGCTGGCAATCAGGATATTTGCCGATGATCTTGTATTCGGCTGATTTCGGAACTCGATCGGACCTCAGCGCGAGATCGGTAATTTCCGGCCCGATCCCGGCGCAATCGCCGAGCGTAATCCCAATGCGCGGCTCCATGGTGCATCTTCATCAACAGATCGCCACGTAGCAAGCGCGCGTGGTACGAGCCCTCGAGCGCGAAGCACCCCGCTGTTGCCCTCTTGGACCTCTGAGAGGAGCTGACGAAACGGCTCGTGACTGATCATACATCCGCGCGCGACTTCAACGTCATCGTTTGGACGCGCCAGGGAATCGAAGACTTTCTGATACGCGGCACGATCACACCGACGCAGGCCTTGTAACTGCTGCGAGGTATCAGGCCGGTCGAGAACGGCTCGCAAATTTCGTTCGCCCTCGGACGTAAGCCCGGCAACGCCAATACCTCCAAATGCGAAGGATTTTGCCGCGGCAAGGTCACGCGCATTTGTATTCTCAGACGGAGCTGCTCCTGAAACGTGCCATTGCGCCAGCACAATTCCCACGATGAGCATGACAAAAAGCGTTTTCACAATGCAGGGCGCATAACGAGACTCAAGATCAGCCACCGCTGGTGACAGCGAGACTGGCTTGGAATGAACGCGTGTTAATCATCGGAAAGTGGAGCCGTACGCCGGCCAGCGATTGGCGGCATCGTTTGGATAGATGTGGGTTAATGTGGCCTCCTCGGTCGCTTCTCGGGAACAATGACCTTTCCGTCCATCGCGACGTGAACGTGTTCGAGGCGTGGATCATCGCTATACAGTGGCGGGTTCGTGGTGAAACCAATATCATACGCCCAGTGATTGTCGGTCAGACCAAGCTGCATCAGGTGAATCGTGAACGCGGTGGCACCTTGCACTCCCAAGGTGTTCTGCACGTACTCGTCTGCTACCGTGACTGCCTTGTTAGGTGACAGCGGCGCCTCCTGATTTCCTCCCGGCTTCCACACAGGAATAGCTTGCAGCCGAGACTGCTTCATGGCCCATACGAGCTCCGACTGCTCGTCTAATCCCATACTAAACAGGAACACCTCGGAATCATCTTCGGCTGCCGTCGCCAGTGCGCAGGAACTCAGCACGAGCGCCCCGATTAGGACGAAACAGCGCGCAATCGTCTAACGAGAATTAGACGAACATTCGCATTTAAACGCGAACATTTTTTTAGGCTGCCAGTCAAAACGCCCAACGCCGAACGTTACATCAAAACTGCCGGATATAAGCCTTTTGGCGGAGACTGGCGATCCAGCGTTCCTGAATTTGCTGCGCTTCGTCCTGGATCAGTTTTTTCTCGATATCGCCCCGCGCTTCAGCCAGCGCACTTCTTCGGCTAGCGCCTTTTGCGCTTGAGCGTTTCCAGTGTCCTTTTGGCCAGAAATCATGATCATCCGCAACTTGATCTCTTCCTTGGTCGTAAATAGGTCGCGATGCTTTCTGTAGAAATCTTCGATTTTCGTCGGGGAAGCAATCATGTTCGTTTTGACGTTATGGCTGCGCATCGCCTGCACCATTATTCTTTCCAATTCCTTTTCTTTGAATTCGCCCAGCGAATAATTCTGTGCCTCGAGCGTCTTGATAAATGTATTGCGATCGCCGCCAAAATTCTCCCGGATGATATCGTGCACCCGCTGGTCCACAATGTGATCGGGGATCTGATAGCTTTCCTTTTTGAACGCCTGGATGATAAGCCGTCGGTCGATCAGATCTTTTAAAGCGAGCTGCCGCACTTCTTTCACCTTGTTTTCCAACTCCTGGCCGGTTAATTGCGACCGAAGCAGTTTTTCCCGTGGCGCGGACAACTGCCGCACCTGTGAGAATGTGATGACGTCGCCATTCACGACCGCAGCCATGCCGTCCACGACCTGAGCGTCTTGGGCAAATGCAGCGCAACAGATGGGCAACAGAGCAAGCCCACAGACCGCCTGCGAGACGACCGCGAATGGAGGGACCAAGTTTTTCATAATTTCTTTATCAGTTCCAGAATCTCCCCGAGATGCTGCTCGATTTTGGCTCCAACTAAACGAGGGAATTTGCCCGCGACAAGTATAAAATCCCCGCGCCGGGTCAACATCAATTTGCGTTCACGCACCTCGACACGGTTTATCCCTGATTTTGCCGCGGCGAGTTTGATTTCGATGAGGCCAAACAAATTGTCAACCGCCCCCGGGAATGGCCCAAAGCGGTCTCGCCAGTCGCGCCGTAGACGCTGCAATTGCTCGTGCGTAGTAACTTCTGCGACGTCGCGATATGCCCGGATGCGCAAACTGGGGTCGCTGACGTAGGTGATCGGAATGAAGGCTGGGATGCGCTCGATGGGAGGCGCCTTCCCAAACGCCACGACCGACTGGACAGTGGAGCTCATTGGTTGTTGCACAAACTCCGCTTCGTTTGTGGCGAGGAAATCAAGGTTTAAATCAACATCGAGCCGAAACCGCGGCTTTTTGCCTTTGAGCTGGGCGACTGCCTGTTTGAGCAATTGACAATACAAATCAAAGCCGATCGCCACGATGTGGCCGCTTTGAGCTGTCCCCAGGATACTTCCCGCGCCGCGAATCTCCAGGTCGCGCATGGCGATGCGAAAACCTGCGCCGAGCGAACTATATTGTTTGATGGCGCTGATCCGTTTGCGGGCTGCGCCCACTGTCATCATCTCGCGCGGAAGCAGCAGATAAGCGTACGCCTTATGCTCGGCCCGGCCGACCCGCCCGCGCAATTGATACAGGTCGGCGAGCCCAAACTGGTCCGCCCGATCGATGATGATGGTGTTTGCATTCGGAATATCGAGACCGCTTTCGATAATCGTAGTGCAAACGAGCACGTCGGTTTTCCCGGCAATGAATCGCGCCATGACGCCTTCCAGTTCGTCGGCATCCATCTGGCCATGCCCGATCTCAACTCTGGCCGACGGACAAAGATCGACAATTCGGTCACGCACTCGCTCAATGGTCGCTACGCGATTGTGTAGGAAGAATACCTGACCCTGCCGTTCCAGTTCGCGATCAATCGCAGCGCGGATGAGCCGCTCATCGTAAGCCGAGACCACTGTTTCCACAGGCAGGCGGTTGAGCGGCGGAGTCTCGATCGTGGACATATCTCTTACGCCCACAAGCGAAAGATAAAGGGTGCGTGGAATCGGGGTGGCCGAGAGCGTCAGCACATCGACCAGCTTGAAGAGTTCTTTGAATTTCTCCTTGTGCAGCACTCCGAAACGCTGCTCCTCATCGATCACCACCAGGCCGAGGTCCTTGAATAATACGTCGCCCGAAATGAGCCGATGCGTGCCGATGACAATATCGACGCCGCCTTCGCGCAATAGCCGCAAGACTTTCTTCTGTTCGGATTGCGAACGGAAACGGCTGAGCATTTCGATGCGCACGGGGTAATCGAGCATCCGTTGGCGGAATACCTCGAAATGTTGTTGGGCCAGAACTGTAGTCGGCGCCAGCACGGCCACTTGTTTTCCGTCCATGACTGCCTTGAACGCGGCGCGCACCGCCACTTCGGTCTTGCCAAAACCGACGTCGCCACAAATCAAGCGGTCCAGCGGTCGAGGACGTTCCATGTCGATCTTCGTATCGACGATTGCCTTCATCTGGTCCGGCGTTTCACGAAACGGGAATGAATGTTCAAATTCCGCCTGCCATTTTGTGTCCGGAGCGAACGCGTAGCCCGCATGTGTTTGGCGCTCCGCCTGGACTGCAAGCATCTTGCCGGCGTAATCAAAAATGGAAGCCGCTGCTTTTATTTTGGCGCGGGCCCATCGCCCGTCGCCGAGCGAGCTGAGCGGCGGCGATTTTTTTCCTGCACCGACGTAGCGCGAGACCAGGTATGCCTGCTCGAGTGGAACATAGAGCTTCGCTTCATCTGCAAACTCGAGAACTAATACTTCCTGTGGTTGCCCTTGCTGTTGTAGGGCAAGCGCTCCGCTTGCTGAGTCTGTCCCATCCGCGCTCGGCGGGCGGGGCGCCTGCCCTACAACGAATTTGTCGAGCCCGAGAAATCGCCCGATGCCGTGCTCGAGGTGCACCACGAGGTCGCCCTCGTTTAGCTCACTGAAATCAATCTGTGCGCGATTGCGCTCCGCACGACGCAAACGTCTGCGCGGATGGGCCGCAAATCGCCCAAATAATTCCGCCGCCGAGAGGACGACGAGATTGGCTACGGGGAAACAAAATCCGCGAGCAAGAGTTCCTTCGACAAAATCGACGCCCTCGATGGCGCCGGCCATGATCTCGCGAAAACGCTCGATCTCACCTTCAGTCTGAAAATAAATGACGATCTTCGCCTTATTGGCGCGCCATTCTTGTAAGCGCTCGACAAACTGCGCCCGTTTCGCCTCGGCGAGCACCAGATCGCCGACCGCAAACTCGCCGACCTCGCAATCCTGAAATGCACCGCTGAAATCTTCCGGACCAGTCTCAATCCAGCCTTCGCTGATCTTGATGTGTGGAGAGGCGAGCTCCGCCGAGCCCGGCGTCGCTGGAGCTCCGCCCTCCATGTCTGGCTCAACGTCAATTACAAGGTGATCGCGCTTGACGTAATCGCGAACCTGACCGCTCTGGTCCATCGCTCCCTGGTCGAGCAAAATGTCGACTGACTTCAGATCGCGCACTGAAGTTTGAGTATCGATGTCGAACTCACGAAGGGATTCGATCTGGTCTCCGAAGAATTCTGCCCGGAAAGGCATTGGGGCCTGCCACGAATAAAGATCAACAATGCCGCCACGGACGGCGAATTGTCCGCGAGTGGTGACCTGGGCGACGCGCTCATAGCTACTGGCTACGAGTCGTTCAAGCAGGCTTTCCATCTTCAAGATCGCCCCGCGCTGAAGTTGGGTGACGGCAGGATCCAGCGTGCCGTGTTTCGGCGCAGCTTGATCGAGACTCGCGCATGTTGCTACGATGACGTGTCGGCCGGCTCCGCGCCCGACTTGCATCAGGACTGCCAGTCGCTCGGCGGCAATTTCCGGATCCGGCAAAACATTTTCAGCCGCTGCAAACTCTGCTTCCGGGAGAAAAAGCGCGTCCAGCTGCCAGTTGAGCAGACTTTCGTAGAGTAACTCTTGGGAATGAACGCTGGGACAAAGGATCCAAATCGTGGAATCGGCAGCGTGCCCATGATTGGACGATAGCTGATGCCAGGCGTGCCCGATTATGGCGGCCAGAAATGGCTGGGCTGGCTGGATGACATGTGAGAACGCCACCGGCCACTGAGCATCTTGGATCGCATGAAGCTTGCGCGCCATGGGTTCGCTCGCCGCGACACGTTCAAGTAGCTCTATCCCGATTGGTTTTTCCACTGCAGAATTTACGCTGAATTCCCGCAGAGTTGTAGTCGCGTCGCTCTGAGACGCGCGGCGCGCGCACGGTAAATACCTCAGGTGGCGCTTCGCAGAGCGAGGCGGCTACAACGCGCGGCCGATCGCTGCGGCAACGGCGCGAAGACGCGGAACGAGCTCGGCAAAGATCGCCGGCGTAAGCGCCTGGTTCCCGTCGCTCTTGGCCATCTCGGGAGAATCGTGCACTTCGATCATGAGCGCGTCTGCGCCGGCGGCGACTGCGGCCAGACACATCTGGGGGACGAAATCGCGCAGACCGAGAGCGTGCGCCGGATCGACAATGACTGGGAGATGCGTTTTAGACTTCAAGATTGGAACAGCACTCAGATCGAGCGTGTAGCGTGCCGCGGTTTCGAACGTGCGAATGCCGCGCTCGCAGAGGATTACGTTTGGATTCCCCTCGTTGAGGATGTATTCGGCGCTCATCATCAAATCGTAAATGGTGGCGCTGAATCCGCGCTTGAGCAGCACGGGAAGTCTGCTGCGACCCACTTCTTTCAACAGGGAGAAGTTGTGCATGTTGCGAGTGCCGACCTGAAGACAGTCTGCGTACTTCTCGATCATCGAGAGATCGCGCGGGTCCATGACTTCGGTGACCACAGGCAAGCCAGTTTTTGCGCGCGCTTCCGCAAGGAAACGAAGTCCCTCTTCGCGTAATCCCTGAAAGCTGTACGGCGAAGTGCGCGGTTTAAACGCGCCACCTCGCAGAATTTTTGCGCCTGATTCTTTGACGATCGTCGCGATCGACTGAATTTGTTCTCTGCTTTCAACCGAGCACGGGCCACAAATGAGAACAACGTCCTCGTGTTCGCCCAGCCGCACGTCGCCGACTACGACAGAGGAAGCTCCGCGAGAATCGCGCGCCGCAAGTTTGTACGGCTTCAGCACGGGGATGATGGCTTCCACGCCCGCCATCGCGGCAATCGGCTTTTCGCGAAGGAGAGCTTCGGGCCCGATTACACCGATGATCACGCGCGACGCGCCACGGCTGATTTGTGCCTCCAGGCCGAACTCGCGCACACGCGTGATGATGCGCTGGATCTGTTCTTCAGTAGCGTTCGGTTGCGTGATGACGATCATATTCTTCTCAGCGGAATAATCAGGATGCCGTTAGCTGGAATTTTCTGCAAGCCTAGATAATGAGCCTGTATTCCCCTGCAATTCGTTCGAAAAGCGGCGGAGCACCGCCGCACTCCACAACGCAAGCGCGTAATCGACGTTTGCAAGGACGGCCACGTTTTGGAGTGCGGCAGTGCTCTGCCGCTTTAGATTTTCTCAACGCAGCGAGTGCGAAATTTGCGAGACGGCGGACTCGAATCGGAGGAATCGTCGTGAGGAGCCGTAACTTAGTTCGTGATCGTGACCGGCGTCCCGACTGAGACTGACCTAAAGAAATCTTCGGCCATGAATTCGGGCATCCGGATACATCCGTGCGACGCCGGATAGCCTGGCAAATAACCTGCGTGCATGCCTGTCCCTGATACGATCCGCATGAAGTACGGCATGGGCGTGCCCCTGAAGTGAGCGCCCGGCGGTTTTGGATCTTTATTAATATCGACGTTGGGCACGACCACGTTGCCGGCCGAATCCACATAATCGCCGAACAAGCTGGAGACGTGGTCCTTGTCCTTCTGAATAATTTTGAAGTGACCGAGTTGCGTGTTTAGTCCTTCGCGACCGGTTGAGAGCTGCGAAACGCCAACGAGCACGCCTCCCTTGTAAAAATAGGCGCGCTGCTCTCCGAGACTGATCTTTACCGACGGGCTTCCGTTAACGCTGTCACCATCCCAATAAGAGACGGTGTCACGAGGCCCACCGGCCGGCGCTTCACCGTAAACGCCGCCCAAATACTGCGTCCTGGCGGAATAACGCGGGTCTTCACCGCAACCCGCGACGAGCCAAACAAGACCAACAGAAACGATTATCCGCAAAACACCCAACAAAGAATGATGCATAGTTTCGACGGCGTTCTTAATGCGCACGCTGCGCAAAAAGTCAAGCGGGGGAGGAGTTGCCGCGAGTCAAAGAATACCAATCGCATCGCGAATTTTCTTATCGACAGCGACGGAAATGACATCGCCGCTGTTGTAGAGGCGCTTGTGCCAAGCGCCAATGTACTAGTTCGGCGTTCGCTACAACGTCGTCAGTTTTTACGCCACTGTTCTATGCAATCATCCACGGCCGTCCCGATGTCATCCCGAGCCGCAGCAGACGGCGAGGGACCTCACATAAGCTTTGTTGATTACGCAATGAAACTTGTGTGATTAGCGAAGACTGTGAGGTCCTTCGCTCCGCTCAGGATGACAGCGCGCTCTTATTTCGTGCCGCACCATTGATCCACCCAGTCGTTCACAGTTTTGTACCAGAGCTGGCTGTTCTGCGGCTTAAGCACCCAATGACCTTCGTCGGGGAAATACAACATCTTTGACGGCACTTTCAGTACTTGCAGCGTGGTGTAGAGATCGAACGCTTGTGAAACATCAAGGCGGTAATCATTTTGGCCATGCACGACCAGCGTCGGCGTTTTGAAATTCGCCGCGTATTCGTGCGGCGACCATTTCCGATAAACATCCCGTTTTTTCCATGGTGGACCGCCGAATTCCCAGTTGGCGAACCACAGCTCTTCGGTCGTGCCGTAGGCGGGCTCCGCGTTGAACATGCCGTCGTGCGAGACAATGCACTTGAAACGATTCGTGTGGCCTAACAACCAATTCGCCATGTAACCGCCGTAACTCGCGCCCAGCGCCGCCTCGCGATTCTTGTCGATGAACGGATAAGTTTTCTCCACGTAATCGAGTCCCTTCATCAGATCGACATACGGTTTGCCGCCCCAATCGCCACTGATCGAGTCCGTAAACCTCTGCCCGTAACCGGTCGAGCCGTGGAAATTGATCATCACCACCACGTAATTTCCCGTTGCGGCGAACAACTCCGCGTTCCAGCGATACGTCCAGGAATTTCCCCAAGCTCCTTGCGGACCGCCGTGGATCAAAAATTTTAGCGGATATTTCTTGTTCGGATCGAATCCCGGCGGCCTAACGAGAAAACCCTCCACGTCGTCATTGTTTGCGCCTTTAAACGTAAATTCTTCCAACGGCTGCATGTCGATCTGCGACAACAGCGCGTCGTTGATATGCGTAACGACTTCAAACGGGTCTCCGAAACGCGTTTTGTTCGGTGTTGGTAGTTCAAATCGATAGATCTCGTTTGGCGCAAGGAGCGACATACGCGAAATGAAAAGATTACCGCCGGCAATTACCAAGTCGTCTGCGTGCAGTTTCATCGTAGGCTGCACTGGCTGGTCCGGGATCGGACCTTCACTTGCGGCGTACGCGGGAATCGGCACGTCGCTAGGTGGCGATGCGCGGAACACTGGGGATTCGCCGTGATCCTCCGCGCTGAAAAAGATTTCCCTGAATCCCTCACGGGGCATCCACCACGCGAAACTGCCCACTGACCGATCAAACTTTTCCGTCAGATCGCGCGTTTTGCCTGATTGTCGATCTTGCACGAGGAGCCGCCATTTATCGGCTTCGAAGCCGGCGCGAGCTTGCGAACGCCATGCGAGATATTTTCCGTCCGGCGAATAGAGCGGCGTGGTGTCTGCGCCGGGGCTGGCGGAAATTTTCTTAGGCGCACCGCCGGAGATCGGCACGACGAAAATTTCGTTGTTCGTGCTGGTCGCTTCGACTTCATCGACGTTGGATGTGTAAGCGACATCCTGGCCGTCGGGCGAGATCGCATACATGTCCTGCCCGCCTAACGAGAACGGCGGCACATCGTGATCGCCGGGGGTGAGATCACGCGGCGTTGTAGAGGCGCTTGTGCCAAGCGCCTGGGCGTTTGATACAAACGCCCCTACCACAAACAAATGGCTGCGTTTGAATTCCGTGAACGCGTTCCAATGCCGATAGAACAATCGCGTGAAAACTTTAGCTTTCACCTTGCTCTTCTTCAGCTCTTCGTCGCGCTGTTTGTTGCACGCATCATCTTTGCAATCGGGATGTACCGCCGACACGAAGACAATGTTCTTTCCATCCGGCGACCAAATCGCGCCGTCGGCACCGGTTGAGATCGATGTGACTTGATGCGGTTTCCCAACCAGCTGTCCCGTTTCGGGGCTGAAATCGCACGTCCAGATTTGTGTTGGATCAGTCGCTTTCGAAGTCCAGATGAGTCGTTTGCTATTCGGCGAAAATCGCGGGCGCTCCTCGTGATTCGGCGTCGGATTCAACCGCCGCGATTCGCCGCCGCTGGCTGGGACAATCCACAAATGCGAAATCTTCGTGTTCGCCGCGAGATCGACATCTTCGCAATCGAATACAACCCATCTTCCATCCGGCGACGGCACCGGCGCACCGACGCGCTTGAGTTTCATCATGTCTTCAAAGGTGAATGGATGCTTTTGCGACGGCGTGGGCGATTGAGCGAAAGCAGAAAGCGCCAACGTGAACGACAGCGTTAAAATCTTCCAATGCATGGTGTCTA
>WNFZ01009070.1_pt1 | contig 11142 bp, 8 predicted proteins | sample 5400081 | NCBI WGS metagenome assembly WNFZ01 (sample SAMN13153365, study PRJNA577476) | soil metagenome | isolation source: 80 cm soil or saprolite under grassland replicate 1 | place: USA:California | collected 2016-06-15
CGTGCCGGCGGCAGATCCCGAGCAGGAGCTCGCACGCCTCTTCGCGGCTTTCCGCGTAGAGCACCTGTGCGCCGCGCCGTACGGCTTCCGCCTCGAAGCGTCCGAGCCACGCATCCAGACTTGCAAGCGACCGGTCGCGGATGGCGGCGCCCTCCCCTCGCAGCGTCTCGAAGAGCTCCGGCCCGAACTCGGCCACCGCTCGCGCGCGCAGCGCCGTGAACCCGGCGGACTGGAACTTGCGCAGGTTCGCCTGCAGGGTCGCGTTCGCGAGCGCCTCCGACGCGCGGGGCTTGAAATGCATCGACTGGACGTGCATCAATTCTCGCCCGCGAGGACTTCGGCCACGTGAAGCACCCGCGTCTTCGCGTCGCCGCGACGGCGCAGGCGCCCTTCGATGTTGAGCATGCAGCCGAGGTCTCCGAGCACCACCGCACGCGCGCCGCTCGCCTGGATGTGGGCGCATTTGTTCTCGGCCATCGCGGAGGAGATCTCCCCGTACTTGATCGAAAAGGTGCCGCCGAAGCCGCAGCAGGTTTCGCACTCCTCCATCTCGACGAGCTTCAGGCCGGCGACCTTCGCGAGGAGCCGCCGCGGCTGCGCCTTCACGCCCAGCTCGCGCAGGCCCGAGCAGGAATCGTGATAGGTCACGGCGCCGTCGAAACTCCCGGGAACGATCGCCCGCTTCGCCACCTTGACGAGAAATTCGGTGAGCTCGTAGGTGCGCTCGCCGAGCCGCTCGGCCCGGGCGAGCATGGAAGGCTCGTCCCGGAACACCTCGGGAAAATGCGTGCGGATCATGCCGGCGCAGGACCCGGAAGGCGCGACCACGTAGCGGCAGCCCTCGAACTCGGCGATCAGCTTCCGCGCAAGCGCGCGCGCCGATTTGCGGTCGCCCGAGTTCCAGCCCGGCTGGCCGCAGCAGGTCTGCGTCTTCGGCACCACGACTTCGTAATTCGCGGCTTCGAGGAGCTTGAGCGCCGCAAACCCGATCGACGGCCGCATCAGGTCGACCAGACAAGTAACAAAGAGACCCACTTTCATGGGGAGAGATTCCGGAAACGGGAGCACCCGGTGGCGTCGAATCATAGCACGCGGGAATGCACATCCCGCGTCGCCCGTTCCATATCGTGGTATAAAATTGCGCGATTCGACATCGACCGGCGAACCCATGATCATCGACTTCGATTCCCACCTGCGCGAAGGCTATTTCATGGACGAGGTCTACAAGCTCGACGGCCCGTACGAGCGTTTCAGGCCGGTCAAGCTGAACGACGGCCGCACGCACAACACCAAGTTTCTGCATTCCCTCGATCCGATCAGCCCGCAGGGCCACGCCGCCCACCGGCATCCCTATATCTACGACCCGAAGACCAATTGGCGCGGGGGCGACGTCGCCGCGCGGCAGGTGGGCGGCTACGACATGGCGCGCCGCCGCGAGGACATCCGCAAGGAAGGCATCGACAAGCAGCTGATATTCCCGACGCAGATCACCGTCGCGACCTCGAATATCGGCGGGCTGGGGCGCGAGTGCGCGCGCCTTTTCAACGACTGGGTCGCGCTGTCCCGAGGCCATGGCCGACGAGCTGCGGCGCTGCGTCAAGGAGCTCGGCTTCAGGACTTCGCACCTCGTGCCCTACTGCGGCACGCGCAATCTCGACGACCCGAGCTTCTACCCCTATTACCAGGCGGCCGAGGAGCTCGGCGTGCCGCTGCTCTGCCATCCGAACAGCAACGGGGAACTCGTCGACCGGTTCGACAATTTTTACAAGACGCACGTGCTCGGGCGCCCGACCAATTGCAGCGCGGCGCTGGTGGCGCTGGTGCTGGGCGGCGTGTTCGAAAAATTCCCGAAGCTGGAGGTCGTGTTCTTCGAGTGCAGCGCCGAGTGGATCCTCTACTGGATGCACCGCATGGACGACGACTGGGAGTGGGCCAAGGACTTCCCGCAGATCTCGGGCATGCTCAAGATGGCGCCCTCCGAGTACATACGCCGCAACTGTTACGTGACCTGCGAAGCCGACGAGGCCGATCTCGCGCGGCCGATCGCCGAGCTGGGCGAGGATCACATCCTCATGGCGAGCGACTATCCGCACTTCGACTCGGAGTTTCCGCACACGGTCGCGAGCATCCGCGCGCGCAAGGATCTCACCGGGCGGCAGAAGGACAAGATCCTCGGCGAGAACGCGGCGCGCCTGCTGCGGCTCTAGCCGCTTCGCCGCCGTGCCTCTTCGTTTCCTCGTTCTGCTCGGCTTGGCGGTTGCGCCCGCGAGCTTAGCGGTCGAGCCCACGCCGGGCGTTCTCGCCGTTGCTTCCTACCAGGGCGCGGACCGCACCGAACGCATGATCGCCGGCGCCAGGAAGGAAGGCGAGCTGATGCTCTACTCGTCGATCACGCAGGAGGATCAGCTCAGGCTCGCGGCGGACTTCAAGCGCCGTTACGGCATCACGGTGAAAAGCTGGCGCGGCAGCCAGGCGAACATCCTGCAGCGCGTGCTGAGCGAAACGCGCGGCGGCCGTTTCGAGGTCGACGTGATGGAGACCAACGCGCCGCAACTCGAGGTGCTCGCGCGCGCGAAGCTCCTGCAGAGAATGAACTCGCCTTTCGTCGAGCAGGAGCTGCTCCCCGAGACCATGCCGACGCACGGGGAGTGGGCGCCCGACCGGCTCAACCTAATCGGCATGGAATCGACCAATGTGGAATGGTTCGCCGCGGTGGTGGACGCGCTCGGCGAGAAGCCGGGCCTGGATCTCTTCCGACGCATGGGTGACAACGGCGTCGCGGTCCGCACCGGCCATACGCACAGCACGGGCCTGGTCATCGCGGGCGAAATTCCGGTGATGCTTGGCGTCTACAGCCACGACGTCGACCGCATGAAGGTGAAAGGGGCGCCGGTGAACTGGTTCGTCCTGCCGCCGGCCGTCGTGCTGCCCTCGGCAGTCGCGGTGTCGCGGCGCGCACCCCACCCCAATGCGGCGGCGCTCTTCTGCGATTACATGCTGACCGAGGGCCAGCGCTTCTACACGGAAGTGCACCGCGTCCCGGCGAACAGGAACTACGACACGCCGGTGCGGCGCCTGGTGCGCGAGCGCCAGGCCGTCAAGATCGTGAATGCGCAGGAAGCGATCGACGACTACGAAAAGTGGCACGACCTCTACAAGCGCATCATCGTCGACCGGTCGCAGCACTGATACATGGGGCGTCGCCCGTACCTCCGCGCGGGACTTTTTGCCGTCGTCGCGCTGTGCGCGCTCGCGTGCGCAGCGCAAACCGTAATCTACGAGAAGCCCTCACGCTACAACACCATAATAGTCACGGAAGACCACAACGGTCTGCGCACCCTGCTTTTCGAGAGAGGCGGCACGCGGCAGAGCGTGGTGAAGCCGGGCGATCCGGACCACCTCGAGCTGCCCTATGCGAGGGTCGCGCTTGCCGGACTGGCGTTGTGCGAAGAACCGCGCCGCATCCTCGTCGTCGGCCTCGGCGGCGCGACCTTACCCACGTTCCTGCGCAAACACTATCCGAACGCCGCTACAGACGTGGCGGAAATTGATCCCGACGTCGTGGACGTCGCAAAAAAATTCTTTGGATTCCGGGAGGACGAGCGCATGCGCGTCCATGTCGGCGACGGGCGGCGATTCATCGAGAACATCCGGCAACCCCGTTACGATGTGATCTTCCTCGACGCCTACGGCGCCCACAACGTGCCGGAGCACCTGACGACGCAGGAATTCCTGCAAGCCGTGCGCCGGGCGGTCATGCCGAGCGGCGTCGTGGTCGGCAACGTCTGGCGCCCATCTTCCAACCCGCTCCACGACTCGATGGTCCGCACCTACCAGGAAGTGTTCGACGAGTTATACATCCTGGATGTCCCAGGCGACGTCAACAACATCCTGCTCGCGCTGCCCCGCAAGCAGCGCCTCGCGCAGAGCGGACTCGCGCTGCTCGCCGGAAAAATATCGACCGCCAAGCAGTTCCGCTTCGACTTGGGCGATCTGGTCGAGTACGGCTTCTTTCATGCGAACGAGAAGAACCAGGATGGACGCGTGCTGCGGGACTCCGACCTCAGGCAATCCAGGTAGAGCGGTTTCCATCACCGGCGCGGGACGCGGCGAGACGCTATTACCTCGTAGTCTGCGTGACCCTTAAGCAATTACCTGATTACCGTTGGGTTTCCATGGATCGTGGGGGTAGTATTCGACTGTAAGAACCCATGCAATTACGTCGGACACCGAATCATAAAGTGGTTGAACTCTTATCGCCTTTGCGATATCTTACGAACATTGCTGGCGGCGGACCCTATGTTAATCGGCCGCTCCAGCCTACGAAAGGCCCCGAAAGGGGCCTTACTTTTACCCAAAATCCGAAAGGAGATTCGATATGGATAGGTACACCATTCTCGTAGATGCCGGCTACTTGTTCGCAGCCGGAGCCCACGCAGTTCACTCCAAACCGTTTCCCCGCCGTAACGTATCGCTCACTTCGCCGCAAACGACAGTCAAGTCGCTCTGTGATCGAGCGGCCAAACACACAGGGGTTACATCCCTGTTACGGGTGTATTGGTACGATGCGGTTCAAGGGCCACGACTCTCACTGGAGCAAACAACTGTCGCGAAGTTGACCGGAGTAAAACTCCGGCTGGGGTCGTTGAATAGCCAGGGGGAACAAAAGGGGGTCGATTCGCTTATCGTCACCGACTTGATCGAACTCGCCCGCAACAGGGCCATCTCCGATGCGGTTGTTATATCGGGAGACGAAGACTTGCGAGTGGCCGTGCAGGTCGCCCAGACGTTTGGAGTACGCATACACATTCTTGCAGTTGGCGACGCAGCGAATAATGTGAGCAACTCGCTTCAAATGGAAGCGGACTCGGTCGACATGCTCGATGTGGCCTGGATCAAAGCGAATTTGACGTTTCGAACCGACCCGCCACCCCAGCCAGCTTTGCAGCCCAGCGCCAAACAGGCACAGACTCCAACGCCGGAAACAGGTCCGACAAAGTCTTCGACTTCAGTCAAATCTTCGGCTGGTTCCCCGATTGATCTGGAACAGGTTGCGCTGACCGTATGCAAGGATATCCTGAGTAACGTCGCACCGAAAGACATCGAAGCGCTTCGTGCATACTTCGAGTCCAGCAAAACAATACCTCCTGAGTTTGACCGTAAGTTAATCGCCAAGACCGGAATCGACTTTGGCCGTTTTCTGACCTCGGAGGAAAAACGTAAGGTAAGAGGCGTTCTCGTAGGATACGTTCGAAAAGTTGCCGGTAGCGCAGCCCAGTAACGTTTAGTTTATTTGGCCGGCTCGGACGAGGTTTCAGTATCGCCCACTTGCGCGGGACTGGCAACTTAAGCCGCGACCATCCCGTGCACGCTGAACAGCTGCTCAGGGTCGGTCCAGACTTTTTCGGGCGTGAACCCCGCCCGCTTGCCCAGTTCCTGGAAGTCGGCGATCGAATACTTGCAGGAAAATTCGGTGTGGAGGGTCTCGCCGGCAGCGAATTCGAACCGCCGGCCGGCGATGTGCACGAGCTGCGAGTCGAGGCTCTCCAGGTGCATCTCGACGCGGCCCATGATCGGGTCGTAAAACGCCTGGTGGCGGAAGCGGCTCGGCTGGAAATCCGCGCCGAGCTCGCGGTTGATGCGCGCGAGCAGGTTGAGGTTGAACCGCGCGGTCACGCCCTTGGAGTCGGCGTAGGCCGCATCCAGGGTCGTCTTGTCTTTCTTGAGGTCGACGCCGATGAGCAGCACGCCTCCCGCGCCCGCCGCCCTGCGCGCCTGCTTGAGGAAAACGAGCGCCTCCGCGGGAGTGAAATTTCCGATCGTGGAACCCGGAAAGAAAATCGCCTTCCTGCGGATCGGCACGCCGGCGAGCTCGGGCAGCCACAGGGGCCGGGTGTAGTCGGCGCAGATGCCGACGACGTTCAGCAAAGGAAACAACTTCACCAATTCGCCGGATGAGGCGCGCAGCGTATCTTCGGCGATATCGACCGGAACGTACAGAAGGGTCTGCAGCGCTTCGATCAGGATGCGCGTTTTCGCCTGCGCGCCGCTGCCGAACTCGATCAGCTGGGCGTCGGGCCCGATGAATTGCGCGATCTCGGCGAGGTAGGCGCGCAGGATCGCCGTCTCGGCGCGAGTCAGGTAGTACTCGGGGAGCTCGCAGATCGCCTCGAACAGCCGGCAGCCCTGCTCGTCGTAGAAGTATTTCGGCGGGATGCTCTTTTGGGGACGCGCGAGGCCCGCGAGCACTTCCTCCAGAAAATTGTTCCCGGGAGGAAGAAAGTTGTAGAAGCGCACCACCCCTGGCGCGGCGGGCTGAGGGGAGGGCTGGGGTTTCATGCCGTCGGCGGAATCCGGAAGCTAGCCCGGCTGAGCGCTCGGTTCCTGGTTAGACGCGACGTCGCTCCCTGCCGGCGAGCCGGCCGGGAAGCGGTGTGGGCCGGAGCGGCCGGAGGCGAACTCCAGCCACTGACGTATTCGGGTAGCGTCGCCGACACGCGTGTATTTACCCCAGGAATCGAGCAGCACGATGATAATCGAACGCCCGGCAAGCGTCACCTGCATGACCAGGCACCGCCCCGCCTCGGCGATGTAGCCGGTCTTCGACAGGCCGATGTCCCAGCGGGAGCTGCGCGTCAGGCGGTTGGTGTTGCCGAAGCGCATCGCGCGGCGCCCGATCTTGACCTGGTAGGAAGCCGAAGTCGTGTAGTCGCGGATCTTGGGATACGCGTGCGCGGCCCGCACCAGCTTCGCGAGGTCCTGCGCGGTGGAAACGTTGCGGCTTGAAAGCCCCGTTCCGTCCTCGAAGCGCGTTCCGGACATCCCGAGCAGCTGGGCCTTGAGGTTCATCGCCAGCACGCACGCCTCCTTGCCGCCGGGGTAGGAGCCGGCGAGCGCCGAGGCGGCCCGGTTTTCCGAGGCCATGAGCGCGACGTGCAGCAGCTCGTCGCGCGTGAGCGTGGCGCCCACCTGCAGGCGGGAATGCGAGCCGCGCAGCCTGTCCACATCCGCCTTGGCGATCGTCACCGGTTCGTCGGGATCGAGCTCGGCGTCGAGCGTAACGATCGCCGTCATGAGCTTGGTGAGCGAGGCGATCGGCAGCTTGGATTGCGCGTTCTTGCCGAGGAGGATTTCGCCCGATTCCTGGTCGACGACCAGCGCCGCCTGCGATTTCAGCGACGGCTCTTGCGTTTCGGCGGCGCCGCGCCCGCGAGCGAAAACCGGCATCGAGATGACTGCCAGCACGATCAGCATCGCCGGGATAAGCCTCACCTGTCCTCCCTTTTCTCGCGTTCGGGGGAGTCTAGCGTTGCCTTCTATAATTTGCAACGGAAATAACAGGATACGCCAAATACCTCACACTGCCTCGCGGATCCGGCCGTGCCTACGCCACGGCGGCCGACGCGAGCTTCTCAAGCCGCTGCCGCCTGCTCGGCCTCCTCCTGCTGCTGAAGCGCCCACATCTGGGCGTACGCGCCGTCGCGCTCCAGCAGCTCCCTGTGCGTTCCGCGCTCGACGATACGGCCTTGATCCAGAACGAGAATCTGGTCCGCGTCCATCACCGTTGAAAGGCGGTGAGCGATCACCAGCGTCGTTCGCCCCCGGGCGATGCGGTCGAGCTCGGCCTGGATGCCCTGCTCGGTTTCCGAGTCGAGCGCAGAGGTCGCCTCGTCGAAGATGAGGATGCCCGGATTTTTCAGGACGGCGCGGGCGATCGCGACGCGCTGTTTCTCGCCGCCGGAGAGCTTCAGGCCCCGCTCGCCTACGCGCGATTCGTACTTCTCGGGAAGGCTCTCGATGAATTCGTGGATATGCGCGGCTTTTGCCGCTTCGATCACCTCTTCGAGCGACGCGTCGGGCCTGCCGTAGTGGATGTTGTAGAGAATCGTATCGTTGAACAGCACCGTGTCCTGCGGCACGATGCCGATCGCGGCGCGCAGGGACGTCTGCACCACCTCGCGGATGTCGGCGCCGTTGATCGTCACTCTGCCCGAGTTGACTTCGTAGAAGCGAAACAAGAGGCGCGCGAGCGTCGATTTGCCCGAGCCGCTGTGGCCCACCACGGCGACCTTGCTGCCCGAGGGCACCGCGAACGAGACGTCGAACAGGATCTGCCGCTTCGGATCGTAGGAAAAGTCGACGTGCTCGAAGCGCACCGCCGCGATTCCCGCCCTCTCGCCGAGAGGCAGCGGCTTCGCCCCGGGGCGATCCTCGATCTCGCGGTCCTGGGTGAGGAGGCGGAACATCCGGTCCATGTCGGCGAGCGCCTGCTTGATTTCGCGGTACACCATGCCGAGGAAATTGAGCGGAATGTAGAGCTGGATCAAGAGGCCGTTGACGAGCACCAGATCGCCCAGGGTCAGCGCCTTCGCGACGACGCCCTCCGAGGCGAGGACCATGAGCGCGGTCACTGCAACCGCGATGATAAGGCTCTGGCCGATATTGAGGAGGCCGAGCGAGGCTTCGTTCTTGACGGCGGCCGACTCGTACTTCTGCAGGTTGTCGTCGTAGCGGCGCGCCTCGTACTCCTCGTTGTTGAAGTACTTCACCGTCTCGTAGTTGATCAGGCTGTCGATCGCGCGCGTGTTGGCCCTCGAATCCAGCTCGTTCGCCCGGCGGCGGATCTCCATGCGCCACTCCGTCACCGACACCGTGAACACCATGTATACAGTCACCGCCGCGAAGGTCACGGCCGCGAAGCGCCAGTCGAACTTGGCGAGCAGGATCGCCGCGACCAGGCCGAACTCGAGCAGCACCGGGATGATCGAGAACAGCATGTAGGACAAGAGCGTCGAGATGCCGCGGGTGCCGCGCTCGATGTCGCGCGACACCCCGCCGGTCTGCCGCTCCAGGTGAAAGCGCAGGGACAGGCTGTGCATGTAGCGGAACACGGTGAGCGCGACGCGGCGGATCGCGCGCTGCGTGACGCGCACGAACACGAGGTCGCGAAGCTCGGCGAACAGCGTCGTCGAGAAACGCAATATCCCGTAGGCCGCGAGGAGCGCCAGGGGCAGGACCAGAACGGCGGTCTGCGCGTCGAGCGAGTCGACGACTTCCTTCAGGATGAGCGGCACGCCGACGTTGGCGAGCTTGGCGCCGATCAGGAACGCGAGCGCGACCGCCACCCGGAAGCGGAACTCCCAGAGATAGGGAAGCAGCATCCCGAGGGCGCGCCATTCGCTGCGCCGCTTCGGCGCGGCGGAATCCTTAAGCGGGGCGGGCAAGGCAAAGCTGCGGTGATCGTGGGCCATGGAGGATTGCCATGTTACATGGGGACGGGCGCGGACGGAGCAAGTGCGGACACGCGTTGCGTGCCGCCGCGCCGCGGGCGGCCGGAGCGGCGTATCATGAGATATTGCGTTGAAGCATTTGCACCTAGAACATCCTGGAGCACCCATGTCCCTCGCTGTCTGGATCGTCGCAGTCGTCGCCGTATCGTTTGCGCTCGCGTATCTGAATGTACCCGGATGGGTGTGGCTCGCCGCCGGCGCGGTGGCAATGCTCGCCGGGCTCGGCGCCGGAGCGTATTGGATGAACGCCTTCCTCGTGCTCGGGGCAGTTCTCGTCGCTTGCGGCCTTTTGCTCGGCGTTGCGCCTTTGCGTCGCGCGCTCGTAGCGAGACCGCTGCTCGCATGGTACCGGGCCATCCTGCCGCCGATGTCGCAGACCGAGCGCGAGGCGATCGAGGCCGGAACGGTGTGGTGGGACGGGGAGCTCTTCTCGGGAAACCCGGACTGGCGCAAGTTCCTCGCCTTCCCCTCGCCGAAGCTGAGCGCCGAAGAGCTCTCGTTCCTCGACAACGAGACCGATCAGCTCTGCGCCATGGCGAACGACTGGGAGACCACGCAGATCTACCAGGACCTGCCGCCGCACGTCTGGCAGTTCATCAAGGACAAGGGCTTTCTCGGGATGATCATCCCGAAGAAATACGGCGGCAAGGAATTCTCCGCCTACGCGCATTCGCAGGTCGTCACCAAGCTCGCGACGCGCTGCAGCGCGGCCGCGGTGACGGTGATGGTCCCGAATTCCCTCGGCCCGGCGGAGCTGCTGCACCGCTACGGCACCGAGGAGCAGAAGAACCATTATCTGCCGCGGCTCGCCAAGGGCCTCGAGATTCCCTGCTTCGCGCTCACCCATCCGCACGCCGGGTCGGACGCCGCCGCCATCCCCGATTCCGGAATCGTCTGCAAGGGCACATGGGAAGGGAAAGAAACGCTCGGCATGCGCGTCACCTGGGAGAAGCGTTACATCACGCTGGGACCCGTCGCGACGCTGCTGGGCCTCGCGTTCCGGCTGTACGATCCGGATCACCTTCTCGGGGACAGGGAGGATATCGGCATCACCTGCGCCCTGGTGCCGACCTCGACGCCCGGCGTCAACATCGGACGGCGCCACTTTCCGCTGAACGCGGTGTTCCAGAACGGCCCCAACTGGGGCAAGGACGTGTTCATGCCGATCGACTGGATCATCGGCGGGGCGAAGATGGCCGGACAGGGGTGGAGGATGCTGATGGAGAGCCTCGCCGCGGGCCGCTCGATTTCGCTGCCCTCGACGTCCTGCGGCTACAGCAAGCTCGCGGTGCGCGCGACCGGCGCGTATGCCCGGGTTCGCAGCCAGTTCAAGACGGCGATCGGCAAGTTCGAGGGCGTCGAGGAGGCGCTTGCGCGCATGGGCGGCAACTGCTACATGATGGAGGCGGCGCGCATCCTCACGGTCTCGGCAGTCGACATGGGCGAGAAACCCTCGGTCGTCTCCGCCATCGCCAAGTACCATCTCACCGAGCGCGGCCGCGCCGTGGTGAACGACGCGATGGATATCCTCGGCGGAAAGGGCATATGTCTGGGGCCCAACAACTTCATGGGGCGCGCGTACCAGCAGCTTCCGATCGCGATCACCGTCGAGGGCGCGAACATCCTGACTCGCAGCCTGATCATCTTCGGCCAGGGAGCGATCCGCTGCCATCCGTTCGTGCTGAAGGAGATCGAAGCGACGCGCGAGCCCGACCGCGCCAGGGCAGTGCGCGATTTCGACGCCGCCCTTTTCGGCCACATGCGCTTCGCCCTGTCCAACGGCGTGCGCGCGCTCGTCATGGGACTCTTTACGTCGGCGTGGGTGCCGGTTCCCGAGGTAGCGCCTGAGACG
>WNFZ01005919.1_pt1 | contig 11140 bp, 13 predicted proteins | sample 5400081 | NCBI WGS metagenome assembly WNFZ01 (sample SAMN13153365, study PRJNA577476) | soil metagenome | isolation source: 80 cm soil or saprolite under grassland replicate 1 | place: USA:California | collected 2016-06-15
CACTGTCAACCAAAAAGTGAGGCGTGTCCTTATCAACTTGCGGGGTTTTCCTTAGCGGGTGCACCTGGCATTCTGCTTGGACATAACGACCACATTGCCTGGGGATTCACATTCGCCTATGAAGACGTAATGGATCTATTCATCGAAAAAGTAAATCCGGAAAATCCCAATCAATATGAAGTAAACGGTCAATGGGTAAATTTCGAGACACGAAAAGAAACTATCCATGTCACCGGCGGAGATCCTGTGGAGATCACGGTCCGTTCCACAAGACATGGACCTGTGATTTCCGATACATTTGGACCTTTGAAAGACCAGGGAGATCCTAAAGACAAGGAGTTTGTTCCATTCAAGGAGCGCGCCGGAGTTGCACTTCCTCAAAATTATGTGCTTGCCCTCAGTTGGACGTCGATGCAAACAGGCGATCCTTTCGAAGCCGTGTTCGGATTCAATAAAGCCCAAAACTGGGATCAATTCCGTCAGGCGGCGAGTCTCTTCCACACGCCCGGTCATAATCTGACATACGCGGACGTTGATGGAAACATTGGATACCAAACATCCGGTGACGTACCGATTCGCAAAAAAGGTGACGGCACATTGCCGGTCCCGGGTTGGAATAGCGAGTACGATTGGAGTGGATACATTCCATTCGATCAATTGCCTTACACGCTGAACCCGGCCGAGGGATACATCGCCTCTGTCAACAACAGAATTGTGGGGGACGATTACAATCATTTCCTCAGCGCCGATTGGGATTATGGATTCCGCGCGAACCGCATTGTAGATATGCTCAAAAACGCGCCCGGGAAAATCGATAGTTCCTTTTTCCAAAAAATGCAGGGGGATGATTACGATGCTAGCGCGGCGTTCCTTGTCCCGATTCTAATGAATGTGAAGCTCAACGATTCGCACTTGGACGAAGTACGCGCTCTGCTAAAGAACTGGGATTTCCAGGCTCAAGCCGACTCCGCACCCGCCGCGTTATATGAGGTCTTTTGGAAAAACCTGCTGGCAAAACATTCAATGACGATCTTCCCAAGCGCTACTGGCCATCTGGCGGAGACCGCTGGTTTGAAGTCACGCGTAATTTGAAAGCAGACAGCCAATGGTGGGATGATAAATCCACACAAGATATTGTGGAAACTCGCGAGGATATATTTTCGACTGCCTTCAAGGCGTCAGTGACCGAATTGGAAAAAACACTCAGCAAAGATTCTTCGAAATGGAAGTGGGGCAGTCTGCACGTCAGCAATTTCCGAAACGCAAGTTTGGGGGAATCAGGTGTAGGGTTCATCGAAAATCTGTTCAATCGCGGTCCCTACCCCGCGAGCGGCGGCGGCTCCATTGTTAATGCAACTTCATGGGATGCCACAGAAGGCTACGAAACGACGGATGTCCCATCCATGCGCGCCATCTACGATCTGTCGAATCTCAGCAATTCTGTCACGGTGCACACGACTGGCGAGTCCGGTCACGCGTTCAACAAGCACTATGATGATATGATTCCTCAATGGGCAAATATTCAATATTATCCGATGTTGTGGGATGAATCGACAATCACTCAAGACCCCGAAGGACATTTGGTGCTGAAACCGAAATAGATTGTAGGGGCGGATCGCGATCCGCCCCTACATGTTTGATTTTACAGCCACCCCTGAAAAGAAAGCCACGCCCAGATAACTAAATGTCAAATCCACGAGATCGAATGTGCGGCTTGAGAAGAATTTTTGCGAAAACTCCTCCAGACCGATCAACAGTGCAAGAGTCAAACCGCATCGAACGACGAGTCGGATTCGGTTTTGATCAGGATAGGCGCGGAAAAGAGCGAGATTGATAAGAAGAGTCAAAATCCCATACAGAATGAAATGTCCCGCTTTATCTCCGTAGGGGAAATCATAAACAAAACCAAGGTAATGTGATAAGACTCCTGCATCCGCCAAGACAATGATGAAGATGATAAACAAAGCAAAGAGAATCGCAAGCCACTTCATAAATAATTTAGCGGCGGGCTGCGAAGCACCCTGCCTCTACTGTTAAGATGCCTTTTCCGCTTTCATTTCCTGACGCGCCTTCCATGCCTCCCACACCGCAGGAATGACGGAAATGAAGATAATCGCAATAATCACGAACTCAAAATTCTTTTGGACAAACGGGAGTGTGCCGAAGAAGTAACCCAGCAAAGTGAAGAGCAGCACCCAGACGATTCCACCAACCACATTGTACGAGAAGAAATAACTGTACGACATACGTCCCATGCCGGCAACGAACGGTGCAAATGTGCGGACAATGGGAACAAAGCGAGCGAGGAAAATCGTCTTGCCACCATGCTTTTCAAAGAAAGCATGAGTGCGGTCGAGATATTCTCGTTTGATCCACTTGACGTTATAGGCGCGATCGCCCAAATAGTGTCCGATCCAATAATTGACCGTGTCCCCGCCAATTGCAGCGATCATCGTCAGAACAATGATTAACCAGACATTTAAGTCCCCGATTGCGGCAAAAGAACCTGCAGCAAATAATAAGGAATCCCCGGGCAGGAACGGCGTTACTACAAAACCGGTTTCCATGAAGATGACAAAAAAGAGCAGCGCATAGGTCCAGGCACCATAATGGTGGATGATGTTAGCCATGTAGCTATCAAGGTGCAAGAAGAAATCGATCAGGAACTTAATTTGTTGCATTTCGAACCCTTCACATTAGATTTTTTCGTGAAAAAACCTTGCGAGGTGAGATCCTTCGGGCTCCGCCTTCAGGACAAGCCTTCGCAAGGCTCATTTTCAATATTCGACAGGCGCAAATTATACCTTGCTTTGTCCGTCCGCTTCGATATGGGTTAACCAATCGCCGAAGAGCAGAATCAGGATGCTCCCAATCGAAGACAGCCCCAAATTGATCGAACCAATGGGGATGAGAACCCACCCGCGCCACAATCCAATAAGATGACCCAGGGCAAATCCAAATACACTCAGGAAAAGATATAGAATAAAACGCCAGAAACTTCCTCCCCGAATCAAATGATAGAACGTGCCGTACAGCAAAGCAATCAACAAAGCGAAGAGAAATGAAGGAAGAGTCATGGTATTGGTAGGGGCACGACGCGTTGTACCCCATGTATTATGGATTCAAATGTTCCGCAAAGAAATCCGCGATGGCGTTATAACAGCGCAGGCGGTTTTCATATTTCAAAACATCGTGACCTTCATCTTCAAAGATCAGCAACTCAAGATCTTTGCCTTTTGCTTTCAGCTCATTGACCAGGTCTTCCGATTCGGCGGCAACTACGCGTGGGTCATTTCGTCCCTGGATCACGAGCATTGGGGCAGCCATGTTTTCGAGATAAGTCTTTGGCGAACGATCCATTAGGAACTCTCTTTCCTCAGGCTTTTCCGGATCGCCAAGCGCAATCTTATAGTAAGGCTTCCACGTTGGAGGAATGCGCTCGGAGAACGTGAGCAGATCATAGGGACCAAACATATCGCAGGATGCTTTCCAAAGATCTGGATGCATGCCCGCCTGGATAAGAGTCATGTATCCGCCATAGGAACGTCCGACAACCGCGGCACGGTTGACATCAAGCCGCTTGTCTTTTGGAAGGACTTTCGTCATCGCGTGGACATGATCGAGGCGATCCTGCCCGCCCCAGTCGCGGTCGACATGTTTGGTGTAAGAGAGTCCATATCCCGTGGAACCGCGTACATTAGGAACGAAGACTGCGAAACCGCGCAACGTGAGGAATTGGATCAACGGCATGGAGAACCAGGCGAAGTCCGGACGTTCCTGTCCCTGCGGACCGCCGTGAATGTAATATACAAGCGGACGTGGGCCATTGAACCCGAGTCCCTTGGCTGGGAGATAGAGTCGAGAAGAGACGCGCAAACCATCATGCGAAATGAACGAAGCGTCTTCTCCTTTTGACAGGTATTCACCCGGAATCCCAAGGATTTTCTCGTTGGTGTGTTGCACGAATCGATTTCGACGTTTGCCGATCACCGAATAAAGTTGTGTTGGCGAAGTTGCCGTAGAGAATGAGAAAGTGAAGATGTCATCTTTTGGATCATACTGGACGCGCTCCAACATTCCGCTGTCGAGTGGTTCCATTCCGACCAGCGTATGCTTGAGACTCATCAGCCTTTTTTTCTCATTGAAGACGCCCTCATATACCCATGAACATCCATCAATATTGAAGATCAGGAAATAGCGATCATCAGTAACGTGATCGATTTCCATTAGTTCTCCAATACCTTTATGCTTAACACCTTTTAGAGTTACCGGCTCAAGGTCGCCCGGTTTCGCAAGATCGATATAGCCGAGGCTAAAGGTATCTTCAAATACGGAGGAAGTAACAATGACGCCCTTTTCACCTGGCGAAAATACCGAGTACCCTAAGCCATTCAGAGGAACCGTCTCCCCTTCTTTGCGCTCCTCCAATGGTGTGCCGTAAAGTAATTTACGCGTACCCTTGCTTTGAAGATAGAGAACGTTATCGCCCAAAGTGTATCCGGTGGTGAACAATACCTTGCGATGATCTTGGCTATGATCGAGAACTTGAACAGGAAATTCGCTTTCGGCGATCTTCTCCAGCTTTCCCGATTTCAAATCGCCGCGATAGGTTTCGTAAAGCGGTTTGTCACGCCGTTCGGCAAGAAAATAGGCGATATTCTTTTCGTTGTCACATTTGAGGAGATGCACACGATAGGTCGCAAAGAAATTATCAAAAGACGATTCCGGAAAACCGCCCTCGAGCGGAATCAGCATGGGCTGATAATTTTCATCGCCATCCCGATCGATCATGACAAGGATTTTCTTGATCTTTGGAAATACATAAAACGACAAGCCGCCGATCAAGTGTGGATTCTGTAAGGCAATGTTCGGCGGCAACAGCGGTTCAGGGACGCTGCCGCCAAAGCGCATCGCGTATAAACTCAATTGTCCAGAGAGATTGCTTAGGAAGAAAACCTTTTGATCTGCATATTGAGGGACAACGAACAAACGTGCAGACATCAGTGATTCGACTCGATAGCTCATAAGAATCCTCCTGAAGTGAAATAGATTTTCAAACCCTGCCGCTTACTGAATGCAGGATAGAACGACCTTCTTGACTATACGCAAATCTATCTGATGATGCCACCGCCAAGCATAAGCTCACCCTGGAAGAAAACTGCAGCTTGCCCAGCCGTAATATCTCTTTGTGGCGCATCAAACTGGACCATAGCTCCTCCATCGTCAAGGAGTGTGACCAATGCCCAGGCTTCTTTCGCCGTATAGCGAATCTTTACTTCGGCGCGGAACGGCTCGATTGGCACTTCCCCACTGACCCAGTTGACATCTCTCGCCATCAACTCCAGCGAACCAAGTTCCTCTTGAGTCCCAACAACCAGAGTATTTGTGATCGCGTTTTTTCCAAGTACATAAAGTGGAACCGGCGATGCCAGGCCCAACCCCTTACGCTGACCAATTGTGTAATTCGCAAGTCCATCATGTTCACCGATGATCTGTCCGTCAGGCGTGGCAATCGTGCCGGGAACCAGCATCGCTGCAGCGTTACGCTTTAGAAAATTGCGATAATCTTCTCCGGCGAGGAAACACAGATCCTGTGAATCTTTACGTGAGGCAGTTGGCAACCCGTATTTTTCTGCAATCGCACGAATCTCAGGCTTTGTGTAATCGCCAACAGGAAATAAGGCATGCTTGAGCTTATCTTGAGTCAGCACATGCAGAACGTAAGCTTGATCTTTGTTCTTGTCTACGGCACGCAGTAACCGATAACTACTTTCTGCTCTCTGCACTCTGACGTAATGTCCCGTCGCCATGAAATCTGCGCCAAGAGCGAGCGCATGATCCAGCAAAAATGTCCAGCGGATTTGACGGTTGCAAACCAGGCACGGATTTGGAGTCTCGCCGCGTGCATAACCGTCGAGGAAGTATTGCACAACCGTGTTATGAAAAACATCTTTGGCATCGACGACATAAAAGGGAATATCGAGCTTCGCTGCCACGCGGCGCGCCTGCCCCATCGAATCGGGAGTACAACAACGATTGGAGTCTTCCTTGCCGGGTTCACTCCAAAGGCGCATCATCATGCCAATGACGTCATAGCCCTGCTCTTTGAGCAAGGCTGCGGTAACAGAGGAATCCACTCCTCCAGACATGGCGACAACTATTTTAGTCATTGCGACCACTGATGAAAGAGATAAAAAGGATGAGGAAAATCATACGCGGTTTCTGCCGGTAATCATAGGTTTACTTTGTTTCCAAACGTCATAAGGTACAAATCTTCGAATCTCAACTTTGGGGCGACCAAAGTTTATTAGCAAACAGATAGGCAAGCTACTTGCTTTTAGATAATTCATTACTCGAGCCGTATGTACATCGTCTAATTGACGGACAGCTTTTAGTTCCAACAATACTTTTTCTTCAACAAGTAGTCCGCAAAGAATTCACCAACCAAAACATGATCGTAAAAAACATTGATTTGGTGCTGTTGAATCACACTCAAATTTGATTTTACGAGCTGACGGAGAAGAGCATTTTCGTAAACTTTTTCTACAAATCCACTTCCCAAAGTATTACTAACCTCGTACACGCATCCGATGATTCTCTCGGTAATTTCATCCAGCTCCATTTTTCATCCCAAGGATTCCCTTGCATCCTTTTCATCTGTAGTTCAGTATGCGCGCTTTTTCAACCAGTGGCGGCAAAGCAGTTAGAAATGATTCCACATGCTCGGGCAATGTGTCTTTTCCTAATGTGACTCGTAGTGAACCCAATCCCCAAGCACGCGACAAGCCAATAGCATTCATCACTTCGCTGGGTTCGGGGTTACCCGTTTTACAGGCCGAGCCTGAGGAACAGGCAAAACCGGCTGCATCGAGTAAGGTCAACAATAGATTTCCATCTGCATCTTTGAAGGCAAAACTCGCGTGATGTGGAAGACGCGATTCCAGATCGCCAGTCAAATGAGAATCGGGAATCGTTTCGAGCACAGTCCCGATGATCTTGTCGCGCAGCGGTTTGACATGCGCGGTACGCTGCTCACGTTCTTCACGCGTCAATCGAAGCGCATCCGCGAAACCAACGATGTAGGGAACATTTTGTGTTCCAGCGCGCAGACTGAATTCCTGTCCGCCGCCGGTTTGTTGTGAGACCAGAGGCGTCCCCTTGCGAACATATAGCGCGCCGACACCTTTCGGTCCATAGAACTTATGAGCGCCGAGCGACATCATATCCACACCGAGAGCTTGGACATCCAGAGGCAAATAGGCTGCTGCTTGCACTGCATCCGTGTGGAAGAGAATATTATGAGCGCGGCAAACTTCCGCAATTTCTAAAATCGGATTGATCGTACCGATCTCGTTGTTCGCATACATCACAGAGACAATTGCTGTTTGATCGCAAATGGCTTTGGCAACACTCTCTGGTGTGACGCGCCCATCTTCATCCACATCCAGCCATTCGACCAAAAAACCTTCATATTTTTCGAGATGCTTCAATGTGTTTGTGACCGCGGGATGTTCTGCACGCGAGGCAAGAATCCATTTTGCGCCGGTCTTCTCCCGCATTGCATATGCTGCGCCGCGAATGGCAAGATTATCTGATTCGGAGCCGCAGGAGGTAAAGATGATCTCACCGGGCTGGCAATTCAATACGGATGCAACCAACTCACGCGCCGATTCGATCGCGGCTTCGGCGACCTGTCCATAACGGTGAATAGACGAAGGGTTCCCGAAAGAACCGGAAAAGAAAGGCGTCATCGCTTCCACAACGCGTGAATCCACTGGCGTTGTGGCGGAATAATCTAAATAAATCATGCGAAGCATTATACCCGCGGGTTACAAAGCCGTAGGAAATTTGTGGGATGTTCGTATTGTAATCATGGGACAAATAGCAAGTAAAATAGCGGCTCTTGTTGAAAGGAGTGTAAATGCTTAAAACTCGATTAATGAAAGTGCAAATATTATTAGCACTGGGCACGATTTTGATTGCTTCCTGCGGCGGAGGGAATGTCCCTGAGGAGACTCCAACTGCTGCGTCGATCAAATCCAGACGGCGGCCGTATCCACATTTTCTTCGGCCCTGACCCTGACCGCGATCGTCATGCCAACCAACACACCTGCCGTGACTGACACGCCTATCCCGACCTTTGCGCCATTGTCAACCAGTACCACAACAGGTGCTTTAACAACGCCAGGCGTTCCCGTAACCAGTGGCGGCACTGCCTCCTGCTATGGATTGACTTTTGTCAGCGATGTGACCATCCCAGATAACACGCAGACGCAACCAGGAAGAAGTTTCACGAAAACATGGAAAGTTCAAAACTCCGGTTCGTGCGCCTGGGATGCGGGATTCAAGTTCCAAAACACCGGCGGCGACTCGATGGGCGCATCGTCTGTGACGCTGCCCGCATCCGTGGCATCGGGCGCAACCTATGAAGTCTCCGTGTCGATGACAGCACCCAGCACCTCGGGAACGGTGCGCAGCAATTGGCGTATGTCCACTGCCACCGGACAGTTCTTCGGTGATGAAGTGTACGTACAAATCGTCGTTGGAAGCGGTAGCGGAGCGACCGCGACAAGTTACCCGTAAAACAGCGGAAACTTAGAGCAAGTCTTGATAAAGCCAGCAATTTCGTTGCTGGCTTTTTTTATACTTTGCTGAACCAATCTGCGCTTCGACTACGCTGTCGCTCCGCTCAGCGCGGAAAAACTAAAATACTTCTAACGTTCCGCGGCGCTTGGCAACGACTTCGAAGACCGCAAACAAGAGATAGCCGAGGATGCCGTAAACGATTCCAATGCCCAACTCACCCAAGAGTAATGGTGCTATATCTCTGAGAGTTGCACCTTGCACCAATAAACGCGCCGCGCCGATTCCGCGTGTGAGCGGTAAGCCAGATGAGATAAATTGAACCCAGGCGGGCATTTCATTGAGTTGAACGTTAGCGCCCGAGAAAATGAGCAACAAGAAGTAAACGAAGTTGTTCACAAACATTACGTTTACGGTGATCAGGGCGAGACATCCCAGTAATAATCCAAGTCCGCAAGTGCTGATGGTGGTGATCAGAATCGTCAATGCCAGCGCGCCGATATTGGTGTGTGAGAGATCGAGCCCCATCAGGATCACACCCCATGTAAATGCAATGATGACTCCCAGCGCGCCATCCAGGATATTCATGAAGGCGCGTCCCATGAAAACGACGAGCCGGTTTGCGGGCGTGCCAAAGATGTATGCAAGCGTGCCGCTGTCACGGTCACCGCCGATGGACATCGTCATGCCATAGATACCACTCACGGCCGCGATTTGCAGCGCATTTCCGACAATGTAAAAGGCAGCATTGTTCGAGCCAGTGGCATAGGTTCCCAAATAAACAAAGAAGAACATTTGCGCCAGCGGCATGATGATCTTTGACGCCGTGTATTGGATCGGGCGCATCCAGTGAAAGAGGGCAATGTAGGAGAGGATGGCGCCCTGCCAGAAGAGACGGAGGTTGTTGGTAAATGTTCTCATAAGAATTTCCAATTACTAATCACGATTTACGAGCAACGCGCTTCGACTACATACCGACGAGCGCGGCAGCCCTACTCCATGCCTAAAGTGGCATCGGCGCGGGCTTTGTAGAGCATAAGTTTGAATAGGCGCGAGGCAACAAGCACATCAAGTAGAGAGAAAAACAACATCATGCCCCATGAAATCAGAGTTTGATTCAACGTAGCGCCGCCTGTTGACGTTCCGTGCAGGGCAACGGCTGCCCAATATGGGGGAAGCACATAGGATACTGGGGTTGTCCAGCCGGGTAACAGTGCAATGGGAAACAAGAAGCCACACATAACATAGACTGGAAATTCCATCGCGTTCTGCCAGGCTCTCACGCCCGGGTTCATGACAAAGATCGGTGCGATGATCAAGCCGAAGCTGATGAAGGCAACAACAGATAAAAGGAGCGAGATCGTAAATAAGAGCGGCTGCTGAATACTCAGCGAATATCCAAATGCGAAAGCGGCAATGAAATAGCCGACCACCATGGAAACCAAAGACTGAAAGACATTCGCCAGATTCTTTCCAAAAACGATCACCTGGAAAGGCGTAGGCACGGCGACAAGTCCTTCGAGAGTTCCGGACCAGCGTTCGGCGTTGATGCTGTTTCCAGAAATAAAAAGCAGGCTGGACCATAAGCCAGTTAAACCACTGCCGACGACCACAAACATTGCTGCATCGCCACCTTTGTCTTTCAGCATCCATAATCCGAGCAAAGCAATCATGATCGGTTGAAAGAGAACAGTCATACTCTTTACAAAAAGCCATACACTTTTCAGTTGACATTTCCCATTAGTTGCCTTTATCAAATCGACGCTAAGAACTAAATAGCAAGTTCATTGATTTTGGCAGACAAGATAGAGATCTGAAAAGTTGACGGAGGGGCATGTTGGCTCTGGGTGGTGAGAGTCAGGTAGATGTATATCCAATTGTCAGTTTTTTGCTGTTTAGGTGGACAATGTTATGTTTTTGCAGGAAATATGACAAGCTGTTATGTGGTATTCTTCAATTAAATCTCTAGTTGGGCGCGCGTAGAGAGCGAGTATCGAGTGAAACTATATGAAACAAAAGATTTCAAATGGGCTCGCAGATTGAGCAAAAACGACATTTACAGATTGTATAAATCCGAAGCCTCTGGATTACTCGACGAAGAATTATTAGAGGAAGTAGGCATTGGTTTTTATGCTCGTTGCAAAACCATTAAACAAGTAACGGAAAGATTATGCCCAGATTGTTCCGAAGTGATTCAGGGTGCATTTGATGGCAACGATCCGGATCGAGAAATAGCCTGCCAACATTGTCAGTGGATTTCAAAATGGGAATACTATCATCGTTCCTATAAAACGGACCGCATTCATGGAGGCAGAGCCTACAAGTATTTTTTAGCCTATTTAGAAGAATATCCTGTGTGTAAAACGGCAAGGGATAAAATGCTCGTGATCGACAGACTCCTGCATTACTTGCATGAAGATATGAACGAGGAGGGATCTGTAACGCCAGCCGCCATGAACTTAGTACAAGGAAAACGAAACGAGATTAGAGAATTTATCGAAAGCCTTGCATATAGCGGCAATATGCCAGAACAAAATAGAAGCCTACGGAATGAATT
>WNFZ01011051.1_pt1 | contig 11139 bp, 8 predicted proteins | sample 5400081 | NCBI WGS metagenome assembly WNFZ01 (sample SAMN13153365, study PRJNA577476) | soil metagenome | isolation source: 80 cm soil or saprolite under grassland replicate 1 | place: USA:California | collected 2016-06-15
CCTGCTACAAATTGCAAGCCTGCAGTTGCTCCAAGATTTTCGTCTTCATTATACCTGTAAAAATCAGTTTTATCATTGGGGTCTTTTCCTTCCCATTCCTGTCCCCAGCCATCGCTCCAGCTTTGTGTAAGAGGCGCACTTGTTTTTGTTACAGATGAAGCGACACCAGATGAAAGCAATTCATTTTTTATCAATTGAAAATTCTTTTCGATATCGCCGGTAAAGAGTTGATAAATAAGATTGTTCTTATTATAGCCTGTATCTCTTTCTCTCGCATAGTCTATCTGCTGTTTTACAATAATGGTGCAAATGATCAATATAATGGCGAAGGTAAATTGCAGTATTACCAATGCTTTTCGTGGTGTAACCAAAGCATGTGCTTTTTTGAAAGTTCCCTTTAATACTTTTACCGGTTGAAATGAAGAAAGAAAAAATGCAGGATAACTGCCTGCCAATATCCCGGTGAATATAATAAAGCCAATACACGAAAACCACTCATTAAAATTGCTGTATTGAATAGAAACTTTTTCATCAACAAGACTGTTGAAAGCAGGCAAAGTAAGTTGTACAATTGCCACTGCAAAAATGCCGGCAATGAATGCAAGCAAAATAGATTCACCAATAAACTGGCCGATGAGTAAACTTTTTTGTGCACCCACTACTTTTCGTATGCCTACTTCCTTTGCGCGTTTTTCACTGCGTGCAGTACTAAGGTTCATAAAATTGATGCAGGCAATCAGCAAAATAAAAGCTGCGATGATGCCAAATAGTCTTACATATTCTATGCGTCCGTTACCATCTTCTACTCCATTCGTAAAACTGGAATACAAACGCCACCTGCTTATAGGATAAATAAACATTTCCCACTTAGGTTCATCCTTATCGTATTTCTGCTTGAAAGTTTTTAGTTTAGCATTTACAGAAGCAGCGCTGGCATTGGGTTTCAGCAATACATAAGTGCGTGTACTGTTGTTGCCCCAGTTTACATCATCATCACCGAGAAAACGTTTATAAGACCACGGAACCAAATATTCAAACTTGAATCTTGTATTGTGTGGTAAGTCTTTTAAGATGCCTGTTACCGTAAAATTTTCTTTGTTATCAATCTTAATAATTTTACCCATTGCCTCTTCCTTACCAAATAATTCTTTTGCCAATGTTTCTGTAAGAACGATAGAGTGCATATCATTCAACACAGTTTTTGGATTACCTTTTAACAACGGGAAAGTAAATACCTGTAAAAAATTAGAGTCAACAATAGTACCCTCTTTTGTTATTCTTTTTTCTCCTATGCTGAATAAAAAATTGCTTCCCCAGTCAACACGTACAGCCTGCTCTACTTCAGGCAAATCGCGTTCTATTGTTCTTGCCAATATTTTTGGTGTGGTATTCCATGTATGTAATTCACCACTAAAGCTGGCTTTGTTCCAGGCTTCATAAATGCGGTCTTTCTTTTCATGAAACTGATCATAACTTACTTCATTTTGTATCCATAACAAAATAAGCATGGCGCTTGCCATGCCTATTGCGAGACCTAAAATATTGATTGCCGAAAAACCTTTGCTTCGAAAGAGATTGCGGAAAGCAACTTTGAAATAATTTTTGAACATAAAAGAAATTTTATTCGCAGAACCTGCGGATGTTTTACGTGGTAAGCAATTTTTTTGTTACAAACTTTATAATCTTTATTCAGCTTTCGTTGTGTCAATCACTGTACGTTCGGAACTACCATCGGCACGCGAAGTATTCTGATTGTAGCTCGTCAATTTCATTTCGTCAGACCGGCTCCGTCATGCCGAATGAAGTTGTTACAGTACAAGAGTCCCGTACGTACGGGAACAGAAGCTTAATTCATACCCTTTAGTTTGGTTCATAAAAATCAATTAGCAATTGGCAAAAGGCAATAAGCAATATAAGCTCAACTACAAACTGAAAACTATAAACTACTCGCAGAGTCCTGCGGACAAACTCTTTATTCCGTTCTCAAACTTTTCACAGGATTGGCAAGTGCTGCTTTTATTGCCTGGAAACATACCGTGAGCAATGCGATGAACAATGCACCAATTCCTGCTAATGCAAATACCCACCAACTTATGTTTATTCTGTAAGCAAAATTTTGCAGCCATTTATTCATCGCAAACCATGCCATTGGTGAAGCAATAATGAATGCAATTAATACAAGTATTACAAATTCCTTTGCCAATAAATTAGTAATGTTTGAAATACTTGCGCCAAGCACTTTTCTTATGCCGATCTCTTTTGTTTTAACCTGCGCTGTATAAGTTGCCAGGCCAAAAAGTCCTAAACATGAAATGATGATCGCTACCACGGCAAACACATTGAACAAACTTCCAGTGCGCTGATCTGCCTGGTACATTTTATTAAAATCTTCATCAAGAAAAGAGTAATTAAAGGGAAAATCGGAAGAATATTCTTTCCAAACCTTTTTCGTAGCAGCGATGGCTTTGGATGCGTCTTTGCCTGTGGTTTTTATATACATTCGCCAACCGGGAGGATCGTAATAAAATATAGCTGGTTCAATTGACTGTTTAAGGGAAGCAAAATTGAAATCCTTTACTACACCGATAATTGTTCCTTTCGTATCCCGGAGTGTAAAACTTTTCCCAATTGGATCTTTGATGCCCGCCTGCTTTACAGCAGTTTCATTGAGTATGAAATGCGCAGAGTCTGATTTTGACCCGGTGAAATTATTTCCTGCAATCATTTGCATTTTAAGTAACGGAATAAAATTTTCATCTATAGAGTTTGGATGAATTAGAAAAGTTCTGCCCTCTTCTTTTCCGTTCCAGTATGTATCGCCGGTTGTTGAATTAATACCTGCAATGCTATTGTTAGATGAAGCGATATCCAATATTTCTGGTTGTTTTAAAAGTTCATTACGTGCTGCATCATAATGGTCATGCATTTCATTTCTTAACTGGAAAGAAAAAACATGTTCTTTGTTAAAGCCAAGATCTTTTTCTCTAATGTATTTTAACTGTGCCGCGATAACAATAGTGCCCATTATTAAGCCAACAGAAAAAACGAATTGTGTAATAACCAAAATTTTTCTGAAGGAAGCGTTGCGAACACCAAAAGATAGTTTTCCTTTTAATGCCTGTAATGGTTTGAATGATGATAACAGCAATGCCGGATAAATACTTGCTAATGCCAATGTACCAGTAATAGCGCTGCCTACAACAATCCAAACATTACTGCTTGCAAGACTAAATAAAAGAAGTTTACCAGAAAGTTCATTGTATAAAGGCAACAGCAATGAAATAATTATAAATGCAAGTAGCGAGGCAAATAAAAACAGCAATCCTGATTCAATAATGAATTGAATAAACAATTGATATTTTTCTGCGCCGATAATTTTTCGTACACTCACTTCTTTAGAACGAAGCATGGAGCGGGCGGTGGAAAGATTTACATAATTGATGCAGGCAATAAATAAAATAAGTATAGCTACAATAAGAAATATCCTTACTGTTTGCAAAGTGCTGCTATTACCATCTGCTGCAATTAAATGAAGTGTTTTTAAAGGTTGCAAAGAAAAAAAATCATTTTTTACAGTTACATCATCCTTTCTTTTGTCCCTATACATTTGCGTTATTTTTTGAGCAACTTTTTCTGCCGGCGTTTCTTTTTGAATTTGTAAGTAAGTATTGAAATAAAAATTTCCAAGATCTTCATCCATCGTTTTCCAATCTCCGTTGCCACCGGAAGCTGTAAACTGCTTAGCATATAAACTCATCGGAAAAAGCATATTATAGCTCAGGCTTGAGTTCCCGGGAAAATCTTCCATTATACCGCTGACAGTAAAATTACCTTGATCTGTTACCAGTGTTTTACCAAGAGGATCTTCATTAGCAAAATATTTTTTTGCTTCAGACGAAGTGAGAATAATAGAGTTAATGTTTGGAAAAGGTTTTGCTTTATTTCCATTCAACAGTTTAAAATCAAATATTGAAAAGAAGGTTGAATCAACAAACGCTAATTTAGATTCGGTAAATTTTTTATCGCGGTAAGTAAACAATATCTGTTCATATACATCATTTATTCTAACCGCTTTCGTTACTTCCGGTAATTGCTTACAAAAAACTGTTAGAGGTGCGGGAGATCCTTCCCATACCTGTGCGCTTTCACCTATACCGAGATGCGAGTTTATTTTGTAAATATTACCTGCGTTTTTATGAAAGCTATCATAACTCAATTCATCCTGCACCCACATTAAAACCATTATTCCTACAGCAAGTCCAATAGCAAGACCAGAGATATTAATGACGCTATAAAATTTATTTTTCCAAAGATTGCGCCAGGCTGTTTTGAAATAGTTGCGGAACATAAAAATCCTCTTAAATCCTCCCTAAAGGGAGGACTTTAAAGCCCGTTCCCTTTAGAAGATACGTTTTATTTTTATAATTTTTTTCTTAGTTTTTTATGTGACAAGCATTTCAATCTTTAATCAACTTTTGTTGTGTCACTCACTGCATCGTTCGGAACAGTCCGAAAGTGAGTAAGGCTAGAACAAACCAATAAACCCATGATGTTCCCAAGTCTCCCCTGTCTGCCGACAGGCAGGCTTTAGGGAGATTTAGATGGTTTTAAATTAATTCCATAATGCGGATGGAAACAAGCTGGCTGGGCTGCGCGTTTTCAAGATATTCCTTTACAGTGTTGCACTCTTTTGTACTATACCCGCAGGACTTTACACAAAACGCATGTTTACTTACGCCACAGCAAACAACTGCGCTGCAACAAATGAATAAAATAACGGTTAGCAAACGCCTGCAGATAATACCTGCTATGGTTTTCATAACCAAAGATTTTAAAATTAGATAAGTATGTTTTCGGTAACAGTTTGCCCGTCAAGCATACGTACAATGCGGTGACTGTAACGTGCATCGTGCTCGCTGTGTGTAACCATTATAATAGTGGTGCCCGTTTCATTCATCTCCGTAAGCAGTTCCATTACTTCATTACCGTTATGACTGTCGAGATTACCGGTAGGTTCATCAGCAAGTATCAGCTTTGGTTTGTTTACTACTGCTCTTGCCACAGCCACACGTTGCTGCTGACCACCCGATAATTGCTGGGGATAGTGATTACGCCTGTGCATGATCTGCACTTTATCGAGCACCTGTTCTACCCTTTTCTTTCTCTCGGCACTCTTCATGCCGGTATAGATGAGCGGCAATTCCACATTTTCAAAAACAGTAAGTTCATCAATGAGATTAAAACTTTGAAATACAAAACCAATGTTGTGCTTTCGCAGATCAGCGCGTTTACGCTCATTGAATTTTGCTACTTCAATTCCATTGAAAACAAAACTGCCTCCATCGGGGTCATCAAGCAAACCCAAAATGTTAAGCAACGTAGATTTGCCGCAGCCCGAGGGACCCATTACAGCAACAAATTCTCCTTCTTTTACTGACATAGAAAGTTTATTCAATGCAACTGTTTCAACTTCCTCAGTGCGGTAGATTTTTTCGAGTTCAGATATTTTAATCATGTCGGCCATTTTTATGTTTTTTAATATATGTTACGTTTATTGTTTTAAAAAAGTTACAATTCAGTTTGCAATTTTTAGGCTTAGAACTAATTCTAAATTCCTTTTTTACTTTCCTTTTAAAACCAATTCCTGCATGTTACCATAATTTTCATAGCTGCTTGTTACTACTTTATCTCCTGGCTCTAATCCTTGCAGCACTTCATAATAATCAGTATTTTGATTTCCTAATTGTATAGGTACTCTGTAGGCCTTGCCGCCATCTTTACTTACCTTGAATATCCAGTTACCACCGGTTTGCTGGTAAAAACCACCTTTGGGCAAAAGCAATGCAGTTCTTTCATCACTTAATGCCAAAAGTATCTGTAATGTTTGCCCACGGCGTATGCCTTTTGGTACTTTACCGATAAATTCCATATCCACCTGAAAGCGCCCATTCGTAACTTGTGTATATACTTTCTTTATTTCTAAATTATAAGTACTATCCGCAAAATCAAAGGTTCCCTTAAGCCCGGTAAATATCCGTGACAAGTAATGTTCATCAACATCTACACGTACTTTAAAAGCACCCACCACATCTATTTGTCCAATGCGTTCACCCTGATTTATATTCTGGCCAATCTCAGCGTTTAATGATGTAAGCTGGCCATCAACCGGAGCGCGAACAATAAGATCGCCAACCTTTTTACGCATTACTGCCAATGCATTTTGCGAACCCTGAAAAGATTGCTGTTCCTGTTTTCTTTGCTGCTGACTCGAAAGAGAATCTTGTTGCAAAAGCTGTTGAGTCAATTTTTTCTTCTGCAGATAATAGTTATAGTCGTTTTCTGCTTTTTTGAATTCCTGAGAACCTATTGCTTTTTGCGCATACAGGTCTTTATCTAATTTGTAAATACGCTCGGCTTCTTTAAACTGGTTTTCTGCGTCAGTCATTTGATTCAGCTTGTCCACAGTATTTTGCTGAGCCGCATTTCTTGATATCTGCATTTGAGTTAACAGGTTGTATACATTGGTTTGCTGAGTTACCATATCGAGTTCAAGATTATTATTAGATAATCTCAAAATCGGCTCGCCTTTTTTCATCACTGTTCCGTCTTCAACATATTTTTCTTCTACACGGCCGCCTTCTGTAACATCGAGATAAATACTTACCCTCGGCAGCACCACTCCATTCACAGGTATATTTTCCTGGAAAGTGCCTTTTTTTACTTCACTGATTGTGATGCGCTCTGTTTCCACATTCAATTTACTGTTGCCTGAAGTGTAATAATAGCTTGCAGCAATTAATGCAACTAATGCTGTAACTCCTGCAATAGTGAGAATTCTTTTTGTACTCCATTTCTTTTTTGCAATTACTCTGTCCACTGTTTTAAAATTTATCGTTTTATGTTTATCTTTTGTTTTATATTCTCTTGCAACGTTCCCCTTACTATCCTTTGAAGAAGGGGTCTTTAAAAAAAACCCGGTGTAGAAACACAGGTTTTATATTGCACATGAGAAACTAAAATCTTTTTTGCAGTTGCCAGCCTGTCTATCCGTAGGCAGGTTTTCAGTCATCAGTCTTTAGTGACTGCCCCACTGCCAACTTCTCCATTATAAACGAATAGTAGTGCCAGAATTTTTTATATTGAAAAACAAGCATTTATGCGAAAGATAAAATATAAGGTGTACGCTTTTGATACACTTTGTGTACGCAATTAATACATGGAATAAGCCCAGGAGAATTGCCAAAATATTTTGAAAAAAGGCAAATGTATTTTAAAGAGTTGGCAAAGAATTTTAAAGGCGCATTTCAAGTGAACAATTTAATCAGCGAGTAGCGAAAATTTAAAATGCAAGGGAATTTCATTTAAAGTCAAAGCAGTGTTCGGTTATGATACAGCTTGTGTTCGCTAATGTAACATGCCAATATGTATAATTTTTTGTAAATTATTCAGACTCATTAATTTAATTGTGTTGGTATATTTTATGGTAAAGTATGTTTGTGCTGATTTTTAAGTTTGAGACTTAATTAGGTGTTTGATCGTTTTGCTTCTCAATGATCTCTTGTTTTCAATTTATCTATCAAAAATGACAGAACATTCAAACTCACTTAATGCACTGAGAACAAAATTCGGGTCACCTCATTTGCTGCCATTCAAAACAACAGTACAAGAGAGCGACGCAAGGAAAGCTTAATAATTGATGCTGCTGCTGGATATGAATTTTAAAGCTTCGATCAATACCGGAAATGAAGGTATTTATTGGTTGAAGCGTATAAAAGAATTACAGCCATCAGTCGCTGTAATCATGATCACTGCTTATGGGGATATTGACCTTGCAGTGCGCTCATTAAAAGAAGGTGCTGCTGACTTTATTGTTAAGCCATGGCATAACGAAAAATTGCTGGTAACAATTGAAGATGCACTAAAAGCAAAGGGATTAGCAAAAACAAAATCTTCACTTCCTCTAAAGGATTCTGTTCTTGGAAAGGAGCTTCTTGGCAGCAGCGAAGTAATGCAGGACATATTTTATAAAGTTGATTATTCGGTCATAAAAAAGGTGCCTTTACTGATGCAAAGGAAGACAGGCTGGGTCGTTTTGAAAGTGCAAACGAGGGCACTTTATTCCTTGATGAAATTGGCAATATAAGTTTATCGCAACAGGCAAGGCTACTAACTGTTTTACAGAACAGGTATATTACGCGGTTAGGCTCTAATCAACCTGTTCCGATTGATATACGTTTGATTTGCGCCACCAACATACCGCTTAGTGAACTTGCCAACGAAAACCGTTTCAGAAAAGATCTTATTTACCGGATTAATACAGTGGAAATAACTGTTCCACCACTGCGAAAAAGGGGTGAAGATATATTGGTGCTGGCAAAGCATTTTGCAAAATTATATGCCAACAAATACATGAAACCTTCTATTGGTTTTGATGATGCGGCATTGCAAAAATTATTACATTATCATTATCCCGGTAATGTTCGTGAATTGCAGTATACCATTGAAAGAGCAATCATCATGAGTGATGGTGAAGTGTTGCAACCCAAAGACCTTATCTTTTCACCTATTGAATCAGTGCCTGTCATGGTTACTGAACCCGATGATCTTAATTTAAGCAGCATTGAAAAAAATACCATTCTGCGTGTGATTGAAAAACATAATGGTAATATTACCAAGGCTGCAAAGGAACTTGGTTTAACAAGAACAGCATTATACAGGAGGTTAAGTAAGTATGATATATGAGAAAGAAGTTAGCTTTGGCGTTTTGAGTGATGATCCTGTAAAAACACGGGACACAGAAACCAAAACAATAAATTTACATATGTTTAAGCGATATGACTGGAGTATAGTGATAAGGATTATATTAATGTTTATTACCCTTACCATTGCTTCTTTTTTATTAGTTAAGGGATGGCTTATCTATGAAGTAATTGCGATACCTGTTATTGTTTACGAGGTAATTGATTTTTTCCGTTTTCATAAAAAAGCGCAGGATGAAGTGGAAGAGTTTGTAGAAAGTGTGCACTACCGCGATTTTTCACGCTATTTTGATGTAAAGCATGCCCCCCTTGAATTACAGCCTTTGCGAAAAGGCTTTAACGAAATAAATACTACACTCAAAGTGATCAGCAAGGAAAAAGAAACACAGTACCAGTACCTGCAGAAAATTCTTGAACTGGTAGATACCGGCATTCTTTCCTATGAAATGGAAAGCGGCGTAGTGGTATGGATGAATGAGGCATTGAAAAAATTATTACAGGTCCCTTATTTGCGAACAATCCATTCACTTGCAAAACGTGACTGGAATTTGTATCATGAAGTTATGTGATGAAACCGAGAGTAAAGCATGGCAGCGTTTGCTTAGCGTAATGACGCATGAGATCATGAATTCTGTTGCGCCTATTTCTTCTCTTTCTGATACTTTAAAAAACATGCTGAACAATTCAAGAGAAGCTGTATCTCCTGCAAACAGACCGGCTTTTGAAGACCTTGAATTAGGTATTGATACTATTAAAAGAAGAAGTGAGGGCCTGCTAAAATTTGCGGAAACATACCGCAACCTGAATAAAATCACCACACTTAATCTTAAAAAAGTGTATGTACGCGATCTGTTTGAAAACCTGCATCTTTTAATGCAGCCTACATTGGACCAAAAAAATATAGAACTGGAGATCATTCTTAAAGATCCTGATCTTATCCTCGAAGCTGATACCAATTTAATTGAACAAGTGCTCATTAATCTTATTGTAAATGCTGTGGAAGCAGTAAAAGAAAAAGAAGAACCTCGCATTATGCTTTCGGGATATTATACTGCAAAAAATAAAACAGTAATTAAAGTGTCAGATAATGGCACCGGCATGCCCGAAGAATTGCTCGATAAAATTTTTATTCCATTCTTCAGCACAAAGAAAACAGGCAGTGGTATTGGTTTAAGTTTGTGCAAACAAATTATGATGTTGCATAAGGGAACGATACATGTTCAATCAAAAGAGGGTGAAGGAACTGCGTTTATGCTGCAGTTTTGACAACCATTGAATTGATGATTTGATATTAATTATAACTCTTGTACGATTGAGAAAAATGTGCGTGCAAAGGATAAAGAATATACTTTTAAATAATATAGTCTTAGTGTTCTTTGTGCAAGTTTCGTGAACTTTGTGACTTCGTTTTGGGACACAAAGTTCACCAGGAGTCACGAAGGGCACTAAAAATAGAGTCAATCGCATAACAGTAATTATAGTTAGTTTTAAAAAAGTAAGAGAGGTTATCTAAAACAGATGACCTCTTTTGTTTAGCTTAAGTACATTCTGTGAATAAAAATAAAACCCATCAATACATTAGCCATTTACATTTGCTTATTGGTTTATGAATGCATCCGCAAATAAAAAAATAATTCTTGGCATTGACCCCGGAACGGTTGTGATGGGATATGCAGTTATTGAAGTATGCGGTAATAATGTTGCAATAATAGCAATGGATGTGCTTAAACTTGGCAGTACGAAAGATGTTTATGAAAGGCTGGAAATGATTCATTCAAAAGTTAATGCCCTGATTATCGGGCACAAACCTCACACCTTTGCGATTGAAGCCCCGTTCTTTGGAAAGAACGTACAGAGTATGCTCAAGCTGGGAAGAGCACAGGGAGTGGCTATTGCGGCTGCTATGCAAAGTCGTATTGCCGTTACTGAATACTCACCAAAGAAAGTAAAACAATCAATCACAGGTAATGGTAATGCAAACAAAGAACTTCATCTGCTATTACAAAAGCAACAAAAGGTTTTAAAGGCTGGGATGATTTTGTTGCAAAGAATGTGGAAAGAGTCAGGAGGTAGTTGAATGGTTGAATTATTGATTGGTTGATTGGTTGAAAAGTCATTTTAATAAGTCAACCCTCAACTTATCAACCTCTAAACTTATTAACGTCTCAACCTATCAACCCTCCAGCGCGGCAACAATTTTTTCCTGCACTTCCTTAAATTGCTCAGGACTTAACTTTAGTTTACGCCTCGTGAAATTGAGATCATCAGAAGAATTCATTGGAATTAAATGCAAATGTGCATGTGGTACATCAAGACCTATTACTTCCATCCCGCAACGGTTACAGCGAAAGGATTTTTCAATAGCTTTTGCAATAGGCCT
>WNFZ01012615.1_pt1 | contig 11138 bp, 6 predicted proteins | sample 5400081 | NCBI WGS metagenome assembly WNFZ01 (sample SAMN13153365, study PRJNA577476) | soil metagenome | isolation source: 80 cm soil or saprolite under grassland replicate 1 | place: USA:California | collected 2016-06-15
TGGCGGCGCGGCCGGCAAATCGGCGGGGGGAATGGGTCGTACCGCGGCAGCGCAGGATCTCGACGCCATTGTGCCACTCCCGCCCCACGAAGCCCCAGCCTGGCCGTGGCCGATCAGCGCCGAGCGGCAGTCCCGCGACGACGGAGACCTCGCAGCCGTGCTTGCTCACCAGATCCTCGGCGAGCTCGGTGAGCAGCTGGCCGGTGGCGCCGAAGTCCGGCCAGTAGGACCGGTTGAAGAACCGGATCCTCACGCTCTGCGGTGCTGGCGGTACCATTCGATGGTGCGCTCGAGCCCTTCGCGGAAGCCCGTCTTGGCGCGGAAGCCGAAGCGCTCCCAGGCGCGCGTCGTGTCCAGGCACCGCCGGGGCTGGCCATTGGGCTTGCTCGGATCCCACACGAGGCGCCCCGTGAAGCCCGTCAGCTCGGCGATGAGGCTGGCCAGGTCCTTGATGGAGATCTCGACGCCGGTGCCGAGATTGACCGGCTCGGGGCCATCGAAGTGCTCGGCGGCCATCGCGATCGCCTCGGCACAGTCCTCGGCGTAGAGGAACTCCCGGGTGGGCGAGCCGTCGCCCCAGCAGACGATCTCGCCGGCGCCCCGCTCCGCCGCCTCGAGGCACTTGCGGATCAGCGCCGGGATGACATGGGAGGATTCCGGGCTGAAATCGTCGCCCGGCCCATAGAGATTGACCGGCAGCAGGTGGATCGCGTTGAAACCGTACTGCCGGCGGTAGGCCTGGGCCTGGACCAGCAGCATCTTCTTGGCCAGCCCGTACGGCGCGTTCGTCTCCTCGGGATAGCCGTTCCAGAGATCCTCTTCCTTGAACGGCACGGGCGTGTGCTTCGGGTAGGCGCAGACCGTGCCCACCCCCACGAACTTTTCGACTCCGAGGCGGCGCGAATACTCCATCATCATCACGCCCATCACGAGGTTCTCGTAGAAGAAGCTCCCGGGATTGGCCATATTGGCGCCGATGCCACCGACCTCGGCGGCCAGATGAATCACGATGTCGGGCTTGGCGCCGGCCAGGAGGCGCTCGACATTGACCTCGCGCGTGAGATCGTCATGCGCGCGCCGCGGGACGATGATGGAGCGGCAGCCGCGGGCCTGCAGCGCCCGGACGACGTGGCCGCCCAAGAATCCCGCGCCGCCGGTGACCACGAAGCGCTTGGACGCGATGTCCGTCATGATGGGCCGCCGTCTCCCTTTTTCTCTACCACGGTTTGCCCCAGCACCAGCGCATCCATCTGGGTTCGGAGAAAACAGTCGATGGCGTCGGCCGGCTCGAGCACGATGGGCTCGTTTTCGTTGAACGAGGTATTGAGCAGCACCGGGACCCCGGTGCGCTTCTCGAAGGCGCGGATGAGCTCCCAGTAGCGCGGGTTGGCCGCCCGGCTCACCGTCTGCAGCCGCCCGGAGCCGTCCACATGGGTGACCGCCGGGATCACGGCGCGCTTGTCCGGCCGCACGGGGTAGACCTGGATCATGAACGGGTCGGGCGCCGCGCCGACGAAATACTCGTCCAGCGCCTCCTCGAGAATGGAGGGCGCGAAGGGGCGGAACTTCTCCCGGAACTTGATCTTCGTATTGATGATCTCGCGCATGTCGGGCCGCCGGGGGTCCGCGAGGATGCTCCGATTGCCCAGCGCGCGCGCTCCCCATTCCATCCGCCCCTGGAACCAGCCGACGATCCTGCCCTCGGCGATCCGCTCGGTCGTCCAGCGCGCCAGCTCCTCGCCGTCGGCGATGTCCCGCGAGCGGCAGCCGGCGCGCGCCAGGTCCCCTCGGCGCGCGTCGAGCGCCGCGCTTATCTCCGCCGACGAGAACTCGGGCCCCCAGGAGCCATGCTCCATCACGAAGCCCCGCGGCCGGCCCAGGACCTGATGCCATACCCAGAAGGCCGCGCCCAAGGCCGTGCCATTGTCTCCCGCCGCCGGCTGGACGTAGACCTCACGGAAGGGTGTGAGCTGGCGAATCTTGCCGTTCATCACGCTGTTCATGGCGCAGCCGCCGGCCAGGCAGAGCCGGCTGAGCCCCGTGCGGCGGTGTAGCGCCGTGAGGATGTGCGCGGCCGCGTCTTCGAACACGGCCTGGAGCGAAGCCGCCAGGGCCTCGTGCCGCGGTGTGAGCGGCTCGTCAGGTCGCCGCGCGGATCCCAGCAGCTGCTCGAGCTTGGCGGTGTACACCGGGCCGATCTTGGGCTCGCCGCCGTCCCAGGTCATGTCCACGCCGCCCGACCAGTGGCGGAAGTAGTCCAGGTCGAGCGCGAAGCCGCCGTCGGCCGTGAGGTGGATGAGGCGTCGGAGCTCACGCGCGAAGTCGGGGGCGCCGTACGGTGCCAGCCCCATGACCTTGAATTCGTCTCCGTAGTTGGGAAAGCCCAGGTACTGGGTGAGGGCCAGATAGAGCATGCCCAGCGAGTGGGGGAAGAAGATGCGCCGGCCGACGTCGAGCCGGGCCGCGCTACCGGTTCCGGACGAGGTGCTGACAAAATCGCCGAAGCCATCCACCGCGCAGACCGCCGCCTGATCGAAAGGCGAGACGAAAAAGGCGCTGGCCAGATGGGCCGGGTGATGCTCTACCCAGTGCGTCCGCCGCGCGACACGGTCGCGTTCGAGACCGAGCGCTTCCGCGATTGCCGCCGCGACATCGCCGACCCGGCCGGCGTTCTTCGCGCGATCGGTGATCAGACGGAGGCTTGGCCGGTTCCTCAGCGCGAAGGCGGCCTTGCGCCAGAGGTTGGCGCGCGGGTTTCGTCCGATGGCGAAATGATCGATGTCGCGCGGCTCGAGCCCCGCGATGCGGAGGCAGCCCAGGGCGGCCTCGCGCGGAAAGCCCGCCCAATGCTTGATCCGGGTATAGCGCTCCTCTTCCGCCGCCGCCACGAGGCGACCGCCCACGATCAGCGCCGCCGCGGCGTCGCCGTGATAGGCGCTGATGCCAAGCACGGCGCTCATGGCGTCGCCGCGCGCTCTTCGAGCAACCCGCGGAAGCGCTGGCTGAAGTGGGCTTCGCTGTAGTGCGCGGCCACGCGGGCCGCGCCGGCGCGCCCCATGCGCTCGCGGGTCTCGGGCTCGCGGTAGAGCCGCAGCACAGCCTTGAGCGCCTGCTCGGGATCGGCCGGATCCACCACCAGTCCCGTGACGCCGTCCTCGATGATCTCGGCGGCCGCGCCTACGCCGCCGATGCAGGCCTTGGCCGCCCGCATGGCCTCGAGGAAGACCAGGCCGAAGCCCTCGTCGCGACTCGGCATCACGAAGAAGGCGCAGTGCCGGTAGAGCGCGGCCAGCGTCTCATCGGACACACGCCCAAGGAAGCTCACGCCATCCTCGAGCGGCGCCGCTTTGCTCTCGAGCCGCGCGCGGTCATTGCCCTCGCCCGCAATCACCAGACGCGCGCCGGGCACCTCGGCCGTGACCCGGGGCCAGAGATCGATGAGCATGTCGTGGCCCTTGTAGCGCTCCTCGGCGGCCATGCGCCCGACGATGAGGGCGAAGGCCGCGGGAATATCGGGCGCCTCGCCCGTTCCCTCCGGCGACATCTCGTCTCGCACGGCCGGCTGACAGATGTCGATCCGCCGCCCCGCGAATTCCGGGTTCGCGTCGCGGAAGCGTCGGGCCGTGTGCTCGGAGATGGCGATGAGGGCATGCGAGCGCCGTATCGCCATGCGCTCGAGCCAGCGGAGCGGCCGCCAGGCCTCGATGCCCACGAGAATGGTCGTGAGCCGCGAGCGCCAGCCCAGCATCAGCTCGGCCAGCGGGCTCAGGTGCAGGTGCACACAGATGATGTCGGTGGGCGGCCGGCCGCTCACCGTCGTCCGCAGGGCGCGCGCGATGAAGCGCAGCTTGTCCAGCCGCCGGCTCCGCCCGGTAGTCAGTAAGGACAGGACCCGCGCGGGTCCGAGGGCACGGGCGATCAGGCGGGAGAGCATCGAGATGCCATCGGTGCCGTTCATCCCGGGGGTGAGCACGGTATAGCGCCGCCCCGACGCGGCGACCCGGTACTGCTCGGCCATGGCCGTCGCCACCGTGTCCCAGTCATAGCGGCTCTGGACGAGCTGCCTCCCGCGCTCGCCCATTTCCCGCGCCTTCGCCGGATGCGCCAGGATCTCCCGCAGGCCGTCGGCTACCGCCTCGGCCTCCTGCGGCACCCAAAAGCCCGCGCGCGCGGTCCAGTGCGCGGACGACCCGAGGCGAGCGAAGTGAGGCTCGAGCGCGCGGCGATGGCCCGCTTCGTCGGGCCCGGCGATCACCAGGCGGACATCCGGACGGGACGCGCGCAAGCGCTCGAAGGCCGCCGCCAGGAGATCCAGCCGCTTGATCGGATGAATGCGGCCGAGGTACACGACCAGCGGCGCGCCCGGCGGGATGCCCAAGCGCGTTCGAAACGCGCCGCGCGCGGGCAGACCGGCCGCCGGCGCATTCACGCCATTGGGCAGCGTCATCACCGGCGCGCCTGCGCCACGGGCCTCGAGCGCTTCGGCCTCCGCCGCCGAGGTGGCGTGCAGGAAGGCCGCGCCCGCCAGGTTCCTGCGCTCCACCGCCCAGTAGGCAATCCATTTCCTCGCCGCGTGGTGGGCGAGCGATCCCGCGTCGAGCATGCCGCGGGGCGAGATGACGTACGGAATGTCGAGGCGCCGGGCGATCCGCGCCGCCGTCCAGCCGGGCAGATTCCACAGCCCGTGGATATGGATGAGATCGGCCCGCGCCGTGGCCGTCGCGAGCGCAGCGCCCAGGCCTCGGGCCTGGAACATCCGGCGCGGGGCGCTCAGCGGGAAGTAACGCACGAGCGCGCCGTCAACGCGGTCGCCCTCGGGGGGCGAGGGCCGCAGCTCGCGCGCCCCGTCGGCGGTGGTGGTGAACACCTCGACCTCGACGCCCGCGGCCTGAAGTGCCCGGCACAGCCCGAGGATGCTGCGCGGCGGGCCACCATAGCCAAAGGCCGGCGCGAAGTACGGGGTGACGTGGAGAACGCGCATGGTCCCGTCAGCCTCTCGCCCGCCGGGGCGCGGGCTCCGGCCGGACCGCCCGGGGACTGCGCTGCCAGAGCAGTATCCGGTCGAGGACAAACGCGGCCCCGCCCAGATAGACCATCATTGTCAGCGTGAGCCCCAGTGTCTTGATCCAGGAGCGCTCGAAGAGATAGAGGCACATCCAGAACGTCACGGTCACGAAGGCGATGGCCAGCTCGCGATGTCGGATCACCCTCAGCCACCCGTGGTAGGCCATCCCGATGAGAAAGGCGTAGACGAGGATCGGCAGGAACATCAGCGGCACCCCGAAGTCCACGTAGGACTCGGCGGCGTACCCGAATGCGATACTGGTGCCCTTTTCTTCTCCTGCCGCCCAGACGCCGGCGTATCGCATCACCATCTCGCTGTCCGACTCGAGCACGCCCTTGTCGGGGAAGAGCACCCGGGGCGTGACGACATGAAGGAGCGCGCGACCGAGGATCGCTCCGTGCTCGTGCGGGACGACCGCCGGCACGCGGGTCACCGCGAGCGCCGGATAGTAGATCACCCAGAGCCGGTCCACGAAGAAGTCGAGGTCGAGCAGCATGGTGCCGAAGTCGCGGCGAAGCCATCTCGAGGTCAGGACAACGACCCGCTCGACCCGCGCCTCCCGCGACTGGGCGAACACCTGGCTTTCGAAATCCTGGCGGTAGTCGGTGCGGATGGCCATCCACATCAGCCCCGTCAGGAACATCACGACCGCGAACACGCCAAGCGCCAGCCAGTGGCGGATCTTCCGGCGGTCGAATGCCGTGAGCAGGGCAACGGCCGCCAGCATGAACGGCTCGCGGAAGCCGGCGAAATAGCCGGTGAAGCCCAGCACGACCTCCATCGCCAACAGGAGCGAAAGCCAGCCCCAGCGCACCCGGGGCCGGGTCAGGCGATAGAACATCATGAAGACCGTGGCGAGCCTGGCATAGGTCAGCGCGAGGATGGCCTGGGTGAGCGCCGGAACCTCCCAGGCGAGCTGCTGCACCGTCCCCGTCACCGTCACCGCCACGGCGTAGGCGACGAGCAGGGCGGGCCAGCCGAAGGCCTGCTCGGGCCGCGGCCCGTCCTCCGGCCGGGGCCCGCGCACCACTCGCATGCCGAGCCTCAGGCCGACCAGGAGGGCGAGGATCCACCCGAGGCCGATCAGGACCATCGGCCGGTAATCGCTCAGCTCGATGGCGTCCAGCGACCGCCCGGTGAGGGCATGGTAGTAGAGCCCCGCGTTTACCTGGACCCACTGGAAGGTGAATGCCATGGCCAGGACGGGCGGTCCCTCATCGAGGACCAGGTAATGCCACCCGAGCCAGAGAACGAGGATGCCCGCGGCCGCCAGCCAGTCGCGCGCGACAAGCCACGCTGCCGCCGACGACAGGATGAGGACGAAGTACCTCGCGCGCGGGAGAAGCGGCTGCAGGGGCCGGGGCCCAAGTGAGCGGGGAGCGAAACGCTCAGACACCTGGCCGCGCGAGCCGAATCCTTCCCTCACCGCGCCACCACGACGGCTGCGGCGCCGTCAAGCCGAAGCCACACCCGCACCCGCACCCCGCCCGGCAGGCGCTCGAGAAGCTCGGCGAGCGTCCGGGGGAAAAACCCGCGCAGCGCGAGCATCAGCCCGAGTCCGAAGGACGCCGTGTTGACCATGAGCCGAACGAGAAGAGGCATCGAGTCGAGCGCGGCGCCGGTGACGAGCACGATGGCCGCAGCCAGCGCGGCGGCCGCCGCCGGAGGAACGATCACCGTCCGAATCCAACCCTTGGCCAGCAGCGAAGAGCTCGCGGCAAGCGCGATCACGCCGGCGAGTCCCTGCCCTCCCATCACCGCCCAGGCGTAGGCGACGACATCGCCTCCCGCCCATGCCACGGCCAGCGTGGGCAGCGCGATCACGGCGCTCAAGAGATCGAGGAGCAGGCAGGCGCGCAGTCGGCCCGCCGCCAGGAGAACGGCCGAGCCCACGAGGAAGGCCATGGCCCCGAGGCTCGTCAGCGCGACCGGCCAGATCAGCGGATCGGCGCCGATCCAGCGCTCGCCGTAGAGAACGCGGGAGAGGGCCCGGCCCTCGAGCCCGATATAGATCGCGCCCGGCACCCCGATGAGGAGGACGACTCGCGCAAACAGCGTGGCCTTCTCCGCGTACGCGCTCCGCTGCCCCGCATAGCGCGGCAAGAGCGGGGAGAAGGCGTCCTGCAGGATGGTCGCGCCCCGTCCCACGGTGCTGCTGAAGAGCACCTGTGCGCGGCCCAGGTAGCCGATGGAGGCGTAGCCAACCACCCCCGGCAAGACGGCGGCCTGCAGCGCCCCTCTCGTGCTCGCGAGAAGGGCCGAGCCGGCCTGCTGGCATCCGAACCTGAGTGCCGGCGCATAGGCGCGCCAGTCCGGCCATCTCCACCATCCCGAACGGGGGCGCCATCGCCGCACCACGAGCAGATCAATGGCGAACGGCATCCCCACCACCACATTCGAGCCGAGGACGATCGCGTAGGCCCCGCCGCCCGCGGAGGCCACGGCCAGCGTCACGGCCGTGCTCGCGAGCGTCCCGGCGCCGTAGATCACCTGGTATCTCCGGAGCTCGAGCTCCCGTCTGAGCATGGTCGTCGCGACGCTATTGGGCCAATCGAGCATCACCCCGATCGCGGCGAGGTGAAGCAGGGGCGCGATGGGCCGGTACGCCTCCACCAGCCAGCACAAGGCAGCCGCCGCGTGGCACGCAAGGCTCAGCCCCCCTTGAATGTAGAAGGCCGCCGACCAGTGCAAGGACCAGTCAGGCTCGGCGCCATCGCCGTGCTGGAGGGCGTGGGCGAGGAACATCCCGCACCCTCCGGCATTGAGGAGGGTCAGAAAGCCCAGCATCACGCCGACGCGCCCGTACTCGGCCGGTGGGATGATCCGAACGAGGACCAGCATCGCGCCGAAGCTCAAGACCGCCTGGAAGACCTGAAACGCGGCGCTCCAGGCGATCCCGCGAAGGACCTGGGTACGGCGGCTCGGCAGTCGAAGCTCAGCCACGGTCCGCACCGCCGTCGAACACGGCCCACCACGAATCGGCGAACCGCTCCCGACTGAATCGCTTCAGTGACTGCCGAGCCGCGGCGCCGGCCTTCTCGAGCCGTACCGGATCCTTGAGGAAGAACTCAATCCCCTCCGCGATGGCTACCGCCGTCGCCTCCGAGCACACCCAGCCATCGACGCCATGGTCGATGAGCTCCGGCAAGGCGCCAGTGGGGCTCACCACCGAAGGAATTCCCGCATCCTTCGCCTCGATGTTCACGATCCCGAATGCCTCCCGCTGCTCCGGGCGCGAGGGGCAGCAGTGGATCGCCGCGGCAGCCAACAGCGAGGGAATATCTTCGCGCCAGCCGAGGAATCGGACCTGACCGGCGAGGTCCGGGCTCGCGGCCCGCCGCTGAACCCGCTCGTGATAGCCGATCCAGCCCGGCGGCTCCCAGCCCTCGACGTTCCCGACGACATCGAGGGTCACCTCACGGCCCGCCGCAAGGAGCAGCGCCACCGCCTCGAGCAGCAGATCGAGGCCCTTGGGCGGGATGACCTGGCCGACGTAGATGATCCGTCCCGCGAGCCGTTCGGCCGGCTGCGGCGGCGGCCCTCCGCGCTGAGGAACACAGTTGTAGATCATCGAGACCTTCGGCTCGGGCACGCCGTGGGCAAGCAGCTCGCGCATCGTGAAGGTCGAGTTGCACAAGAAGCGATCCGTCATGGGACTGACCAGCCATCGCCAGAGCCGACGATAGAACGACCGCGGGTCCGGAGCATTGCCGACCCGGCACACCACTCGCGTGCCCAGCATCCGCAGCAGCAGCAGCGCCGGGCCGTTCCTCAAGACGCTCACGAACTCGGGAACCAGCACGTGGGTGGGCCGAAACCGGCACGCGTCCCGGAGCAGTCCCAGACTGGTTCGCGTGATGTCCCAGGCAAACTGCAGCCACTTAAGCGGATTGCGCGTGTGGCGGTCGAAGCGATACCAGTAGTAGCCGGTCGACCAGCTCGCGCCGATCTCCTCCGCGAGCGCCACGATGCGGTGGTTCTCCCAGGAGTTCACGACGCAGTGAACCTCGGCGCCCCGCTCACGGAGCACGCGTAGAACCTCAAAGGTCATGCGCTCGAGACCGGCAACGATCACCATGCCGCCGCAACACACCAGAACGCGGGGCGTCCCGCTTCCGCGGCCCGAATCTCGAGCGCGGGAGGGCTGGATCCGCAGCTCACGGCAGGCCTGGAGCAAGCCATCGGAGGCGCGCTCGATCGAGTGCTCGGCAGCGCGCTCGCGGCACGCTGCGAACCAATTGTGGCCGGCCCAGCTCTTCTCCCGCACGCGGTCGAGCGCCGCCCCGAGGGCGCGCGCATCGCCGGCCCGGTAGATTTCACCCGTCCGCCCGGGAGTCACGAGGTCCGATGCAGAGCCCACTCGATCGCTCACGACGCAAGGCAGCCCTGTCGCCAGGGCCTCGTTCACCACCAGGCCCCACGACTCGCTGCCCGGAAGCGCCAGGCAGTCGGCGGCGGCATAGGCGCGGCCCAGCTCACTTTGGTTCAGGAAACCGGCCCAGGCGGCGTCCACGCCTAATCGCTGCGCTTCGGCCCTGCACTCGTCTTCAAGCTCTCCTCCGCCGACCATCAGCAGCCGTGGATGCGGCTCCACGCACGCGGCGCCGCGGATCAGGTCGAGGGGGCGCTTCACACGCTCGAGCTTGCCGACGAACAGCACCACGAAGTCGTCAGGAGCGAAGCCCCATGCGGCACGGGCGGCCGCGCGCCCGGCAAGCGACTGGTGCGGGGCGGCGGCGCGAGCGAAGAACTCATTGTCGACACAGTGAGAGGCTTGCCAGATCCGCGAGCCGCTCACGCCGAACCGCCGGAGATATTCGCGGGCCCGTTGGCCCACACTCAGATAGCCGTCGAATGCGCTGAGCAGCGCGCGGGTCCGAAGCTCCCAGAGGGGGCGCCGCCATCCCGGCGGCCTCGCTCCGAGATTCGTGTCGCCCCGGTAGAGGACCGGCACGCCCTGGCGTCGGCATGCCCAGAGCGCCCGCAGCAAAGTAATCGAGTGCCAGCCGGGGATCAGGACCACGTCGGGACGGCTCTCCCGGATGGCGGCTCCGATCTCCGGCACGTTCAGCCCCCAGAAGCGATTGCTGTCCACGCTCTCGCCGGGTCGCGTCGAGCGAAGGATGCGGCAGCGGTAGCCGTCCGTCAGTGGCACGTCCCATTGGAACGATCGGCCGAAGCCGACACCCTGCTGCTCCGGCGTGGGCTGGACGGCGTAGAGGATCGTGAGATCGATCTCCGGGCAGTGCTTGGCCACGAACCGGAACCACGGCGCGTAGTACTGCACCGGATGCGTGAGCACAGCGGTCAGCCGGATCGGCGCGCTCATGCCCACGCTCGATCGGCCAGCAGGGGACTGTCCCGCCGGACGAAGATTACGTCACCCATGCGCAATCTCCGGTCCCGCGGGCGCGCGGAGAGACACGCCAAATCGTAGAGCTCGAAACCACGCTCCTCGAGGAATGTCGTCAGAGCGGTGAACGTGGGGCGCGCGTTGCCGTCGATCTCGTAGAATTGCACCTCGGTGATCACCACCTCGATGTCGAGGAGAAGGCGCCGTCCACCCGTGAGCGCGCTAACCTCGTGCCCCTCGAGATCGAGCTTGAGCAGCGCACGATCGGCGCGCGTCACCCGGTCGGCCAGGAGCTCATCAAGCGTCGTGGCCGGGCATTCCGCCTCACCCTGGCCCGCCTCGTCGGGGCGCGCCACGAAGGCGCCGGTTGTCCCAATCCCAACCATCCGAACCTGGGCCACGCCGGGCTCGGTCACCGCCACCGAGTGGACGACGAGGTCGGGCGTCCGCTCCGCAAGCTCGCGCAGCCGCGCGGCCCACACGATCTGCGGCTCCACGAGATGGAAGGCTGCCCACCGGAAGACCGAGCGCGCGAGTCGGGTCCAGTCGCCACGGTTGGCGCCGCAGTCGATGATGATCCGCGGCGCGTACCCGGCGTCGCGCAGCAGCACGAGCGCATCGCGCATGCCGTCGAAGCGATTCGCAGGCCAGCGGTGAACCGCGTAGCCGAGAACTCCCAGTGCCCAATGCAGCAAGTCACTCCACGCGCTCATCGCGAAC
>WNFZ01005930.1_pt1 | contig 11135 bp, 10 predicted proteins | sample 5400081 | NCBI WGS metagenome assembly WNFZ01 (sample SAMN13153365, study PRJNA577476) | soil metagenome | isolation source: 80 cm soil or saprolite under grassland replicate 1 | place: USA:California | collected 2016-06-15
TCCGGCGGCGTCGGATCACGGTTACGCCAGGCCCAGCGCGTCCTGCATGGAGTACAGGCCCGGGCGCGCGGTGGCGATGAAGCGCGCGGCGCGGAGCGCGCCGCGGCCGAAGTTGTCGCGGCTATGCGCCCTGTGCGTGAGCTCGAGCCGCTCACCGAGGGCGCCGAAGCTCACCGTGTGCTCGCCGACCACGTCGCCCGACCGGAGCGACGCGATTCCGATCTCCTTGCGCGTCCGCTCCCCCGGCAGGCCGTGTCGGCCGTAGACGGCCGTCTTGTTCAGATCGCGCCCGAGCGCCTGCGCCACCACCTCCGCCATGCGGAGCGCGGTGCCGCTCGGGGCGTCCTTCTTGAAGCGATGGTGGGTCTCGGTGATCTCCACGTCGTAGTCGTCGCCCAGCATTCGCGCCATGTCGGTGAGGACGCGGAAGGCGACGTTGACCGCGACGCTCATGTTCGGCGACAAGAGCACGGGGGCGTCCTTGGCCAGGCGCTCGATCTCCTCGCGCTGGGCCGCGGAGAAGCCCGTCGTGCCGATCACGGCGCGGCCCCCCAGCCGGGCGACGAGCCTGAGGTGGGCCAGGCTGGCGTCGGGGACGGAGAACTCGATGAGGATGCGGTCCTTGCCGAGGGCCTCCTCGGGATCGGCGGTGATGGGCACGTTGAGGCGCCCGATCCCCGCCGTCTCGCCGGCATCCTTGAGGAGCGCCGGATGCCCGGGCGCCTCCAGCGCCGCCACCAGGCGCAGCTCTTTGTCCTCCTGGAGCAGCGCGACGAGACGGCTTCCCATCCGGCCGGCCGCGCCGGCGACGACCACGTCCGCCATGGAACCCCCGGGTCAGCCCTTCAGCAGGCCGTGCTGAGCGAGGACGGCTTTCAGGCGCTGGCGGTTGGGCTCCGTCATGGGGCACATCGGTAGGCGGAACTCCGGCTCGATCATCCCCATCATGGCCATGGCTTCCTTGACCGGGATGGGGTTGGTCTCGAAGAACATGGCCCGGCTGAGCGGAAACAGCCTGAGGTGGAGCTCACGGGCCAGCTTCCAGTCGCCGGCCAGCGCCGCGTGGGTCATCTCCGAGGTCTCGCGCGGCACGAGGTTCGCGATGACCGAGATCACGCCCCGCCCGCCCACGGCCATGAGCGGCAGCGTGAGGGTGTCGTCGCCCGAGAGCACGCAGAAGTCGGACCCGCATGCCAGGATGACCTGCGTCATCTGATCGAGAGAGCCCGAGGCCTCCTTGACGCCGACGATGTTCGGGCAGTCCTTGGCCAGGCGGGCCAGCGTGTCCGTCTCCACGTTCACCGCCGTGCGGCTGGCGATGTTGTAGACGAGGATCGGGATGTCGACGGCCTCCGCGACGGCGCGGAAGTGCCGGTAGAGCCCCTCCTGCGTCGGGCGGTTGTAGTACGGGTTGACCACGAGGGCCCCCTTGGCGCCGGCCTTCTTGGCATGGCGCGTGAGGTCGATGGCCTCCGCCGTCGAATTGGAGCCCGTGCCCGCGATCACGGTGACCCGTCCTCGCGCGGCCTCGACCACGACCTCGACGAGCCGCTTGTGCTCGTCGTGGCTCAGCGTCGGCGACTCGCCGGTGGTGCCGCACGGAACGATCGCATCGGTCCCGTGCGTGATGTGGAACTCTACCAGCTCGCGGACCTTGGACTCGTCCACCTGGCCATTTCGGAACGGGGTGACCATGGCGACGATCGAACCCTGGAATGTGGCACGCATGGCTGCCTCCTTACTCGAGCGACTCGCCGGCAATCAGATCTTCGTACGTCTCGCGCCGCCTCACGATGCGGAACCGGTCCCGCTCGACCAGGACCTCGGCGGCACGGGGCCGGGCATTGTACTGCGAGGACATGGTAAAGCCATAGGCGCCCGTGCTCATCACGGCCAGGAGGTCCCCGGCGGCGATCTCCGGGAGCTCCCGGTCCTTGGCGAGGAAATCGCCCGACTCGCAGATCGGGCCCACCACGTCCATGGCGACGCGCGGTCCGGCCGTCTCGCGGACCGGCCGAATCTCGTGAAAGGACTCGTACAGGCTCGGCCGGATCAGATCGTTCATCGCCGCGTCCACGATGAGGAATCGCTTCTCCTGGGTTCGCTTCGGGTACAGCGCGCGGGTGAGGAGCGCTCCGGCATTGCCCACGATGGCGCGGCCCGGCTCGATCAGCACGGTCCCTCCCAGCTCCTTGAGCACCGGCAGGAGGGTGGCCGCAAACTCCTCATGCGTCGGCGGCCGCTCGTCCTTGTAGCGGATGCCCAACCCGCCGCCCACGTCCACGATCTGGATGTCGATCCGCCGCTCGCGCAGCTCTTTGACGAGCGCGGCCATCCGCGCCAGGCTGTCGGCGAAGGGTGAGAGCGTGGTGAGCTGGGAGCCGATATGCATCTGCACGCCGAGCACCTGCAGCCCGGCCATGCGCGCCGCGTCCTCGTACTCGGCCAAGGCCTCCGCCACCGGAATCCCGAACTTGGAGGTCTTGAGACCGGTAGCGATGTACTTGTGGGTCTGCGGATCCACGTCGGGATTCACCCGGAGCGCCACCGGAGCCCGAACGCCCATCTCCTGCGCCACCTGGTCCAGGGTGCGCAGCTCGGCGCCCGATTCCACGTTGAACATCAGGATGTCGGCCTTGAGCGCCTCGCGCATCTCCTCGCGGGTCTTGCCCACTCCGGCGAAGATGATCCGCTTGGACGGTACCCCGGCGCGGAGCGCCCGGAACAGCTCCCCGCCGGAGACGACGTCCACCCCGGCGCCCAGTTTGGCGAGCGCGGCGACGACGGCCAGGTTGCCATTGGCCTTCATCGCGTAGCAGATGAGATGGGGGACGGGCGCGAAGGCGCGGTCCAGGGCGCGGTAGCCCTCGAGGATGGCCGTCTTCGAGTAGACGAAGGTCGGCGTCCCGACGCTGTCCGCCACGTCGCGGAGCGGCACCGCTTCGCAGTACAGCTCGCCCTTCCGGTACTCGAACGGTTCCATTCGGCGATCCTCGATCATGCGCTGGATAATCACCGACTCTAGCACTACGTTCGGATCACTTCAAGACGAGCGGCCCGGTCGCGCCGATCATTCATGCCTGAACACGCCGAGACGGGCGGGTGGCGCCGCGGGCTGCCCCCCACGGCCGCGCGAAGTGGGACCCCCGAGTCCTCATGGCTAGGGGATAGTGACGCTGACCTCGTTCGAGCGCTGGCTCTCGTTCGGCCGCCGCGCGCTGTCGATCGCGGTCACGGCATAACGGTAGGCCGCGCCCCGCTGCACATTACGGTCGACGTACACCGTGTTCACCCGGGTCGTCGTGGCGATCCGCTCGAAGGGACCGGTGCCGACGGCGCGGTAGACGGCGTAGAGCGCGACATCCTCCTCGGGACCGGGGACCCACGCGAGGCGGACCGCGCCCGGCGTGGGAATGGCGACGAGGCTGGACGGCGGGCCGGGCGGCGTGGTCTTGACCGGAGAGATGGCCACCGTGGCCGACGCGGCGCCGGTGGCCATGGCACGCGGATCCATCCGCACGGCGCGCACCGCGTAGCGGTATTCGACGTCATTTTCCACGCCGGTATCGGTGAACGTCGTGCTCGGGACGGGCGCGGGCGTGACCGGGTCCAGCGCGCCCTCGACGGCCGGGCCCCGCAGTACCTGATAGCGGAGCTCGCCGCTTACCGGCGTCCCGTCGCTGAACTCGGTGGGCGCGTCCCAGCTGAGCCTGATCCGCCGGTCGCCCGCCGTGGCCACGACGCGCTGCGGAGCCTTGGGCGCGGCCAGGAAGACGATCGCCAGGCGCTCGGACGGCGCGCTGGAGCGGCCGAGCGAGTCTTCCGCCGTGACCACGTAGACGTATTGGCGGCCGAGCGCGAGGCCTTTCCGGTCCACCCAGCGCACGGTGCCGCCCTGGACCTCCGCTGGAGCCGGCGCGTCGAGTCGGATCACGGCCAGCTCGTCATATCCCACCACGCGGTCGCCGGACAGCATGGCGGATTTCAGCGGCGCCCCGTCGGTGTCTTCGGCGGTGAATACGGAGCGTGGTGAGATCCCTCAGCCGTGACGTGTCCACGCGGGTCGTGGGATTGATCCAGGTCAGCACGATGCCGTCGTCGTCCACCGCGCCGTGCAGCCCCGAGGGAGCCAGCGGCAGCCGCCGCTCGGGCGCGATCGGTGGCCCCTTCTTGCCGCACGCGACCAGGCCGAGCCCCAGCAGCAGCAGCAGCAGCAGCGCGGCCGCCGCACGGCCGCGCCCGGTCACCGTCCCTCTCCCCTGGCGATGGCTGCGCGTGCCGCGGCGAGCTGCTGCTTGACCGCGGCATGGCCCGTGCCCCCCGTCACCGCCCGCGCGCCCAGCGAGGCGTCCACGGTGATGGCCTGGCGCGCATCCGGGTCCACGAGCGGGGAGAACTGGCGAAGCTCCTCGAGGCTCAGCGCGTCGAGCTCCTTGCCTTTGGACAGGGCGTAGCGGACGGTGCGACCGACGATCTCATGCGCCTCGCGGAACGGCAGGCCCTTTCGGACGAGATAATCGGCCAGATCCGTGGCGGTGGCGTAGTGGGCCCCGGCGGCTTCGCGCATCCGGTCCACGCGGAAGGTGAGCGTGGCCAGCATCGGTGGGAGGACGCTCAAGATGGCTTCCAGCGTGTCCACGGTGTCGAAGAGCGGCTCCTTGTCCTCCTGCATGTCCGAGTTGTAGGTGAGCGGCAGGCCCTTCATCAGGGTCAGCACCGCCGTGAGGTTTCCGTACAGGCGGCCGGTCTTGCCGCGAATCAGCTCGGCCACATCCGGATTCTTCTTCTGCGGCATGATCGACGAGCCCGTCGCGAAGGCGTCCGCGAACTCGACGAAGCCGAACTCCGCGGTGGCCCAGAGCGTGAGGTCGGCCACGAGCCGCGAGCAGTGCGCGCCGAGAATCGCCGCGTGCGCGAGGAACTCGAGGACAAAATCCCGGTCGGCCACGGCATCCATGCTGTTGAGGCTCGGACCGGCGAATCCGAGGTCCACCGCCAGCGCCTCGCGATCGATGGCGAACGCCGTGCCCGCGAGCGCGCCCGACCCCAGGGGCAGCACGTTGATCCGCACGCGGCCGTCGCGGAACCGCTCACGGTCGCGCTGGAGCATGAACACGTAGGCCAGCAGATGATGGGCGAGCAGCACCGGTTGGGCGCGCTGCAGATGCGTGTAGCCGGGCATGGGCGCGTCCAAATGCTCCTCGGCTCGGCGGACCAGCACCTCCTGCACTTCGCCGAGGCCGGCGTCCACGTGACCCACGACCTCGCGTAGGTAGAGGCGCTCGTCGAGGGTGATCTGGTCGTTGCGGGAGCGCCCCGTGTGGAGCTTGCCGCCCACGGGGCCGGCCAGCTCGATGAGCCGGCGCTCGACGTTCATGTGGATGTCCTCGAGCTCGCGGCGGAACGGGAAGGTGCCCGCCTCCAGCTCGGCGCGGACCGCCTCCAGTCCCTTGAGCAGGGCCCCGAGCTCGGCTTCGGTGATCAGCTGCGCACGATGCAGGGCCCGCGCCCAGGCCACGCTGCCTTCGAGGTCGTAGGACCAGAGACGGCGGTCGAACGCCAGCGACGACGTGAAGGCTTCGGCGGCGGGATCGGCCCCATGGGAGAAGCGCCCGGACCAGGATTTGGCCGGGGGCTTGCTGCCGGAGGCGGTCACGAGGCGCCTGCCCGGCCGGTGGCGGCGGCGGGGGCGGCCCCCGTCTCGAGCAGCGCCGCGATCTCGCTCATGATCCGCCGGGTGATCTCCTCACGCTCCGTATGCGTCACCCTCCGGTGGCGCGGCCGCCCGAAATGCAAGGGCTCTCCGAACCGGACCGAGAGCAGCCGCTTGCGCGGCACGTAGAACCGCCGGCCCACCAGCGCCTCGAACGTGCCTTCGATGGCGGCGGGCACCACCGGCACGCCCGAGCGCAGCGCGATCATCGCCACTCCAGGCTGCCCGGGCACGAGCCGGCCTTCCTGGCTGAACGGGCCCTCCGGGAAGATGCCGACGATCCGGCCTTCTTCGAGCACCCGCAGGGCGCGCTTGATCGCGCCGGGATCGGGACGCTCCAGGTTGACCGGGATCGAGCCGACTCGACGGTGGAAGGGCGGGTGCAATGGGCTCGCGTTGTACACCCGCGGCATGACGAGGAAGGCCACGGGACGAGGCACGGCGGCGCCCAGCACGACACCATCGAGGTAATTGTGGTGATTGGCCGCGAGAATGAATGGGCCCGAGACCGGCAGACGCTCGACACCTATGACCCTCAGCCCGAAGAGCGACCGCAGCAGCGGCGTGCACCCCAGCCGGAGCAGGTGATAGAGAAGCGGGAATCGCTCGCCATCGGCGGGCCGGGGCGCGGCGGCTGCCCTCGGGGCCGCGATCGACAGAGCGCCCGACTCGTCTCTAGGGGCCATGGTCCGCTCGTTTATAACACCCGGGCCCAGCGGTGACAAGGCGCGGAGGCGTCCTCAGCGAGCCCGGGTCAGGCGGTATTTCGCCACCGCCGCAGCGTGGTCGGCGAAGGTGGCGGAGAACTGGTGCCGCCGCTCGTCCATCGCCACGAAGTAGAGATAGTTGACGCTGGCCGGCCGCACGGCGGCCTGGATCGCCAGCCGACCCGGACTCGCGATGGGGCCGGGCGGCAGGCCGGTCCGGCGATAGGTATTGAAGGGCGAATCGACCGAGAGGTCCTCCCGGCTCAGGCGCAGTCGGTCCTTGCCGAGAGCGTACTGGACCGTCGGGTCGGCCTGCAGCGGCATCTCGCGCTTGAGCCGGTTCCAGAAGACGGCGGAGATCAGCGGCATCTCCGTCGGGTCCACCGCCTCCTTCTCGATGATGGACGCTAACGTCAGCAGCTGATGCAGCGACAGGTCGCGGGCGCGCGCTTGCTCCAGCACCTCGGGCGAGAGCTTCTCTCGCATCCGCGCCACCATGCGCGCCAGGATCTCTTCCGCCGTCATGTCCTTGACGAACTGATAGGTATCCGGGAAGAGATAGCCCTCGACGGTGTCGGCGCGGATGTCCATGGTTCGGAGGAACAAGGCGTCGCGAGACACGCGCAGGATGTCCTCGGCGCGCGCGAGCCGCTCCGTCTCCAGCTGGCGCCCCAGCTCGGCGACGGTCGCGCCCTCCTGGAAGACGATATTGTGCTGGAGCACGTAGCCGCCCTCGAGCAGCCAGAGCACGGAGAATGTGCTGGCTCCCCGGGGTATTTGATACTCGCCCGCCTTGAGGCTGCGGGCGCTGCCGCGCAGCACCGCCAGCAGGCTGAAGCCCACGGGACTGCGGATGACCCCGGCCTCGTCCAGCAGCCGGGCGACTTCGAAGAGGCCGCGGTGGGAGGGGATCTCGACGACGCGGGGTCCGGTTCGCAGGCCGGGCGCCGAGGTGGCGACGAGCCAGCTCTCCACGACGGTGAAGAGCATACCGAGGATGAGGGCGAACACCAGGACGGTCCGGAGAGCGAACCCGGGCCGGCGGGGCGGCTCCGCCCAGGTCTTGAGGAACCGGGGGCGCTCCATCATGGGCCTCCATCATTTTGCCAAGGCCTTCCGTCTCAGTCAAACAGGCTCAGACCGGATGGTTGTCGCGCGCGGCCTTTCTGATATAATGGTCGGCCTGTAGCGGTGAGCGGGTCGTCCGTCCCTGACTCTTCCAGGAGGGATTCGATGCAAGATCTGATGCTTCCAGTCCGTCACGAGTGGCTCGTTCGCGAGCGGGCATACGGCAAGATCGCGATCGAGCCGTTCGAGCCGGGGTTTGCTCTCACCGCGGGCAATGCCTACCGCCGGGTCCTGCTGGGCTCCATCCCCGGCGCCAGCCCGACGTGGGTCAAGATCGAGGGCGTGCTGCACGAGTTCTCGCACATGCCGGGCGTGACCGAGGACACGCTCGACATCATCATGAATCTCCGCAAGGTGGTCTTCTCGCTCCACGTCAACCGGCCCAAGCTCCTCCGCCTCAAGGCGCAGGGCGTCCGGACCGTGTCGGCGCGCGATTTCGAGCCCGACGCCGACGTGGAGATCCTGACGCCCGAGGTCGTGCTGGCCACGCTGGACAAGGACGGCTCCCTCGAGATGGAAGTCTGCGTCGAGCGCGGCCGCGGCTACCAGCCGGCCGAGAAGCGGGAACCCGAAGCGCTGCCGATCAATGCCATGCTGATCGACGCCGACTTCTCGCCAGTCAAGCGCGTCAATTTCCACGTCGAGCCTATCGGCGCGGGTGGCCAGGAGCGCCTGATCGTGGAGCTCTGGACCAACGGTAGCGTTGGCCCGGAGACGGCGGTGGGCGAGGCCTCGCGCATCCTCGAGGATTCGTTCGCGCTGCTGACTGACTTTCCGCAGACGCCGCCGACCGAAGCCCAGGGTGGGGAGGCGACCGAGCCCGCCGCGCGCATGGAACTCAACGAGCACCTCTTCCGCAACGTCGACGAGCTCGAGCTGTCCGTGCGGGCCTCCAATTGCCTGAAGACGGCCAATATCCGCACCATCGCCGACCTGGTGCAGAAGACCGAGTCGGAGCTGCTCAAGACGAAGAACTTCGGCAAGAAGTCGCTGAACGAGATCAAGACCATCCTGGGAGAGATGGGGCTCTCGCTGGGCATGCGCCTTGATCCGGAGGAGCTGGAGCGACTGCGCGCGCACTACGAGCGCACCTTCGAGACCTAGGGCTCCCTCCCGCTCCCCCGCGCGTCCCACCACGGCCCCCGGCGATCCCGGGGGCCGTGGTGTGTTCGCAAATGCTGCTGACCTCCGCGCTAAGGCCCCTCGGAGTTCTTGCCCAGCAGGGCCGCCGGCGCCACGAGGAGGCGCTCGGCGATCTCCTGGATCACCACCTGGGGGCGCTCGCGCTCCACCAGCCCCACGTCGAAGTTCCGGCGCCAGTCGCCGGAGCCCGAGCAGTAGACGATTCGCGCGAAGTGCTCCGAGAGAAACGGCCGCAGGCTGACCCCGAACGAATCGTGAAACATCACCGCGCGGGGCAGCGCGGGGTCGGCGATCTCGGTGGCCGAGACCGTCCGCCACGCCTCCGCCGGCGGCGGATCGACGCCAGCCGGCCGCGCCCGGCGCGCGTGGAGGGAGCGGAGCTCGAGCCGCGGCTCGCGGAGACGACTCTCGAGGCTCAGCATCGCCACGAGATCCCCGCTCCAGCCCTCATGCGTGAGCGGCGCGAAGGCGGATTCCGGCAGAGGCCGCAGCCGGGGAAACCATTCGCCGAGATGGCCGACGATCTCCTGCGATACGAGCAAGGCACCGCGATCGTTCCAGTGGGTATCGGTGCGCAGGTAGAGGATACTGCGCGCCTTGGCTCGGCGCAGCGGCGCGCTCAAATCGAGGACGTCAACGGTCGAGCGGGCGCTCAGGTGGGCCGCGAGCTGGTGCATGCGCGTCGTCGGGCGGACGCGATTCAGCGCGTCGGGCATGAACTCGGGATAGATGGTCTCTTTGCTCGGCGCCACCACGACCAGGAAGCGGATGCCGCGCTCGGCCAGCCAGTCGTGCCGCCGCTCCATGCGCCGGCGCCAGACCTCGAGCTCCTCGGCGGTGAACGGGTGCAGCGCCCGGTATGAGGCGAGCGCATCGTCGTCGGCGAAGAAGAGCCAACCCTCCTTGCCGAGGATGATGCTCTTGGTGGGGGAGACACCTAAGGCGAGCAGGACGCGACTGTACTGCCTGACCAGCGCGCGGCGGAAGCCGAAGTTGTCGTTCCACCAGGACTCGAGCGCTCCGATATAGCTCACCGACACCATCTCGCCCGGACGGAGCCGCGGCGGCGGCGCCAGCCTGCGCTTCTCGGTGAGGACGGGCGTCGGGTCGAGCCCGACCACCACATCGGCGAGCGGCAGCGCGATGGCCAGGACGAATCCGACGATGAGCAGCACGTCCGTCAGCCGCCGGAGGCGTCGAAGCACGCGCGCGCTCATCGGCTAGAACCGGAAATAGATGAAGGGGTTGTACGTGCCGGCGGCCATGAGCATGGCCGAGCCCCAGAGGATCGCGCCCAAGCCCAGGACCCTGACGGCCTCCACCGCGAGCCCGAGGCCCGCGGCCTGGATCCGCTCCCGCAGGCGGGCCAGGGCCGGCAGCAGGGGAGTCGAGCCCACGATCCCGGCCGCGAGAATCAGGATGAGCTCGGCGTTCAGATAGAGCGCCGGGTGGTACTCGATCCCCGAGCCGCTCCCGAGTCCCGCCATGGCGGCGAGGAAGCGCATGGCGTCGGCGAGCGTCGCCGAGCGGAAAAAGACCCAGCCCACGAGCACGACGGCAAGCGCGTAGCCGTGCCGGGCCGGGGCCGGCCAGCGCTCGAGCCAGCGGCCGGCGCCCAGGCGCTCGATCACGAGGAAGAGGCCGTGGTAGAGCCCCCAGATGACGAATGTCCAGGCGGCGCCGTGCCAGAGGCCACAGAGAAAAAAGGTGACCACGAGGTTGAAGTACGTGCGGGCCGGCGCGCGCTGGTTGCCGCCCAGCGGAATGTAGAGATAGTCGCGGAACCACGTCGAGAGCGAGATGTGCCAGCGCCGCCAGAACTCCGTCATCGAGCGCGAGATGTACGGGTAGTTGAAGTTCTCGAGAAAGTGAAAGCCCAGCATGAGGCCGAGCCCGATGGCCATGTCCGAGTAGCCGGAGAAATCGTAGTAGATCTGCAGCGCGTAGCACACGACTCCAAGCCAGGCGACTCCGGCCGTGAGCTGGTCGGCCGGGATGGCGAAGATGGCGTCGGCCGGGACGGCGACGGTATTGGCGATCAGCATCTTCTTGCCCAGCCCGATCAGGAACCGCTCCACGCCGCGGGTGAAGCCCTCGCGGGCGATCGTGCGCTCGACAATCTGGGCCGCCACGTCGCGGTAACGCACGATGGGCCCCGCGATGAGCTGGGGAAAGAGCGAGACGAACAGCGCCACATCCAGCGGGTTCTTTTGCACCGGCCCATCCCGGCGCTCGACGTCGATCACGTACGAGAAGGCTTGGAAGGTGAAGAACGAGATGCCGATCGGCAGCGCGATGGGCGCCAGCGGAATCGGCGCGGCGCCGAGCGCCGCCAGCACCGTGTTGAGGTTGTCGACCGCGAAGTTGGCGTATTTGTAGACGGCCAGCAGTCCGATATTGAGCGCGATACCCAGCGCCATGACCCGGCGCGCCGCCGGGCGGCC
>WNFZ01013306.1_pt1 | contig 11130 bp, 10 predicted proteins | sample 5400081 | NCBI WGS metagenome assembly WNFZ01 (sample SAMN13153365, study PRJNA577476) | soil metagenome | isolation source: 80 cm soil or saprolite under grassland replicate 1 | place: USA:California | collected 2016-06-15
TGTTCTTCTCGCCGCGGGTCAAGGCACAAGAATGAAATCCGAAGTGCCCAAGGTCTTGCATCCTTTATGTGGCAAACCAATGTTGTGGCATGTAATGGAAGCGTTGAAATCGGCTACGACTGAAAAACCAGTAGTTGTCGTTGGACATGGTGCGGATGCCGTTCAAAAGTATCTTGGCGATTCAGCGGACTGTGTTTTGCAGGAGCCGCAGCTTGGAACCGGACATGCCGCGCTGCAAGCCGAACCTTTGCTCAAAGGCAAAACGGATGTTGTGATCGTTACCTATGCGGACATGCCTTTGCTGCGCGGCGAAACCTTCCAAAGACTTGTGGAAACACAGCGCCTCAATAGTGGACCCTTTAGCTTGTTGACTGTTATCGCAGACGATCCTCGCGGCTTTGGGCGAATCGTGCGCAAATCCGATGGGACGGTGGAAGCGATCGTCGAGGAATATGTTGCTACGCCTGAACAGCAGCAAATTAAGGAATTGAACGTCGGTGCATACTGCTTCCAGGCGGACTGGCTGTGGGATGCCTTGCACCGCATTGAGAAGAATCCAAAGAAGGGCGAATATTATTTAACCGATATTGTTGAGATCGCAGTAAAGGGTGGAGTGCCTGTGCAGGCAGTTGTCCATGACGATTTCATCGAGACAATTGGAATTAACACGCGTGTCCATTTGAGTGAAGCGGAAGCCGCGCTGCGGATGCGAATCAATCGCGAACACATGCTGAACGGCGTTAGCATGATGAATCCCGCCGTGACGTATATCGAAGCGGACGTGAAGATCGGCAAAGACACACTCATCATGCCGAACACTTACATTCATGGCAAGACAGAGATCGGTGAAAGGAATGTGATCGGTCCCAATACGATGATTCGAGATTCGAGAATCGGAAATGGATGTAAAGTATTGGCTTGTGTCATGGAAGGCGCGATCGTGGAAGATGATGTGGATATGGGTCCGTTTGCGCGATTGCGAAAAGGCGCGCATCTCAAGAGCCACGTCCACATGGGCAACTTCGGCGAGGTGAAGGATTCCACACTGCATGAAGGCGTGAAGATGGGACACTTCTCATATATTGGCAACGCGACGATTGGCGCAAATACCAACATTGGCGCAGGCACGATCACTGCCAACTATGATGGCGAGAAAAAGAATCCCACAGAAATTGGGGAAGATGTATTCATTGGTTCCGATACCATGCTTGTCGCTCCGATTAAGCTCGGCGATGGAGCACGCACAGGAGCGGGCGCAGTTGTTACAAAGAACGTTCCCGAAGATACACTTGTCGTTGGTATGCCCGCGCGAGCAATACGAAAAGTAGAGCGAAGGACAAAAAAGAAATAGTCACCAAGCCTCGGTGGCAGATAAGGTTTACATGACTCTCACCCAACAGGAAAAACAATCGCTTGTCGATCTGGCAAATACTGCACGTCAACGCGCCTATGTACCGTATTCGAATTATCCAGTGGGTTCATCCCTCCGCACAAAGACCGGACGAATATTTACCGGTGTCAATGTGGAGAATGCCGCTTATCCCCAAACGATGTGCGCTGAACGGATTGCTATCTTCAAAGCGGTCTCGGAGGGGGAGAAGGAATTTGAGGTGATCACCGTTGTCACCGATAATGGTGGCTCGCCTTGCGGTGGATGCCGTCAGGTGATGGCAGAATTCGGACTCGATACGGTTGTTCTCATGGCAGACGGAACGGGTCGTATTGTCAAGCAGACAACCGTGCGAGAGTTATTGCCCGAAGCTTTCACGCCCGAACATTTAGGTAAAGAGGTAGACACGTAGACAAGGACATACGTGTATACTTATACTCCATGCCCGAAACAAAATTTCATTCCTTTCGAGTTGAAGCTGTTGTCCTTCGCCACGTTGATTATGGCGAAGCAGATCGTATGTTGACGCTTTATACGCGTCAGCTTGGGAAGACGCGCGCCCTCGCAAAAGGAGCACGTAAAATTGCCTCGCGCAAAGCAGGGCACATCGAGCCGTTCACATACGTCAGATTGCAACTTGCCAAGGGACATGATATGCCGCTCATTACGCAAGCCGATACTGTGGATGCCTATCAGCCTCTACGTGAAGACCTGGTCTTAACCAGTCACGCCTCTTATGTACTCGAATTGTTGGATCGATTCACCTATGCAGACGAGATGGAAAACTCCACTCTCTTCCGTTTGCTGACCGATACTCTTTCGCGCCTCGCATCAAAAACGGACCCGTGGCTTGTCCTCCGTTATTATGAGATTCGCCTGCTCGATCATTTGGGATTCCGTCCACAACTTTTCGAGTGCGCCAACTGCGGACGTGAGATCAGACCCGAAGATCAATTCTTCTCTTTTAGCGCAGGTGGAGTGATTTGTCCACGCTGTGGGCAAGGGCTGACTAATGTGCACAAAATCTCTATTGAAGCGTTGAAATATCTCCGTCATTTCCAGCGCAGCAGTTATGCGGATGCAACGCGAGCGCGCCCCGACCTGGACGTTCAAAAAGAGACCGAGTCCCTAATGCAGGGATATTTCACCTATTTGCTGGAACGAGAATTGAATACGCCGGGATTTTTGAAAAAGATCAATTCATAACGCTATCATTGCGCTGAGCGAAGCGAGTGCAGGCGAGTCGAAGTGTTGTGCCCCTACAACCTTTTTCCCCAATTCAACACAAGTAGCCACCCGGCAAAAGCCACAATTGGTTTCATGACTCTCCACAAAAGGATCTGGAACCATTTCCATTTCAGTGCATAGATCACATGTGCAATGAACCAGCGTGCGATCAATGTTTGACCGAGCGCGCTTCTTATCACACGACTTTTGTATCCACGAAATGAAAATTCATTCTTCTGAAATGACTTGCCAATTTCGCGCGCCGCTACAGCGCCATATCCCAATGCGATGCTGATACCCTCTCCAAATAACGGATCTGCTCCAGCTGCATCTCCCACCATCAGCACCCGCGGCACAGACATTTGATTCTGGGGTGAAAACCAACGGATGGGATGCCCCTTGATTTCATAATCTTCCAGCTTGAACCCGATCCGCGACATCTCTTTTGCGAGTGGATCTTTTAGTTGCGGGCGTTTTTCATCTGCAAGCATATTGGTGTCATAGATGCCCCAGCATCTCATTGCAGCACCTTTGACCTGTGTAGGGAAATCCCATACATAACCCGCGATGTTATTGGGAACGGGAAAGAAATCAAAATACGCGCGCCCCTCCCTGCCTCCCCCATTTTCCAACGAACTCCGGAAAATGGGGGAGGTGCTCGTAGAACGGTGGGGGTAGGTGGGGGTCAGGATTTCCAGTACCCTCGCCGTATGTACTGGCGCATTGGGAAAAATACAGCGACGCGTTACTCCATTCGATCCGTCTGCGCCGACAACTATTTTTGCGCGGAACATTGCTTGATCTGTTTCAACAATCACGCCATCTTGATCTGGAATAATATTCTTTACTGTTATCTCTTCCCTAATCTCTATTCCCTTACCCCTTACTTTTTCTGCCAGCCAATTGTCGAATTCATCACGACGGATGACCCGCAACGCGTGGCTGTTTGGTATGCGGATGTTCAATCCTTTGGCACGAAAATCAAAATGGATATCCTCCACATCCACATGCGGGACTTCACTTACATCGAGACCAAGTTTTTGAAGAATCACCTCGGCGTCGAGGACGAGTCCACCCGCGCAAAGTTTGGGGCGTGGGTAACGCGCTTTCTCCAGAACCAGGATGCGGGACGTCCCCTGTGGAGATGATACAAGATTCGGAAAGTCTCGGGCGAGATGGAGCGCGGTGGAGAGTCCAGCTGGTCCTCCACCGATAATAAGGATATCGCGATCCATATAAGGAATCAGGCGTAGGCGCCGGACCAGGTCTCGAAGTGACGCTCGTCGTGTTCATTATCCTTATAGAAGGTAATGTACGTAAGCGCTTTATAAGGGACGAACTTTTTTTCTTTGGGATCTTTTCTCGCTAGATCAAAATAAGTGTGCCACGTACCAGAATTGAAGTAGATCTGATTGCCGCCAATATCATCATAATCCAAGGGGATGGTCTCATGATGATGTGTATGTCCATAGACAATATAGCGCGCAGTGTTATCTAGAAAGGCGGGTTCCTTCAAGGCGAAGTTTGCAAAGGAACGATCATTACCAGCAGAATTCTTGTGTTGCATTCGGAACACCAGGTTATCAATTGTATCCATAGAAACCACCTTGGATATTTTGATTGCGAGACTCATTTTATCCACCATATCGAATTCAAAAGCTTTATCTGCTTCACGGACAAAATCCAAATGCAGGAAATTATCGGCAAGGTCATCCCATATGCCTTTTAATTTTGCTTCCAGCGCTTGTTTAAGTTTGTTTTCCATTGTGAGTTTTCGGAGTTGTCCAGTAACCCATAACGGCGTAGCTAATGCCGGGCGAATATTGGTAATATGACGCATATTATTAATCACTTCTGTAAAAGTGTCGTAGCAATCCCCATGCCGTGCAAAGACCTTGTATTCCCGAAAGAGTCTTTCGATATCGGGATACTCATCTGCTCTCCAAGTGGAGAGGGAGTCTAATTTGCGGAGATCAAATGGGAAGGGGGATGGCGGATTACACAAGCTCATCGCGGCGATGATTTCCTGACGGATGTGATCAAACGCTTCGCCCTCCAGGTGATAATACCAATCATGATTCCCCACCATGTAATGGAAACGGACTCTCAAGCGGGTCTTTTGCGGACTTTGGTACGCCCGCTCACCACTTGCATCAATGGGATCGAAATCAATATACTCACCAGCCGCCAGCTTTCGCAAAACATTCATGGCTTCTTTGTTATATTCGAGAATGGAGCGCGTCACTTCCAGCAGTTTCTGTGCAAATTTGGGATCTTTCGGGTCGCTCCAGGGACGGACGTAGCCTTTTTCCCCCGGCTCGCTAATGCGGACCAGATTCTCGCCTCCCACGCTGATAGATTTCTCTTCTCCTGAAGCCGGAAACATCCATTTTGTCGAATGAAGCGGGTCGAGAATATCTCCCATCAGCAGAACATCGAGTTCTTCAATCGGGTGATATTTGCCGTTGCGCGTGGATGCAAAATGAGCATCCTGGCGTAACCGTTTTGCAAACAGATAAAATGCACTGGCTGGGATGGATTCAGCAGTCGTTCCATCTCCCAGATGAAGATCACTGATGATGACAAGCATGGAAACTCCTCGTTAAACAATTGGCGGTTGTTATTTGTTGATTATAGCTCGATTGTGTGTTGAAATCATGGTTTTTGCCTCTTGAAGGCTAGATTACGAGATTGACGTATAATTTTAAAGAAGTGGGTACATTCCTTTTTGGCAAAATTGTCTCCAATATAGTTTTTGAATTTGCAATCAAGGAGATCCTATGGCTCGAAAAATTATCTCATGGCTGTTGATTATTCTCGGTGGATTATTCTTAGTTTTAAGTGTGACAGGCATCATTGCAATTTGGGTTTACAACACGCCCTTGACGCGCGAAGTGACCGGTCGATTAAAGGGCATAGATAATGAGCTGGTACAGGCTCAAACCACCCTGGCGAGTTCAGAAAAGGAATTGGAGCGCGCCCTACGCATCGTTGACGCCGCTCAAACAGCGCTCGATAAACTCAAACAGCAAACGAACAGCGCGGGCAATTTGCTCGATACGATTCAAAGCACATTGGATGACAAACTTCTACCCGAATTGAAAACAACACGCGGTCGGATTGTCTCGGCACGTGCCGCACTTACACAACTGCAATCGCTTCTCGCGGGGCTCAAGGGCTTTATCCCCGGCGTAGACTTGAGTGCCCCCGATAAGATTTTGTCAGACCTCGTTTCTTCTGCTAGTTCATTGGATTCCGAAATTTCCAATGTTGAAACTCTCGCAAATCAGGCATCTCAGTTTGTAAGCGATACATCCTACTTGTTGGGCGGTGATCTGACTGAGACGCGTGATAGCCTGCAAAATTTTGTATCTGCAATACGGGATTACCAAACCAAAGTGACTGGCTGGAGGGAGCAGGTTGCGAATTTGACGGAAGGCGCTCCACGCTGGATCAACGAGGCATCCATTGCTCTGACAATTTTTCTGCTCTGGTTCGGTCTTTCGCAATTCGGCTTGCTCCTGCATGGAGTATCCATGCGGCGCGGAGAAGATCCATTACGAGTGTTAAGAAGGACAAAAGTTGAGGTAAGAACGGATGGGGTGATAAAGGAGGCAACGACCGATAGTTCGAAGCAGAAAACAGTGCATTGACTTAGAACATATGTTCTAATATAATACTTAACTATTATGTCTATCTGGAAAAAATTTTTATACCTGATAGGCAAGCGTCCAACACCTGGCCCTCGAACCTACGAAATTGATGAGAGTTTGCAAGTCACTCTTTCAACACTTGCCCAGCACGAGGGTCGTCCCGAACATGAATTAATTCCTGATATCCTGGCCGCCGGCCTCAGTCAATACCGATCCGTTGATAAGTTCTGGCCCAAATGGGAGTCTCTTTCTCCACGCGAACGGGATATCGCCGCGCTTACTTGTCTGGGATACACCAATCGCCAGATCTCAGTTCGTTTATCTCTTTCTCCCGAAACGATCAAAACACATGTTCGGAACGTGTTAATAAAGTTTGGTGTGAATAGCAAAGCTGAATTACGCCATATCTTGGCAGGTTGGGATTTTAGCAACTGGATGTAGTTCCCCCAAACGGTTAACCCCTTTATCACCCATTCTTCACCCGTTAACGGGATAGCCAATCAAGCTTGATCACGCTATCCTGTAAACATGGATAAACCCTCGACCTTCCCACAGTTGCCTCAAATTGCCGAAGGTAGCCATCCTCCGTACACGCCACACTGGCTAAAGCCTTATCGCCTCGGTCAATTGTTGTTGGTAAAGACTCTTAACCGGGAACGCGAAAGGATCATGAAGTTGATCGCGCAATGGGCTCTGCGCGGTCCTTTCTATCTCATCGCCGCTGGAGAATGGCTTCCCCATCACGATGATTTACGGTACTCGGTCTATAGACATACCGTTGCTGTGGACGAAACGCTGGATCATTTGACTCTGGCGCGGCCCTTCACTTGTTTGCAATTATTGGATTTGCTGATTGAGGCTGAGAAACAAAACAAACCAGTTTTGATACTGGATTTTTTGCACCTTTTCTACAGCGCAGATGTTGACCTCTCTCTCCGCTATTCTACGTTGGAGCAATGCTGTCAATACACCAAACGCCTTTCGTTTTCCAACCCTGTTGCGGTACTGGTACCAGATTTAGCTACAGAAGATTATCGGCGCTTCTTTCCGGTTGTGGCATCGATTGCCAATGAAATTATTGAATCTAAGGAACGCCCTTCGACACAAGCCTCACAAGGTCTACTCTTTTAGGCTTCGCTATGGGACGCAACAGCCTTTCTGCCACACAATTAGCGCACAAGCTAATTGCCTCATTAAAGCCCATATCAGAAATGCTGCCTCCCCATTATCGAAGGATCATGGATAAATATTCTGAGTATGTCTTGAAGCACCGAGTTGTGATCCATAACCTTACAGACCATTTGCCCATATTGGCTGCGCTGATCATTATCCAATTGGAGAGAGATGAAAGGCAGTCTCATGAGTTTAATGAACTCTACAGACAAATTGAAGAACTACGGCGGGAAATCAAAACACCAACATCCGGCGAATGAAGAAGCATACTGGCTGGTTATTTGATTTATATGCCCACCCGACAAAGGGCATTATCCTGTGGTTGCTTGGAGCGGATGGAAAACCATATCGGTTCCATCAGGATTTTGAGATCGTATTCTATGCGTATGGGTCTTTTCAACGTCTGCATGAGTTGGGAGCAACCCTCAGAGCAAAACACTCCAGGCAGGACCTAAGGTTGGAGCGTGTTACGAAGGAAGATTTGTTTGCTGGCTTGCAAGAAGTAATGGGTATCGCAGTTTCGAACATTACGATTTATAAACATTTGTTTCAGGAAGTCTATGAGAATTTTTCAGATCTGATTTTTTATGATGTGGATATCCCACTCACTGTACGATATGCAGCGACATATGACGTTTTCATGATGGCATGTTGCGAAGTCCTTGCTGAAGCTGACGGCAGGATCATTAGCATCCATGCGCTGGATACACCTTACACCCTCGATCCTAAACTTCCTCATCTAAAAGTATTGACGTTACGACCTGATATTGATCCATTTTATAAACCTCCTCAATATCTGATCGCAAAGTTTGGTAAATCTCATATGCGGACCTCATTCGATAAACCAGGTGAACTTATAAACCTCTTAAACAGTGTCTTGGCCTCCTTTGACCCGGATGTGATCCAGACGCACTTTGGTGATGCATGGTTGTTTCCACGCTTGCACGAGTTGGCAAAGAAAACAGGTGTTCCGTTTAATCCGAATCGAGATCAATCCATGCCTGTCTTGAAGCGCAAAGAAATTAGCTTCTTCAATTATGGACATGCCCATTATCGCGCTCCGCAAACTCACCTGCGTGGACGCTGGCACATCGATGTGAAAAATTGTATGTTGTACAACCAATATCAACTGATAGGAGCCATCGAACAGACGCGGCTGGGCAGCCTGCCTCTGCAGGAAGTGGCGAGGCGCTCTCCCGGCGCGTCGATCGCTTCCATGCAGAATATCACAGCCATGAAGCGCGGCACGCTCGTCCCTTATCAACACCAAAAAGGCGAAATCCCCAAGACGTTCAATCAATTTGTCAGAGCCGACCGAGGCGGATTGGTGTTCCAGCCTACCCCTGGTATTTTCAAGAACGTTGCCGTTTTGGATTTTAGTTCCAAGATGGCTTCGATCATGATCGAATACAATGTTTCACCCGAGACGGTAGTGAGCATTAATGAAGAGGAAGATGGTTTTGAGATTCCAGAATTAGGTGTAAAAATTATCTCCCGCCTGGGACTTATCCCTCAAACGTTGAAATCCATGCGAGACAAACGCCTTTCTCTCAAGCGGCTTTTAAAATCAATGGATAAAAACGACCCGCGTCAGCGTGTCAGCCGTCGTCGCTATAAGGCTGTTTCAGATGCGCTGAAATGGCTGACGGTCGTTTGTTATGGACGTTTGGGTTTCGCCAACTCCACATTTGGGCGTATCAACGCTCATGAGGTTGTATCGTATTTATCGAGAAAAGTAATTACACAAGCCAAATTTATTGCCGAAGCAAAAGGCTTTGAAATATTACATGTGTATGTAGACAGCCTTTTTATTTCGCGCCCAGATGCATCCAAAGAAGACTTTCAAGCATTGGTCAATGAGATCGAAAGGGAAACATGCCTGCCCATGGAATTGGAAAATGTTTATTCCTGGTTTGCCTTTCTCTGTTCCAGGCAGAATCCAAATGTATCGGTTGCAAACCGCTTCTATGGGATTGCAGCAAATGGAGAACATAAAATTCGAGGGCTTGCTCTGCGCCGTAGCGATACTCCTCGCTTTATAGCAAATCTGCAAAGAGGTGTTTTGGAAATCCTGGCAAAAGAAACGAATCCTCTTAAACTGGTTGATCTTTTACCTGAAGTGTTGCTATTTATACGAGAACAGCTCAATGTTTTGAAGCGTAAGGAAATACCTCTCGAGGAACTTGTCGTTACCCAGACCCTAAGCCGCGAACTGGATGGATACAGCGTTCTTTCTCCGCTTGCGAGTGCCGCGCACCAGTTACAAATGCAAGGGAAGACTGTAAAAATGGGGCAACGTATACGCTTCATCTATATTGGACCAGCGCCCGGAGTATATGCCTGGGGTTTGCCAAATGAACCGGATCCACGCACAGTGGACGTTTTGCGGTATCAGGAACTGATGCTGCGCGCCGTGTATGAAGTATTACAGCCTTTGCATGTGACGGAAAGGATTCTAAAAGATTGGCTATTTAGCAAAGCTGGTTACATTGCGCCACCCGGGCAACTCAGTTCTACAGATCCAGTCAAGTTAGAACTGCCATTATTCAATAATCTGAAACATTTACGTGTGGATACTTTCTAATCTCGGCGAATGGTGCGTTCCCGTGAACACGTACTTTCCCCACCAATGGTCATTTCTGGTTAAGCAATTCTTTCTCCTTTTACATTCTATGACCATTACTTGGAACAAAATATGTCTGAAACAAAACGCATTTTCAAAGTCTTCTTATGTTACGCACACAGCGACAAGGAATCTGTCCACAACTTATACACCCGCATTATGGAAGATGGGATTCATACCTGGCTGGATTCGAAAGATCTTCAGCCCGGGCAGAATTGGGAGCATGAAATCCGCAAGGCGATTCTCAAAAGCGATGTGGCGATCATCTGCCTTTCGCGGGAATTCAACAAACAGCGTGGATATCGCCACGAGGAATTGAAGCTTGCTCTTGAAAAGACCGAGCTACTCGATGAGGATAAAGTTTTTATTATCCCCGTTCGTCTGGAAAAATGTGAAATGCCTGAGTCGCTGCAACGTTTGCATCGTGTGGACCTGTTTGAAGCTGGCGGATATAAAAAGTTAATCCGTGCTTTGCGAGAATTAGTTAAATCAAAATAAATTAATAAGAGTGATCCATGGAAAGATGCACTCTTACTTTCTATCACAATTTCCCTTTTTTGCCTTGTTTATGTTCGTACATCGCTGTATCTGCCTGAGCAAGCAATGCGTCCACCGTAAAAGTGGAATCCAAATCGACCGGGATGATTCCCAGACTGAATGATAGTGCATAGCCGCGTACCGATACGAGATTGTATGCATCCACATTGCTTTGCAAACGCCCTTGAATAACAGCGATAGTGGTCGTAGTCGCATCGATGGTCAGGACGGCGAATTCATCGCCGCCCATACGGGCGATCACATCCGAATCACGAAATGTCTCGGTCAAAATGCGGGCAAAATGATTTAACGCCGTATCCCCTTCGGCATGACCGAAGGTGTTATTGATCTGTTTCAAGCTATCCATGTCGATGTATAGCATGCATAATGGATGATTCGCGCGTCGGGCAAATTTGAACAGCCCGTTGGCGAGGATTGCAAAACCGCGGCGGTTATTCAATCCGGTCAGTTCATCCGTCAATGAAAGACTGCGCAGACGTTCATTGGCTTTCTCCAACTCCATGTTT
>WNFZ01008978.1_pt1 | contig 11129 bp, 8 predicted proteins | sample 5400081 | NCBI WGS metagenome assembly WNFZ01 (sample SAMN13153365, study PRJNA577476) | soil metagenome | isolation source: 80 cm soil or saprolite under grassland replicate 1 | place: USA:California | collected 2016-06-15
CTTGTCGGAAATGGTGCGTGCCAATTCCAAGCTTTGTTTGACAATTTTATCCGCCTCGATCAATTCCCCTCGTATTGCTAACGCTTCGGTAAATATTGCCAGTGCCTGCGCACGTAGGAAATCAGATCCAGTGTAGCGTTCCAATAATTGAGCCAGCCAATCACCCACGTCGTTGGGATAGTCTCGTACTTCCCAATACAAGTGAAATGATACTGCTAATTGCAGACCTGCTCTCACATCACTGGCGATTGACCATTCCATTGCCATGCGGATGTCATCTAATTCATCGTCCAGTTTCTTAATCCAGAAAACCTGGTTGGAGCGATACAGTTCAGGCTCGGCTTGTTTGGCAAGTTTTACAAAATAATTCAAATGCCTTTGACGGACATTTTCACTGCCACCTGCTTCCAATAATTTTTCACGGGCATATTGACGGATAGTTTCCAACATGCGGTAACGCGTCTCACCGCTGCGCGAATATTCAACAACAACGACGAGTGATTTGTTAACGAGCTGTGTGAGCAAATCCAGAATATCGTAGGGCGAGACGCTTTGTGTATCTCGCTCTACGCCGGCACATACTTCTTCCACTGCTTCCAGAGTCCAGCCACCCGCGAAGACAGATAAGCATTGCAGAAGCAAACGTTCGTTTTCAGTCAGGATGTCATAGCTCCAATCAATCAGGGCGCGCAAGGTTTGTTGGCGAGGCAAAGATGTCCGTGCGCCACCTGTCAACAAGCGGAAGCGATCATCGAGCCGCGCAGAAATTTGCTCCACAGACAACATCTTGATACGCGCTGCGGCAAGTTCAATTGCTAGAGGGATGCCGTCGAGTCGGTAGCAGATTTGAGCGATGGCAGGAGCATTCTCTTTATTCACATCAAAGTGAGGCGAGACGAGAGAAGCGCGGTCAATAAAGAGTCGCACCGCTTCGTATTGTGAGAGTTGTTCGATGGTTGGCAGATGTTTGACATCAGGCAAGGAAAGCGAAGGGACAGGATAAGACAATTCACCTTTGACACCCAACGCCTCCCGGCTCGAAGCCAGGATTTTGATTTTGGGCGCGGCATTCAATAATGTGTTTGTTAGCTTCGCGCTGGCTTCGATAAGATGCTCACAGTTATCAAGTACGATCAAAACGCTTTTTTCGTGCAAATATTCTTTCAATATTTCAATCGGCGTTTTTCCCTGCTGCTCACTGATACCAATTGTGGAAAGGATCGTCGGTGAAATCAATTCGGGATCCATCAATGGAGCAAGCTCCACAAACCAAACGCCGTGTTCAAATTTTTCAAGCAAATCGGCTGCCACTTGTAGGGAAAGACGCGTCTTACCTGTCCCTCCCGAGCCTGTGAGGGTGACAAGGCGATGTTTGTCCAGTTCCTCTTTAACTTCAGCGATTTCCTTCTCACGTCCGACAAAGGTTGTAAGTTGCATCGGAAGGTTATTCGGGAAAGAATCCAAAGTTTTTAAAGGTGGAAACTTGGATGGAAGTCCTGATTCGTTGAGTTGATATAAATGCTCGCGTGTTGTACTTGAAAGCAAAACCTGTCCTCCATGCCCTGCGGACATGATGCGTTGACTCGATGCTAACGTTGCATATCCTAAATACTGTCCTTCCCCATTGAGCTGTGCAGTGCCTGTGTGAATCCCCATACGTACTTTGATCGGCGCAGGTGACCATGCTTCGTTAAACAGACATCTCTGTGCATCAAGTGCTGCGTTCAATGCCTCGGTGGCGGAGGAAAACGCCGCGCAAAAAGCATCACCGATGATTTGAAAGACGTATCCGTTTTGCGCCTGGATGGATTGATGCAGAATTTCATGATGCCGCGACAGCAGGGCAGGCATCTTATCAGGATATTCCTGCGCGAGTTTGGTCGAACCTTCGATATCCGTGAAAAGGAAGGTGACAGTGCCAGTCGGTAAAATTTGCCTTCTAAATGTCACTTCTGTATCTCCCATGTAAAGTATACAGAGATTAATGGTCAGATTCAAGCAGGAAACTCTTTCGCTTGTGTTTTCGTCCTAAAGCTTATACAATGAAAAAGTCAATGCAACGGAGGCATTTATGAAACAAGATCGGTTCCTGACAGGCATTTTGATCGGTATTGGCGTATTAATTATTGCCGCGCTGGCGGTATTTTTTATCCGCAGGGACGGACAATCCTACGTTTCGGATAATACACCGGAGGGCGTAGTACATAATTACGTGCTGGCTGTTCTTAATAAGGATTATAAAAAGGCATACGGGTATCTGGCAGACTTGGATCATAAGCCCACGTTCGATGAATTCCGCAACCCGTTTGTGACAGGTTCGCTGAACCCTGGCAACTCTGCCCTGGATGTGGGCAAGTCGGAGATTACAGGTGACGATGCCTACGTGGAAGTTGCCCTGATCTACAACCCCAGCGACCCGTTCTCGACAGGATACCGCGACGTGCAGCGCGCTATTCTGGTCAAGCAAAATGGCGCTTGGAAATTGTCATCTATGCCCACCTATGCCCACGTATTATTTGTGGGATTACAGCTGGTATCAGACACCGCCGAAATGACACGAAGTGTCGCCCTGAGCGAAAGCGAAGGGTCTCTGGCATAATCGCGAGATTCTTCGCTTCGCTCAGAATGACATGAAAAGAGAATCATCATGAAATCCATTCGTCGCTTATATTTTTATCTTGTTGCTTTCATCAGCATCGAAGTTATCGTCTGGGGACTGGTTGGTCTCCTGCGTTCGATCGTGGATAACACTATCTCAGGCGGTGCAGACGCGCTCGCGCAGGCGCTGGCTTTGATCCTTGTTGGCGTACCGATCTTCCTGATCCATTGGTTGTGGGCGCAGCGTGTTGCCGCTCGTGAAGAGGAGGAGCAGACTGCCAGCATTCGTGCGGTGTTTTTGTACGCAATTCTGCTCGGAACGTTAATCCCTGTTGTGCAAAATCTTTTATCCTTCATTGATCGTTCGCTAGTCGAGGTCACTGGCTTAGGCGTGGCGCGTTCGTTTAGCCCATTCCGTGAACAGACAGTTGCCGACAATCTCATTGCGATTCTTATGAATGGAATTGTCGCGGCTTATTTCTGGAATGTCCTGCGCGGCGATTGGGCGACGCTGACGGATAAAGAAAACTTTTCTGATGTTCGCAGACTTTATCGTTATATCTGGATGCTGTACGGCTTGTTGATGACCGTCTTCGGCGCGCAGCAGATTTTACGTTTTCTTTTGTACGTTCCTGGTGATGTGCTTGGAGAACTGGGACGCGAGATCGCGGTCAATGGGATAGCGCTGCTTGTGATCGGGACTCCAATCTGGGTGTATGCGTGGAATGTCATTCAGGACTCGCTGGCTGATCCCGCGGAAATGGGTTCGACTCTGCGCCTCGGCATTCTCTATCTCCTTTCCCTTGGCGGAGTCATCACCGTTCTTACAACTGCCTGGATGGTAATTAACACAATTCTCAACGCCGCGCTTGGACAGGATATTTCCTTTAGCGAGATTATTCGCGAAGTCGGCGGACCGATTTCCATCGGTGTACCGCTGGGATTAGTGTGGGCGTATTACGGACACTGGCTTAGTCGTCACATTGAAGCGGTTGGTGATCGAGTTAGGCAAGCCGGGATAAAGCGGCTCTACAATTATGTTCTATCCTTTATTGGGTTGGTTGTCGCATTCATTGGCGTCGCCACCTTATTTAATTTCCTCATTGATATGATTACAGAATTTGGCATTTCATTTACGGATTCATTACGAAACAGCCTGACCGCCTCTATTTCTTCTTTAGTTGTTGGTTTGCCGCTTTGGGTAGTGATGTGGCGTCCCATGCAAGCGGAGGCCTTGGCTTCCGGAGAAATGGGCGATCATGCGCGGCGTTCTGTGTTGCGTAAAGCGTATTTGTATCTTACACTTTTCGCGTCGGTGATTGGTGGCATGGCAACCGCAGTGGGGTTGGTCTATCAATTGATCCGAGTCGTTTTGAACGTTGAAGTATCCGATTTCTTGAATACCATTCTCAACTTGACGCAGTTGTTGTTTCTTTTCGGCATCGTGCTGATGTATCACTTGAATGTCCTGCGCAGAGATGGCGCGTCCACAGCAGATGCGTTGGCAGAAAAACAAAATGATTATTCTGTACTGGTAGTGGATTCCGGTAACGGTTTTGTAGATTCAGTCAAAGCCGCGTTGATCAAATTTGGTTCAAAAGTTCGAATCACTGTTACAACGCCCAATGACAAACCTGAAGGAAATTTCAACGCAATTCTCTTGCGCGGAGATTTAGCGGTCAACGCACCAGAGTGGATCCGCTCGTTTAGCGGAAGCAGGATTGTGGTCCAGAATGAAGTGAAGAATATCGTCTGGACAGAGGACGCGTCGCAGGCGGCACAATCGCTGCAGAAGTTGGCCGAGGGGCAGGAAATCCAAAAACAAAAAACGAGTCGCTCCCCATGGACGATTGTGATCTATGTCTTCGCCGCGCTGTTTGCGCTGGAGTTGTTGTTTACGTTGCTGGCTGTTGGTATCTCACTCGTGGTCGGATGATTTATTAAGTAATGGTCACTTTGATTTGATGTAAAATTACAGAGTGCCGCATATATTCAAAAACTTGATGTTGATTTTTTGTCTTTCATTCCATGTAAAAGCTTACTTCTTTATGGGATAAGCGGTAGAAATTATTTGTGATCGAGGAGATGCGCCATGAAAGTCACCGTCCTTCAAGAAAATCTTGCTCGTGGCCTTGGCATTGTTGGCAAGGCTGTTTCGCCGCGCAGTACATTGCCTGTGCTGGCAAACATATTGATTGCATCCGATGAAGGGCGTTTGCGTCTCTCTGCGACCAACCTTGAGATGGGTATTACTTGTTGGATTGCGGCCCGCATCGATGAAGAAGGTTCAACGACGGTGCCTGCTCGTACATTTTCTGACCTCGTGAGCATGTTGCCGAGCGATCAGGTTTTGTTGAAACTTGATTCTTCCACACAGACATTGAATGTGCGCGGTGGAACTTCAACAAATGATATCAAGTGCATTGACGCGCAGGAGTTCCCGCCATTGCCCGTTCCCGATTTTGCCGACGCAGTACAAATCAATGTCGGTGATTTCCGCGAGATGATTCATCAGGTCGCGTTTGCGGCTTCGTCGGATGAGGCTCGTCCAGTGTTGATGGGAGTGCTTGTGCAAGTAGATACGGACAAGCTGACGATGGCTGCCGCAGATGGGTTTAGACTCTCCGTCCGAAAAGCGGTTCTGTCCACGCCTGCAGCTGCTTCTGTTTCGGCAATTGTCCCCGCCCAGGCATTGAAAGAGTTGGCGCGCGTGGCATCCGATGCCGAAGAGCCAATTTATATGGTGATGCCTAAAGGGCGCGGACAAGTGGTCTTCCGTGTAAAAGACGTGGAAGTTGTCTCGCAATTGATCGATGGCACCTTTCCCGATTATCAGCAGATCATTCCGCGCTCATACAAGTCACGTACCCTGGTTTCCACGTCTTCCTTACTGAAGGCTTGCAAACAGGCAGAGATCTTTGCTCGTGAAGGTTCAAACGTGGCACGCTTCAATATCAAGTCCGCGCAGGGAGAGATGCAGCCGAGCGAAGTGGAAATCTCCGCTACTTCCGAAGAGACGGGTAAGAACGAAACCATCGTCGAAGCGACAGTGGATGGTGGCGGTTTGTTAATCGCTTTCAATGTCAAATTCCTGCGTGAAGCACTGGAAGTGATCCGCACTCCAAATGTTGCCTTGGAGACATCTGCGCCGAACGCTCCAGGAGTAGTCAAACCTGTGGGAGATGATCAATTCCTGCATGTGATCATGCCGATGCACCTAGGTTAATAAGTCATAAAGTTTGAACGTTGGAAATTTGGCGGCGGACAAAATGTCCGCCGCTTTGTTTTGAATTACGCCGCTGGTAACAGTACCTTAAACGTTGCTCCTGCTCCTGCGCCCTCGGACTCTGCCCAAATTTTTCCTCCCTGCGCTTCAATGATTCCCTTTGCAATCGTGAGTCCAATTCCCAACCCGCCATGGTGACGTGTATTGGGCGGCTCGATTTGATAGAACTCTTCGAAGATCTTTTGCAATTTATCAACAGGAATTCCGATGCCCTGATCCTGGACCCACGCCAAAACTTGATTGCCATCATTAATCGTGCCAATAACGATTTCGTTTCCTTCCGGTGAAAAGCGAATGGCATTGTTCAGCAGGTTGATAAAAGCCAGAGACGTTCTATCAATGTCTACATTCACATAAAAAGGCTGTTCAGGAAAAGCAAAGACCAGTTTCTGATTATGCATGGATGCGATTTCTTTGACCCCTTCACAGGCGTAGGTCAATACATCCTGCATGGGAACTCTCTGCGGCTTGAGAATCATCTCGTCCGATTTCAGCATCGCCAAGTTATTCATCTCATCCAGAAGGGAACGCATTTGGCGCGCGGCGGTCAATACCTGGTTGGCATGATCCGAGAGTTCTCCTTTGGCATCCTCTTTCAGAAACGTTGAATAGCCAATAATAATGCCTAATGGAGTCCGAAGTTCATGAGAAGCAAGCGAAAGAAAATTGCTTTTGAGCTGGTTCGACTCTTTTACCTGCTGAAGTGCTTGCTTTGTGGTTTGCAATAGGCGAGCGTTGTCAATTGCGATTGCAGCATGTGCAGCTGTGACAGAGAGCAACGTGGCGTCACGCTCGTCAAAAATGCCATTGCGTTTATTCACTGCTTCGAGGACGCCAACCGTCCTATCCTTAATGGGCATGGGCACGCCAAGTAAACTCTTTACTTTGAATTTGATGTGGTCTGAAACAAGAGAATAATGACGCGGATCTTGTTCGGCGTTGTTTAGAATAAGAGGCTGGTTGGTGCGGAAGATCGTCCCGGCGAGGCTGCTGTCAATTGGTACAGGGAATTCTGCCAGTTGAGCGGAATCTGAGCCTGTCGCGGCGGCAAAGTACAGGCGGGGATGTTTCTCATCATACAGCAAAATCGACGCGGCTTCGCAATTTAACAGGTCCGTTGCTGTGGCTGTGATCAGTTCAAGCAGATCATCAAGATCAAGCGTGGAATTAAGTGTGACGCTTAACTCGACGAGTCGTCTGAGTTTTTGCTGCTGTCCTTCAAGGTCGCGAAGTTGGCCTGTTGTTGTCATAGATATAGTGTACAGACTTTAAGGAGAGGATTCAAGCCCTACTTTTGGATTTCGTAAACGACCAATCTGTTGTTTGTGAGAACTATCGTTAGTGGCAGACTGCAGGTAGTGATTTCCTCAGGCGGAATCTGTTGATTTTCCCCAACCTTTTTGCTCAATACCAAATAATCGCCCTTCAACATCCGGTCACATTCCGTGCTCATGATCGAGTCGCGGTCAGTCATAAGTCTCATCACGCGCGGTTTGAAGAAAACAATCACGCTATTGACAGGTGTCTTTTCTTGGATGTACTTGTACACTTCCTTGCTGTAGGGGTCAAAGGGTCCGTTAATAGCTCGGTCATTTTTTAGGTTGACATAGGCATTGACGCTGGAGTTGAATAGAAAGACGAAAATGATCAACAACCAGAAACCATAAAATATCGATTGCCGCCTAGGAGCGTACTTTTCAGGTAGTTTTCCAAGGACGAATTTCATTCCTTGGAACGTGAAATAGATGAAAATAGGCAAAAGCGGGAAAATGAAGCGCGGTCCCTGCCAGGAGGGCCAAGTAACAAGAAGGATCATCCAGAAGAGGAAGAAGATGATAAATACTGTATCCTCTCTTCGCCTTTTCCAGATTCCAATCACAAAAAATGCGAAAAGTATGTAATATAGAATTTTCCAAACTATGCTCTCTCCAAAAAACAAATTGAACACCTGGAAGTATCTATAGATAAAACTAATGGCGGTTGCAACTTGAAAACCCTGGTACTGTGTCAAGTATGATTCACTTCCACTGGGAAATGACAAAACATAAAGAAGCCAGAGAAATCCAAATGTGGTGCCAACAACTAGGATATTCCACATGCCATGTTTGAGTAGTTCACGGTTTGTCTTGTTGTTCCAGGCATCGATCAGTTGCAGAGCCAAAAAACTGACAAGCAAAAGGATTCCCGTTGTGCGGATGAAAGAGGCGATGAATATTGTTATTCCTAGCAGTACGAGTTGTGTGTTAGCGCGTCTATGTGCGCTCGACATTAAGAGTAGTGCTAGTGTTGAAAAAAATAAAAAAGGAATGTCGGAAAGAATTTGATCCAGAAATTTAAGAAGCAGGGGATTGAATGCAAAAAGGCAGACGATTAGCAAACTCTCCGTTGGGGTGAGTCGTGGTTTCATCAGTAGATACAGGCAGATCAAAAATCCTGTATAAAAAAATAATGTGGGTAATTTCAATTCGAGAGGATTGATTCCTTTAAGTGCATACACAGGAGACAAAATCAATGGATAGCACCAGGGGTAGGCGACAGGTCCAATTTGATTGGATGATTCAAAGATAGTGAGAGAGTTATGTTCGACAAAATCACGCGTTGTACCATTCCAAATACTTTCCGCTTGCATAATGTAGGATGCAAAGTCATCACCCCATTCATGTCCGCGTGTTAGTACGGATGTACCCAGGCTCAGTGAAACGACGAGAATAATGACCAGTAGCCTATTCCGCATGTTGCGATTGTACCTTTTGTCAGTTAGAACAAATGTTCTAATTTGTATAGACAAAAGTAGCTGCCCATCAGCGGCTACTTTAACGGTTTCTACGAAGCAAGAGTTGCTTCCGTTTTAGGAAGAGATTCACATCTGCGGCATCGATCGCATTCGCCGAGTGCGGTCTGTCAACGGACGCTTTGCAATGATTGTGACCTTGCCACTTCCAGACGGCGTATACACGTTGATCGCTTCCCAACCCTCTGAGCCCCATTCATCCAGTGTGGCTTGGATATGTTCATCCTTGGTGCCCAAAGCACCTCCAATAGTTTGGACGCGATATTCCCATTGTTTAATTTCGTCAGCCATAGCAACCTCTATAATGCAAGCAATACATGTAGAACAAGATCTGCCGAGAAGTGTGCGATCATCGCGGATTCGAGGCCGCGTTTCCAAAAGAGCCATCCACATACGATACCTATTAATCCGTTGAGGACGACAGCGCGCGTAATAATCAATGGCGTCAATGGAACAAGCAAAGCCGTCGTTGGAAGATGCCCAAGCCCGAATAAAATCGCGGCAAGAATATTAGCAATCCAAAAGATAGTCTTCGTTGGTTTACCTTCAGATGTTTTGCTGATAAAACCTCCAAGCCAGGCAAGCAAGGACATCACAAACAAACGCAGTTGAATCTCTTCAGCAATTCCGCCATAGAAGGAAGCAAGGAATCCTTTCCATGCCGCGGGTTGCGAGGTTTGCAGATTCAACGCTGCAGCTGTCTTACCAAGTTCTTTCAGCATGGCAGGTTGAAAGTAAAAGACTTCTAGTCCAAGTACAAGCAGAGTTGAGACAACGCCCAGAATAATACTGATCGGCAAAATCGCGCGAACTTTGTCGGCGACAGATTCGCCGCGGGTAACGGAATCCAGGATCGGTGTGGCAAGACCGACGCGTCCTGCAAAGAATAATCCAGCAAAAATCGCAATGGCGAAAATGATCGCGCTTTGCGCAGTTTGGATAGCAAGTAGTACGGGGAGTGGTAGCTGCAACTTCGTCAAGTCAATAGCCGATGATTGAACATCCAATGCATAAGGCAAAAGCAGAAGAGTCGCCAATATTGCCGCGATCCAGAGGATCCAAAAGACTTTCCAGTTGATGATAGTTTTCATAATATTTCTGTTTCACGTGAAACATGGGAGCAGCGAATGCCTGCTGCCATGTTTTGTTAAGCTTTGATTTCCTTTTGATAGAGGAGGTATGAGTAGACAAGAGTAACTAAGGTGGAACTAATGAGCGGTACAAAGAGGAACCAGAAGGCGGTCATTCCACCAAAGAACGATCCGACGAATGCCAGCGCGCCTGAGATCATGAACAGGACAGAGCCGATGCGATGCGTCTCGTCCCAAACTCTATCGCTGGAAAGAGTCCACGGGGTACGGATGCCAATGAAGAAGTTGCGCTTTGCCTTGCGGAGCATATAGCCAAGGAAGAAGAATAGGATTCCCATGGCGGGCAGCATGGCTTTGCTCATGCCAAAGTCGGTGTAGCCGAGGTTCCAGCGCAATGACAGGATATAGATGTAAAGCATGAACGCGACGATCAGCATGATGAACAGGTTGAAGACATCCCGGAACTGAGCAATATTTGCCTTGAGAGGATCGATGCTCGGGATGATAAGGAAAAGCAGCATCATTCCTAGTGTAATCAATGGCATTAGGAATACGCCCCAAAACTTGGACACATAGCCATTCACCTCGTCGTTCGGACCCCAATGGGAAGCCATCAGGTCTGGTAAGCGGTTCCAGAGTGCAATGCCCATAATTGTGGCAGCGACGATCATTAGTAAAACGACGATAGTTGTAGTACGAGTATTCATTCTCTTTCCTTTTCAACATTGCTGGTTGAGTAGACTGAATGGTGGTCGAGGTGGTATCGAAACCAGCATTTTCCAATCATAGTTGGTTTCGACACCTGCTCAACTAACGGTTTTATTTGTTTTCCTTCGGTACATTGTTCTGCGCCATCGAAATGACACCGCTCAATCCGCCGAGGTTCATTGTGTCTACGGCCGAGCTTGGAACGATAACCAAAGCGCCTTTTTCCTTTAAACCTTCGAAAAGCATGTTCATGGCACGTAAATGCAATGCGGTTGGGTTATGGATGTATGCTTCTGATGCTTCAGAGAACGATGCAGCGATCTGCTTTTCGGATTCACCAAGGATGACGCGCGCTTGTCGTTCGCGTTCTGCCTGCGCCTGGCGGGACATGGCATCTTCCAGATTCTGCGGGATAACAATGTCGCGGATTTCAACGGAATTAACGGTCACACCCCAGGGCGTTGTGCGCTCGTCGATGATGTGCTGGAGTTCTTCATCAATGGCGGAGCGCCCAATCAGGATATCTGCCAGCATCATGAGACCAATAATGTCACGCAGAGCGGTCTGTGCTGCCCAGGCAAGCGCGGACTGATAATCTTTGACTTCGAGCGCAGCTTTTTCCGCATCCCAGACGACCCAAAACAGTACGGCGTCT
>WNFZ01005937.1_pt1 | contig 11128 bp, 10 predicted proteins | sample 5400081 | NCBI WGS metagenome assembly WNFZ01 (sample SAMN13153365, study PRJNA577476) | soil metagenome | isolation source: 80 cm soil or saprolite under grassland replicate 1 | place: USA:California | collected 2016-06-15
TTCGTCGCGGCATCGAACCCGTCGGCGAGCACCGCTGAGCCGCGCAGAGCGCTGTTGCCTGCGATCGTGTTGTTCACGACGGTCGGCCCCGGTGGCCCGAAGGGTACGAGCCACGCGATCCCGCCTCCATAGATTGCGCGGTATCGAATCCGTTTCGGATCGTGAATCCTCTCAGGACGGGCGTTTGGCCCGCGCCCGCGACCATTCTTACGACGCCCGCGGTCTGGTTCCCGTCAATAATCGTGGTGGCGGGTCCGTCAGTGCTCTCGACCGTGATCTCCTTGTCGCGGTAATCGATACGCTCCACATACGTCCCAGGCGAAACGAGGACGGTGTCGCCGCTCACGGCCGCATCGATCGCTGCCTGGATCGTCGGATGGTCCTGGGGAACGCGCAGGACCGTGGCGGCGGCCGCCTCCTCCTGTGCACCGAGCGGTATGAACAGCACGGTGGAGGTCACAACCGCGACGAGCAACCGAATGCCGAGCAACCGAATGCCGCGGACGACCGGGAGCTTCACTGCTCTCCTCCTCCGGGAGGTCCTATCGACGAGTCGATGATCCGCCCAGAAGCCGTCTGCGAGGTTGGATGGACTGGGGCAAGTCGCGCGGCGAGACGGGCTGAATGGTAGGCGGCGCCCATCCTGAGCTATTCAAGCAGGCTGCACAAGACTAGTTTGTCCCAATCGCTACCCATACCGCCGCCGCCTTCCACGGTGCGTACGTCCAGAAGTCCGTCGGGGCGAACGAGGCCGAGGGGGCCGCGGCGGCGGCATGAGCGGCTGGACTCCCCGCCGCACCTCCGCAATCGCTGCGTTGATCGCCGCCACGATCCGAGAGCCCTTTCGCGAGAAGCCGAGGTATGTCATCGCCGATTCGAGCAACTCCTCCTCGGTCCGGAGCAGGGTGTCGGACTCGATCCATCGAATGACCGCTACCAGCTCTGGGTGGCTGTAGTCATTGATGGGCCTTCCGGGCAGTACAGGCGGCCCTGACCTCGCTGGCGCGGGCCCCAGCGAGGTTGCGGGGGGATCATCGGCGGCGATGCGGTGGGCAAGTGCGGCCGGGACGGTAACCGAGGCGTCTGCCTTGGCGACGGCTGCCTGGTAGGCGGCAACGGCGCGGCCGACTTCGGCTTCCCGATGGTAGAACCACTCGGATGACCAGATCCGGTGGAACGTCCACCCGAGTCTTTCCAGATGCTCCTGCCGAAGCCGGTCCCGGTCACGGGCCGTGGCGGAGGAGTGGTAGCTGGCGCCGTCGCACTCGATCGCGAGCACCATTCGACCGGGCTTGGTGGGATGCTGCGCCGCATAGTCGATCCAATACCCCGAGCAGCCGTATTGGGCGATGAGCGGGATGCCGGCGGCCACCAGCTGATCCCGGACGTCACGCTCGAATGGGTTGAGTTCTGGCTTGTCGATCGCGACGCTGCCCAGCTCAGAGCCCTTGCTCTCCGCATAGGCGAGATAGCGACACAGCATCTTCGCGCCCTCGGCGCGGAGCTTGCTGGGGTCCATATCGGCCGCGGAGAACGAGCTCACCACTGTCATCCGGTTCCGTGCTCGGGTGATGGCCACGTTGAGTCGGCGCTCGCCACCCTCGTTGTTCAACGGGCCGAACCGATAGAGGAGGCGGCCTTCCGAGTTCTTGCCGTAGCCGATCGAAAGGATGATCGCGTCGCGCTCGTCGCCCTGCACCCGCTCCAGGTTCTTGACGAAGAACGGCTCGTGAAGGCTCTCGTCCAGGAAGGAATCGAGGGCTTCGTCGTCGATCCGCGCTCGGCGGATGGCCTCAGAGATCCTGTTCGCATGCTTGATGCCCATGGCGATGACCCCGAGGCTCTCCTCGGGACGCAGCCAGGCATGATCCGCCACGAGCCGGACGACTTCGGCGACCTCATCCGACACGGATTCCTCTTGTCCCACGCGTCCAAGGACGAATGGGACCAGCAGGTGGCTCAAGCAGTCCTCGCCGGTCACGCCGGGAAACGTCGTGAGCGAGAAGTCGTACAGGTTCGGCTGTGCGTTCGAGAAGGCGATCAGACGTTCGTCGCGCGACCGGTAGTGCCAGCCCAGATTCCTTGACCCCTTCGGTGGTGGCAGCAGTGCGCCCATCACGTCGAGGACCGACTCCAGGTTGCTCGTGAGCGGGGCAGCGCCCTCGAGCTCCTCAAGCTCTTCGTCATCCTCACCGCCACCAGAGGCCACGAAGAAGCTCGTCGGCGGCAGCTGATGCGGATCTCCGGCGACCACCGCTCGGTGGGCGCGGAGCAAGGCGCCTGCCGCGTCAGCCGGTGTGACTTGTGAGGCCTCATCGAAGATCACGACATCGAAGTGACGCTCTGGCGGCAACAGTTGCGATACCACGAGGGGGCTCATGGCCCAGCAGGGCTTCAGCGCCGCCAACACGTGAGGCGCCGCTCGAAACAGATCCCGAACGGGCATGTGCTTCCGCTTGAGGCGGGCCTGGTGCTCGATGACATCGGACTCCCGAGGGTAGTCGTCGCGCACGCGAGTAACCCGCTCGGCCACGGCACGGCGAATTCGCACTGGGGCAGTCTCGATATGCTGGGCGTCGGCGAGGCGGAACCTGTTCACCGTGCGGCGGAGCGCCTCACCGTCGAACGTGCCGACGGTCCGATCGGCCAGGGACACCGACTCGAGGATCGAGCTCAGCCAGACGTACTCAAGGCATTCCAGCGCCTGGTCGACGGCGAGATTTCGGGACGCCATCTCCATGACCAGGGCTGACAGGCCGCGCCTGGCGAGTCCCGTCTTCAGCCTGTGTAGTTCCGGCAGTCGGTACAACGTGGCCTTGTCGGCGATCAGGCTCGACAGCTGCATCGACAACCCCTCCAGGTCCAGACCATCCAGCGGCCAGCCCACCCAGGCGTTGAGCGCGCGAACCTCGGTCGCGAGCTGTTCGTACGCCGCTTTCACGCTCGCCAGGTGGCTCGGTGGGCGCGGCGCTCCGCCATCGAAGGAGCGCCTCCGCCATATCTCCCGTTGCCGGGATGCATCGACGATTGCGCGGTGCAGGGCCTTTATATTGCGTGGTCGATTCCTGCTGAGGGCGCGTGCTCGTTGTTGCGCTTTCCGGTAGGCGGGGTTCGCGAGCCGAGCTCCAAATCGCGCGAGCGGGCCGCGAGCGGCTGGCGCCAGGTCGTTTGCCAATGCAGTCAGGTCTTCTTCGAAGATCTTGTCGTCGAACTCCGTCAGCGTGACGCTCACGCCTTCGAGGAGCGCGAATACCTGTGACCAGACATCCAGGCTGGGAGGTGCGCCCAGCCTGCACTCGACGAGGACACCGTTGAGTCGGGCGGTGGTCGAGGGCAGGGTGTGGCCCGCCAGCGTGGACGCCGCCTCCAACGCGGACTGCGCGGCTTCCGCGCTCGTCACTGACCCTGCCACGAATGCCTGGGCCCACGGGCTCAGATTCCCGCCCGAGACGGGCTCCAGGCCGCCGGCCGCCAAGCGGGGCTGCGCAAGCCGATCGGCCACTGAGAGAACCAGCCCGCCCAAGCCCACGAACGCTTCGAGATCCGCGCGGGCCTGTGCCATTGCCGCGCGATCGAGCGACACCAGGATGTCCCCGCGCAAGCGCTGGTCACTTCGCACCTCCGGGCCGAGGCCAAGCAGCCGTGACTGCACCTCATAGACGCTGAGTCCCCAAGGCTGCCGCTCGTTGTGAACAGCGGCCGTTCGCTCGACCAGCTCGTCCCGATAGCGAACGAGCTTGTCTTGCAGCTCGGCGATGTTCGGTAACGGGACACGGCCCACCTCCGCGAGGGCGTGGGAGAGATCTTGGGCCAGCTTGCGCCGTGACCCGGCCCCGTCATGGAGATCGAGCACGAGGTCGGCCAAGCCGGCGTTGTGGAGGCGGTCGAGAACGGCATCAATCGCGGCGCGCTTCTCGGCGACGAACAGGACTCGTTGCCCGCGCGCCGCCAAGGTCGCAATGAGGTTCGCGATCGTCTGGCTTTTCCCCGTGCCGGGAGGGCCTTCGACGACCAGATCGGCGCCCTTCACAACGGCGTTGATCACGTAGCTCTGGCTCGCATCCGCATCGAGTACCAGGAACTCGTCGGCAACCGGTGTGTGGTCCGGCTCGTCCAGGCTTACATCCGGATGGCGGCTCCGCACTGCGTCCCTCGCAGCCTCGTCCCCGGCGATCGCGCAGATGAGTTCGTTCTGTACAAGGGCCTCCGTGGCGGATTCCAGGTCCTTGACCATCGGCAGCTTCGCGTAGCTGAAGTTGCCGAGGACGACCCGGTCGTTGATAGCGAATCCCGCGACCGAAGATGTTGCCTTTGTCAGCCGCTCGAAGACAGCGGACGCATCGGGCGGCTCGGCGTTCTCGTCGAGCAGGTCCAGCAGGTCCTCAGCCTCGAGCTCGACGCCGTGGTCGACGTCGAGCAGGTGCAGGAGCGTCGGGTTGATCTCCCATTCGCCGGGCAGAGACAGGTCGAAGTCCTCGCTGGCGCCACCTCGAGGGGCGAGGTCGGCCAGGCGGAGAAGCACCGGGGCGGCCGGAGTCGCCGTCCCTCGGGGATTCTCCCAAGTGGCCATCGCCCAGGCCAGATAGAGCGTCCGCAGGCCCCTCTCCTCGAAGTTCTCCATTGCCTTTGCACGGATCGTGCGGACACGGCGAGCCGTGCCCGCGAGGGCTTCAGGATCGAACATCTCGGACAGGCGGACCGTGCGGGACCCGAGCAGCGCGTCCAGAGCCACCGGCTCCGCCCGCGAATCGGGACCGAGGTCCAGGGTTCCTTGCTTGAGATCCTTGTAGTACAGCAGCGTGTTCCGTCCGCCGAGATCGATGAGCTGGCCCGTCCAAGCCCTGACGGCCGCCTTGACCTTGCGCAGCCGGAGCTGGGCTGTCGCATCCGCCGTAGCCCCCACTTCTCGCTCTCGCGCAACGTCGCTCATGGAAGCTCCCTGCCGTCTCTCCTATATCGAAGCCAGAGTCTCAGCACTGGAGGTATACCGTAGCGCAATGCGCTAAAACGACTGAAGCGTCATTGCGTGACTGACTACTCGAACCTTTGTTCGATAGTGCGGCGACTCGAACTCCACGGGAAGGGGTGGGTCACGGTTCGACGCGGCGCACGGCATCACCGCTCCCGTGGTCGCTGCCGATCTGGTGGTGGTCACCGGCCTGAGGAACAAGCCGCTGATGCAGGCATCGGCATTGTTGGGTACAAAGCCGCTGTTCCGTATATTTAGCTGTTTCCGTATCTAATGATCTTTAGGATTGATTCTCTTGACATTAACTATAAGATCAAGTGAGACTATCTCAACCTCACAGACCCCTCGTCTGCTGCATGTGCACACCATTCAGTCACCGGCCCGCTCAAGGAGATTGTGGACATCGCGAGGGTGCCGGGGAGGCGACAAGGGCTACCGACCTTCGCGCTCGCTCAGCGCGACCGTCATTGCTTGAAGGAGGAGCTCATGCGTAATAACCGCCGCATTCAGGCCAGCGAGCTTCGGTATGATCTCGCCGACCGGGCCTTCGCCGAAGTCCACCCAGATCACGTGAGCAACGGCGAGGAGAACCTCTACGCTACGAAGGTCGCCAGCTACAGCAAGGGCCTGCCGCACTCATGCGACCAGGCGAACTTTGGCGAAGTGGAGCCCGCCGCCTACGCGTCGTTGACAAGGGCATTGTGCAGCGGCAAGGCCGCCGACTTCGAGGCGATCATCCCGGGTGTGGATGCTCCCGACAAGTGGCGCAAGCTGACAAGCCCCCAGGCTGGCCTGGCTTTCGACCTGGAGGGCCTGGACGCCCAGGCCGTCACGCTCGCACCGCCTCCCCGGCTGGACAGTCCCGAGGCGACCAGCGAGATGGTGGAGCTGTACTGGATGGCCCTGTGCCGGGACGTCGACTTCGGCGACTACAGCAGCAACACCGACATCGCTGCCGCGGTCGCGGAGCTCAACGAGCTGCCGGGCTTCGAGAGCCTGCGGCCGTTCACCCCCGACACCCTCTTCCGCGGCTTCACACCCGGGGACCGGCGAGGACCCTACCTGTCGCAGTTCCTGCTCCACGACGCCAGGTTCGGCACGCTCACAATCAGCCAGCGGCAGCAGACCAAGCGGCCGGACACTGACTACGTGACCGACATCAACGACTGGCTCGACGTCCAGAACGGGGAGGTGCGCGAGCCCAACCCCACGCAAGACCTCGACCCTGAGCGGCGCCACCTCCGCAACCTTCGTGACCTGAGCCACTACGTCCACTTCGACGCCCTCTACGAGGCCTACCTCAACGCCTGTCTAATCCTGCTGGACATGGGCGCGCCGATCGACCCCGGCAACCCCTACAACTGGTACGGGAAGCAGGCACCCTTCGCCACCTTCGGCGGCCCGCACGTCCTCAGCCTGGTCACCGAGGTGGCCACGCGCGCGCTGAAGGCCGTCTGGTACCAGAAGTGGTTCGTGCACCGTCGCCTGCGCCCAGAGGCCTACGGTGGGCTCATCCACCTCGAGAAGCACAACCCGGGGCGCTATCCCTTCATCCCAACCCAGATGCGCGACGCCCCGGTCCTGCCCCGCGTGAAGGACAGATGGCGCAGCTTCCTGCTGCCGCAGGCATTCCCCGAGGGCTCGCCGACGCATCCAGCCTATGGGGCAGGCCACGCAACCGTCGCGGGAGCCTGTGTCACTGTGCTCAAAGCCTGGTTCGAGGAATCATGGCCCGCCTTCCACCGGCGTCATCCCGGTGTCCGCCAAGCGGTCGTGGCCGGCGCGGACGGCACAACCCTGAGCGCCTACGCCGGCGACGAGACACTGACCGTCGGCGACGAGCTGAACAAGCTTGCCAGCAACATCGCGCTCGGCCGCAACGGGGCCGGGGTGCACTGGCGCAGTGACTACACCAGATCGGTTGAGCTGGGCGAGCAGATCGCCATCAGCATCCTGCGCGAACAGCTGGACACCTATAACGAGGATCACTCCCTGCACCTCACCAAGTTCAACGGGCAGACGATCACCCTCGGTTGAGAATCCTCAGGCCGCCGCCCCGGCGCACTCGCGCGTCACGGCGGGCGCTGCTCGGGCGGCGTGGCTACCGGAGTTGGAGGAAGAGCTTCTCCAGCTCGGCCTGGCTGTATCCGGCCTGCTCGGCGGCCTGCTGGTTGCGCAGGCAGTGGCGCATGCCGCAGGCGAGGATTTTGAAGCCGGTCTGGTCGAGCGCGCGGGAGGCCGCCGAGATCTGGTGGATGACCTCGCGGCATTCCCTGCCTGACTCGATCATGCGGATGATCCCACCGACCTGGCCCTCGACGCGGCGCAGGCGGGCCAGTGCGTCGGCGAGGGTGCTCTCGTCCAGCTGCATGACCAACCTCCAGGTGGAGCGGGTCAGATGAACAGGGTGATCGCGTCCTGGGCCTCGGCCAGGGCGGTGGCCGCGCCGGCGGGCTCCTCGAGCCCGTCGATGAGGTCCTCGCGCGACAGGCCGAGCAGGTCCATGGTCATCTGGCAGGGGATCAGCCGCACGCCCATCTCCCGGGCGAGCTCCAGCAGCTCCTGCGGGCTGGCCACGCTGTGCTCGGCGGCGAGCTTGCGCATCATCGCCGATCCGGCGCCGGCGAAGTTCAGCTGCGACAGCTTGAGGTGCTCGGTGCCGCCGCGGTGCATGAGCGACAGCAGCTTTTGCATCCAGTTGTCGCCTGTGAGGCGGACGTCGTTGCGGACCAGGGGGAACAGTCCCCAGAAGGTGAAGAAGACGATCGCCTCCATCCCCATGGCGGCGGCGGTGGTGGCCAGGATCAGGGTCGGCCAGACCTTGTCGAGGTCGCCGCCCCAGGTGAAGATCACCAGCTTGTCGGCTTTCTGCCTGGCCTGCGCGGCCTGCGCGGCCGACTCCAGCGCGGCGAGGTCGGTCATGTCGCTCACTTCCTTCTGATGACGAACCGGTGGACGCCGCCGTCGGTGGTGTGCTCGACCAGCTCGTTGCCGGTCGAGCGGCACCAGGCGGTGAAGTCGGCGACCGAGCCGGCGTCGGTGGCCAGCACCTCGACCAGCTCGCCGGACGCAAGCTGCTTGATCGCGATCGCGGTCTTGACGATCGGCAGCGGGCACGACAGGCCTTTGAAGTCGAGGGTGGTGGTGACAGGGGTGCTCATGCCGGTCTCCTCTCCGTATCGCGCCTGGGAGCGCGTCGCTCCGGGATGCGCCCCTGAGGGACGGTGTCCCAGTACAGGCGGTTGAACGCCCACTTGGCCGCATGCCAGAAGCGGGACGGGGCCGGCGGGACGGGCGGATGCTGGTAGTCGAAGCGCAGTGCGGTCGCGCGCCCGTCGCCGGTCTCCAGAAAGCACATCACCCGGCCGCCGTAGTTGGCCTTGGGCGCGGTGCCGCGCAGCAGGGAGGCGATGCGGCTGGCGACCACCGGCGCCTCGAAGTGCGCGGTCGAGCCGCTCTTGGAGATCGGCAGGTCGGTCGCGTCGCCGAGGGCGAAGATGCGCTCGTGGTCGCGGTGGGCCAGCGTGGCCCGGTCGGTCGGCACCCAGCCGCCCGCATCCCCCAGCCCGGAGGCCTCGATGACCTGCTGGCCACGATGTGGGGGAACCAGCACGAGCAGGTCGTAGTCGGCCGTGTCGCCCTCCAGTGAGCTGACCGTGCGCGCGGAGGGGTCGACCGTCTCGACGTTGAAGAACGTCTCCAGGCCGATCCCACGCCGCTCCATGACGGGCTGGACCAGCTTGGACGCCGATTCGATGGTGAACGCCCGGTTCAGCGGGGACAGCAGCGTCACCTGCGATCTGTCACGCACGCCCCGCCGGCGCAGGTACTGGTCGAGCATGAGGGTGAACTCCACCGGAGCGGGCGGGCACTTGTAGGGGATGCCCGCCACGCCGACCAGGACGCGGCCGCCGCGGAAGCCGCGCAGTGCCTCCCGCAGGCGCAGTGCTCCCTGCAGCGAGTAGAACTCGTGCGCGCCTTGGACCAGGCCCGGGATCTCGTCGGGGACCAGCCGCGCGCCGGTGGCCAGCAGCAGATAGTCGAATGGCAGGCTGCCGCCGCGGGCGAGCCGGACGAGCCCCTTGTCGGGCTCGACCAGCGTGGCCGCCTCGACGACAAGCTCGACGTCGCGGTGGAGTAGGGTCCGCTCGTCGCGGGCGAGCCAGCGGCCGTTGGCCTTGCCGAGCGCGGCGTACAGGAAGCCGGGCTGGTAGACGTGCATCCCCGTGGGGTCGACCACGGTCACGTGCACGTCACGGCCGAGCTGGCGGGCCAGCAGGTTGGCGGTGAGCGTCCCTCCGACGCCGCCGCCGAGCACCACCACGTTGGCGGGCATCGCGGCTCACCTCGCCTTGCGCACGCAGAAGCGGGTGAAGCCGTCTCCCTCGGCGACCTCGACCAGCTCCTGGCGGGCCTTGGTGACCCAGGCGGGGATGTCGGTCGCCGAGCCCGCATCGCTGGACCAGACCTCGATCATGGCGCCGACCTTGCGCTGGCGGATGGCGCCGATCAGCGACAGCAGGGGGCCGGGGCAGGCCATTCCCCGGGCGTCGATCACCTGGTCGACTGTGACTTCGCTCATGGCAGTTCCCTTCCGCTTTCTAGATGAAGACGAGCTGGCCGTCGGCGGCGAGCATGAAGGCGGTCACGCCCTCCACGTCGTCGACCAGCGGGTCGAGGTCGTCCTTGGCCAGCCCGAGCATGTCCATCGACAGCGAGCAGGCGTGCACGCGCACCCCGCCGAGCTGCTTGGCCTGGGCCAGGACAGCGCTCCAGTGCTGGCCGCCGCCCTCGGCCGCCAGCCGGTGGACGGCGGCGGCGCCATGAGGTCCTGCCTCTGGCGCGAGGCCGTGGTCCTTGGTGAGGTTGCCGGCCCGGAACGCGTCGAGCGCCCAGTACTGCAGCAGGACGTCGACCGTGCGGCCCAGCGCCGCCGCGCCCACTGCCAGCAGCGCGGCCGCGTTGAGCTTGTCGTCGGTCCCCGAGAACAATGCGATCGACAGGCCCTGCTCGGCGTCGCCCATGTCCCGCCTCCTCCTCGCGATCTCCCTCACATCGAGGATGGCGACCGGCGGCCGGCGCGGGCAGAGCCGAAGGTCCCGGGGCCCTGACCCCGAAGTACCCTGCCCCCCAGGGTATGAGCGGAGCGAGCTGGTCGGCACGCGGGCGTGAAGGTGTGGGAGGCTGGGCAGGTCGACCACGACGGCCTAGACTCGGCCCGAGGGCGTGAGAGGGATGCATCCGCAGGCTTGGACCTTCGACCCGGCGGTCGCGGCGGGGTTGCTCGGCTCCGGCGTGCTCTATTTCCGTGGCGTGCGGCAGGTCCGGCGGCCCGACCGGAAGACCGCCAACCGCGCCGCCTGCTTCCTCGGCGGGCTGGCCGTGCTGTGGCTCGCGCTGCAGTCGCCGGTCGACGTCTACGCCGACACCCGGCTGTCGGTCCACATGGTCCAGCACCTGCTGCTCACGATGGTGGCCGCTCCCCTGCTGGTGCTCGGCGCGCCGGTCACGCTCGCCCTGCGCGCCTCCACCCCGGCGTTCCGGCGGCGCTGGCTGCTGCCGCTGCTGCGCAGCCGGCCGGTGCGGCTGCTCACCGCGCCGCCGGTGAGCTGGGCCCAGTTCGCGCTGGTGCTGTGGGTCAGCCATTTCTCCCCGCTGTACGAGGCGGCGGTGCGCTCGGACGGCGTCCACGCCCTCGAGCACCTGCTCTACGTCGTCTCCGCGGTGCTGTTCTGGTCGCCGGTCGTCGGCATCGACCCGAGCCCCAAGCGCCTCTCTCACCCGGCGCGGCTGCTCTACCTGTTCCTGGCCATGCCGCAGGCGAGCTTCCTCGGCCTCGCCATGTGGGGCACCAGCCGGGTGCTGTACCCGAGCTACCAGGCCGCGCTGGGGCCCGCGGCCCTCGACGACCAGCGCCTTGCCGGCACGATCATGGGGTCGGCCGGCATGCTCGTGATGGTTCCCGCGCTCGGGCTGGTCCTGCTGGACTGGCTGGCGCGGGAGGAGCGGGAGGCGGTCAGGACCGACGCCCGCCTCGGCGTGGAAGGGGGACCGAAATGAACGACCGCTGCATGCGCTGCGGCAAGGTGGTGCCCTGGGGCCGCTCGGTCTGCCGTGACTGCAACCCCGCCGACCTGCCGAGCCCGAGCGCGACGCAGT
>WNFZ01026923.1_pt1 | contig 11127 bp, 11 predicted proteins | sample 5400081 | NCBI WGS metagenome assembly WNFZ01 (sample SAMN13153365, study PRJNA577476) | soil metagenome | isolation source: 80 cm soil or saprolite under grassland replicate 1 | place: USA:California | collected 2016-06-15
TCTACCAGCAAGGTGAGCTCCACCGCTTGCAAGGGGACTTCGCCGCGGCCGAAGCCGCGTACCGAGACGCGAACCAGTGCGGGCGGGAGCCGCAACCGGGCCTCGCCCTTCTGCGACTTGGTCAACGGGACGACAAGGCGGCGGCCGCCGCGATTCGCCGTGCGCTCGGTGAGACGACCGAGCCGTTGAGGCGCGCGAGGCTGCTGCCCGCTTATGCGGAGATCATGCTTGCGGTACGCGACGTCGACGAGGCACGCGGCGCCTGCGAGGAGCTCGCAGAGATCGCCACAGGCTACGAGAGCGCCATGCTGCGCGCGATCGCCGCCCAGGTCCGAGGAACGGTCGAGCTGGCGGAGGGCGACGCCCAGGCTGCCCTAGTCGCGCTGCGCCAGGCGTGGCGCGTGTGGCAGGAGCTCGACGCGCCGTACGAGGCGGCACGGACGCGAGTGCTGATGGGACTGGCGTGCCGCATGCTCGGCGATGAGGATTCGGCGGCGCTGGAGCTGGAAGCGGCCACCGGCGTCTTCGAGCAGCTCGGAGCCTTACCCGATCTCTCCCGCGTCGAGTCGCTCAGGCGGGACGCTGCGACGGGTGATGCTCACGGGTTGACGCCGCGCGAGCTGGAGGTCCTCCGCCTGGTCGCCGCCGGGAGCACGAACCGCCAGATCGCCTCGAAGCTGGTCGTCAGCGAGCACACGGTTGCCCGGCACGTGCAGAACATCTTCACGAAGCTCCGCGTCTCGTCACGGACCGCGGCGACGGCGTTCGCGTTCGAACACGACCTCGTCTAACAGGTCTCGCCGGCTGACGCGGGCGATGTGGTCAATTTTGACCACATCCTCCGAAACCGAAATTGGCTGGTTCCCGCGATGAACTCGGGCTCTCGGCGGCCTACCGTCATCCGAAACGGACGACGGGAGGACACACGTGGACGGGAACACTCACTCAGAGCATTTCGAGACAGTGATCATCGGCGGAAGCCAGGCGGGCCTCTCGGTCGGGTATCACCTGGCAGAGCGACGGCGGCCGTTCGTGATCCTGGATGCGAACGAGCGGATCGGCGACGCCTGGCGTAAGCGCTGGGATTCGCTTCGTCTCTTCACGCCCGCGAAGTACGACGGACTACCGGGGTGGCGCTTTCCCGCCCGCGGCTGGTCGTTCCCGACGAAGGACGAGATGGCCGACTACCTGGAGGCGTACGCCGCGCGCTTCGAGCTGCCCGTTCGAACGGGCCTGCGCGTGGACGGGCTCTCCAAAGAAGGGGGCCGGTACGTGGTTGCCTCCGGCGACCGCCGGTTCGAGGCAGACAACGTCGTCGTGGCGTCCGGTGCGCACCAGACACCGCGGGTTCCTGCGTTCGCACGCGAGCTCGATCCGGACATCGTGCAGCTGCATTCCAGCGAGTACGTTGCTCCATCCCAGCTGCGCGACGGCGGAGTCCTCGTCGTCGGCGCCGGGAACTCCGGAGCCGAGATCGCGTTTGAGGTCGGTCGCACGCATCGCACGTGGCTCTCGGGCAAGGAGGTCGGCCAGATCCCGGTCCAGCACGGGAGCGTTCCGGCACGGTTCTTCCTCCCTGTGTTTCGCTTCCTTGGCCACCGCGTCCTCACGGTCAGGACGCCGATCGGCCGGAAGGTGGGCCCGAAGCTCGCGACCGGGGCGACGCCGCTGATCCGGGTGAAGTCCAAGCACCTCGCGGCCGCCGGCATCGAGCGCGTCCCCCGAGTCAGCGGGGTACGGGGCGGTCTGCCGATGCTGGAGGACGAGCGCGTCCTCGAGGTGACGAACGTCGTCTGGTGCACAGGGTTCCGTCACGAGTTCTCGTGGATCGACCTTCCCGTCCTCGGCGAAGAGGGACAGCCCCTGCACGAGCGCGGCATCGTCCCTACCGAGCAGGGGCTGTACTTCGTGGGACTGGTCTTTCTCTATTCCGTGACGTCCGACGTGCTTCCGGGCGTCGGCCGAGACGCAGCGCGCGTCGCAACCCACATCGCACGTCTTGCGACGACCCCTCGCCCGGCACCCGACGCATCCCATGGACTGACACCGCGCGAGCTGCAGGTGGTGCGACTGGTCGCCGCCGGCAAGAGCAACCGTGAGATCGCGTCGGTCCTCGAGATCAGCGAGCACACGGTCGCCCGGCACGTGCAGAACATCCTCGGCAAGCTCCGTGTTTCATCGCGTACGTCGGCGACGGCGTTCGCGTTCGAACACGATTTGGTCTGACGTCCGGAAGAGCTGAGCCAGTCCTCGATCCGGACACCCGCGTCGAGAGCGGAGAAGTCGCCGACGTCGCGCATCTTCTCGGCCGCCGCGATACAAGCCTGGATGGGCGAGGACGTTGACGGGCTTCGACGTTGCCTCGCACACCGCACGGATCTCGCCTGCGGTCCGCAGGCCGGGCGCATACAGCACATCGGCCCCGGCTCGCTCGTAGGCCTGCAGTCGGGCGATCGTGTCGTCGAGGTCCGGGTTCCCGCGAATGTGGTTTTCGGCTCGCGCGGTGAGCGTGAAGGAAAAGTCGAGGCGCCGGGCCGCCTCGGAGGCCGCGGCTACGCGCTCCACGGCGTGATCGAAACCGTAGATCTCACCCTTCGGGTCGAAGTCCTCGATCGAACCGCCGACGGCTCCGGCCTCGGCGGCGCGAGCTATCGCCAAGGCGGCGTCCTCGGGGCGTGGCCCGTGCCCGTTCTCGAGATCGATCGAGACCGCAACGTTCGTCGCTTCAGCGAGGACTCGACCGTGCTCGATCACCTCGTCGAGCGTGACGCCGCCGTCCAGGCGCCCGAGTGTGAATGCGAAGCCAGAGCTCGTGCTGGCGAGAGCCTTGAATCCGAGCGCGGCCAGCACCCTGGCCGAGCCTGCGTCCCAAGGGTTCGGGATGATGAAGGCCGGGCCGTCGTGAAGCGCGCGAAAGCTCGCGCCCTTTTCGTGCTGCGTCGATTGCACTCCTACCTCCTGACTAGGTGGGGCTCGCGGGGGAGCGTAGAGCTCCCCCGCGAGGTCCCTAGGCTGCGAGGTCGAGCGCCGGCTCTTCTGCGTCGATCTGCACCTGCTCGAGCTCGTCGCGGCGGATCAGCGTCAGCGCGGCGACGATCCCCAGGCCTGCGATGACCACGCCGGCGATGAACGCCCCGGTGAATCCGTCGACAAGCGCGGCGGGCAGCGCCGTCCCGGCCGCGACCGCGTCGTCGGTCCGCGACGTCGCGATCGTCGACAGCGCCGCAAGGCCGAGCGCCCCGCCGATCTGCTGCGACGTGTTGATCAGGCCCGAGGCGAGGCCCGCCTCGGCAGGCTGCACGCCGGCCAGCGCCGCAATCGAGATCGGCACGAAGGAGAAGCCGATGCCGATTGCGATCAGGAGGAACCCAGGCAGCAGGTCGCCGACGTACGAGCCGCCGACCGAGACCTGCGTGAAGTACACGAGGCCTGCCGTGAGCGCCGTCATCCCGATCACGAGCACCGGCTTCACGCCGAGGCGCGTAACGAGCTGCGCGGCGACCGCCGACCAGACGATTGCCGTTCCGGCGACCGCGAGGTAGGCAAGGCCCGTCTTCATCGCCGAGTAGCCCAGCACCTGCTGCATGTAGAGCGTCAGCATCAGGAACATCGCGAACATCGCGGTGCCCATGATGAAACCGGCGACGTTCGCGCCGCTCACGGTCCGGCTCTGAAGGATGCCGAAGCGCATCAGCGGCTCGGAGTGCCGGAGCTCCCAGCCGACGAAGCCGGCGAGCAGGACGAGCGCCGCGGCGAAGAAGCCCACCGTCTGGCCGGCGAGCCAGCCCTGCTGGCCTGCCTGCGTGATCGCGTAGACGAGCGACGAGAGGCCGGATGTCACGAGCACCGCGCCGGGCAGGTCGAACTTCCTCACGTGGGCGTCGCGGCTCTCGGTGAGCAGGAACGGCGCGAGCGTGAACGCGACGACGCCGACGGGGACGTTGACGAAGAAGATCCACTCCCAGCTCAGCGCGTCGGTGAGGACTCCGCCGAGGAGGACACCGGCCGCCGCGCCGAAGCCACCGACGGCGCCCCAGACGCCGAGCGCGATGTTGCGCTCGCGCCCTTCGACGAACGTCGTCGACAGGATCGAGAGGGCTGCCGGGGTGATGATCGCGGCCCCGAGCCCCTGCAAGGCGCGCGCACCGATCAACGAGGTCTCGGACCACGCCAGCCCGGCGAAGAGCGAGGCGAGTGTGAACACCACGACTGCGACGAGGAAGAGGCGCCGCCGCCCGAGCAGGTCCGAAGCCCGCCCGCCGAGGAGTAGGAAGCCCCCGAAGACGAGCGCGTACGCGCTGATCACCCACTGGAGATTCTCCTGCGAGAAGCCGAGGTCGACCTGAATCGAGGGCAACGCGACGTTCACGATCGCGATGTCCAGGACGACCATGAACTGGACTGCGCTCAGGAGCGCCAGTGCCAGCCACTTGCGTCGTTCGGTAGTCACCATTGTCGTCCAGTTCCTTTCGGTTGCGTAGGTAAGGCTTGCAAGCTAACAGAACGAACTTGTATTCTGCAAGTATTCCCTTCGCAACAGCAAGTATTCGCGCTACACTGGGGCGATGAAGCGCTACGAGCAGTACTGCCCGGTGGCCCACGCCCTCGATCTCGTCGGCGACCGCTGGGCGCTGCTCGTGGTGCGGGAGCTGATGCACGGCCCCAAGCGCTACACCGATCTCGTCGAGCACCTCACTGGAATCGGCACGAACATCCTCGCGTCCCGGCTGCGCGACCTCGAGGCAAGCGGCGTCGTCACGAAGCGGAAGCTGCCGCCTCCGGCGGCCTCGCGCGTGTACGAGCTGACGGATTACGGAAGCGACCTGCGCCCGGTCATGAGAGAGCTCGCCCTGTGGGGCGCTCGCTCACTCGGGCCGCCGACCGGCGAGGACGAACTCTTCCCCGGCTGGCTTGAGAACGCCGTCGACACCGTGCTCGGGCCGATCGCGCCGCCCGGACGCTTCGAGTTCCGCGTCGGGGACGAGGTGGCATCCCTCGTGGACGGCGAGGCCCAGGCCGGGTCGATCGAGCAGCCGGACGTCGTCGTGGAGGGCGATCCCGAGGGGATCTACCACATGTTCGTCGACGGCCGGCTCGATCTCGTGTCGGTCAAGGGAAATCGCCGCCTCCTCAAGCAGCTCGTCGATGCGGCGCCGGCGCCGATCGAGACCCCGATTCCCGCCTAGCCTCGCCCGTCGGTCGCTGAAAACCGTGCCGGCCTAGGCACGTAGCGAGTTTCGGAAGAACCGACTTCTGGCCCCGAAGGAGGTGGTCGCATGGATGGCCGCATCGCGCCGAAGCGCCTCCGGCGGTCTGCGCTGGCGGTAGGGGCCGGCTTTCTTGTCGCTGTAAGTGCCGCGCCTGTCGAAGCCGGCCCGGTCCAGAGTCCCACCGTCGAGCTCGGATCGGCCGCGAGACTTGCTCCGGACGGTCGGTCGGTCGCGATCGACCTCTTGGCCAAGTGTCCGGAGAGGTGGACCGTGGAGGAGGCCTTCGTCACAGTCACCCAACCTCAGGCGTCGGGCCAAGCATCGTTCCCGCTTACCTGTACCGGCTCGTTCCAGTCGTTCACCAGTCATACGTGAACGTCTCCCAGGGCCAGACCTCGGGTAACGACACCTATGTGCCGACGTGCGACGGCCAGCGGCACACCGTCACCGTCAGAGTTCAAGCGTCGCAAGGGTCGTTCCAGCCGGGCAGCGCCCAGGCCTTGACATTCGCGTTTGCCGAAGCGGGGGGCAACAGCTTCTCCGGCATAGACGAGAACGCGATCCAGATCGTGACCTGACCGGGTCGTTCTCCGCGGGGTGAGACCTGCCCGAAACTTGCCGCCGAGGATCACCCGACCGCTTACGGTTGCCGCATCGCTCAACCGTTCAGGGGAGCCTCGACATGCTCAAGGAGATCGTTGCGGCCGCGCTCTCGACGTGCGTCTTCCTCGCTGCAGGCGCGGCATTCCGCATCACTTACGGCGAGCTCGACGGAAACCGGCATGCCGCCGTAGGCGCGATGATCCGACTGCGTCCCAGTGACAGCACCTTCCGCCTCACGTGCAGCGGGTCGCTGATCTCGCCGACCATTTTCCTAACGGCCTCGCATTGCACCTCGTTCGTGGAGTCGACGGGCCAGACGGACATCTGGGTCACGTTCGATTCGTCGTTCGACCCGCAGTCGAAGCTGCTCCACGGGACGATGCACACGAATCGCTGTTCAATCAGACCCAATCCGACAGCGAGGACATCGCAGTCATCGTGCTCGACAAGCCCGTGAACGGAATCACGCCCGTGAAGCTGCCGCCGGCGGGGCTGCTCGACCAGATGAAGGCTGACGGCACGCTGACCGGGACGCTCTTCACGTCGGTCGGCTACGGCACGCAGGAGCCGCAGCAGGCTCCCGGCGGGATCCAGAACGCGTTCGACGGGCAGCGTCGCTTCGCCGTCGGCGAGTTCGACGCGCTCAACCGCACGTACCTGCGCATCTCGCAGAACGTGCACACGGGCGACGGCGGAACTTGCAGCGGTGACTCCGGCGGCCCTCAATTCCTCGGCGCTGGTGCGGACGAGACCGAGTTCGGCGTCGTCGTTTACGAGCACTCGGCAACGGCAGGGACGCTGATCGCTTCGTCACGCTCGTGCGCGGACTCCGGCGCTCCCGTCCTCAGCAGCGCGGCGCCGAGGAATGCCGCCGCGACGGCGAAGACGGTCCCGACCAGAAAGGCCACGTGGTAGCCGCCGGTGAGCGCGCCGAGGCGTCCGTCGCCGGAGGCGAGGAGGGTGTCGGTGCGCGAGGCGCGTCGCTCATCGCGGCAAGCAGCACCGGGTTGAGCGCCATCCCTGCCCCGAATCCGAGCAAGATCATGCTCGGCAGGACGTCGACGGCGAAGCTCCCGTCGACCGGCGCGCGCACGAAGAGCACGAGTCCGGCACCGGCCAGCAACAGCCCGGTGGCGAGCGGCGTCCTGATGCCGAAACGCGTCACGAGCTTGGCGGAGAGGCCGAGCGAGAAGGCACCCATGATCAGGTTGGCCGGCAGGAAGGCGAGCCCGACCTGCAGCGGGCTGTAACCGAGCACGAGCTGGAGGTAGAGCGCAGAGAGGAAGAACCACGCGAACATCGCGGCTGCCCAGAGAACGCCCACGACGTTCGCGGTTGCGACGTTGCGCAGCCGGAAGAGGCGAAGCGGCATCAGGGGTGAGGGAACACGCGACTCGATCCCGAGGAAGGCCGCCAGCAGCAGCGCCGCGGCGCCGAGCAGGCCGAGCGTCTGGCCGGACGTCCAGCCTTCCTGATTCCCGTTCACGATCGCGTAGACGGCGAGCATCAGCGCGGCGGTCACCGTGACGGCGCCGCCGACGTCCAGCCGCCCGCCCGCCGCTGCACCACGAGCGGCCGGCAGCAGCCTCAGGGAGAGGACGTAGACGGCGACGCCGATCGGCAGGTTGACGAGGAAGATCCAGTGCCAGTCGAGCGAATTCGTGAGGACGCCGCCAAGGAGCACGCCGATGCTTCCTCCGCCGGCGGCGACGAATCCGAAGACGCCCATCGCCTTGGCGCGCTCGGCCGGCTCGGTGAAGAGGTTCATCATCAGCGAGAGCGCGACGGCGGATGCGATCGCGCCGCCGAGGCCCTGGATCGCGCGTGCGCCCACGAGCAGCCCCTGCGAGTTGGCCAGCCCACAGGCGAGCGAGGCGACGGTGAAGAGCGTGATGCCCGACAGGAACAGCCGCCGGTGGCCGAAGAGGTCGCCGAGCCGGCCGCCCAGCAGGAGAAACCCGCCGAAGGTGAGCATGTAGGCATTCACGACCCACGCGAGGGAGGTCTGGGAGAACCCGAGATCCGCCCTGATCGACGGCAGCGCCACGTTCACGATCGTCGTGTCGAGGACGACCATCAGGCTGCCCATGCAGAGGACGATGAGCGCGAACCAGCGCCTCCGATCGTCCGTCGCCGTCTGCTCGAGCTCGCTCATCGTGTCCGCCTCCTTCATCGAGTGGGCCATTTCTCCTTAGACGGCGGGGCGACCGGAAACTCATCACGACCCCTGGGCCCGTCTCTAAGATGTCGGGCCGATGCCGAAACTCGACGCGACAGCCGCTCCGCCACGGGAGCTCGAGCTCCAGCTCGAGCAGCACCGCACGGAGCTGACCGGCTACTGCTACCGGATGCTGGGATCGGCGTTCGAGGCCGAGGATGCTGTGCAGGAGACGCTGGTTCGAGCCTGGCGCGGCCTGGATCGCTTCGAGGGTCGGGCAGCGCTCAAGTCGTGGCTCTATCGCATCGCGACCAACGTGTGCCTCGACATGCTGAACGGAAGAGAGCGCCGCGCACGCCCGATGGATCTCGGGCCGGCGGGAACAGTGGAGGGCGCGTTGAGCACGCTGCCGGAGGCGACCTGGCTCGAGCCGGTCCCGGACAGCCGTGTACTCCCCGCGGACGGCGACCCGGCCGAGCTGGCAGTCGCGCGCGAGACGCTACGGCTTGCCTTCGTGGCCGCGCTGCAGCACCTGCCGCCGCGACAGCGGGCGGTGCTGATCCTGCGGGAGGTTCTCCGCTGGAAGGCGACCGAGGTCGCGGAGCTCCTCGACACCAGCGTCGCGTCAGTCAACAGCTCGCTCCAGCGGGCCCGGTCGGCGCTCGAAGCAAGCGACGTCAGCCCCACCGATCCGCTCGAGCCGCTCGACGCGGAGCAGCGAGATCTGCTCGCCCGCTACGTGGATGCCTTCCAGCGCTACGACATGGAGTCGCTCACGGCTCTGCTGCACGAGGACGCTACGCAGACGATGCCGCCCTACGAGCTGTGGCTGCGAGGTCGCGAGGAGATCCTGCGCTTCTGGGCCGGGCCCGGGGCCCCGTGTCGTGGCTCGTGGCTCACTCCGACCGTGGCGAATGGCTTGCCTGCATTCGGCCAGTACCGGCCCAGTGGCCCCGGCGGCAGCTACGAGCCGTGGGCGCTCCAGGTGCTCGAGATTTCAGACGGCTGGATCGTCGGGTTCAACGCGTTTCTCGACACCGAGCGCCTGTTCCCGCTCTTCGGCCTGCCCGCGACGCCGCCCGCGTCGTAGCGCTCAGGGGCAGGGCGTCTGCGAGGCCGACGAGGCTGAGAAGCTCTTGCAGCTCAGACGATGCATTGCGCAGTCGAATCCGACTCCCGAGCCGTCGTGAGGTGAGCTGGAGCCGCGCCAACACGTCGACCGTGGCAACGTCTGCGCCGGCGACGGCGCCCACGTCGCAGATCATCGACTCGGCTTCGCCGTCCTTCAGCAATTGGCGCACACGCTCGCACAGCGCCGGCGCATCGACGCACGTGATCGTCCCGCCGATGACCAAGACGTTCGCGCTCGGCCCGGCAAGCGGTCGAAGCGACAGCGGAGCTCCTTTCGCGGTTGTTCTACGCAAAGACCGCTACATGCCCGAAAACTCATCGCGAGGCGGGAATCGGTGCGGCGGCCGATGAGTTTGAAGCTTCAAACGGTCTACAGGAAACCGTGTCCGACAGAGGAGGCTGATCGAGACCATGACTGCTGACGCGAGGACGCGCTGGCTGGCGCTCTACGTGCTCTGCCTGGGAGACCTGATGATCGTGCTGGACACGACGATCGTGAACGTCGCGCTACCGTCGATCCGAACCGACCTCGGCTTCTCCGAGGCCTCGCTCGCTTGGGTCGTAAACGCGTATCTGCTCACCTTCGGAGGTTTTCTGCTGCTCGCGGGGCGGCTCGGTGATCTGTATGGCCAGCGCAAGCTGTTCCTGATCGGGATCACGGCCTTCACGGTCGCCTCGCTCGCGTGCGGACTTGCGAACTCGCAGGGATTTCTCGTCGCTGCGCGGGCCGTGCAGGGCCTCGGCGGAGCGATCGTCTCGGCGATCGCGCTCTCGCTGATCATGATCCTGTTCACCCAGCCGGCGGAACGCGCGAAGGCGATGGGCGTCGTCGGCTTCGTCCTCTCCGGCGGCGGCACGGCCGGCGTCCTCCTCGGCGGCGTCCTGACGGACGCGCTCAGCTGGCATTGGATCTTCCTCGTGAATCTCCCGGTTGGGGTTGCAGTCTTCGCGCTCTGTCTCGCCCTGCTGCCGTCCGACAGCCCGACGCGAACGGGACAGCTCGACATTGCCGGCGCGGTGACGGTGACGGCTTCGCTCATGCTCGCCGTCTACGCGATCGTGAACGGAAACCAGGAGGGGTGGACGTCCGCCCAGACGCTCGGCATGCTTGCCGGCGCCGTTGTACTGCTCGCTGCATTCCTGGCGATCGAGGCGCGCGTCAGCGCGCCGCTGATGCCGCTCGGCCTCTTCCGCATTGGAAACGTCGCAAGCGCAAATGTGACGGGAATCCTGCTCGCGGGCGCGATGTTCGCGTGGTTCTTCCTCTCTGCGCTGTACCTGCAGCGCGTGTTGGGTTACAGCGCGCTCGAGGTCGGATTCGCCTTTCTGCCTGCGACGCTGGTCTGGGGAGCGGCCTCGCTCTTCGTCTCGGACAAGCTCGTGATGCGCTTCGGGATCAAGGTGCCGCTGATCGGCGGTCTCCTGCTGTACACGCTCGTGCTCCTCCTCTTCGCACGGGCGCCGACCGACGGGAACTTCGCCGTCGACATCCTCCCGGGCATGCTGCTGATCGGACTCGGCGGCGGCATTACCTTCAACCCGATCCTGCTCGCAGCGATGGGGAGCGTCGAGCCGAGCGAGTCGGGTCTTGCCTCGGGCGTGGTCAACACCTCCTTCATGATGGGGGGCGCGCTCGGCCTGGCCGTGCTCGCGAGCGTTGCCGCTTCGCGGACGGAGTCTCTGACGGCCTCGGAACACGGGCCCCTCGCGGCCCTGAACGGCGGATACCACCTCGCCTTCGTCGTGGGCGCTGTCTTCGCCGTCGTGGCGGCTGCGGTCGCCGGTGCCCTGATCCGCGCCGATGTTTCGGCCGTCGCGCATGCAACCGAAGAGCCGGCCGGTGTCCCTGCCGGCGCCGAGGCCGACTGATAGGAGAGGTGGAGCGCCGGCTCGCAATCCGACTTCGCGGCGCCGTCAAGCGCTACGGGGCAATCACCGCCGTCAACGGACTGGATCTTGACGTGCCCGAAGGCACCTGCGTTGGGCTGCTCGGCCCGAACGGCGCGGGAAAGTCGACGACCATGC
>WNFZ01005940.1_pt1 | contig 11126 bp, 13 predicted proteins | sample 5400081 | NCBI WGS metagenome assembly WNFZ01 (sample SAMN13153365, study PRJNA577476) | soil metagenome | isolation source: 80 cm soil or saprolite under grassland replicate 1 | place: USA:California | collected 2016-06-15
CGCGCGGCTTGGCGCCGCCACACGGCATCCTGTCCCCACGTCACCCTTGGGTACCGGCTGAATAGCGACCAGCTGCCCTCGTCGCGCATCGGGTCGCTGCCATGCTCCTCGACGTCGTCGTAGCCGTTATCGGCGAGAACCTGCGCGAGTGACCACAACACCGCCGCAGTCCGCGGTGTCATCTGAAATCCGCAGCATCGTCGCATGTGTCGCGACCGCACCAGCATACAGGAAACAGTTCTGCAAAGTGCGGCACTTGCGATAGAGCCATTCCGTGGTCCTCCACTCCCGACGTTACAATTTCTGCCGCGACCGTCACCCAGGCAGATCCAACACCATGTCAGTCGGATCGGCAATCTATGTCACCGCGGTCATTGGACTATCAGTCTGCGAGCTGTACATGAGCTATGAACTCGCCCGCGCAGTCGGCCAGCCGGCGACGTTCGTCGGAGCCTGGTGCAGAACTCATGAACATCCTCATCTGCCGCATACAGCGCGCGGCAGGTCAGGCGGGATCTGGCCACCGGCGGCCGAGGCATTCCCATCATCGATGGGCACCAGTGCCCGGCAGCGACTCCAGGCTAGGCACGCCACGTCGGCGGCCGGCATCGGGCTACGTCGATCGGCAGCATCACGTTGAGTGACCGGGGGAGGCAGGGAGAACGCTCGCCGAGCCGCCGATCTGTGTGGCTCCGTCCTTCGGACTCTGGCCGGAACAGGGCAGCGCATAACAGGCGATTATTCGGCCGAACAGCTCATGGCATTCCGGTCGCCGCGTCCAGGGAACACCCAGCGGTCGGGTCGCGGGCGATCGGCTGCGACGATCCTGACCCGGGCCAGCTCACAGGATGCGCCTGTTGTGGGCGGCGGGGCAGGGCAGGAACAGCGGCTAGTGGGCCACGTCCCAGATCTGGTAGCCGGTCCGGAACAAGGAGACGAACACCACTCCTTCTGACAGCGACGCGCTTGGCAGCATCTTCGGGAACAGCAGGTCCACGACCACCGTGCGGTTCCGTGTGCGCGAGTTGCAGTGGAACGGGGCGGCGGCCCACACGGTCAGCTTGAACTTCGCCCGCCAGGCCAACTCCACCACGGCCGGGCCGAAGCCCTTATACAGGGCGGGCGCCTGTATGCGGGCCTGATCGGCGGCCCGTGCCACCGCCTCAGCGGGCAGGGGCAGAGCATCCTTCGGGCACCGGCCCAGAGCCACGTCAGAGACGTCGGCTCTGAGCGGCGATGCCGCCCGCGTGGCCGCGGGCTGGAACGTCAGCGCGGCAGCCAGAGCGCCGACCAACAAAACGGCGACCGCAGCGCTGATGATCATCAGTCGCCCCATCGCCATCACCTCACATCGTTCGCGACGGGCACCTGCACACACAGACTGCTCCGGAGGAGGACTCGTTGCGAGCACGATCAGGGATCTTTCGATCTCAGCGGGCCCCAGCGCGGGCGAAGACCAGGAAGGCGAGTTATGCCGCAGCCAGGAAGGCCGCTACTGCGCCCGCTTGTGCCACCAGGCGGTGGTCACCCCGCCGCGCGGGGCCCATCCCGCCATTGCGCCCCGGTCCGGGCGCCGAAGTCCGACGTGACGCTCGACCCTGCCTGGTCGCCGGACGGCAAGACCCTGGCGTTCGTCGAGGCGCCGGCCAGCCCGGCCGAAGGCTTCCCCCAGGCGGTCGTGGCCAGCTGGTACGCCACGCACACTCTATGGACACTGCGCACCCCAAGCCACGTGGCTCACCAGATCCCCGGCACGAAGGGCGCCACGGCGCCCGTCTGGTCATCTGACGGCACGAGCCTGGTGTACGAAGCCGGCGGCGCGCTCTGGCTCGTCCCCGCACTCTCGGGCAAGCCCGTGAAGGTCGCTTCGCCGTAGTTCCCGGTCAACAGCTGGCCCACCTACTACGGCCAGGTCGACTGGACTCGGCAGTTCGCCTGGTCAGCAGCCTCGTAGCAACCGGGCATCACTGTCACGACGGTTTCCGCTGGGCTGCCCCAGCGACGAGCCGATCCGCTGGCATCAAGGGCCTCCTCTGGCTGGCGCCGGCCACGGCGCCCAGCCCCTGTGCCGGGAGTCGTCATGCCCGGCCCGGAACTGTCACTGCCATCGCGGGAGAGGCAGCTCTCTCCGCCATGCCCTCTCAGCTTCCCGGCCACCACAACGTGTCCGGCAACAACCAGCCGCTCCCGCGAGACCCGCTGATCCGCGCCGCGAAGGCCAGGGACCGCATGAGCGGGTGACGGATCAGCGGATCCGAGGGCCGGAGACTGGCAATGCGATGCCGACATCACAAAGCTGACCATGGGTGCCAGATCGCCGGAGAGCCCGGCTAGCAGCGGATTGTCCTTGTCGCCCAGCATGATGAGCGTGAGATCTCGTCGTTCCCCGTGCGATATCACTGAGAGGAAGCCCCCGATGGCACTCCCGACCCTGACCCCTGAGCAGCGGCAGGCCTCGCTCGCGAAGGCACGAGAGGCGCGCGCCGCCCGGTCGGCCCTGCTGGCCGACGTCAAGGAAGGCAGCCTCGCCCTCGCCGACGTCTTCGGCCGAGAGGATGACATAGCCAGGCGCACGAAGGTCAATCAGGTGCTCCGCGCGCTGCCTGGAGTCGGCCAGGCCCGCGCCGCTGCAATTATGGAGCGCGCCGGGATCCCCGCTGAGCGCCGCGTCGGCGGCCTCGGCGCCCGTCAGCGTGAGCAGCTCCTGGCGGAGATCGCCGGCAAGTGAGCCCGCCGCGTCCTTGACGCCGTGTTGCGTCTTCGCCGAGGGTCAATCGAGCGCTAGCTGCGCGCGGCATGGGCTGGCGAGGTCCCGGCGCAGGGTCTGCACGACTGTGCCTGCCTGGCTCGCCGTCCTGGCCCTGCTTGTCCTTCACACCAGTGCAGGCACGCCCGCCAGCGCGGCCCTGATGACCGGCATCGCCAGATGGCTGCGGCTCACCAGCCGCCAAGGGACCTCGCCCCGCCGCCGACAGATGAGCACGTGGATGCTGACGGCCCAGGGGCCACGTCCTGCGGTCCCTGAGCCATCCCATGCCACGCCGCGCCTTGCCCTACCTCGCCGCGCCCCGCCAAGCCTCGCTGTACGAGCGTATCCGCCGCGGCGGCCGTCATCTGATTACCAGCTGTAAGGTTACAGGCCGACACGGCCGGGACGCGGCAGGCGGTTCTTTGCCCACTTTGCATGGGCCGGGACCCTCAGCCAGCGGCCATGCCGGGCCAAAGCGGCAGGCAACTGGCGCCGGCCTCCCCCGGCCAGGTACGGCCCAGCTTGTACGTTAGATGGGTCCGGCTCGCGCCGGGAAGTGTTCGCGCATGCGCGGGCGGAGCAGCAGGGACAGCAGGGCCGACGCTTGGTGGAACGCGCTGAACGACGGTGAGCCGCGCGTGCTGAGCGCCGCGCTGAAAGCAGCGTTCGCTGACAGCCCGGCCCCGGTCGTGGTAGTCCAGGCCAGTGGCGCACGCGCTGCCCTGGCAGTCGTCTTGCCCGGGCCGCAGGTGCTGCCGGAGTAGCAGGCGCACATCACGCCCGCCGGCAGGCTGTCCAGCAAGGCGTGGGCGAAGACCGAGCTGAACGAGGGTTGCGCGCAGCTGCCAGGTGCGCACCTGCTTGCCACCGCGCTCCGGCTGTGGCTGGAGCGCCCTCCATCATGAACGTTCGGCTCGTCGGAGTGCGCAGCGGTCTTGAGGTTCGCCGGGAGGCTCTTTTCGACGTTGACCTATCGCGCAATGAGCGCCGGCGGAGTGGTGACGGCTGGGGTGATACCGTCCTGGAGCAGGCACAGTGGGGCCTGTGCCGCATAGGGAAGACGCGGGAGGTCCTGCCCTGGCCGACAGAGAAGCTGCGCCCCGATGTCCGCAGCCTGCTCACCTGACGCAGCGCACAACTCTTACCAGCCCGGCGCCGGTGCCCGGCGGACTCCGCCTCCGGCGATGCGCCACCCGGCGCCGCGCCACCTGGTCGTTGCCGGGGAGCCGGATTCCCCTCGTGCCCTGACTCACGACCAGGTCGAGCAATGGCTGGCAGCAAAGATACGGTAAGCGGCAGCAACCGTGCGCTGACTGCGGGCCCTGGCGAAGCCAGAGGTACGGCCGTTTCGTCCTGCCAGGGCACGCCCAGATCCGGCACCGGACGGGGCAGGGGGCATAGTCATGAAATCAGCATGGGCGGCGGCCCTGGCCTTGGCGGCGCTAGCGGCAGTGACGGCCGTCACCTGGCCGTTCCCGGCACGCCCGGGCCCGCTGTGCGGTCAGACGCCAGCGGTGCAGCCGGCCGTCCAGCACATCATCATCGTGATGCTGGAGAACCGCGCCTACAGCCAAGTGGTCGGCAGCCCGGCTGCGCCGTACGAAACACGGCTCGCCAGCGCGTGCGGCAACGCCACCGAGGCGTTCGGCGCGACGCACGGCAGCGCTTCGAACTACCTGGCCATCTCTGGCGGACAATACCCGCCCTCGTCTCTGCACGGCTGCAACTATTCTGCCTGCGCCAGCAATGAGAACAATCTCTACCAGCAGCTTGACGGCGCCGGGCTGACATGGAAGGCGTACGAGGAATCCATGCCATCGGCATGTGACAAGTCCAGCGCATGGCCGTACAAGATCGGCCATAATCCGGCGATCTTCTACACCGGGATCAGCGCCGCAGAATGCCGCGCCGATGATGTCCCCGTGGCCAATATGACCGCCAGATCCGGGGCATTCTATGACAACCTGCAGAACGGCACCCTCCCATCGGTCGCCTGGGTGACCCCGAACAGAAATAACGACGGGGAAAAACCCTGCGGGGGATCATGCGCCCTGACATCTGCGGACACGTGGCTGCGAAGATTCCTCACGCTGGTCACCGCGACCCCGGCCTACCAGAACGGCTCCATCCTGGTCCTGGTGACTTACGACGAAGGCAGAGGGCGGGACAACGAGTTTGGCGAGAACTGCGCTAATGAGACAGCGGACCTGGCCGGGTCGCAGCCAAGCTGCCATGTGCCGCTGTTCGTGATCTGGCAGTACGCGAAACCGGGCAGCAACAGCACCTTCTTTACCCTCTACTCGATCACCCGGACCGTCGAGGACATGTTCGGCCTGCCCTGCCTGGCGCATGCCTGCGACCCCGCGACCGCCAGCCTGGTGGGCAGCGGTTTCGGACTCTGATGCCGTTGAGTAGCTATCTCGCGCACCGTAAATGCGTCCAGCCGGACGCTGCCCGGCGTCGGCCAAGGCCGTCATGGAGCGCGCCAGGATCCCCCCTGAGCGCCGCGCCGGCGGCCTCGGCGCCCGTCAGCGCGAGCAGATCCTGGCGGAGTTCGCCAGCCAGTGAGCCGTCAGCGTCCCTGATGCCGTCATGGCCCAGGGGTTTATTAAAGCGGTACCTGCGCGCCATCTCGCGGCAAGCGTCCGCAAGGTCCACGTTGCCTTCGCCCGGCGGGGGCTGGCCGTCCGCTCCGATCCGGCGGGCAAGGTCATGGGTCGTTCGTCAAGGCCGTGCTTGGGGCCATCGATAAGTTCTACGCCGACGTCGTGCAGCCGGTCAAACCATGGGCACCAGTCCCCGCCGAAGGTCTAGGAAGACGAAGCCGGACCGCTTGACCGGCCGGCCACGCAAGACGACCCCCCTGGCAGGCAGGGCTGGCATGCCATCGGGCGAGGCAGGCGGGGCCAGCCAGGAAAGGCGGTGCCCGCATCCGGCCTCGACTAGCCCTCAGCCAATGGACGCAGTCTTCCCCCGGACGACGGAGCAGTCGGCTATTCGCCGCTAAGGGCCTCCGCGCGGGTGATCTGGCCGGCCAGATTGGTCGCGTCCTCGCCGCTGACCGGCTCGTCGCGGGTGCCGTGCCTGCGCGCGTACAGCAGGCCGCTAGTAGCGCGCCAGACCTCCCAGCCGGGGAACCGCCCGGCCAGCGCGCGGATGCCGGGATCTTCCGGCTGGTGCCACGTCATGGCTCGGCCTGCCCGGCGGTCTCCGGCATGCTCGCCAGTTCGCCGAGCGTATGAGCGACAATACACCGGCCATGGCCGCCGTTCCCCGATGGCCGGTCGACCTGCTCGCCCCTGACGTGCGATGGCCCGGGTGCGCAGATTAGGCCGCGCACACAGCGGCCCGGCCCGGATAGGCAGCAGAGCCGCCAGGCCATCGGCCTGGCGGCTCTCGAACTGCTGGTCTTCCCCGATACCGGGGGCTATCGGCCCCTACTTGAGTCCGAAGTGCGCCACGGCGGGACCGGCGAGCCGCCCTGCGTGAAGGTGATGCCCACGTTGTAGTTGTCACCAGTCCCCCCGCTCAGGTCGCTGACCGGCAGGTTGTAGATGTACTTGCCGTCCACCTGGCGGAACTGGCCGCCAGTGTCGCCCTGGGTTGAGGTCAGGGTGCTCTCATCGATCGGACCCGGGGTACCGGACACCCTGTTGATCGTGATCCATGCCGGTGCCGAGTTGGTCTGCACCGCAGTGCCCGCAGCCGGGAAGGTGAAGCTGTTCCCGTTGACGCTGGCCGATGTCAGGTTTAGGACCTGGTCGCCACCCCAGCCGCCGTCGAGCACGAGGTCAACGGCGCTGACCGGCTGGCTGCCGGCCAGCGCAGAGTCGTCCATAACGGCGGCTCGGCGCGCGGCCCAAACCGGGGTTCCACCACGCATGGTGACAGGTTGGCGAACGAGCTTTATCGCGGCCGTAGCGGACGCTTATGGCTGGCCAGTGTCGTATCGGCGCTGCGGCTCAGCTCCCGGTAACCGCGAACCAGACCCCGGCCCCGCTGGGACCGGTGACGAACACGGTCCGGGGCGATGCAGGGCTGGGGAAGGCTCACCCTGGCATCGATCTTCGAGCCCCGGCAGTATTGGCCCTAGAGTCGCCGGTGCTGATGTTGGCAGCGGTGGCCGTGTTCCCGGCGCCGATGCTCTGGCAGCTGACGATGACCCGAGGTCCGGCGCAGGTAGCGTGGCCGGTCACACGCCTGGGTCCAGGCGGCGGGTGAGCCCGGTGTGGCGACGGCCCGCGCCGGGGGTACGCACGGCGGCGGCCAGCGCGCGGCGGGAACCGACGAGGACGACCAGCTTGGTGGCCCTGGTGATCGCGGTGTAGAGGAGGTTGCGCTGCAACATCATCCACGAGCTGGTGGTAAGCGGGATGACAACAGCCGGGTACTCACTGCCTTGTGAGCGGTGGATGGTGACGGCGTAGGCATGCGCGAGTTCGTCGAGTTCGTCGAAGCCGTAATGCACGCTCTCGTCTTCATCGGTGAGCACGGTGAGCTTGCTGTCGTCCAGGGACATCCCGGTGATCACGCCGATGGTGCCATTGAAGATCCCGGCGGCGCCTTTGTCGTAGTTGTTCCGCAGCTGCGTGACCTTGTCACCGACCCGGAACACGCGGCTGCCGTAGCGGCGTTCGGGGTTCCCTTCCTTGTGCGGGGTGAGCATTTCCTGCAGGAGGGTGTTGAGATTGCCCGCACCGGCCGGCCCCCGGTGCATCGGCGCCAGCACCTGGATGTCGCGGCGCGGGTCCAGGCCGAAGCGGCGCGGGATGCGGAGAGCCACGATGTCTGCCGTCAGCGCGGCCGTCTGTTCGGTGTCCTCGCAGGTGAACCAAAAGAAGTCGGGAAAGCCGCGCAGGCGGGGCGGCGAGCCGGCGTTGACCCGGTGGGCGTTGACCACGATCCCGGACTGCTGGGCCTGACGGAAGATCTTCGTCAGGCGCACCCGGGGGATCACGTCCGGCGCGGCCAGCAGGTCGCGCAGCACCTCCCCGGCGCCGACCGATGGGAGCTGGTCCACGTCGCCGACGAGCAGCAGGTGGGCGCCGGGGGGGACGGCCTTGACGAGCTTGTTCGCGAGGATCAGGTCGATCATGGAGGACTCGTCCGCCACGACGAGGTCAGCGTCTAGTGGATTGTCCCGGTCATACTTCGGATCCCCGCCCGGCTGAAGCTGGAGCAGCCGGTGCACGGTGGTAGCCTCGTGATCGGTGAGTTCAGCCAGCCGTTTGGCGGCCCGCCCGGTCGGCGCGACCAGCACGATTTTCGCCTTCTTGGCCCTGGCCAGCTCCACGATCGAGCGGACCGTGAAGCTCTTGCCGCAGCCTGGCCCTCCGGTCAGCACGGCGACCCGCTGCGTTAGCGCCAGCCGTACCGCCTGCTCCTGTTCGGGCGCGAGGTCGGTGCCGGTCCTGCCGCGCAGCCAGGTCAGCGCCCGGTCCCAGTCCAATTGACCGAACGCCGCCATCCGGTCCTGCCCGGCGTGCAGCAACTCCAGCAGCCCGGAGGCCAGCGAACGCTCGGCACGATGGAAGGGCACCAGGTAAACGGCGGGTATTTCGCGGCCGGCGAGCGGAACGTTCTCGCGGATCACCCCTTCCGCGGCTGCCAGTTCGTCCAGGCATGGAGTGATCATCTCCCGGCCGACGCCGAGGATCTTCGTAGCTTCAGTGACGAGGCTGGACGCGGGCAGGAAGCAATGGCCATCGTCGGCCGCTTCCGACAAGGTGTACTGCAGGCCAGCCTTGATCCGTTCCGGGCTGTCATGCGGGATGCCGACCGCGGCCGCGATCGTGTCGGCGGTCTTGAAGCCGATCCCCCAGACATCCGCGGCCAGCCGGTACGGCTCGCTGCGCACCACGCTGATGGCGGCGTCACGGTACCGCTTGAAGATGCGCACCGCCAGCGAGGTGGACACCCCGACGCCCTGGAGGAAGACCATCACCTCCTTGATCGCCTTCTGCTCCTCCCATGCTTCGGCAACGAGCTTGGTGCGCCTGGGCCCCACGCCAGGCACGTCGATGAGCCGCTCCGGCTCTTCCTCGATGACGCGCAGGATGTCGGTGCCGAAATGCGTGACCATCCGCTCGGCCATTACCGGGCCGATGCCCTTGATCAGCCCGGAGCCGAGGTAGCGCTGGATGCCCTGGATGGTTGCCGGCAAGACGGTCGAATAGGACCGCACCTCGAACTGCCGGCCATATCGGGGATGCGAGGTCCACCGGCCGCTCAGCCGCAGGCTCTCGCCGACCTGAGCGCCCAGCAGCGGTCCGACCACCGTCAGCAAGTCAGCACCGCTGCGCTGGGTCGCCACCCGGGCGATCGTGTAACCGGTCTCCTCGTTGGCGTACGTCACGCGCTCCAGGACCGCCTCAAGCACCGACTCCGCCGGGGAACCCGAAGGTGCCTGGCGGATACTCCTCACATCAGGCATCCTGCCCATCCTGGCACTAGCGTTGGCCTTGCCTGTCCGTCCTCAGCCCGGTATCTGCGCGTAGGCAGCCAGCCCGTGGCGCGGTAGTCGCCGTGCCGGTGAATGCGGCGCTCCTGGCCCACCCTCAGCCGCGGAGGCAGCTCGGTCACCGCGTGACCACCGGCGGATCGAGGATGCCCGCGGGAGCACCTGGCGGGCGGAAACGTCGAGCGCTTCGAGCAGGTTCGCGAGTTTGCGTCGAGCTCGATACCTACCGCCGCGATCGGCGGGCTGGCGAAGCTGGAGAACACCATGCCGGGCCGACCGACGGCAAAACGGGTGCGATCGCCGGCGTGGATGTAGATCACGGTGGTGCGGCGGCGCGTGAAGCATCACCGACTGGTCCTGGTACGTCTGCCCGGCGATGGTGTGGTTGCCCATCAGGTAGGCGGTGCACGGCCCGGTGTCGCCGGCCAGGCTCATCACCGGTGTCATGTCGGAACGCCAGGAGAGGAGGAAGCCGTACGGGCCGGATGCATCCGCGTCCGCGACGACCTCCTGCCATCCGGCGCCGTGCCCGGCGAACGCTGCGCGGCGCTTCGGGTCCGGCTCGGGTACTGCGGCTTCGGACCGGGCGCGGAACGTCTCATACGGCTGGCCCGCGTCGAACCCAGCCGCGTGGACCTGGTGCGGGACGAGGCCACCGGCTGGCATCCACAAAACAGTAGGGCGACCCGGCCGGCCTGCCGTGCGTGGGCCGCGGTGGCTGCAGGATGGCTCTGGCCCGAACCTGCGGACCATCCCTGTCACAAGCGTTGCGACTGCCGTCGGCGACCCTGGAGCTGGGAACCGCCCATATCAATCCGTCGGTATCCCCGCAGCCAGCCAGAGCGTCAGCCCACTGTGCGCACAGATTAGGAGGCTCGGGGCGCGCCGTTGCCGGGCCTTTCGTCACTCAGCATGATGATGCACGCGGACTCCGCGTGGCGGCGCCGCGGTATCGACCGACCGATTGGAAGCCGCTGAGAGCGGTGTCGGCGACGCGCTGGTCATGTCCGCGACTCCGTGGTTGGCCGCTCCAGGCTCCGGGTCCGTGCTCGTCGTGGCCCGAGACCCGGGCGATCAGATCTTCGGGGGTCACGACGTCCTCATAGCGGCTATATGCAGACGTCGCTGGATACTGCGGCTGCGGCTACTGTGAGCGGCGGCTGTTCAGGTCGGTTTCGGTGGGCGGCCCGGTGATTTTTCGCGGTGCTGGTTGTCTTCTTTGCGAGCGCACTCTAGTGATGAGGGACCGATGAGCGACCTGTACGACATCCTGCAGGCCTATGTCAGCGACGGATCGGTGCCGGGAGCGGTGGGCCTGGTGGCTCGCGGCGGCCGGGTCGAGGTGCAGGCGGCAGGTTCTGCCGACGTCGGCGGCGCCTCCCCGATGGCCAGGGATTCGATCTTCCGGATTGCTTCGATCACCAAGCCCATCACCGCCGCGGCGGTGATGATGCTGGTCGAGGACGGCCGGATCGCGCTGGAGGACCCGGTCCGGCGATGGCTGCCGGAGCTGGCGTCTCCGGCTGTCGTCCGCACGCCGGCCGGTCCGGTCGACGATGTGGTCCCGGCCGTCAGGCCGATCACCGTGGTCGATCTGCTCACCTTCCGGGCTGGGTACGGCTTCCCGTCCGACTTCTCGCTGCCGGTGGCCGGGCTGTTGTTCAGTGAGCTGAAACAAGGACCGCCGCAGCCGCAGCTGGTCGCGGCGCCGGATGAATGGATGGCGGCGCTGTCCCGCATTCCGCTGCTGCGCCAGCCGGGCGAGGCGTGGCTGTACAACACCTGCTCCGACATCCTGGGCGTGCTGATCGCCCGGGTCTCGGGCCGTCCGTTGCCCGAGTTCCTGGCGGAGCGGCTGTTCGAGCCGCTCGGCATGGCCGATACCGGATTTGAGGTGCCGGCCGGCAAGCTCGGCCG
>WNFZ01005943.1_pt1 | contig 11125 bp, 13 predicted proteins | sample 5400081 | NCBI WGS metagenome assembly WNFZ01 (sample SAMN13153365, study PRJNA577476) | soil metagenome | isolation source: 80 cm soil or saprolite under grassland replicate 1 | place: USA:California | collected 2016-06-15
GCGCGTCTCCTCCGAATCGCGGCTCTCCGACGCGGCGGTGAAGCCGACGAGGTCGGCGAAGAGGACTGAGACGATTCTGCGTTCGGCGATGGGAGTCGCCGAAGCGGGCACAGGTGCTACGACGGGCGCGGCTGTTGTGTCGTCTGCGAGCACCGTTCCGCACTCGGTGCAGAACCGCATTCCAGGATCGTTCGCGGTCCCGCACGCAGGGCAGGCCCGAGCCAGCGGCATGCCACATCCGCCGCAGAACTTCGCGTCAGCACGGTTCTCGGTACCGCAGTTCGAGCAGAGCGTCAATTCACCAAGACCCTACTTCTGAATCGTCTTCGCGACAATGCTTTTCAGCTGCGCAACTTCGTCCCCGGTCAGCTCCCGCCACGCCCCCGGCGCGAGGTCGTCCGCGCTGACGCCCGCGTAGGCGGTGCGATGCAGACGCGTCACCGGATGCCCGACCGCCTCGAGCATCCGCTTCACCTGGTGCTTGCGTCCTTCGTGGATCGTCAGCTCGACGCGTGACCGTGCCAGCCGCCGCACGCGTGCAGGCGCGGTGCGGCCGTCCTCGAGCTCGACACCGGTCTCCAGCGCACGCAGCGCAGCATCCGAAGGCTTCCCGTCGACGTCGACGACGTACGTCTTCTCGACGCCGTAACGCGGGTGCGCGAGCCGGTGCGCGAGCTCGCCGTCGTTCGTGAGGAGCAGCGCGCCCGTCGTGTCCGCGTCGAGCCGCCCGACGGGAACAATGCGCGAGAGGTGCTTCACGAGATCGACGACGGTCCGGCGCCCCTGCGGATCGCTCGCGGTCGTAACCACGCCCGCAGGCTTGTGGAGCAGGACGTACGCGAGCTGCTGCTTCGCAGCGGGCTGGCCGTCCACCTCGACGCGGTCGCGTGCGCCGACGAACGTGTTCAGCTCTCCCGGCTCGCCGTTGACGGTGACGCGTCCCGCCTTGATCAGCTCGTCCGCCTTCCGCCGCGAAGCGACGCCGGCCCGCGCGAGATACGCGTTCAAACGCACCGGGTTATTGTCCCCGCATGCCGCACTACATCACGCTCATGCGCTGGACGTCGCAGGGCATCGCAGGCCTGCCCGCCTGGCGCGAGCGTGTCGAAGAGGGCGAACGGATCATCGAGGAAGCCGGCGGGCGGCTGGTCGGCGTGTATGCGACGCTCGGGCGCTACGACGTCGTCGAGGTCTTCGAGGCTCCCGACGACGAGCACGCCGTCGAGATCCTCATGAAGCTCCAGCGGTTCGGCGCCGAGCACACGGAGACGTTGCGGGCCTTCACGCGTGACGAGGCCGAGGAGATCATCCGGCGGCTCTGAGGCAGAGGGACCCGGCCGGCCCGCAACCCCCTGCGGGCCGACCCGGCCGCCCTCCTCCCTCATTCCCCAGTCGCGGGGAGCCCCTTGGTCAGAGCTTCACGGAAAGCGGCGCCGCGCACACCGGAGATAGGTTGAGGCCGACCCGAACGAAAGGCTAGTTTCGCCTCCCGTGGACGACGAGCGTCGGCATATCGCACGCCTTCTGGTCTCGTGCCCCGACCGGCACGGGATCGTCGCCGCGGTCTCGGGGTTCCTCTTCGACAGCGACGCGAACATCCTCAGCTCCGACCAGCACTCCACCGACCCCGAGGGCGGCACGTTCTACATGCGGATGGAGTTCCGCCTAGAGCGGCTGCACGAGCGGCGGGAGGAGTTCGAGCGCGCGTTCGCAGAGAAGGTGGCCGAGCCGTTCGCGATGGACTGGCGGCTGGCCTACGCGAGCGAGCCGAAGCGGACGGCGCTGCTGGCGTCGCGGGAGGATCACTGCCTGCTCGACCTGCTCTGGCGCCGGAGGCGCGGCGAGCTCGACGCCGACGTCGTCTGCGTGATCTCGAACCATCCGGATCTGGAGGCAGACGTCGCGGGCTTCGGCGTCCCCTACCACCACGTCCCGGTGCCGGGAGACGGGAAGGCCGAGGCGGAGCGGCGCATGCTCGAGCTGCTCGCAGGCAACGTCGACCTGGTCGTGTTGGCGCGGTACATGCAGATTCTCTCGCGAGATTTCCTCGACCGCCTCGAAGTCCCGGTGATCAACATCCACCACTCCTTCCTGCCGGCGTTCGTGGGCGCCGACCCGTACCGCCGCGCGCGCGACCGCGGCGTGAAGATCATCGGCGCGACCGCGCACTACGTGACCGAAGACCTCGACGCGGGCCCGATCATCGAGCAGGACGTCGCGCGCGTGTCGCACCGCCAGGGCGTCGAGGAGCTGGAGCGGATCGGCCGCGACATCGAACGGGTCGTGCTGGCGCGGGCCGTCAACTGGCACCTCCAGGACCGCGTGCTCGTGCACGAGAACCGAACGGTCGTCTTTTAGCGCGAAGAGGTGGCTGCCGTGGCGAGCGGCCGTCCTCGCATGACGCGACACTCAAGCATCGGCGCGCCGTAAACGCAGAAATCGACGCCAGTGGCGAGCTGATGGCCCGCCGCCTCGACGACGTTCGCCTGGCGGTGCTGATGCTGGACGGGATCGAGCTGAGGGGGCGAACGAACATCGTCTGCCTCGGGATCACGACCGACGGGGTGAAGGTGCCACTCGGGCTCTGGGAGGGCTCGACAGAGAACGCGACCGTCGCGACCGCCTTGCTGTCCGATCTGGTCGAGCGTGGGCTCGATCCCGAGCAGGGGATGCTGTTCGTGATCGACGGGTCGAAAGCGCTCCACAAGGCGATCCGGGACGTGTTCGGCAAAGCACCCGTGCAGCGCTGTATCCGGCACAAGGAACGGAATGTGCTCGAACATCTGCCCGAGCGCGACCGGGCAGCAGTCAAACGTCGGCTGCGTCAAGCATGGGCGCTCGAAGACCACGACCAGGCGATCGATCGGCTGCACGCTCTGGCTGTCGAGTTGGAGCGCAGCCATCCCGACGCGGCAGGATCGCTGCGCGAGGGGTTGGCCGAGACGCTTACAGTCGCCCGCCTGGGCATCAGAGGCTCGTTGAAGCGCACGCTCGCTTCGACGAACCCGTGTGAGTCGATGATCGAGTGCGTCCGGCGCACCAGCCGCAACGTCAAGCGCTGGCAATCAGGCGAGATGGCTTTGCGCTGGACGGCGGCCGGGCTGCTCGAGGCCGAGCGGCAGTTCCGCATGATCATCGGTCACCGCGACCTCGCCAAGCTCGCCGTGGCGATCGAACGAGACCTCGCTCACACGACCCCCGTCGCGTCCCCGACCGAGGAGGCCGGAGCGCGGCGCAGAGGCGGGCGCCGGTGGTTTCTTTCGCTCCGGTGACGTGGGAGGAGGTGATCGAGGCGGTCTGAGAAACAGCTTCGGTGGGCCGCGGCTGCGGTGGTCGTGGGTGGCGATGCGATCTAGTCTCCTGCCGGGATGGTCTGTGCGAACTGCGGTCACGAGAACAGCGACGCGGCAAGGTTCTGCGAAGCGTGTGGTGCTGTGCTCGGCGGTGGGTCGGGTGAGCGCCGCAAGGTGGTGTCGGTGTTGTTCTGTGATGTGGTGGGTTCGACAGCGCTCGGGGAGTCGACGGACCCGGAGGCGCTGCGGGCGCTGCTGGCGCGGTACTTCGACCGGATGAGGGGGATCGTCGAGGGTCACGGTGGTTCTGTGGAGAAGTTCATCGGGGATGCGGTGATGGCGGTGTTCGGGGTGCCCGCGGTGCACGAGGACGACGCGTTGCGGGCGTGCCGGGCGGCGACGGAGATGCGGGAGGCGTTCGCCGGGCTGGGGATCGAGGGCCGGATCGGGGTAAGCACGGGTGAGGTTGTGACCGGGACGGAGGAGCGGCTGGCAACCGGTGACGCTCTCAACGTGGCGGCCCGGTTGCAGCAGGCGGCTGCGCCGGGGGAGGTGTTGATCGCAGGGGCGACGCGTGCGCTGGTCGGTGACGCCGTCGAGGTGGAGCCGGTCGAGCCGTTCGCGCTGAAGGGGAAGAGCGAGCCGGTGCCCGCTTTCCGGCTGCTCGAGGCCCGCGCGGCGCCCGAGCGGCGGCACGACACGGTGTTCGTCGGCCGGGAGCGCGAGCTGGCGCTGCTCGGCGAGGCCTGGGAGCGGACTCTGGCGGAGCAGCGCTGCGAGCTGGTCACGGTCGTGGGTGACGCGGGTCTTGGTAAGTCCCGGCTCGCGGCCGAGGCGCTCGCGTCGATCGAGGCGCGGGTCGTTCACGGCCGCTGCCTCCCCTATGGGGTCGGGATCACCTACTGGCCGGTCGTGGAGGTCGTGAAGCAGCTCGACGCGTTGCCGTCCGATCCGGCTGCCGCCGCGGCTATCAGTTCACTGCTCGGCGAGTCGGAGGCAGGGACGTCGGCGGAGGAGATCGCCTGGGCTTTCCGCAAGCTGCTCGAGGAGTGGGCGCCGCTCGTCGTCCTGTTCGACGACATCCAGTGGGGCGAGGAGACGTTCCTCGACCTGGTCGAGCACGTCGCTCTGCTCTCCAGCGGCGCCCCGCTCCTGGTCGCCTGTATGGCTCGCCCCGAGCTGCTCGACAGCCGGCCTTCGTGGCCTGTGACGGTGCGGCTCGAGCCGCTGAGCAGCCAGGATGCGGCCAGCCTGATCGGGGCGGGTGTGGCGGAGGAGCTGCGGGCGAGGATCGCGGCTGCGGCCGGCGGCAACCCGCTCTTCATCGCCGAGATGCTCGAGATGGCGGGTGTCGCGGGGGACGAGGTCGTGGTGCCGCCGACGCTGCGAGCACTTCTTGCCGCCCGCCTCGACCAGCTCGACGCCGGCGAGCGGCGGGTGCTCGAGCGCGGCGCGGTCGAGGGCGAGGTCTTCCACCGCGGCGCCGTGCAGGCCCTCGCGCCGGAAGAAACCCAGGTGACGCCGCGCCTTGCCGCGCTCGTCCGCCGGGATCTGATCCGGTCTGCCATCCCTCTGTTCGCAGGCGAGGACGGCTTCCGCTTCCGCCACCTGCTGATCCGCGATGCCGCTTACGACGCGCTGCCGAAGGCGACTCGGGCCGTCCTGCACGAGCGCTTCGCCGCCTGGCTCGAGCGCCGCGGGGTGCAGTTGGTCGAGCTGGACGAGGTCCTCGGCTATCACCTCGAACAGGCCGCCCGCTACAAGTCCGAGCTCGGGCAGCCAGACGCCGGGCTGATCGAGCGGGCGGGCGAGCGGCTTGCAGCTGCCGGCCGCCGCGCGGCCGGGCGGGCCGACGACCGGGCTGCCGCCGGGCTGCTCGAGCGGGCGCTCGAGCTGACCCGGTCAGCACGACTCGATGTCGTGCTCGAGCTCGACCTCGCCGCTGCGCTCTCCTTTCGAGACGGCGCGAACGCCGCCGCCATCGCCGCCGCCGCCTCCGAACGGGCGCGGGCAGCCGGCGACGAAACAGGCGAGCTGCTCGCCCGCATGGCTACCGCCTACCACCGCTCGTGGTTTGCGCCCGATCCGGACATCGACGAGGTCGAGCAGCTCGCGAGGCGGGCTCTACCTCTCCTCGAGCATGCCGGGGATCACGGCGGTCTGGTACACGTCTGGCGGGCGCTCGGCTTCGGGGTGGCCAACTTCCGCGGCCGCTGGGACGACTGGGCGCAGGCGTCTAGGCAGGCGCTCCGCCATGCCCGGCTGGCTGGGCAACCCGCCGCGCATCTGTTCGAGCTCGACCTCGCACTTGCCTCCGGCTCGCGGCCGGCGGACGAGGCGCTGCGGACGCTCGACGCACTCCTCCCCGACAACCCGCACCCGGGGGCGTTGCTGGTGCGCGCTTGGCTGCTTGCGATGCTCGGCCGCTTCGAGGAGGCGTCGCCGATTGCACAGGAAGCGCGCGACCGGGCGCGCGAGTTCACAGGCGAGGACTGGGGGGACTGGCTGCCGGCGGAGATCGCGGCTCTCTCAGGCGACCACGAGGCCGCCGTCGGCTACCTCCTCCCGCTGTACGACCTGCTCCAGGAGCACGACCAGCGCTTCTACCTCTCCTCCGTCGCACCGATGCTGGGCCGTGAGCTGTGCGCGCTCGGACGGCACGACGAGGCCGAGCGATGCGCACAGCTCGCCCACGAACTCGACGTTCGACAGAGCGCGTTGGGGCAAGCAGGCTTGCGACAGGTTCAGGCGCTCGTTCAAGCTCATCATGGCGAGCACGTGGAGGCGGAAGCGCTCGCCCGCGAAGCGGTTGCCGTCATCGAGCGCACGGACGGGCTCAACTACCAGGGAGACGCGCTTTGCGACCTCGCCGAGGTGCTGCACGCCGCCGGCCAAACTGACGAGGCCGAAGCCGCGCTCGCCCAGGCGCTGAAACGCTACGAACGCAAGAACAACCTCGCCATGACCGCGCAAGTGCGCGACCGCCTGGCCGAGCTCCAAGACGCAGCACCGCGATGAGCGTTCCCGAACGTACTGGTGCGCTCTTGCAAGCTCGCCGTCTTGATCGAGCGCAGCCTCACTCGCACGACCGTCCCGTCCCCGACCGAGGAGGCCGCTATCCTCGTCACCGCCTGACCGTCACACCGGGACCGGCGTCGCGAAGTTCCACGACGAGCGGGACATCCTCTCTTTTTGCTTGGAGGCGAGTGGGTCGCGTCACGAGGAGTCTTACGGCGGAATGCCGATGCCTGCGCGTCTCAGAAGCTCGACGGCCCGCGCCGAGATTAAGGGTGCAAGCTCGAGCTGCAGCACGCGCGCCAAGCGTTCGTTGACTTCCTGCATCTCGTTCTGCGTCAGGGCGCCGACCGGACGGCCGACGAGCGCGCTCTTGTTCACCGTGCCGATCGCGCCGATCGCAATCACGGACTCGCTCGATAATCCATAACGGCCGGCGGGTACGTGAAAGAAGAAGGGATGCCGCTGATCCAGGATGCGCTCCCACATCCGCTCGCTCCTCTTCAGTGACGGCTTCACCGAATTCACTCGCAGGCAGGCAACGTCACCGTGCTCGCCTCGCGTACCGTCGTGGAGGAGCAGCACCGGCCGCAGGCGAGCCTCGACCACCAGCTTCGCGGGGCTCCCTCGATGCGCGCGAGCGAACTCCTCGACGGTCTGATGGGTTCCGCCATCGGCGAGCTCGAGCGGGAAGTCGCTCGCGAACGGGAACAGCGCGTAGACGATTCGCCCCCGCCGCAGCTCGCCAGGCGGTGTGGGCACTCAGGTCTGAGGGCGGGACTCGCGGAGCAGCTCGACGATCTGGGCCTCTTCCGCGGCAGTCGGATCGCGATCCTGGCCGAGCGCCCGCTCGAGCTCGAGGTCCTCGTCTGTCTTCAGGAGCTCCGGCGACACCTGCGTCCCGTCCTGCAGCAGCGAAAGGAGCGGCGCGACCAGGTCGAACTGCTCGCCGCTCAGCAACACAGCGAGCCGTTGGCCATATCGGTTGACGGCAACCGGGCGCCGCTCCGCAAGCGCGTCGGCGATCTTCGCCGAGAGTCGAACTTCCCGGGCCTGAACTTCGAGAACGTCCAAGGGCGCCAGGCTAGCGGCGCGGTGCGGAGTTGTCAAGTTCCCGTCCATTTTGGACATGTTAGACGAAATACAACCAACACGAGCAGAGTGCCTCTCGCTGTCCACAATTTTTCTCCACACCGCCGAACCGACTGTGGAGAGACGTCGGAAGTTCACGCACTTTGGAATAGATTCGCGGAGGGACGTTGTGGATCGTTGCCACGCTGCCCCTGCTGGGTGTTACACCTGCTGTTCCGACTGGGACGACCGCAATTCTGCCCGGTTTCGCCCAGTGCTCCCCCGGAACGTCGGCCGGGCCGCACCGGCCGGGGTTCCACCCCGGGCGCGTGGAGCGGTGCCGACACCAGCCGGCGCCGCTTCACGCTGAGCTTCCTGACCAGCACTCGAGCCGCGCCGTTCCCTCTTGAGGGACGTGTCGGAAAGAGACAATTGTGTAGAGACACTTCGGAGAATATAATTCCGGATGTGGCCCGCTTTACGATTTCCGCCCACCAGTTCGAGCTAGACGCCGACGCGGTCGAGAAGGTCGCCGAACGCGTGCTGCCCGATCCGATTCGGACGCACTACGTCGTCGTGCGCGGGCGGCGCTACCCGCCGAAGCAGGTGCTCGAATATGTCACCGGCCTCGATCGCGCCGACTTCACGACCCACCAAGCGCGACGGATCCTGAAGCGCCTGGGATTCGTCGCCGCCCGAGTCAAACCAAAACAAGACCTGCCCGGTGAAGCCTCCGCCAATGCCCCCCACGGAGGTCGGCAGGCTGCGGCACTGGCGCCGCACGTGGGGAAGTGGGTCGCACTCGCCTCGCCGACCGCCGTCCTCGTCGCGGCCGACACGCCCGAGGACGTGCTCGCCTGGCTTTCCCGCCACGAGCGTCGAGCACCATACGGCATGTTCCGCGTACCTTCCTCGACCCGAGAAGCCGAAGGTCTCGCGCCCGAGTGAGGTTCGAGTTCCTCGAGTTGCCGGGCGAGGCCGAGAACCTCGTTCGCCCGGTCGTGCCGGTGCAGGTCGAAGACCTCGAGGAAGCACCGCAGCTCTGCCTCGTCGACACCGGCGCGACGACGAACCGGTTCGGCGCCTGGCTCGCCGAGGCCGTCGGGATCGATCTCAGCAGCGCTCCGGAGTCGACTCTCGTCGTGGGAGGCATCACCGCAACGGCCCGACACGCGCGCGCCCGCCTGACCATCGCGGGCGTCCCCTACGACGCACCGGTGACCTTCTGCGAGCCCTGGCCGTTCGCCTTCAACCTGCTCGGGCAGGAGGGATTCCTACGCTTCTTTCGCCTGACGATCTGCGCAGCCGAGGCATGGCTCGAGATTGACCCAGAGAAAGCGAGCTGAGCGCGAGGCGCTTCGGCGAGACCCCAGGCAGGCGGCGTCCGGGGAGCTTCCCTGGCCTTCGACCGCGTAGCACCCGTGCTACGCTAGGCGAGTGACTCGGGAAATCACGCAGCGGGAATTGCGCAACGAGAGCGGCGAGATCATGCGCGCGCTCGATCGCGGCGAGTCGTTCGTCGTGACCCGAAACGGGGTGCCGGTCGGCGAGCTCATACCCCGCCGGCAACGAAGGTTCGTAACGGCCGAAGCCGCCGCCGCCGTCTTCACGGGCGCGCCGGCGGTCGAGCTCGAGCGATTCCAGGCCGACGTCGACGCGGTGCTCGATCAAAACGCCGAGCCGCGTGCCTGAGCGACGCCACGCGCGCGGCATCATCGACACGTCGGTGGTGATCGATCTGGAGCTGATCGATCCCGACGCGCTGCCGAGTGAACTCGCGATCTCGGCTGTCACCCTGGCCGAGCTGGCCGCCGGGCCACACGCCACCGCCGACGTGGCCGAGCGCGCGCGTCGCCAGGAGAGACTCCAACGCGTCGAGGCGACGTTCGACCCGCTGCCCGTCGATCAAGCGGTCGCGCGTGCTTATGGACGCGTGTACGCGGCGCTGGCTGCCGGAGGTCGAAAAGCGCGAGGAAGGCGGGCGCTCGACCTGATGATTGCGGCGACGGCCCTGGCTGCCGGCTTGCCCCTCTACACGCGCAATCCCGCGGACTTCGGAGAGGCCGCCGGCCTACTCGAGATCGTGGCGGTGGAAACCGCGTGAACCGAACGATCTGCCCAGCCGAAGCGTGGCTCGAGATCGACCCCAGCGCGGCCGTGGTCCCCCGGGCGGGCGTTGGCAAAACGGCCGACCAAAGGTCAGCTTGCGTTTACTCGCGGCCGAGGACAAGGTCGACGCCGGAAAGGATCAGCGAGAGCTCGCCCTCCGTGAGGTGCCCGGCTCGTCCCGAGAGCACCGATCGACCGATCGCGACGATTTGTGACACGTTCGCGACCGAGTCCTCGAGATGGAGGACGGCCGGCCCGAAGACCGCTCGTCCTCCATCCCGCTCCTTCGCTACGTGCTGCCGCAGGTGGTGCCGCCGATCGTCAGCGTCGGGGAGCACTGATCTGGCGTGTTTCCCGACACGGAGCCCGTCCACGCAGACAGCGTCGCGCCGCTGATCGGGTCCTTGTAAGTCGTCGTTCCGTCGGCGGCGAAGACGCCGGCGTTCGTGTTCGCCCAGATCCCACCCCCTTGATTGCCGGCGGTGTTGGAGTTGATCTTCGTCGTCCCGCTCAGGATCGTGATTCCGTCCGTCGGAGTCCCGCTCTCGAGCGTCGCGTCGTTCCTCATCCCTCCGCCTCGGTAGTCCGCCGTGTTTCCGCTGACGGTGGAGTTGGTGAGCGCGAGCCTGCCGTGGTAGTTCCAGATGCCGCCGGCGCAGGAGCGGATGACACCGTCAAACAGGCACCCGTCGCTGGTCGCGCCGGTGGCTTCGTTCGCGGTCACGCTGGAGTTGATGAGGCTGACCTTCGAGAAGAACATGTCGATGCCACCGGAACCGCCCGCGGTGTTGCCGCTCACGGTGGAGTCGATGAGCGTCACACGCGAGTTCTCGTCGGCCTCGATGCCGCCGCCGAAGTTGTTCGCACCGGCCGCGTTCCCCGTCACGAGCACGTTCACCAGCACGGCCGTGGTCCCCGGGCGGGCGTAGATTCCGCCGCCCAGGCTGGTTGTCTGCCCGTTGGTGATCGTCAGATCCCGGATGCTCGTGGTGCCGCTGTTGATCCTGAGCACCCTTCCCAGCTTGTTGCCGTCGAGCGTCGCGTTCTTGCCTTTCCCGCGGAGCGTGAGGTCCTTGCCGACAATGAAGTTGCCGTAGCAGGTCCCCCAGATGCTGATCGTGTCGCCGGAAGCCGCGTCGGCGATCGCGGTCGTGAGCGACGAAGCACCTTTGTATTCGACCCCGGTCCGCACGTTCTTCGTCTGGCACGGCGGCGGCCCCGCAACCGCCGCGGGCGCGATCAGAACGACCGAGATCGCGACCAGGCCGAGTGCGAACGCAGCCGGCCCGAGCACCGTCCGCCTGCCTCGAATCTGCACCATGGCTCTCCTCCCCAGTCTTTCGGAGGACAGACGCTGCCCTCCCTGCACGTCGATGAGCGAAGCCGCTCGGGTCTCGAGGCAGCCAAACAACCCTCGATGCCGCAGCGCGACTTGGCTCGCCTACAGCGTCCGACCCTACGTAGTCGCTACGGGCATCGCAAGGTCCCGACGGTTGACATACGACATTACGCGACCGCGCGCGGCTTGCGCTCGACGTAGACGCCTGGGCCGGACGGATCGGGGATCCGTCCTCCGTCCTCGACCAACCCCTCGAGATGGAACGCGATCGCCGCGCGCATCTCACGCTCCGCCTCCT
>WNFZ01016123.1_pt1 | contig 11125 bp, 12 predicted proteins | sample 5400081 | NCBI WGS metagenome assembly WNFZ01 (sample SAMN13153365, study PRJNA577476) | soil metagenome | isolation source: 80 cm soil or saprolite under grassland replicate 1 | place: USA:California | collected 2016-06-15
CGCTGCAATTCGACGCCGAGTACAAGGTGGAATCGAGCGCGACCTCGGTCGATCCCACATGGGGCTGGTCGTTCACCTCGCCGACCACGTGGCTCGCCACGGTTCTCGAGCTTAAACCGGCGGGGTCGTCCAACCAGCCGCCGGTCGCCGCGTTCACCTCGAGCTGCAGCGCCTTGTCCTGCGGCCTCACGAGCACGAGCAGCGACCCCGACGGCTCTATCGGCACCTACCACTGGGACTTCGGCGACGGGCAGATGTCGCCAGAGCAGAATCCGTCTCATGATTACGGTGCGGCAGGCACCTACCCCGTCACCTTGACGGTCACGGACGACCAGGGGGCGACCAACACGACGTCGCAGCCGCTTACCGTTGCGGCGGCGAACCAGCCACCGGTCGCCGCGTTCACCTCCAGCTGCAGCGCGCTCACCTGTGGCTTCACGAGCACGAGCAGCGACCCCGACGGTTCTATCAGCGCCTACAGCTGGACGTTCGGCGACGGGGGGACAGCGGCAGTCCAGAATCCGTCGCACGACTATGCGGCCGGAGGCACGTACACGGTCACGCTCACGGTCACGAACAACCAGAACGCAACCAACGCGATCTCGCACGACGTGACGATCACGCCGGCGAATCAGCCACCCGTCGCCGCCTTCACGTCGAGCTGCAGTGCGCTCACCTGCACCTTCACGAGCACCAGTACCTACCCCGACGGGTCCATCAGCGCCTACAGCTGGACGTTCGGCGACGGCGCGATCTCGGCCGCCCAGAATCCGGGTCACACCTACGGGGCCAGCGGCACATACACCGTGACGCTCCAGGTCACCGACGATCAGGGGGCGATGAATTCGATATCCCACAGCGTGATCGCCTCGTCCACCTCGCCCCGGATCGCCCTCGATCAGTTCAACGGCACGCTCAATGAGCGGGACACGTCCGTCCTGGCGAAGGGGTTCAATCCCACCAACCCGCGCCTCGGCGACGCGGTGATCGCGACCATCTTCTGGGTCGGCCCGGCCACGATCGTCTCGGTCAGCGACTTCATGACCAACACCGAGCGCACCCCCGTCGGCAACACCTTCCACCTCGTCCAGTCCGTCACAAGGGGCGGCGTTTCGATGGCGACCTACGTTGCGACCAACATCCAGGGCTTCGCCGAGCCCAACCCAGATCCCAACGTGGTCTATGCGGTCCAGGCGAGGTTGTCGCAAACGCCGCCCGACGGCGGCCTGCTGCTCTCCGCGTACCGCGGCGTCGACCCGACGTATGCCAATGCGTTGGCGGGATCGCAGTCCACTACGGGGGTCGGCACGGGGATCACGCCCGCCGATCCCGGCGCCCTGAGCGTCGGCGCAGGCGCCCTGGTCTATGCCGTCTCGATGTCGAACGGCTTGTTCTTCAGCGACAAGCCCCTGGCGCCATTCACCGACATCGGCGGCGGGATGGGCGACCCGTTCATGGTGGCCGATGGCGTATACGCCGTCGCGGCGGGGGCGACTTCTCTGCACCCGCAGTGGACCTATTACTTCGACAACGGGCAGTACGCGTGGCTGGCCACCGTGCTGGCTCTCAACCCGGCCCCCTAGGGAGGCCCCATGTCCATGTCGATGTCCCGCCGCCGGTTTTTGTCGAGCACCGCCACCGCGGCCGGCGCCGTGGCGCTCGGCTGCCGCGACTCCTGGATCGCCACACCGCCGCCCGCCCCGCTCTTGCAGGCCGAGGTGCCCGACCCGGCGACCACCGGGATCGAGCACATCGTCGTCTTCATGATGGAAAACCGCTCGTTCGACCATTTCCTCGGCTGGCTCCCGGGTGCCGACGGCCGGCAGGCGGGGCTGACCTACAGCGATGCCGGCGGCGCTCCCCACGCGACGTTCCCACTGGCTCCGGACTTTCAGGGCTGCGGTTACGCCGACCCCGATCACTCCTACGCGGGGGGACGGGTGGAGTACGACGACGGCGCTTGCGACGGGTGGCTGCGCGCCAACGACGTCTTCTCCATCGGCTACTACCGCCAGGAAGACCTCGCTTTCCTCGGCCACGCGGTGCCCGACTGGACGTCCTTCGATCAGTACTTCTGTTCCATCCTCGGCCCGACGTTCCCCAATCGCATCTACCAGCACGCCGGCCAGACGGATCGCATCGCCAACACCGCCACGATCTCGCTGCTGCCGACGATCTGGGACCGGCTGGCCGCGCGCGGAGTGTCGGCCCGGTACTATTTCAGCGATGTGCCGTTCCTGGGATTATGGGGCGCCAAGTACCTGCCGATCAGTCGCCCCATCGACGCGTTCTACTTTGCCTGCGCCGCCGGCAGTCTCCCGCACGTCGCGTTCGTGGACGGGAGCTTCCTGCAGGAGCTGACCGGGACGGGGGCGGACGACCATCCCTTCGGCGACGTGCGCGCCGGCGAGGCAATGATGAACCGCATCTATCGGGCGGTGACGCAGAGCCCCGCGTGGGGTCGCACCGTCCTCGTCATCAACTTCGACGAATGGGGGGGATTCTTCGATCACGTCCCGCCGGCCGTGGCGCCGATTCCCCCGGCCGACCTGGCGGCGGGCAACGCGGACGGCCGGCGCGGCTTTCGCACGCCCACGCTTCTCGTGTCACCCTTCGCGCGCCGGGCGTATACGTCGCACGCCTTGTACGACCACACGTCCGTGCTGCGAATGATCGAGTGGCGGTGGGGGCTGAATCCCCTCACCGTGCGTGACGCGACGGCGAACAACCTGGCCGACGAGCTCGACTTCACCCAGGCGGACCCCGCCCCGCCGCCGGTCTACGCCGTCCCCGACGTCACGGGAGGCTTCTGTCCCGTCCGGCTGCCGGGCCTCTCGACGTCCCGTCCCCTCACCGCGCGCGGCCATTGGGCGGAGCTGCGCGAGGTCGCGCGGCGGCACGGGTGGAAGACCTAGTCATTCCTGCCGTCCCGACTGAGTGAAGATCAGGCCCTGCAGCGACTTTCGCTGTGGGGCTTTTTCGTTGCGCTCCCACCCAAAGAAGTGCAACATCGGGGTTGCATTTAACAGGAACGGCGGGTATAATGCGCAACACGAATGTTGCATATCACCGAACCGCCTTTCTACCTGGTTGCGGAGGGAATCGACCCATGGCAGTCAACACCCCAGCGCCCAACGACACGGTGAGCACCGATCGCATCGAAAAACGCGTCGTGCTCCGCGCCGCCCGCCCGCGCGTGTGGCGCGCCCTCACGAACGCGGTAGAGTTTGGAACCTGGTTCCGCGTCAAACTCGACGGCGCCTTTACCGAGGGCAGGCCGATCCGGGGCAGGATGGCCATACCGGGCTACGAGCACGTGACATTGGAAATGCTGGTCGAGCGCATCGACCCGGAGCGGTACTTCGCGTATCGCTGGCACCCCTACGCCGTCGACCCCGCCGTCGACTACTCCGCCGAGCCCACCACGCTGGTCGAGTTCACGCTCGAGGAAACCGAGGGCGGCACCGCGCTCACGATCGTCGAGTCGGGGTTCGATCGCATCCCGCTCACGCGTCGCGCCGAAGCGTTCCGCATGAACGACAACGGGTGGACCGGCCAGATCAAGCACCTCGCGCAATATGTCGAGTAAACGCAGCGCCGCCGCGCTGCAGCCCCCCCCCGACGCGGTACCCCTGTTCGCCGCGCTGGGCGACGCGACTCGGCTCCGCCTACTGGGACGCCTGTCCGCCGGCGGGCCGCTGTCGATTACTCGTCTCAGTGAAGGGACCGGGGTGACGCGTCAGGCGATCACGCGCCACCTCCACGCCCTCGGCGACGTGGGGCTGGTGCGCCACGCCCGCCGTGGGCGGGAGCAGGTCTGGGACCTTAACCGCAAACGCCTGGAGAAAGCCAAGCAGTACCTCGACCACATCGCCGCGCAATGGGACGACGCGGCCGAACGCTTGCGGGCGTTCGTCGAACAAAAGAGCGGAGAAGAGCGATGACAATGTTGCTGCTCGCAGTTTTCTTGGCCGTACAGACACCTGTCGATTCCGTTGCGCTCGTGACGCGCGACATCCCCAATTTCTGGCGCGCCTACGATCTCGCCGCGGGTAAGGACAACACCGAGCGGGTGCCCATCTTCCGCACAATCTACCTCCAGCCTGGCTCCCCCGGACTGCGCGACTGGATGCGCGTGCGGCTCATGAACCGCGACACTGTGAAGGCCCGAATGATCGCCGCGGGGTGGACGGCTGGTCACCTCGATTCGCTGAGTCGAGACTCCCTCGGTCGAGACTCCCTCGAACGCGCGGTCGCGCCATTCGCCGAGCAGTCGGCGGCGGAGGAGCTGCTCCGCGCGCTGAGCGCGTACCCGCGCTATTACGCGGCCGTGCGCGCGCGGACCCTCGCGGTGGATACCAACTCCGCCATCAGGCAAGGCATCTGCCAGGGTCTCGCGAAACTCGCCGAACTGTGTCCCGGAGCTCGTTTCCCCAATATCTACTTCCTGATCGGCACGCTCTCGACCGGCGGCACCACCGCGCGGAGCGGCATGCTCATTGGGACGGAGCAGTACGCGAGCGACTCGGGCACGCCGCGCGACGAGCTCTCCGAGTGGGCGCGCGTCGCGACGCGATCGAACAACTTCCAGTCGATCGTCGGGCTCGTGGTACATGAGGCGGTGCACACGCAGCAGCAGCCGCGGCCCCAAGGGCAGCGCAACACCTTGCTGCGCCAGTCCCTCGGCGAGGGCATCGCCGATTTCCTCTCCGAGCTCGCGGTAGGACCATGGGCGGCAAACACACCGCGTCAGATCTACGGTCGCGCCCACGAGCGGGAAGTCTGGATCGATTTCCGGGACGAAATGGCGACGGACTCGACGATCCGCACGTGGATGTACAACGGCGGGGTGCCGCCGGACAAAAACCACGGCGCTGTCGACATTGGGTACTGGGTGGGGTACCGCATCGCTGCCGCGTATTACGCGCGCGCCGCCGATAAACGCGCGGCGGTGCGCGACCTGCTCGAGTTACGTGATCCGGTCGCGGTCCTGCGCGAGAGCGGCTACGCGCCTTAAAACCAAACCAAACGGTTGAGGGAGACAACAGCGATGACGAAGCACAAGACGGGGACCCGTGAACAGTGGCTTGCCGCCCGGCTCGAGCTGCTCGAGGCGGAGAAAGAGCTGACGCGCCGCAGCGACGAGCTGGCGCGGCTCCGGCAGGAGCTGCCCTGGGTCCGGATCGACAAGCAGTACAAGTTCGATACCGACGAGGGCAGCGCCGCGCTGGCCGACCTCTTCCGTGGGTGGGCGTCGTCCTCCGGAAACGACTTCAGCTACGACTTGCATACGGCGTGGACTGAGGAGCAGCAGCGGTCGAACGTCGTTGAATACAACTTCCGCCCCGAGGACCAGAGGTCGTTGCTGGAGGCCGGTAAGCAGGGGCCGCCCGCCGAGATCGCAGCCACGACCGGCACCGACTGGCCGACGTTCATCCGTGAGCGGCAGGGCCTGAGCGCGTTCGCGCTCGAGGACGGCGTGGTCTACCACACCTATTCCGCCTATGCGCGCGGCGTGGACGGCCTGTGGAGCATGTACCAGTGGCTCGACCGCGCCCCCAAGGGGCGCAACGAGACCGGCTTCTGGTGGCGCCGCCACGACGAGTACCCCAAGGGATGAGCGACATGCCGATGTCCGGTTGGTTGGGCGCCGCCGCGTCGTTCCTGGGGATGTGGGTCGTGATGATGGTGGCGATGATGCTGCCGTCCCTGGTCCCGACGCTGCGGCGCTACCACCAGGCCGGCCTCGGCCGGCTGACCGCGCTCGTGGGCGTGGGCTACTTTTTCGTCTGGACCGTGTTCGGAATGGCCGTCTTTCCGCTGAGCGCAGCGCTGGCGCGCGCCACACCGATCACGGTCGGTCTGGTTGTATTGTTAGCCGGCTCCCTCCAATTCACCACGTGGAAAGCGCATCACCTCGCTTGTTGCCGGGAGGCCGGGCGCGACCGTGTACCGGCCGACGCCGGCACCGCCTGGCGACACGGCCTGCGCCTCGGCCTCCACTGCGCCAAGTGCAACGTCGGTCTGATGGCGATCCTCTTGGGTCTCGGGGTCATGGACCTGCGCGCGATGGTTGTCGTGGCGGCCGCCATCACCGTCGAACGCCTCGCACCGGCCGGTGAGCGCGTCGCACGAGCCACCGGGGCCGTCGCCCTTGGGGCAGGGTTCTTTCTGATCGCGCGAGCCGCCGGCCTCGGATGATGCTGGCTGGGCAGCCTCCGGCCGGCGTGTCGATTTCGGGAGCTCTCGTTCGACGCATCCATGGAGCCGGGGTGGGCCCGGCGCCGGACCTCAAACGCGAAGGAGGCTGGAACGATGCCCCGATTCATGATGCTGGTGATCCCGAAGGAGTACGAGAAGGCGGGAGCGGATTTCGTGCCCTCCGCCGAGCTCGTCGCCAAGATGACGAAGTACAACGAGTCTCTCACCAAGGCCGGCGTGCTGCTCGGCCTGGACGGATTGCACCCACCCGCCAAGGGGACGCGCGTCAAGTTCTCCGGTGGCAAACCCAAGGTCATCGACGGGCCCTTCACCGAGTCCAAGGAGCTGGTCGGCGGCTACTGGGTGATCCAGGTGAAGTCCAGGGAAGAGGCGGTCGAATGGGCGAAGCGCGCTCCGATGCAGGACGGCGACATCATCGAGGTGCGCCAGGTGCAGGAGCTGTCGGAGTTCCCGCCCGAGATACAGGCCGCCGCGCGGGGAGGGAAGTAGCAATGCGCTTCCTCTCCTTCATCAAGACCGCCGAGAATCAGGGCCCCATTCCGCAGGGGCTGGAAGAGGCGATGGGCAGCTTCATCGAGCAGTCGCTCAAGAACGGCTCGCTGGTGCAGACCGGCGGCCTGGCGCCGAGCGCCCAGGGGACCCGGGCGCGGCTCGCCGGCGGCAAGGTGACCGTCACCGACGGCCCCTTCGCGGAGGCCAAGGAAGTGATCGGCGGGTACGCGATGCTCGAGGCGGCCTCCCTCGAGGCGGCGAAGCAGATCATGGTGGACTTCCTGGAGCTGCACCGCCGGCACTGGCCGGAGTTCGAGGGCGAGTGTGAGGTCCGTCCGGTGGAGTTCCTGGCGCCGTGACGTCGGACCCACATCGCGCGATCGAGGCGGTCTGGCGGATCGAGTCGGCCAGGCTGATCGCCGGACTGACGCGGATCGTAGGCGACGTGGGAGTCGCGGAGGACCTGGCGCAGGATGCCCTGGTCGCCGCGCTGGAACGGTGGCCGGAGTCGGGCGTCCCGGACAATCCGGGCGCCTGGCTCATGGCCACCGCGAAGCATCGGGCGATCGACCACCTGCGCCACGGCAAGCTCGCCGAGCGCAAGCACGAGGAGCTCGGGGCCGAGCTCGACGCCCGGCAGCGGAGTCCGGAGCCGGAGCTCGTAGAGGCGATCGACAACGAAGTGGGCGACGACCTCCTGCGCCTGATGTTCATCGCGTGCCATCCCGTGCTCTCGACCGAAGCGCGCACGGCGCTGACGCTGCGCCTCCTGGGCGGGTTGACGACCGAGGAGATCGCGCGCGCCTTTCTCGCGCCCGTCGCGACGATCGCCCAGCGGATTGTCCGCGCCAAGCGGACCCTGGCTGAGGCGCACGTGCCGTTCGAGGTTCCGCGGGGAGCCGCCCTCGCGGGCCGGTTGTCCTCGGTGCTCGAGGTGATTTATCTCGTCTTCAACGAGGGGTACTCGGCGACCGCGGGCGAGGACTGGGTGCGACCGGCGCTGTGCGACGACGCCTTGCGCCTCGGCCGCATCCTGGCGGAGCTGATGCCGGACGAGCCCGAAGTTCACGCGCTCGTCGCGCTGATGGAGATCCAGGCGTCGCGGCTCAGGGCGCGCGTTGGTTCGTCGGGAGAGCCGATTCTGTTGCTGGATCAGGATCGCGCGCGCTGGGATCACCTCCTGGTGCGCCGCGGGCTCGCGGCGCTCGAGCGGGCCGAGCAGCTCGGCGGCTCCCTCGGCCCCTACGCGCTGCAGGCCGCCATCGCCGCCTGTCACGCGCGCGCGGCAACGCCCGAAGAGACGGACTGGACCCGCATCACGGCGCTCTACGATGCGCTCGGCCAGCTCGCGCCATCGCCCATCGTCGAGCTGAATCGCGCGGTCGCGTTCGGCATGGCGTTCGGCCCCGCCGCGGGCCTCGAGATCGTCGATGCCTTGACGGCGGAGCCGTCGCTGCGGAGTTACCATCTCCTGCCCGCCGTGCGGGGCGACCTGCTCGCCAAGCTCGGCCGCTTCACCGAGGCGCGGGCGGAGTTCGAACGGGCGGCATCGCTGACGCGCAACGCCCGGGAGCGCGGCTTGCTCCGCGGGCGCGCCGCGGCATGCGTGCCCAAGGCGCAATGATTGTTCATCTCATCGACGGCACCTACGAGCTGTTCCGCCAGTTCTACGGCCGGCGGAGCTTCACCAAGGGCGAGGATGCCCCCTGGGGCGCGGTCGCGGGCGTGCTGCATTCCGTCTTGGAGATGCTCGAGCAGGGGGCCACGCATCTCGGCGTCGCGACCGACCACGTCATCGAGTCGTTCCGCAACGACCTCTGGGCCGGCTACAAGACCGGGGACGGGATCGACCCGGCGCTGTGGGCGCAGTTCCATCCCCTCGAAGACGCCCTCGCCGCCATGGGGGTGGCGGTGTGGCCCATGATCGAGCTCGAGGCCGACGACGCGCTGGCCTCGGCGGCGCACCTCGCCGCGGGCGACGATCGCGTGGAGCGAGTCAGCATCTGGACACCGGATAAGGACCTGGCGCAGTGCGTCCGTGGCGACCGGGTCGTGCAGGTGGATCGGCGAGGGAAGCAGATCCGCGATGCCGCAGGCGTCCGCGCCAAGTTCGGCGTCGACCCCGTCTTGATTCCCGACTTCCTCGCGCTCGTCGGCGATGCGGCAGACGGCTACCCAGGCATTCCGGGGATCGGGCCGGTGACGGCGGCGCGGCTCCTGAACGAGCATGGCCCCATCGAGGACTTCCCACCTACCGTGCTAGGAGACCGCCGCGACCTGGCGCTCCTATTCAAGACCCTGGCAACGCTCAGGACCGACGCACTGCTCTTTCGCGATGTGGACGAGCTACGCTGGCGGGGCCCCACGAACGCCTTCGCCGCCTGGTCGGAGCGCCTGAAGGATGATCGCCTGGCAGCACGGTCCCGCGAGACTCAACCTCAACCAAGGAGTTCCCCATGACCGCACCGAACGTCGTCACGAAGTGGCGAAGCTGGGCGCCCTACCTCCTGAGCGTGCTCAGGATCATCGCGGCGTTTCTCTTCATGCAGTTCGGAACGGCGAAGCTGTTCGCGTTTCCGGCGGCCATCATGCCGGGCGGAGGTACGGCGCCGCTCGCGTCCCTGGCCGGTATCGCCAGCGTACTGGAGACGTTCGGCGGCGCGTGCCTCCTCCTCGGCCTCTTCACGCGCCCGGTGGCATTCATCCTTTCGGGCGAGATGGCCGTCGCGTATTTCTATGGGCATGCGCCGCAGGGGTTCTGGCCCGTCCTCAATCAAGGCCACCCCGCCATCCTTTTCTGCTTTGTCTGGCTCTACCTTTCAGCCGCCGGCGCGGGACCGTGGAGCCTCGACGCTCGGCGCGGAAAGTAGATGAGTAGTCCGGCACGCCCATCCCGGCCCCTCGATCGCTCCATCGTCGAGGGGCCGATCCCCCGCGCCGTCTGGTTGATCGCGTGGCCCACGGCCCTCCAGAACCTCATCGGTGGGCTACAGGGGGTCGTCGATCACGCGCTGGTGGGCCGCTTCGTGGGGTACGCCGGCAACGCCGCGATCGGCGTCGCGATTCAGATCTTCATCGTCGTCATCGCGTTCGTGATGTCCGTGTTCAGCGGGATGGGTGTCCTCGTAGCCCGCTTCGCGGGGCGGAACGACGCCGAGATGGTCCACCGCACGGTCTACCAGGCGTTTCTCGCGGCGGTGGCCCTCTGGGGCGGCGTGCTCGCGCCGCTTGGCTGGATCCTGGCGCCCTCGCTGCTCGGCCTGGTGCACGCCGCGCCCGCCGTGCGCGCCGCCGCCCTGCCGTTCCTGCGCATCATGTTCGTCGGCAGCCTCGGCATGCTGCTGTTCTTCATGATCGGCGGCGCGCTGCGCGCAGCTGGCGACGCGCGCACGCCGCTACGCCTCGGCATCCTGTACACGGCGCTGAACATTGTGTGCAACATCGCCTTCATCACCGGCCTCGGCCCGTTGCCGCGACTCGGCACGGCGGGCGCGGCGGTGGGCAGCACGATCGCCGGCGTCATCGTGAGCGGCATCGCCGCCTACCTGCTGTTCTCCGGGCGTCTCCCCGTGCATTGGCGCCGGGGCATGAACTGGCGTCCCGATTGGGGCATCATCCGGGAGTTGTTCCGGTTCGGTCTGCCCACCGGCGTCCAGGGAATCGCCATGAACGTCGCCGGCGTGATGCTGTTGCGGTTCATCGGCTCGCTCGCCCAGAGCGCCGAGGCGCAGGCGGCCTACGCGATCGGCTACACGGAGCTGTTCTCGTTCATCACGTGGACATCGGTGGGGTTGATGAGCGCCGCGGCGACGGTCGCGGGGCAGAACCTGGGCGCCCGCCGCCCCGACCGCTCGGTACACGGGGTCCACGTCGCCGCCGGACTCGGTCTCGGCCTCGCGGCCGCAATCGGGGTCCTGTTCGTCACCATCCCCCGCGCCCTGCTCGGGATCTTCGGCATGACCGACCCCGTCGTCGTCGGCATCGGCGTGCAGCTGCTCGGCTTCCTGAGCGTCTCGGGGCTGTTCGTCACCGTCGCGCTCACGTACACTGGCGGTCTCCAGGGCACGGGCGACACCCGCTCGCCGCTCTACATCTCGATTGTGTCCCAGATCGTCGTCCCGCTCGGTTTGTGCGCCCTGCTCCAGGCGACGCGCGACCTGCGGCCCGCCGACATCTGGACGGCGATCCTGCTCGGCCACATGACGCGCTGCGCGTTGAGCGTGCTGCGCTTCCGCCAGGGACGGTGGCGGAGCATCGAGGTGCAGGTGGAGCCGGCGCGCTCCTAGGAAATCTCCGGGACGCCGCGGGGCGGGAACTGCGGTTGGATGCCCTGGCCCGGATTCGAACCGGGACGCCTTGCGGCACTGCCCCCTCAAGACAGCGTGTCTACCAGTTTCACCACCAGGGCGGG